>Ga0222421_100397_pt1 | contig 14645 bp, 15 predicted proteins | sample 3A1ome_2_FD_182473 | JGI IMG/M metagenome (GOLD analysis project Ga0222421, IMG submission 182473) | Enriched microbial communities from leaf-cutter ant dump, University of Wisconsin, Madison, United States - 3A150A (version 2) | ecosystem: Environmental > Terrestrial > Nest > Insects nest > Nest... | reverse complement strand
TGGCGATGTGGAAGAACTTCCCCGAGCGGCTGTGCGCCGCCGTGGGCGCACGCGGCCTGGTGTTCTCCCGTCCTGGCTACGGCCAGTCCACGCCCCGTCCACACGATGAGGTGTGGGGCGTGGACTTCATGCACCGGCAGGCCTACGAGGTACTGCCCCGGCTGCTGGACGCGCTCGCAGTGGAGCAGCCCGTCTGGCTGTTCGGGCACAGCGACGGCGGCTCCATCGCCCTGCTGCACGCGGGCCGGTTCCCGGAGCGGGTGGCGGGCCTGGTGCTGCTCGCCCCGCACATCTTCGTCGAGGACATCACCGTCGAGAACATCGAGCGGGCCAAGGCGGATTACGAAACCGGCAGCCTGCGCGCGGGCCTGGCCAGGTACCACGACGACCCCGACTCCGCCTTCTGGGGCTGGAACCGCATCTGGCTGCATCCGCCCTTCCGGCAGTGGAACATCACCGACGAGATCCAGGGCATCCGCTGCCCGGTCCTGGCGGTCCAGGGGCTGGACGACGCCTACGGCACGCTGGCCCAGATCCGGGGCATCGCCGAATGCCTGCCCGCCACGCAGTTGCTGGAGATCCCGCACTGCGGCCATTCACCCCACAGGGACCAGCCCGAGCAGGTCATCACCGCGGCACGCACATTCATCACCAACCACAGGAGACAAGCATGAAGCACACATTCACACGCCGCAGCGCCATCGCGCTGAGCGCCCTGGTTCTGGCAGCAGGCGCCCACGCCCAGGGGGCGGAGAAGCTCAAGGTCGGCCTGATGCTGCCCTTCAGCGGCACATTCACCGCGCTGGGCGTCGCCATCGAGAACGGCTTTCGCCTGTACGTGGACGAGCAGGGCGGCAAGCTCGCCGGGCGCGAGATCGAGTTCATCAAGGTGGACGACGAGTCCGACCCCGCCAAGGCCACGGAGAACGTGAACAAGCTCATCCGCCGCGACAAGGTGGACGTGATCGTGGGCACGGTGCACTCCGGCGTCGCCATGGCGATGGCCCGCGCGGCCAAGGAAAGCAACACGCTGCTCATCGTGCCCAATGCCGGGTCCGACGCGGTGACCGGCCCCATGTGCGCGCAGAACATCTTCCGCAGCTCGTTCTCCAACTGGCAGTCGTCCTATCCCATGGGCACGGTGGCGGCCAGGCAGGACGGCAAGAAGACCGCCATGACCATCACCTGGAAGTACGCGGCGGGCGAGGAAATGACCAACGCCTTCAAGGAAGGCTTCGAGAAGGAGGGCGGCAAGGTCGTCAAGCAGCTCACGCTGCCCTTCCCGAACGTGGAGTTCCAGGCGCTGCTGACCGAGATCGCCTCGGCCAAGCCGGACGCCGTGTTCGCGTTCTTCGCGGGCGGCGGCGCGGTCAAGTTCGTGAAGGACTATGCCGCCGCGGGCCTGAACAAGACCATCCCTCTGTACGGCTCGGGCTTCCTGACCGACGGGACGCTGGATGCGCAAGGGGATGCCGCACAGGGGCTGTTCACCACCTTGCACTATGCCGACAACCTGGAGCTGCCCAAGGACAAGTCCTTCCGCACGGCCTACGCCAAGGCCTTCAAGCTGCAGCCCGACGTGTACGCCGTGCAGGGCTACGACGCGGCGCAGATCCTGCGCGTGGGCCTGGACGCGGTGAAGGGCGACGTGTCGAAGAAAGCCGAGTTCGCGGCCGCCGTGCAGAAGGCCCAGTTCGACAGCCCGCGCGGCACTTTCACCATGTCCAGGTCGCACAACCCCGTGCAGGACATCTACCTGCGCAAGGTCGAGGGCAAGGAAAACAAGACGGTCGGCGTCGCCGCCAAGGCCCTTCCCGACCCCGCGCGCGGCTGCAAGCTGTAAGCGCGTCCATGCGCCGCGGCACGGCAGGGCGCGCCCCCTGCCTTGCCCATGCACTCCAAAAACAAGCCAGGATGAATTGACGTGGACTTCGCCACATTTCTAGTGCAGTGCCTGAACGCGATCCAGTACGGGCTGCTGCTGTTCCTGCTGGCCTCCGGGCTCACGCTGATCTTCGGGATCATGGGCGTGATCAACCTGGCGCACGGCAGCTTCTACATGGTGGGGGCGTACATGGCGTTCGCGCTGTCTCCGCTGTTCGGCGGCAACTTCCTGGTCACGCTCGCCGCGGGCACGGTGCTGGCCGCCGTGCTGGGGTACCTGCTCGAATGGGTGTTCTTCAGCTACCTGTACCAGCGCGAGCATCTGCAGCAGGTGCTGATGACCTACGGGCTGATCCTGGTCTTCGAGGAACTGCGCTCGCTGCTCGTGGGCAATGACGTGCACGGCGTACCGGTGCCGTCGTGGCTGGCAGGCAGCCTGCCCCTGGGCGACCTGATGCAGTACCCCTGGTACCGCCTGTTCGCGTCGGGCACCTGCATCGTCCTGGCCGTGGCGCTGTACCTGGTCGTCAACCACACGCGGCTGGGCATGATGATCCGCGCGGGCGCCAGCGACCGCGACATGGTGCGCGGGCTGGGCATCAACATCCGGCGCCTGTACCGCACCGTGTTCGCCGCCGGCGTGGCGCTGGCGGCCCTGGCCGGGATGATCGCCGCGCCGATCTCGTCGGTGTATCCCAACATGGGGGCCAGTGTGCTCATCATCTGCTTCGTGGTGGTCGTCATCGGCGGCATCGGCTCCATCACGGGCGCGCTGGTGGCGTCGCTGCTGGTGGGCTTCGTGGACACCTTCGGCAAGGTCTTCTTTTCGGAAGCCGCGGGCATCGGCATCTACGTGCTGATGGCCGCCGTGCTGATCTGGCGGCCCGAGGGCTTGATGGGGCGGCGCGCATGAACACTACCAGCTTGTCTATGAAATCCGCTCCAACGACCATCGCCGCGCCGCGCCACGGCGGCATCTGGCTGCCGCTGGCGGTCGCGGCGGCGCTCGCCGCCGCAGGCCCCGTGCTCACGGGCTACCTGGGCGACATGGTGGTCAAGGTCATGATCCTCGCCATCTTCGCGCTGAGCCTGGAACTCCTGGTGGGCATGACCGGGCTGGTGAGCCTGGGGCACGCCGCCTACTTTGGCGTCGGCGCCTACGTCACCGTCATCGCGTCGGGCGACGGCGCGGGCAACCTGGCCTTGCTGGTGGCCCTGGCCATGCTGGCGTCGGCCGGGTATGCGCTGGCCGTGGGCGTGCTCTCGCTGCGCACGCGCGGGGTGTACTTCATCATGGTCACGCTCGCCTTCGCGCAGATGGCCTACTTCATCTTCCACGACACGCCCGTGGGCGGCGGCAGCGACGGCATCTACCTGTATGCGCGCCCCGCGCTGGGGCCGCTGGACATGGAGAACCGCCTGACCGTCTTCTACGTGGTGCTGGCGGCCCTGGTCTTCACCTATGCGCTGCTGGCCCTGATCCGCCGCTCCCGCTTCGGCGCCGCGCTGGCGGGCATCCGGGCCAACGAGCAGCGCATGCGTGCCGCCGGTTTCGCCACCTTCTGGTACAAGCTGGCCGCCTTCGTCATCGCGGGCGCCTTGGCGGGCCTGGCGGGCTTCCTGGTGGCCGCGCGCGACGGCGTGGTGAACCCCGAGATGCTGTCCTGGCACATCTCCGGCGAGGTGCTGCTGATGGTGATCCTGGGCGGCATCGGGCATCTGCGGGGTGCCGTGCTGGGCGCCATCGTCTTCACCCTGCTCAAGGAACTGCTGTCCACGCACGGCGTGGTGGGCGGCCTGGCCGACCATTGGCAGCTCACACTGGGGCTCTCCATCATCGCCTTCGTGGCCTTGCTGCCCAAGGGCCTGATCGGGCTGGTGCAGCGCTCCGCCAAGGAGGCTAAATGAGCACGATTTTGCAAGTGGAAGGGCTGACCCGGCGCTTCGGCGGCCTGACGGCGGTGAACACCGTTTCCATCGACCTGCGCATCGGCGAGGTGCATGCCGTCATCGGGACGAACGGGGCCGGCAAGTCCACCCTCATCAACATGCTGTCCGGCGAGATCGCCAGTTCCGAGGGGCGTATCCGGCTCTCGGGCGCGGACGTGACCCGCCAGCCGCAGCCGCGCCGGGCCCTGTCGGGCATTGGCCGCAGCTACCAGCGCACCACCATCTTCCCCGAGTTCACGGTGCATGAGAACTGCCGCCTGGCCGCGCAGGCCCGCAACCCGCGTCCCTGGGCGCTGTGGGAATCGGCGCGCACCTGCAACGCCAGCGTGCAGGCCGCCGATGCGGCCCTGGAGGCCACGGGCCTGGCATCCGTGGCGGCCCGCCTGGCGGGCACCCTGAGCCACGGCGCCAAGCGCCAGTTGGAAGTGGCCATGTGCCTGGCCACGCAGCCGCGCGTGCTGCTGCTGGACGAGCCCCTGGCCGGCATGGGCGCCGAGGAGACCGACCGCATGCTCGCCCTGCTGGAGCGGCTCAAGCCCCGGCACGCCATCCTGCTGGTGGAGCACGACATGGATGCGGTGTTCCGCATCGCCGAGCGCATCACCGTCATGGTCAATGGGGCCGTCATCGCCAGCGGGTCGCCCGACGCGATCCGCAACGACCCGCAGGTGCGCTCGGCGTACCTGGGCGAGGAGCACTGAATGATCGAAGTCCAGGCACTGCACACCTACTACGGCGACAGCCACATCCTGCGCGGCGTCGATGCGCGTATTCCCACGGCCACCTCCGTGGGCCTGCTGGGCCGCAACGGCATGGGCAAGACCACGCTGATCCGCAGCCTGATGGGCTACGTGCGCCCGGCGCGCGGCGGTGTGCGCTGCGATGGCGCCAGCGTGATGGGCTGGGCGCCCGAGCGCATGGCCCGGCTGGGCATCGGCTACGTGCCGGAGGGGCGCGGTATCTTCCCGAACCTCTCCGTGCGCGAGAACCTGGTGATGGCCGCGCGCGCGGGCGTGGATGGCAGGCGCGAGTGGACTTACGACCGCGTGCTCGCCACCTTCCCACGCCTGTCGGAGCGCCTGGGCCACGGCGGGCAGCAGTTGTCCGGCGGCGAGCAGCAGATGCTCTCCATCGGCCGCGCGCTGATGACGAACCCGCGCCTGCTCATCCTCGACGAGGCCACCGAGGGGCTGGCCCCGCTCATCGTCGCGGAGATCTGGCGCGTGATCGAGGCGATCCGCCAGACGGGCATCTCGACTCTGATCGTGGACCGGGACTGGCGCCGCGTCCTGCACCACACCGAGCAGGCCCTGGTGATGGAGAAGGGCGAAATCGTCCTGTCGGGCGATTCCGCCAGCCTGCTGGCGGACCCCCATGCATTGAGCGAGCGCCTGGGCGTTTGAGCGCCGGATGCGGCCACAGAGCTGCACCGGCCCCTGGAACTTGGAGACAAAACCCATGAAATCCTTTTCCTGGCACCGCTTGGTGCCAGCGGTCCTGTTGGCTGCATCCCTGGCAGCCCAGCCTGCCGCCGCCGGCGAAGTCGTCCTGGCCAACGTGGGGCCGCTCAGCGGGCCGCTGGGCGTCAACGGCCTGGCCAACCTGGCGGGGGCCAAGGCGTGCATTGCTGACGCCAACGCGGCGGGCGGCATCAATGGCAACACCCTGCGGCTGGTGGAGCGCGACGACGAGTACAAGCCCGAGAAAACCATTGCCCTCATGCGCGAGGTGGCGCGCAGCGACAAGCCCGTGGCCTTTGTCAACCTGCTGGGCTCGGCCAACGCCACCGCGCTGCTCAAGGACGGCACGCTCGACAGCCTCAAGATTCCCGTGGTCGGCGTCACGCCCGGCGCCGATGTGCTGCGCTCGCCCGGCAGCCCGTGGATGTTCCACGTCACCGCCAGCGACAACGCGCAACTGGCGCGCATCGTGCAGCACCTGTCCACCATCGGCCTGCAGCGCATTGCCGTGGCCTACCAGGACATTCCCTTTGGGCGCGGCGGGCTGGAATACATCCAGGGCGTTGCCAAAAAGGCGGGCCTCGCCATTGAAAAAAGCGTGCCCGTGCCCTCGGCGGGCGAAGACTTCGCCGCCATCATCAGCGAGCTGCGCGCCGCCAACGCACAGGCCTACGTGATGATCCTCGTGCCCAACAGCGGCGCGGCCTTCGTGGCGCAGGTGCGGGGTGCGGGCGATGCCACGCCGGTCTATGGCATGTCCTATGTTCCCGTCAAAGGACTGGTCGACAAGGCCGGGGCGGCGCATGCCGTCGGCATCGGCCTGGCCCAGGTCACGCCCAATACGGACTCCTCCTCTTCGGCCCTGATCCGGCAGTTCCGCTCGGCCATGGAGCGGCATGCGCCGGCGGGTACCGCGCGCACGCAGCTGCACCTGGTCGGCTACCTGAACTGCCGGGTGCTCATCGAAGGGCTGCGCCATGCGGGCGGCGCGCCCACCCCGGACAGCCTGCGTGGCGCGCTGCAAAAGCTGCGCGTGGACCTGGGCGGCTACCAGGTGGACTTTGCGGGCGGCAACGTGGGCGGGCGCTACGTCGATATTGGCGTGGTGACGCGCGACGGACGCCTGCAGTACTAACACGGAGAGACCTTGATGCAAGCACAAATCAACTACCAACCTGCTCCCAGCGCCGCCCAGCAGGGCGGTTTTGGCTGGCTGCTGGCACCCGCCGCAGGGGTGTTGGCGTCTGGTGCCCTTCTTTTCATGGCCCAAGGCATGGCGACCCTGCTGCTGGCTGCCTTGTGCCTTGTGCTGTTCATCGCCATGGCCGTTTTTGCCAAACGGGGTGCGAAGCAGCAGCATGCGGCCCGGCAGTCCCTCTTGGACGCGCAGGTGCAGAAGGTGCCTGAGCCATGGGTCGATGCATCAAGGGTAGTCCGGGATCTGGGGCTGGCCGGAGCAGTTCACCACCTGAGGCAGCATGCGGACTTGCTCGTGCGTTTGGTCGCAGACGCGCTCGACGCCATGGACCGCGCCACGGTGCTCGCCAGATCGTCGGGAGACCAAGTGAAGGCCGGGGCTGTCGCGGTGAGCGGCATCGAGACGGCGATCGAGGAGCTTGCGCAGCACGTGGAGCACTCCAGCACCGTGTTTGCCGAACTCCAGACCAAGGCAAACCGGATCGGCGACATCGTCGCCTCCATCCAGCAGATCGCGCGGCAAACCGACCTGCTGGCCATCAATGCCGCCATCGAGGCCAGCCGTGCCGGCACCGCGGGCCGGGGGTTTGCCGTGGTGGCCCATGAAGTCAAGGCATTGGCTGCACGCACCAACGAGGCGAGCAGCCAGGTCAGTGAGCTGGCTGCTTCGCTCGCAGCCTCTTGCAAATCGGCCGGTGAACGCGTGGGCGATGCTTCCAAGGCCACGGAACTGGGCCGCGCACGGATCCAGGCTTCGCGGGACTCGATGCAAGGAATCCAGGCAGGCGCGCAAAAACGCGTCGTCATCGTGTCCGAGGTCGTCGAGGCGCTACGGCAGCAAGAGGCCCTGGGAAATCAGCTTGCCCATGACGTTGAAGTTCTGGCTGAGAAGGTGGACTCGGTATAGAGAATCCCGTACCCAAGGAATTGCGAACCATGCGCACTGCTGGAACGGGTTTGCTATCAAATAAATAGCTGCTAGCGCTTGATGGATAAGCGCTGGAGGCCTATTTGAATTGTATTTCTGCACCAGCCTACTACTGGCGCCACCGCGTCGGCGTGGTGCCGAGCGCCTGTTTGAAGCACCGTGAAAAGTGCGCTGCGCTGGCAAAGCCACAGGACACGGCAATGTCCGCCACCGAGCGCTCCGGTTCGTTCACGAGCGACCGTTTCGCCGCGTCCATGCGCCGGGACATCACGTAGGCATGCGGCGGCTGCCCGAAGGTCTTGATGAAGAGCCGCGCAAAGTGCTGCGGCGACATCTGCACCGCATCTGCCAGGTGCTGCACCGACAGGGTTTCGCCCAGCCCGTGTTCGATGAGATCGATCAGTTGCCTGCGCGCCGTTGCGCTGAATTCGCCCACCGCCTTGCGCGGCCTGTCCTGGGCCTGGCCGAAGTCCTGCCGCAGCAGGCCGATCAGCGCGAGCATCAGCCCTTCGGCATACAGCGTGTTCGACGGCCCGCCCGCCTGGTTTTCCCAGAGGGAGCGCATCAGCCAGGCCATGCGCCCGTCGAACAGATTGAACTGCGTGCGAAGGTGCAAGCCCGCGCCGTCGTCCTGAAGGATGCCGACCATGGCGCGCTCGGGAAACTGGATCTGGATCCTTTCACCGAGGGTTCCTTCATAGCGTCTTTGCCGGACGGCGAGCCCCCGCTCACCGACCCCCAGGATTTCAGGCAGCACCGGTGCTTCGATCTGCTGGCGCCCCATGTTGAGCTGCCGCAGCCCATGACCACGCAGAACCATGGTGACCGTCGCATTCTCCAGGGCGACTTCGCCTGCGGCGCGCTGCGAATCGAACCGGGCCCAGCTCATGGGGAGCCCCAGACAAGGCGTCCATTGCCGCGTTTCGACCGGGGTCGAACGGATGGGGGAAGGAAAGCCTTTTGTCATGAATAGGCATTATGGTTCATGCAAAAACAGGGCTGTTCGAGGGAAATCCCCGTGTGTGGGTGCGTGTTTCAGGCAAATCTGCGCGTGATCGGTGATGGATGATGCATTTGAATGCACATAACATTTCCTGCGGCACCGCCATTCCGATAGAGCGGTGGCACTTTCAACACGAAACCCAGGAGACCCCCATGTTTGTCCGTTCCAGCCAACCCCATTCTCCCGCGGGCCTTGCCGCATTCGGCGGCGCCATCGACCGGCGCCAGTTCAGCCTCACGGCCCTGGCCGCGCTGCTGCTGCCCGGCTGCGGCGGGGGCGGTGACGGCGGCGATGCCGCCGTGCCTGACGCGCCTGCCGAGCAAGGTGTGCGCGTCTCCGTTCAGACCACCCTGCACGGCAGCGCGGACGACACGGGCATCGACGCCTGGGAGCTGGCTGCCGCCAGGGGCGTGCTGATGAACCTGAAGGAGCTGCTGTACGGTCAGCCCATGCTGGACCTGATCGGCGGGCAGATCGAAGAAAGCGACCGCCTGCTGCGCCAGTACGTGGCCGAATCCAAGGGCGAGTTCAAGGGCACCCAGGCGATCGTGAGCATCCAGGGCCTGAAGGTGGCCGAGTTCATGACCATGCTCAGGCGCTCGCTCTCCCCGCAGTCCAGCCCCGAGGCTCTGCACGCCACGGCGCGCGAGATTCTGTTTCCCACGCATCCCGAACACTATGCGGGCGATCTGGCAACCTTTGGGATTGTCGAAACCATGGGCACGCTGCCCACGCGCAGCCGTCCTACCTACATTCAAAGTGCTCCGGCCTTCATTACCGAACTGATCGATGAGTCCTACTCCGTGCGCAATGCAGGCGCGGCTGCCATCGCCGATGGCACTGTGTTTACCTACGTGCTGCAGCAATACAAGGACACGGCCGACGGCATGGAAATCAACCTGCGCATCTGGTACCCGGCGGCAGCGCCATCCATCTTCCTGGAACACCATGCCAAGCACTATTCGGTGGAGTTTCGCAACGGTGCCCGCATTGCTGCGGCCCAGGTAGCGAAATAGGAGCCGGAGCAGGGCGGCCCCCACCAAAAACAGGGGCCGCGTCAGCGGCCCTTGTTCGTTGCATGCAGGACGTGCCTTTCAACTCAATGCCGCAATGACGGCATCGTTGACCTTCGCCAGCCGCTGCGGGTGCGCCACGCCTTCGACCAGGCCGGACGACAGGAACACGACGCTGAGGTCGCGCGCCGGGTCGTACATCCAGCCCGTGGAGCCGCCGCCCACGGCCACCAGCGCGCTTGCCGACGCGGTGGCGCCTGCGGGCGAAAAGCCCGCGCCCGTTCCACGGGTGTAGCCGCCCATCAGCGTGAAGCGGGCCGGGTAGAGGTCTTCGGGGGCTTGAATAACGGGGGGCGTGCCCACGGGCGCGAGGACTTCCAGCGGCATCTCGCCCGTGGCGTTGAGCCGCGCCTCGGCCAGCAGCTTGGGCGACACCAACTGGTAGCCCTTCGGCCCGCGCCCAGCCAGTGCCTCGGTGAAGGTGAACACGTCGTCGAGGTCGCCAAATGCGCCCGCGCAGGGGTATTCGGCGTTGGCGTCCAGCACCTGGTTGAAGGCAAGCATCTGGGGGGCAGACGCGGGCGTGGTGGCGCTGGGGGTGAACGACACGGGCACGCGCTTGGGGTCGTCGGTGGCCAGCCCAAAGCTGGTGTTGACCATGCCCAGCGGGCCGAACAGGTCCTGCTGCGCAATCTGCTGGAACGAGCGGCCCTTCGGGTCAGTCAGCACCAGGATCTGGCCCAGCATGTCGTAGCCCGTGCCCGAGGTGTAGGCGCAGCGCGTGCCCGGCGCGTACACGGCTTCCAGGGCGCAAATCGCTTCGGCGTGCAGGGCCAGTTGGCCCATGGCGGTCAGCGGCAGCGGCGGCGCCACGGGAGCGGTGGGCAGCCCCGAGGTGTGGCACAGCAGTTGGCGGATGGTCGATGCCTCCTTGCCGCCCACGGCAAAGGCCGGAACCAGGTCGGCCACGCGCGTGTCCAGCGTGAAGCGCCCGGCGTCGATGGCCTGCAGGACCAGCACGGCGGTGTACGCCTTGGACATGGACATTTGCAAATACTTGTCGCCTTGGGCGGTGTTGCGCCCCGGTGCCACGGTGCCCAGGTAAGCGCGATGAATCACCTTGCCGCCGCGCGCCACCAGCAGCGCTGCGCCGAAATGGCGGCCCGCATCGATGTCCTGCTGGATGAGGGCGTCCACCTTCGCCATGGCGGCCTGATCGACGGAATCGCCATCGCCCCCGCCGCAGCCGGGCAGCATCAGGGCCGCCATGGTGGAAAGGCCGAACTGCCGGCGGGTCAGGGTGCTGCGTGGCGCACGGGCGGCGGCGGTTGCAAAAGTCTGCGTGCGTTCTATCGGCATGGTGGGTCGTCTCCTGGTGGTGGTGTGATGGGCAATGCCGTGGGCACATCCCAGGCATCGGAGCCGCAGGTTACGTGCAATAAATTGCATTAACCACTATGAAGCGCTCGTGCGATTACATAAAACGCGCAGATTTCACCAGGGGTTTTACCCATCTGGTGATTGCGTGATATGCACCATAGTGCGTTGTTATGGAACGGGACGCGAAAACTGCCGCTGCATTCGACGTGGATGAGGTGCGCCGAGGCTTCACCTGCTTCGGGTTGCCGCTGGGTTGGGGGCAGTTCGGCGCGACGCGTGCGGCACAAGAGGTGGCCCTGGGCCACGCTGGCGTCTCCCTGGTTTTGCGGGGCGCGGGCCGGGGGCGGGTGGACATTGGCCGCCAGCAGTTCGACGTGCAGATGTCGCCGGGCATGCTGGGCATCAGCGAAAACGGGCTCGTGGTCCGCCAGGGGCGCTACTGCGGAAGCCCCGGCGAGGTGATCCGGATCCAATTTCCCGAGCATTCCATGAGCGAGATCCTTCGGGATGATTCGCCCGGGTTTCAACTGCGCACGCACTACGAGGCCTTCGATGAACGCATGGCCTGGCTGATGAAGTCCATCTGGGAAAACCAGGCGGGCGAAGCATCGAATGCGCTGTATGCCGAAGGGCTGGTGCTGGCCTTGCTCGGATTGCTGCGGCAGCGGTTCGGCCAGCCGCTGGGCGGGCGCCGCAAGACCGTCGGAGAGTTCGACGCCAGGACGCGCAAGCGGCTGGTGGAGTTCATCGAGCAAGGCCTTGGCGAGGCGCTGTCCATCCCGCACTTGGCGCAAGAGGCGCGGATGTCTCCGCAGCACTTCGCCAGGGTGTTCGCAAGGACGTTCGGGCAGCCGCCCCACGCCTACGTGATGTCGAGCCGCATAGCGGCCGCGCGTCGGTCTCTGATGGAAGACCCCGAACGCACCATATCGGACATTGCCATGTCGCTCGGGTTTTCCAACCCGGCGCACTTCTCGAAACGTTTCAAGGAGGCGGTCGGTACAACGCCTGCCAAGTGGCGTCAGCAATAGGCCACTGCTGGCGCTTTCGATACCGTTCAAGCTCTCGGGGCCGCTGGCCACGCTGGGATTGCAGCAGGTTGCGAGCACAATTCATCCAACACTCAACGATTGTTTTGAAAGCCTTTGCGGCTACAGTTTTTTTGCCTATGGCCCTGCACAGTGTCTTCATCCGCGTTTCTTAACCCCTCACCCGCTTCGCCGCGCTACGACGCCGTGGATGCCCTGCGTGGCCTGGCCATGGTGTGGATGACGGTCTTTCACTTCTGCTTCGACCTGAGCCACCTGGGCTTCTGGCCGCAGAACTTTCGCGCCGATCCGTTCTGGACCACGCAGCGCACGGTCATCGTGAGCCTGTTTCTGTTCTGCGCCGGGCTGGGGCAGGCCATCGCGCTGCAGCAGGGGCAGGGCTGGGTGCGGTTCTGGCGGCGCTGGGCGCAGATCGCGGGTTGCGCTTTGCTGGTGACGATAGGCTCTTTCGCGATGTTCCCCCGGAGCTTCATCTACTTCGGCGTGCTGCATGGCATGGCCGTGATGCTGCTGGTGGCCAGGTGCACTGCAGGATGGGGGCGCTGGCTATGGCTTGCGGGCCTGGTGGCGATGGCGCTGCCTGTGATCGCCCAGCATCTGCTGACGGGAGCGTGGGCGGATGCCGCGCCCTGGTTCAACGGCCGGGCGCTCAACTGGCTGGGGCTGGTGGCACGCAAGCCTTTCACCGAGGACTATGTGCCTGTGCTGCCATGGCTGGGCGTGCTGTGGTGGGGGCTGGCGTCCGGGCAGTGGCTGCTGGCGAGGCGGCCGCAATGGCTGCAGAGGGCTGTGCCGGCGGGGTTCAAGCCGCTGGCGGTGCTGGGACGCTGGAGCCTGAGCTACTACATGCTCCACCAGCCCGTGATGATCGGCTTGCTGATGGCCGTGGCCTGGATGCGCAGTTGAATGCCCTCTCCAACAAAAAACGCGGCCTGGGCCGCGTTTTTTTGGAAGCAGAAGAGAGCGCTTATTCGACCTTGGCCTTGGCGCGCAGGTCTTCCTGGAACTTGGCCAGCTTCTGCTGCTGCAGCTGCTGGGCCACCTGGGGCTTCACTTCCTCGAGCTTGGGCAGTTCGGCCTGGCGCACGTCGTCCAGGCGGATGACGTGCCAGCCGAACTGGCTCTTCACGGGTGCATCGGTCATCTTGCCCTTTTCGAGCTTGACCAGGGCTTCGGTGAATTCGCTCACATAGCTGGAGGGGTTGGCCCAGTCGAGGTCGCCGCCCTTGGCGCCGGAGCCCGGGTCCTTGGACTGCTTCTTGGCGATGTCCTCGAACTTGGCGCCCTTCTTGATGGAAGCGATGATGGCCTTGGCCTCGTCTTCCTTTTCCACCAGGATGTGGCTGGCCTTGTATTCCTTGCCGCTGTTGGCCGCCACGAACTTGTCGTATTCGGCCTGGATCTCGGCGTCGGTCACGGGGTTCTTCTTCTGATAGTCGGTGAACAGCTCACGGATCAGGAGGGACTGGCGGGCCAGTTCCATCTGGGCCTTGTAGTCGGCCGAGGCTTCCAGGCCGCGCTTTTGCGCTTCCTGCATGAAGATTTCGCGCGCGATGACTTCTTCCTTGATCTGGCCTTCGATGTCGGGCGTCACGGGGCGGCCCGAGCGCTCCACCTGCTGCCGGAGCGCCTCGGCGCGTTCCTTGGGCACGGCCTTGCCGTTGACGATGGCAATGTTCTGGGCGGAAACGGGCAGGGCCATCGTGCCCAGCACGGCAGCGGCCACGAGGCCGGACAGGAGCTGTTTCTTCATGCGGAATCCAAAAAATGAGAGGTTGTTTGCCAGCTGAAATCCGGCAAGGGAGGAGGTGGCGCCGGTTCAGAGAACTTCAATGGCGAGGGCGTGGACGCCTTGGTCAATAAATTCTTGCAGCGCATCATACACAAGGCGGTGCTGCGCCACCCGGGGCTTGCCTGTAAAGAAAGGTGACGAAATGCGCACCCGGAAGTGGGTGCCGAAACCGGTGCCGTTGGCGCCCGCGTGGCCTTCGTGCTGCCAGCTTTCGTCGAGCACTTCCAGGGCCGTGGGCGTGAGGCGCAGGGCGAGGGCCTGGTGCATCTGCTGCGCGAGGGTAGTGGTCATGGCGTCGTCCTTCATCGTCACTCAGGCTGCGGGCTCGTCGCCCTTGAGGTGGGGCGCGATGTAGATGCCCTGGCCCACCAGGAAGACCAGCGGGAAGACGTAGCCCCACAGCTTGAAATCGACCCAGGCCTCGGTGCTGAAGTTGAGTACCACGTAGGCGTTGATGGCCGACATGAAGGCGCAGTAGACGATCCAGGCCACATTCAGGCGCATCCAGACGGCGTCGGGCAGCGCCAGCTGGCTGCCCAGCAGCATTTTCAGGAAGTTCTTCTTCAGGGCCCACAGCGCCACGGCCAGCGCGGCGGCCATGGCGCCGTAGAGCACCGTGGGTTTCCATTTGATGAAACGGTCGTCCTGCAGCACCAGCGTGAGCGTGCCGAACAGCAGGATGAGCACCAGGGTGACCTTGTGCATGGTCTGCAGGCGGCGGTCGATGGCGTAGATCAGTCCCATCTGCACCACGGTGGCCGCCATCAGCACGGCCGTGCCCACGTAGATGCCGTAGAACTTGTAGGCCCCGAAGAACAGCAGGATGGGGAAGAAATCGATCAGGATTTTCATGGAGTCAGGGGGAAATCTCGGCGCTCAGCCCTTGCCGGACTCGAAGTCCAGCGATGCCGAGTTCATGCAATAGCGTAGGCCGGTGGGTGCCGGGCCGTCTTCGAACACGTGGCCCAGGTGGGCCCCGCATTGTGCAC
>Ga0222421_100391_pt1 | contig 14919 bp, 11 predicted proteins | sample 3A1ome_2_FD_182473 | JGI IMG/M metagenome (GOLD analysis project Ga0222421, IMG submission 182473) | Enriched microbial communities from leaf-cutter ant dump, University of Wisconsin, Madison, United States - 3A150A (version 2) | ecosystem: Environmental > Terrestrial > Nest > Insects nest > Nest... | reverse complement strand
GTTCGAGCGCGTAATACGCGCCGTCCATGATGTGGCAGCCCATGTCGCCGAGCGCGCCGGTGCCGAAATCCCAATAGCCGCGCCAGTTGAACGGCGCGTAGGCCGGGTCGTATTCGCGTGTCTCGGCCACGCCGAGCCAGAGATCCCAGTCGAGCGTCGACGGCACGACCGGCATGAACTTGCTGTGGTCGGGCAGGCCGATGCCCTGCGGCCAGATCGGACGGTCGGTCCAGCTGTGGATTTCGCGCACCTCGCCGAGGATGCCGGCCTGATGCCATTCCTTGATGAGACGCAGGCCCTCGTTGGCGTGTCCCTGGTTGCCCATCTGCGTGGCGACCTTTTTCTCGCGCGCGAGCTTCGCGAGCTGGCGCGCCTCGGCGACCGTGTGCGTGAGCGGCTTCTCGACGAAGACGTGCTTGCCCAGCGACAACGCGGCCAGCGCGATCGGGAAATGCATGTGGTCCGGCGTGGAAACCGTGACGGCGTCGATCTGGCTGCCCAGCTTCTCGAGCATCACGCGGTAGTCGCGGAAATGCGGCACCGACGGAAACTCGCCGCAAGCCTGCGCGGCGCGCTCGTCGTCGACGTCGCAGAACGCGACGAAGTTCTCGCCCTTGAGTCCCTGCACGGCGTCGTAGCCGCGGCCGCCGACGCCGCAGAGGGCGATGTTGAGCCGGTTGTTCGGCGACTGGCCGCCCTGGCTCCGCATGATGTGCGGAAATGCGACGGCGGCGGCGGAGGCGATCGAGGCGGTTTTAAGGAAGGAACGACGGGTGACCAGCGGGGAATTCATCGGGGAAAAAAGCTAGGCGTGACGTTGGGCGGGGCGAAGCCGAAGGCAAGCGAGAGCACCGCATCCGTGCGATCGCGGGGGCGGAAGAAGCGCGGTTGTTTCAATCGATGAGCAGGTCTCCGATCGACCACCAGCCGCTGCGGCGTTCGACGGTGTTGCGCAGGATCAGATAACGGCCGCGCGTGCCCGCCGGCAGCGTGATGACCGTGCGGGTCGACTGGCCGGCGACGGTGGCGCGCACCGCTCCGGGCTGGGCGGGATCGTCGGTCACGTAGACCTCGCATCGTTCGGGGAAATTATCGGGCCGCGGCCCCTGCTCGAGCGAGATGAGGTGGAAAGCCCGCGTCGCCTGATAGTCGATCTCGATCCACTGGCCCGCGGCGGCGGGGACACCCCATGCGGTGCGGGGATTGTCGTCGACAGCCGGGTCCGCCCAGCCGTCGGAGGCGCGCGCGGTCGGCGCGCCGGTGCGCCGGGCGACGATGGAGAGCGCGGCGTCGCCGGCCTCGAGGGCGAGCACGGGGTCGGATTGCAGCCGCGTAGCGAGGGCGAGCGCGGTCTCGTCCGTGCCGCGGCCGAGCAGGCGCACGAGCCGCAGGCGTAGCGGATCGGTGGAGACGCGGGGCAGGAGCCGCGCCACGGCGGCGGTGAGCCGGTCGGAGGCGAGGGCGCGGTTGCGCTCGATCAGGCGGATCGCGCCGTCGACCGCGGTGGAGCGCAGCGACTCGTCGGTCAGGCTGTCCGCGACGGTGACCAGGGATTCGAGACCGGTCGCGTCGCCCCACCGGGCGAGCGCGCCGACCGCGGCGCGGGCGAGCGCCGGATCGGGCCGCAGGGCGAGCCGGGCGGCGGCGGCGGCGCCCGCTTCGCCGCCGATGCGCGGCAGCACGGGCAGCAGCCGGATGGCGACGGCGGCCGGCGCCTGCTCGATGGCGTCGGTGACCAGCCGGGCCCGCGCGGAGACATCGGGGAGACGGAGCGAGACCGCGGCGAGCGCGCGCAGGGCGCGGGCCTGCTCGGCCGGGTCGGCGGCGTCGCGGGCCCATTCGAGGATGGCGGACTGCGCCGATCCAGGGGCCAGATCGCCGATGGCACCGAGCGCCGCGGCGCGGATCGCGGCGTCGGGATCGGCGCGCATCCGGAGGAGAAGCGGCAGGTCCTCGGCCATGTTGCGCAAAGCGAGCTGCTCGAGATAGACAATGCGCAGGGCGGGCTCGCCCGCCGCTGCGCCGGAGCGGATGGCGGCCGCCACGCCGGAACCGTCGAGCCGTGCGAGGCTCTGGCGTGCGAGCTTGGCGTCGTCCGCCGGGGCGGAGGCGATCAGGCGGGCGAGGACCGCCGCCGTGTCCGGACTGCCAGGCACCCGGCCGAGGGAGTCGATCGCCGCGGAGCGGATGGCGGCGTCGGCCGAACGCGTGGCAGCGACGAGCGCGGGGACGGCGGCCACGTCGCCGCGGCGGCCGAGCGCCGAGAGGGTGGCGACCTGTGTGGGGACGTCCCACGACGGCAGACCGGCGTCGAGCGCGGCGACGAGATCCGGCGCCGGCAGCGTGGCGACGGTTTCGAGGGCGACGGCCTTCCGCGCGGCGTCGGCGCCGGCGAGCGCGGCGACGATGCGGGCGGAGGCGCGGGCGGGGTCGGCGCGGAGCAGCTCGTGGAAGGCGGCGGCGCGCAGCGGCGCGGGCGCCTGCGTGTCGTCGGCGAGTTGTGAATACACACGGACGGCCGCGTCGCCGCCGAGATGGCCGGCGGCCACAAGCCGGGCCTCGACGATCGCAGGCGCGGACGGACGGGGCGCGGCGTCGAGCGCGGCGAGGCTGGCGGAGGTGCCGATCTGGCCGAGCGCCACGGCGGTCGCGCCGGCGGTGGCGGGATCGGTGTCCCGCAGGAGTTTCGCGAGCGGCTTCACGCCGGCGGCGATGCGGCGGTTGCCGATGGATTGGATCAACGCGAGCCGCGGAGCGCCGGCGGATCGGGACAAGGCTGCGAGGAAGAGCGCGTCGACCTCGCCGCCGGGCGTGGATTCGAGGGCGAGGCGGGCGAGATTCACCTGTGTGTCTTCGAGCAGCATCGCGGCGAGGACGGTGCGGCCGTCGCCGGCGAGCACGACGGATGCGGGCAGAGCGCCGAGCCGCTGGCACGCCGCCTGGCGGGCGGCGAAAGTCGCCGCCGGATCGCGCAGGAGCGCGGTGAGCCGGTGTGCGATCGGCGCGAGCCGCGCGGGATCGTTGCCGGCGGCGGCGAGATCGCGGTCGAGCGCTTCGACGGGCGCCTGTGTGCCGGCGTAGGACAGCGAGGCGAGCGGATCCGCGGGCCGGGCGGGAGCGGCCGGTGCGCTGGCCGCGGGAGGCGTGGCGGGAGCCGGCGAGGAACATCCGGCGCACGCGAGCAGGGCGGCGGCGCCGGCGGAGACGAAGGAGAGGCGGGCGGGGGTGAACGAAATCATGGGAGCGCGCGTCGGGGTTTAGAGCGTGCCGTAGGGCGCGCGGCGGGGGCGGTCGAGCAGGGCGGAGGCGACGGGATCGTCGATCACGTCCTCCTTCACCGGATCCCAGCGAAGGGGCCGGGCGAGTTTCTCGGCGATGTTGTTGAGATGGCCGACGGTGGCGCTGCGGTGGCCGATCTCGACGTCGGCGATCGGCCGCTGCCGCGTGCGGACGCATTCGAAGAAATCGCTGTGGTGATTGTCGCTCGCGTAGAGATGGATCTCCTCGGCGCGCAACGGACGCGAGGCGAGCGCCGGCGGATCGGTCTCGAGATAGTCGTCGCGCGAGACCCAGACCGTGCCCTTCGTGCCGGTGAACTCGATCATCGCCTTGAGGTCGTCGCCGACGCGCTCGACGCGCACGCCGTGGGCGTAGACGTGCGTCTGATACGGCGTGCCGTCGCAGCCCTTCGGGATGAACTCGACCGGGCCGGAGGCGTCCATGCCCAGGGCCCACTGGATGATGTCGAAATGATGCGCGCCCCAGTCGCCGTTCTTGCGGCCGCCGTAGTCGAGGAAACGCCGCCAGCCGGAGCTGTAGTCGCCGAGGACGCGTTGCTCATGATAGGGCCGCCACGGCGTCGGACCGAGCCAGCGATCGTAGTCGAACTCGGCCGGGATCGGCTCCTCCGCGAGATCGGGCGCGGGCGGAAACTCGCCGAGTTTCGTGCGGATGTATTTGAGGTCGCCGATCAGGCCGTTGCGCACGATCTCGGCGGCCTTGCGGAACGCGCCGTTCGAGCGCTGCTGCGTGCCGGTCTGGAGGATGCGCCCGTGCCGGCGCGCGGCGTCCACGAGCACGCGGCCCTCGCGCACGGTGAGCGTGAGCGGCTTTTCGCAATAGACGTCCTTGCCCGCGACCATCGCGGCCTTGGCGATGGCGGCGTGCCAGTGGTCGGGCGTGCAGACGAACACCACGTCGATGTCCGGCCGGGCGAGCATTTCCTCGTGATATTGGTAAACGTCCACGCCGCGGTAGCGTCCGCCCGCGGTGTCCTGACCGTAGTTGTGCTCGACGCGGTCGCGCATCTTGCGGGCCTTGGGCAGGGCGACGTCGCAGACCGCGACGATGCGGCAGTCGTCGCGGTTGATGAGCGCGCCGAAATGGCTGCCGGCGATGAGTCCGTTGCCGATCAACCCGACGTTGAGCCGGTTCGAAGGCGCGGCTCCCGTCTGGGCGCGCAGGATCTGCGGCAGGGCGAAGGCGGCGGAGACGAGCGAAGCGGTCTTGAGGAAATCGCGGCGGGACAGGGCGGGGTTTTTCATCGGGCGAACGGGAAGGAGAGCGGCGTCAGGCCGCGGCGGGGAAACGGGGTGAAAACAGTGGCAGGTGGCTAGCGGCGCGGCGCCGGAGAGGTCGAGAGAATAGACGTTCTTGCAGAAGCATGACCGCGCGGATTGACGGGCGGCTTGGGCGAAAGTTGCATGTTTAGCGGTAAATTAACATACCTGAGGCCTCGAAACCGTCGGGAGCGGGAGGCGATTGACGCCGCCGCGCGCCTGCGGACGCCGACACTGGCGCTCAGCGGGTCAGCAACGATTTCAAGTCGGCGAGGTTCAGCGTGCCCGCGACTGCCTCGCTGGCTTCGAACACGCCGGCGAGCAGCGCGCGTTTCTCGTCCTGCAGGGCGAGGACTTTTTCCTCCACGGTGCCGCCGGCGATCAGCTTGTAGCTCGTGACGACGCGCGTCTGGCCGATGCGGTGCGCGCGGTCGGTGGCCTGCGCCTCGGCGGCGGGATTCCACCACGGATCGAAATGGACGACGGTGTCCGCGCCGGTGAGGTTGAGGCCGGTGCCGCCGGCCTTCAGCGAGATGAGAAAGACCGGGATGGCGGCGTCGGATTGGAAACGGTCGACCTCGGCCTGCCGCGCGCGCGGCGGCATCGAGCCGTCGAGATAACAGAAGGCCGTTTCCTGGGCCGCGAGCTCGTCGCGCAGCAAGGCGAGCAACGCGGTGAACTGGGAAAACACGAGCACGCGATGGCCGTCGTCGACCGATTCGGCCAGCAGCTCGCGGAAGGCGTCGAGCTTGGCGGAGTCGGCGAAGGCGCGTCCGTCCGGCACGGCGGCGGCGGTGCCGGACGCCGGCGCAACGAGCCGCGGGTCGCAGCAGATCTGGCGGAGACGCAGGAGTTGCGTGAGGGCGGCGAACCGGAGTTTTCCCTCGCTGGCGCCGCCGGCCTCGAGATCGAACAGCTCGCGCTCGCCGCGCTGCTGGGTGTCGCGGTAGAGCGCGGCCTGCGCGGCGGTGAGTTCGCACCACACGACCTGTTCCAGTTTTGCCGGAAGTTCCGGGGCGACGGCCTGCTTGGTGCGGCGCAGCAGATACGGCGCGACCCGGGCGCGGAGGCGGTCGTCGAACCAGGCGCGCTCGTCGGCGCGGAGGCCGGCGGGGACCGGGTCGAGATAACCGGGCAGCAGGAAGGCGAAGAGCGAGCGGAGATCGTCGAGGGAGTTTTCCAGCGGCGTGCCGGTGAGCAGGAAGCGGCTGCGCGCCCGCAGCGAGCGCAGTGCGGCGGCGTTTTGCGAGCGGCGGTTTTTGATGTGCTGCGCCTCGTCGGCCACGATGCCGGCGAACGCGGCGGCGGAAAACAGCTCCCAGTCGCGCGTGAGCGTGCCGTAGGAGGTGACGACGAGATCGAAGCCGGCGGCGTCGGCCGCGCGCGCGAGCCGCCGTTCGCCATGATGCACGAAGACGCGCAGCTGCGGCGTGAAACGGCCGGCCTCGCGCCGCCAGTTCTCGAGCAGCGAGGCCGGGCAGACCACCAGCGACGGAAGCCGGCGGGCGGGCGGCGTCTCCGTGGCGATCGCGGCGAGCAGGCCGAGCGCCTGGAGGGTTTTGCCGAGGCCCATCTCGTCGGCGAGGATGCCGCCGAGTTCGTGGCGGTAAAGATGCCAGAGCCACGCGACTCCGAGCCGCTGATACGGTCGAAGCTGCGCGTCGAAACCGGCGGGCACGGGCGCGGGGGCGAGCCGCGAGAGATTGCGCAAGGCGTCGCTGCGGGCGCGCCAGGTCGCGGGCGGCTGGAAGCCGGGCGAAAGCGCCTCCAGGATTTCCTGCGCCTCGGCGACGCGGGCGGCGCCGACGCGGTGGGTGCGGCGCGTGGCGGCGCCGGCGGCCGGACGGCCGGCGAGCGCGTGCTGCGCGGTCTCGAGCCGGCGGAGACGCGCGGCGTCGAGGAGGAAGAGTTTTCCGTCGGATTCGACGTAGCTGCGGTTGGCGGCGAGGGCGGAGCGGAGGACGGCGTCGGGTGCGGAACCGGCCTGCAACGCCACCGTGACGTCGAAGCCGCCGTCGGCCGCGGCGTCGACCGCGGCGGTGATCTCGGCGGACTGGAGCCGGGCGGTGTTGCGTTCGAAGCCGGCGGTGAACTGCGCGCCGAACGGGCCCCGGAGCCGGTCCAGGTTTTCGGCGAGGAAGTTGAGCGTCTTGTGCCGGTCGCGGAGCCACCACCTGCGGTTGGACGGTTCGAGGACGAAGCCGTGGGTCTTCAACAGGTCGAGCAGATCGGCGTAGGCGGGGTGTTCCCGCGAAGGCAGGGAGATTGCGAGAAAATGTTCGGAGCCGTCGACCACCGGCGGCGTGAGTCCGGAGCGGGCGGCGGAAGCCGGTCGCGTCGAAATACCGGCGGGCCGCGCAGCGGACGCGTCCGAAGCCGCGGTGGCCGCGGGGGCGGCGACGAGCGCGGCGTGGCGGAAGACCGTGGGCGCGCCGTTCTCCACGAAGACCGGCTGGCCGGCGAGCGCGGCGGCGAGTTCGCGGAGCTGGGCGCGGGTTAGCTGGAGAAATCTCGGCGGCGTCGGCGTGCCGCACCAGCGCTGCAGCAGAGCCAGCGCCGGCAGCAAGGCGGGCGCCGGCGGCGCCGACAGGTCGAGGTCGACCTTCACGGCGATGGCGTCGCGCGGGGCGGCGGCGGCAAGATTGGGCGGCAGGTGCAGGCGAAGCATGGATTGCGCGGAGGGCACGTTTCCGGGAATAAAACCCGGACGACGCAACTCTGAAACCGCGACATGAGCAACGAACCCTTCACGCATCTGGTCGACGCGCACTACGCGCCGCTCCACCGGTTCGCGCTTTCGCTGGCGGGAAACGCGAGCGATGCGGGCGACCTCGTGCAGGAGACGTTTTTCATCTGGGCGACGAAAGGACACGGGCTGCGCGACACGGGGAAGGCGAAGTCGTGGCTGTTCACGACACTGTATCGGGAGTTTCTCCGCCGGCGCCGGCGCGACGCGCGGTCGACCTCGATCGAGGATCTGCCGCCGGGCGAAAACGACATCGCGGCGGAGGAAATCGACCGGGTGGGGCGGCTCGATGCCGCCGCGGTGGTCGCGGCGCTGCAGGCGGTCGACGAGGTGTTTCGCGCGCCGCTGACGCTGTTTTATCTGGAGGATCTGTCCTACGTGGAAATCGCCGGGACGCTCGGCGTGCCCATCGGCACGGTGATGTCGCGCCTCTCGCGCGGCAAAGCGCAGCTGCGGGCCGCGCTGGCGCGGGAAGAGGCGCAGTCGCGGGCGAAAGTCGTGCCGTTCCCGCGCTCGGCCGGGAGGAAACCAGCATGAACGATCGGGAGGCAAAATTCATCCTCGGCGCCTATCGTCCGGGCGGCCGCGATGCCGGCGACGCGTTGTTTCACGAGGCGCTCGAGCAGGCGCAGGACGATCCGGCGCTCGGCGCATGGTTCGCGCGTGCGCAGGCGCACGACGCGGCGGTCGCGGCGAAGCTGGCGGAAATCGCACCTCCGCCCGGATTGCGCGAGGCGATCCTGGCCGGGGCGCGGGCGAGCCGGAGCCGGCGCCCGCTTTGGCGCCGGGCGGTTTGGCTGACGCTGGCGACCGCGGCCGCGATCGCGGTGATCGGGAGTCTGGCGCTGCCGGCGCTGCGCGCGAGAGCGGGCGAACGGCGCTTCGCGGACTTTGTCCTGGCGGATGTCGCCGACACGCGCGACCATCACAACGATGGCGATCCGGCGCGGGTGTTGCAGGCATGGCTGAGCCGGCCGACGACGCGTTTGCCCCAGGATCTCACCATCGACTTCGCCGCGCTGCGCGCATCGGGCTGCCGGACGCTGAACTTCGGCGGGAAGCCCGTGATCGAAGTCTGTTTCCAGAGGGACGGACACTGGTTTCACCTTTATGCCATCCGGGTGTCCGATCTGCCGGAAGGGCGCGACGATCCGGCACCGGCGATGCTGGCGCGCGACCGTTACGCCTGCGCCTCGTGGCCGAATGCGGCGAATGGCATGCGCTTCATCGTGGCGACCGCCGGGGATGAGGCCGAGCTCGCCCGCTTGCTTTAGCGCCCGGGCGCGCGGCGTGCATTCTGCAAGGAACGGAAAGTTCCCGGACGAAGCCGGCATTATTATGCGGTCGAGCCGAACGCCCCGTGCGGCCCCGGGTCCTGCGGCCCATGAAAACAGGCACGACTTCCGCCGGGCTGCGGTTGCTGTTTTTGATGGTTCTCGCAGTCTCGGTTTCGTCAGCACGCGCCGGAGGGCGCCAGGAGACCCTCGAGGCGATTCATCACGTGGAAAACCCGTTCGATTCACCCCGCCCGGGCCGGTGCGGGGAGCTGGGGGCCTACCAATTCCGGGAATCCACCTGGCGGATGCACACGCGGCGGCCTTTCGCCCATGCACTCGACCGGCGGGCCTCCGATGAAGTGGCGGTTGCCCACTATGAATGGCTGCGGCGCGGATTCGAACGCCATGGGCGCGAGGCGACGAGCTACAACATCGCCCTGGCTTGGAATGCCGGACTCGCGGCGGTCCTTCGCGGCAAGGCTCCGTCGTCGAGTCACGATTACGCCGTGAGGGTGACGGCGATCGCAGACGAGTTGAGTCAACGCTCCGTGGCCATGGCCGATCGGTGATGTTGCACAAACGGCACGTCTTTTGGCTTGCCGGAAAAAGAGCCGGCCGATACGCCACTCCCATTGATTGCGGCAGGAGATAACCTTCAACGAACCATGAAAAAACGCTATTTGGTATACACACTCACGCTCGGCTTGGCATTTGTGGCTGCACCCATGACGGCAGTGCGCGCGCAAGCCCAGGAGGCTTCCACCCAGGTTTCCGCGGATCTTACCTCCCAGATTCAGGCGGCTGCGACGGCGGGCGATACCCAGGCCCTGGCTCAAATCGCCAAGGATAATCCGACGCTTGCGGCCCAGATCGCGTCGATCGCTGCGGAGTCCAATGCTTCGCTGGCCTCTACCTTTGCGGCGGCGGTGGCGGCGGCGGTGCCGTCGAGCGCTGCGGCGGTGGCCGGTGCGGTGGCGGCAGTGGTGTCTCCCGCTCAGGCCGCGGTCGTCGCGACGGCGGTGGCGACGGCCGTGCCGGATGCGGCGGCGTCGGTCGCGAGTGCGGTCGCGACGGCCCAGCCCTCTCAGGCTCCGGTGGTGGCGGTGGCGGTGAGCAGCGCGGTGCCCTCGGCGAGCGCTAGTGTGGTGTCCTCGGTGGCGGCTGCCGTCGGCACGAGCTCGGTTGCACTCCAGACGGCGATGGCGAGCCCTGCGGTCCAGGCGGCTGCGTCCACGGCCACGACTGCGGGTGTGGCGGCGGGCAATACGGGTTCGACTGCGGCGGCGTCGACCACGACCACGACCACGACGAACACAAACACGTCGACGAATACGACGAAGAACCCGGTTCTTCCGCCGAACAGTCCGGCGAAAACCAACAACGGGTAAGCTTTTTCTTCAGCGCCGACGAAAGTCGGCGCTTTTTTTGTGCCCGATCATCGGCGCTCGGGCTTGGCCGCTCCATGGTGCGCCGTCTCGGCCGGGAGCATGCGGTTGATATGGTGGGACCGGTTCTCTGTGTGTGGCTTGCATTCGGCCAACCCCTCCGGAGGACGGGTTGGTCTTCAGGACGCAGCTCTCCAATGGGAGATAGGCCGATAGGCCGCCAACGGCGTGACCCCGTCTCAGAGAAACGATGCCTGCTTCGGTGCGCGGCGGGCCGCCTCCTCCTCGGGCGTGGCGTTGAGGTGGCGCGGAGGCTTGGATGCCTTGCTCAGGACGGCGGCCTCGCGGTCGGCGACGATCCGGTCGCAGATCTGATGGATGTGGAGACGCAGCCATTGCGACGTGCTGCTGCCCGGCGTGTAGTCGGCCGGGCCGTAGTGATCGATCCGGCCCGACTGGCGGAGGCGGTCGTTCTGCGCGAATTCCTCCGGTTTGTCGGGATTGTAGACGGCGAAGGCCTTGCCGCCGTTGCCCTTCACGACCGAGAAGCTCGGCACATCGCTCGGACCATCGGCGATGTAGATCATGTTTTGAAACGGGATGCGCCGGTCCTCCGCGGCCATCTTCGAGTTCACGTCGATCGCGGGATTCTTGCTGGTGCCCTTGTTGATCTCGAAGATCGCGCGCGTCTTGGTCGTGTTGTCGATGACCATGCCGATCTGCGCGATCTCGGCGGTGGCGTCGATCGACAGTTCCTTCTGGTTGAGGAATCCGGGCTGGAGCGGGCTCTCGATGAATTCGCAGGCCCAGATGCCGTCGAGGTGGCCGGCGATCGCACTGCCCCGGATCATCGGGGCGATGCCGGTGCTGACGACATAGTGCTCCAGCGTGATATCGTGCTTCACATATTCGGAGCGCTCCTGGACGAAGCCCTTCGCGCGTTCGAAGAACTCCGGCAGGCCCTGGTAAAATTTTATGTCCGCGCCGCAGTCGCGGAGGATCTTGTTGTTCAATCCCCGCAGCGGGCCGGCGAGCACGTAGGTCAGCAGGTGGTTGAGGTAGGCGATCTCCGGCGAGAGGTGATAGCCGCGCTGGCGGTAATGCTCGGCGAGCTTGTTCGTCTCCTGCCAGAACGTTGCCTCGTCGATCCCATAGCGCCGGAACAGCGGCGATTGCATGTATTCCGGGATTAAGGTCTTGTCGAAGTCCCAGATGCAGGCGATGGTGTTTTGAGTGAAGAGCGTCGTGGCCATGAGTGATCGACACCGCTAGGCAAACCGCCTCGCGTGATGGATTGTGGTCAGGCAAGCCCCTCGCGGCAGCCCGTGCAATTCGCAAATCGCCGCCCGCGCCTTCCCGTTTCATGGACGAACTTCCCGACATCACTCCCTTCCAGCGCCGCCTCGACGAATTCGACGCGCAGATGGCGGAGCCGTCGTTCTACAACAATTCCCGCCGCGCGGCCGAGGTGTCGCGCGAGCAGCAGAAACTCCAGCAGCTCGTCGCCGACCACCGCGAGCACGCCCGGATCGAGCGCGAGATCGCCGAGGCCGCCGCACTCGGCCGGGATCCGGCGGCCGACGCCGACCTGCGCGAACTCGCGGCCGCCGAGCTGCCGGAACTCGAGCGGCGCCGCGCCGCGCTGCGGGCCGCCGTGCTGCTGGCGATGATCCCGCCGGAGCCGACCGACTCCCGCAACACCGTCATGGAGATCCGCGCCGGCACGGGCGGCGACGAGGCGAGCCTGTTCGCCGCGGAGCTGTTCCGGTTGTATTCGCGTTATGCGGACAGACGCGGCTGGAAGATCCAGCCGATGAGCAGCAGCATGTCCGAGCGCGGCGGCTTCAAGGAGGTCATCTTCCTCATCACCGGGACCGACGTCTACAAGCAGCTCAAGTTCGAGAGCGGCGTGCACCGCGTCCAGCGCGTGCCCGTGACCGAGGCCAACGGCCGCATCCACACCTCGACGGTGACCGTCGCCGTGCTGCCCGAGGCGGAGGAGGTCGACGTGCAGATCGATCCGCAGGACCTCGAGATCACGGTCACGCGCGCGAGCGGCCCGGGCGGGCAGGGCGTCAACACCACCGACTCGGCGGTGCAGATCGTCCACAAACCCACCGGCCTCATCGTCACGTGCGCCGACGAGCGTTCGCAGCTCAAGAACAAGGCCAAGGCGATGACCGTCCTCCGCTCGCGCCTGCTCCAGCGCCGCGAGGACGAGGAACGCGCGAAATACGCCGCCGCCCGCCGCAGCCAGATCGGCTCCGGCGACCGCAGCGAGCGCATCCGCACCTACAACTTTCCGCAGAACCGGCTCACCGATCACCGCATCGGTCTCACGCTCTACAATCTCCCGCAGGCGATGGAGGGCGACATCCACGAGGTCATCGCCGCGTTGCAGAAGGCGGATTACGAACAGAAGCTGGCCGCGCTCACCGGCCAGGTTTACATCCCGGCGCGCGCCGCGTCGGTCGACGAGGGCTGACATGCTGACGGTGCTGGAAATCATCAAGCGCACGACGGACTTCTTCGCCGCCAAGGGCCTCGAGAATCCGCGGTTGAACGCGGAACTGCTCATCGGTCACGCGCTCGGGCTCAAGCGCATGCAGCTCTATCTCCAGTTCGAGCGTCCGCTCGCGGAGCCGGAACTGGAAAAGATCCGCCCGCTCGTCCGCCGTCGCGGCCAGCACGAACCCGTGCAATACGTGACCGGGGAAACGGAGTTCTGCGGTCTCACGCTCGCGACCGACAGACGTGCGTTGATTCCGCGGCCCGAGACGGAACTTCTCGTCGAGCTCACGCTCCAGCGCCTCGGCACCTCCGCTCCGGCCACGATTCTCGATCTCGGCACCGGCTCCGGTGCGATCGCGCTCGCGCTGGCGAAGGCGTTTCCCGCCGCGGCCGCGACGGGCGTGGATCAAAGCGCGGACGCGCTCGCCCTCGCCGCGGAAAACGCGAAACGCTGCGGCCTCGAACCCCGCGTCGCCTGGCTGCGCTCGGACTGGTTTGCGGCGATCGCTCCCGAGGCGACGTTCGACCTGATCGTTTCGAATCCGCCGTATCTCACCGCGGCCGAGACGGCGGAGACGGCGCCCGAAGTGAAAGGCTTCGAACCGCTGGCGGCCTTGACGGGATCGGGCGAGGATGGGAGCGGCGACCTGGCGGAGATTTTCCGCGGCGCGAAAGCGCGGCTCGCCCCGGGCGGGCTGCTCGCGGTCGAGACCGGCATCGCGCAGCATCCGGCGCTCGTCGCGCTGGCCGGGTCGCTGGGCTTCACCGCGATCGAGTCGGCGCAGGATTTCACGAAGCGCGATCGCTTCGTCTTCGCACGTCAGCCCTGAGCCGGACTCATACTGTTGGACGGTCGATCTCCCTGCGACACAGGAGAGCAGCGTCCTTAAAGGTGGAACCCGTCTTCCGGACGGGTTGTTGGATTCACGCCAGGCCAAACTTGTTCTCCGGACCGATTCCTCCCATCTCAATCACCTGATTCCGGCCGAGGGAGATCGCGACAGAGCGGACGGACTCGATCAGGCTCAAACCTGGCTGCGGCCCATGAAACGAGCGGTCGATCGCGATCGAGGTCATACGATCGCGAATTGTGGCGGAACGCATTTTCCGCGGCGGAAAGCTTCGCTCCCGCGCCGGCCCAGCCGCGCCCGCTCGGTTCAGTCCTGCGACGCGAGGCCGACGGCGAAGCAGAAAAGTGACGGTCAGCCCTTGGTGTCAGCGATGACGGTGAGCGGAGCGTGGTTGCTCGCCCAGAATTCGTGATTCTGGCCGAGACCGATCGCGTCGGTCAGGACGCGGAGCGTCTCGCGGAGATGCACGTCGACCTTGGCGTAGGATTCGTTTTCGTCCGCGTCGTCCTCTTCGTCCAGATCGTCGCCGTCCTTGGCCGGATCCTTCGGGGCCTTGATGCGCGGTGCGGGCGGCGGGCCGAGGCGGTATTCCTTGAACGGGAAATCCGTCCGGGCGAGCAGCTCCTTTTCCGCCTTCATGTCCTTGCGGAAGGTGTCGTCGGCTTCCTTCTGCTTCTGGCGCGCGGCGAGGTTGACGGAGACGAGCTTCTGGTTCTGGCGCATCTTGAACCAGTCGACGTTTTTGCGGAGGTAGGTGAACTCCTCGAGTTTTTGCTGCCGGGCGAGGCTGGCGTCGCGGAGATGCTGGAGGACTTTCGGGTCGAGCGGGGCGCCGTCGAAGAAGCTGGTGGGAATTTCGTCCCAGACGAGCGCGTGCGGCAGGCTGGACTCGCCGATCGGAAGAAACTCGTCGATCGAGGGCAGCACGATGTCGGGCACGATGCCCTTGAGCTGGGTCGAGGAGCCGTTGGGCAGGTAATATTTCTGGACGGTGAGCTTCGCGGCGCCGGTCTTGGCGCCGGAGCGGGCGAGCTGGGGCACGAGGTTCTTCATCTCGAGCAGGGTCTGGACGGAACCCTTGCCGTGGGTCGAGGTGTCGCCGACGACGATCGCGCGGCCGTAGTTCTGGAGCGCGCCGGTGACGATCTCGGAGGCGGAGGCGCTGAAACGGTCGACGAGGACGGCGAGCGGGCCGTCGTAGGCGACGCCGGTGGCGTTGTCGCTGTCGACCTGGATGTCGCCGGCGTAGTTTTTGACCTGGACGACCGGACCGCGGTTGATGAAGAGGCCGGTGAGGTCGATGGCCTCGGAGAGGAAGCCGCCGCCGTTGTGGCGGAGGTCGAGCACGAGGCCCTTGACGCCGGCGCCCTTGAGCTGATCGATCAGGCGGGCGACGTCCTTTGTGGCGCTGGTTTTCTCGGCCGCGGGATCGTCGGTGCCGTCGGCCGAGTCGGCCGGACCGTAGAAAGCTGGCAGCGAGATCACACCGAGCGGGACCGGCACGCCGTCGGCGCCGGGCACTTGGAAAACGGCGGCGTGGGCGCGGGCGGAATTCAGTTTCACGACATCGCGGACGATGGTGATCTCCTT
>Ga0222421_100390_pt1 | contig 14963 bp, 13 predicted proteins | sample 3A1ome_2_FD_182473 | JGI IMG/M metagenome (GOLD analysis project Ga0222421, IMG submission 182473) | Enriched microbial communities from leaf-cutter ant dump, University of Wisconsin, Madison, United States - 3A150A (version 2) | ecosystem: Environmental > Terrestrial > Nest > Insects nest > Nest... | reverse complement strand
GGGCTCGGTGGCGCCCGGACTCGCACGTGCGTTCGAGGGCGACAGTTTCCGTCTGCGGCAGATCCTTCTCAACCTCCTGTCGAACGCGATCAAGTTCACCCCTGCCGGCGGCCGAGTGGAATTCACCGTCACGTGTCCGGATCCGACGGTCGTTCCCGCGCCGGTGCATTTTGCCGTGCGCGACACCGGCATCGGCATGGATGAGGCCACGCAGCGGCGGCTCTTCGAGCGTTTCACGCAGGCCGACACATCGACGACCCGCCGCTTCGGCGGCACCGGCCTCGGGCTGGCGATCAGCGCGCGACTCGTCGAGAAGATGGGCGGCCGGATCGAGGTGGAAAGCGCGCCGGGCCGCGGTTCGGAGTTTCGCTTCACGATCCTCCTGCGGGCGGTCGATCCTCTCGCCGCGCCGTCGATGCCGGCCGGCGCGGCGTTTCCCGGGATCGGGTTGAGCATTCTGGTGGCGGAGGACAACGCCGTGAACCGCAAGGTGCTGGCCGCGCAACTCGACCAGCTCGGCTGCCGGCACACGATGACCGTCGACGGCGAGGACTTGTTGCGGGCGCTCGCGGAAGGACCGGCGCCCGACGTCGTGCTGATGGATTGCCACATGCCCCGGCTCGACGGCTGGGCCGCGACGCGACGCCTCCGCGGCTGGGCTGGCGATCCGGCCGCGTCCGAGCGGCAGCAGCGGATTTCGGCGGTGCCGGTGATCGCGCTCACCGCCGCCGCGCTGCCGGAGGAGCGGCAGCGCTGCCTCGATGCCGGGATGAACGACTTTCTGGCCAAGCCGGTGAAGCTGGCGGATCTGCAGCGCGTGCTGCGGCCGTTTGCGCGCGTCACGCGGGCGGCCGGCTGACGTCCGCTCCGGACCGCGGACGCACGCTCTCGTTGTGTCGTGTCGGTCGCGTGAGCGTGGACGTTGAAGGAAGGCGTCGATGGCGTCGTCATGCATTACGCGCCGACGGCGGTGACGACAGCGATGGGGCGGTGCGCGCAGACGCCGTCCGGTCGTCGCACTTCAGTGTGCGGCGAAAAGCCTCTGCGGTCCGGGCGCGCGGTCCATGGCCAGCCCGAGTCGAACGCGTCCGTGAGCATGAGCGATTTGGCGTCGGGAACGCGGGGACGGGTGGGCGGGTCGCATGCGGCCAAGGCTTGACCGTCATTTCGGTTGCTCCAGCGTCCGTGACGATGTCCGGCCAATTCCGCCTCAACGAACCCGACGTGACCTTTGAAGGTTTCGAGAGCGAGGTTCTTCTGATCAACCTTGCCAACGGCAATTACTACAGCCTGCGCGGATCGGCGCCGGTTCTCTGGCCCTGGCTGCTCCAAGGCCACTCCGTCGAGGTGCTGGCCGCGGCGCTCGCCGCCCTTTGTGACCAGCCGGCGGATACTCTCCGGCGGGACGTGCAGGCGTTTGTCGACCAGCTGATCAAGGAGGCGCTGATTGTGCCGCGCGAGGACGGTCCGGTCGACCCCATCGACCCGACTGCGGTGAAACTGGCGGCGTATGCGCCGCCCACGATCGAAGCCTACACCGACATGCAGGATCTGCTCCTGCTCGATCCGATTCATGAAGTGGATGTGACGGGCTGGCCGAAAAAGCCCGCGGGGGAATAAGCGGGACGATGAAGGCCCCGGTGCTCTCTGCGGCCCTCGGTTTCGGCGTGGGCGCGCTCCGCTCTGCATGAGCCGGCCCTTGCCATCCCGTGCGCCCCGGTCCGGCGCCGCCGCCTGGATCGAAGACTATTACGGACGGCTGGAAGCGGCTTGCGATCGCGCGGTGCAGCGGGTCGGCGCGTGCACCGAGACACGCCTGATCGCGGGCCGCACCGTGCGTTTCCATTTCATCGGGGAGGACCTGCACGCCATCTTGTTTCCGGCCCTGGCCCATCTGGCGGTGGGCGACGCCGCGTCGGCGGCCGATCTGGAAGTTTTCGCGTGGGAAACCCGCCTCGCGGGCGAGCCGCTGCCGGAACCTCCCTGGGCCTGGCCGGACGACGCCGAGCCCCATCGCGTCTGCTTTCCGCCGGACGTCGACCAATTCCGGCTGATGATCGAGCCCGAGAGCGAAGCGCAGCTCCTCTATCGGACCGATCGGCGCCGGGCGTATCTGGGAGTTGGTGACGCGCGCGAGCTGCCGACGCACTGGTATGGAGCGCCGCTGCGGCGCCTGTTTCACTGGTGGGGGCAGGGGGAGAACCTCCATCTGATCCACGCCGGCTGCATCGGGACCGAGGCGGGCGGGGTCCTGTTGGCGGGCCGGAGCGGCTCGGGGAAATCCACGACTTCCCTGCTCGGTCTGGAAGCGGGCATGCGCTATGTGGGGGACGATTCCTGCCTGCTGCAGCCCGGGGCTCCAGCGATCGCCCACTGCCTCTACAGCACGGGCCGGCTTCACGGCGATCATCTGAGCCGGTTTCCCCGCCTGGCCTCCCGCGTCGTCGAGCCGCGTCCGCAGGATGGGGAGAAGCCCATCCTTTACGCGCATCGGCATTTTCCCGCCGCGGTGGCGACCGCGCTCCCGTTGCGGGCGCTGGTCCTGCCGCGGGTGACGGGATTGCCGGATACGCGGACCGTGCGCATCTCCCCGGCGGAGGGATTGCTCGGGCTCGCTCCGAGCACGCTCTTTCAGATGCCCTCGAAGGATGCGGACCGGTTGCGCGCGATGGCGCGTTTCGTCCGGGAGACACCGTGTTACCGGCTCGAACTCGGCACTCAACTCGAGCAGATCGCGCCGGCCCTGGGGCGATTGATCGCGTCCTCGTCCTAGTCCGGGATCGCATCCCGGCCAGGATCCTGCTTTTCACCCTTTGTCCGTCCGCCTGCTTCACTCTTGTTTGTCGATGCCCGCCCTGGAAATCGCCGCCCCTGCCGAAACCAATCTGCCGACGCCCGATCAGCTTCGCCTGTTGCGCACCCTTCTGGCCCCGGCCGACCAGACTGTCGCCTGCTGGAACGAATGGCAGGCGGGGGTGCCGCTGGACGATCTCGACCAGGGTTCGTTCCGATTGATTCCCATGCTGTCGCATGTGCTGGCGCCGCATGCGCTCGATCATCCGGACATCCAGCGGTATCGCGGCATCGCGCGGAAAAGCTGGTATCAGAATCAGATCACCTTCAACGCCACCGAATCGGTCATCCGGGAACTGCAGGGCATGGGCATCCCGGTCGTCGTCCTGAAGGGGATGGCGCTGGCGCATCGCTACTATCCGGAACCCGGACTTCGGCCGATGTCGGACGGCGACATCCTCGTGCCCTTCGCCGACGCCGTGCGCGCCATCGAGTGGCTGTGTTCGCAGGGCTGGATCCCGACCGAGCACCACACGGCCCACACCCTCAAGACCTTCGCCCTGCACAAGCAGCATGGCATCAATCTGCGTTCGCCCAAGGGGCCGACGATCGATCTGCACTGGCGGGTGATCGGGCTCGTTTCGCCCGTCGAATTGCAGCAGCCGTTCTGGGCGGCGGCCCAGCCGCTGCGTCTGCGGCGGGTCGAGGTGCAGATCCTCGCTCCGACCGATCAGTTCTTCCACGTCTGCGCCCACGGCGTCGCGTGGTCTTCGGTGCCGCCGCTGCGGTGGGTGGTCGACGCCATGCTGGTCCTCCGCCGCGATGGCGCGGTCTTCGATTGGGATCGCCTGATCGCCCTGACCGAAAGCCACCGCCTCTCGCTGTTCGTGCTGCGGGCCCTCGTCTATCTGCGGGAGCAGTTCGACGCTCCGATCGATCCCGCGGTGATCGACCGGCTGCGCGCGATCCCGGTCGCTCCGTGGCAGCGGAAGGAGTATGCGTTGCTCACGAATCCCGATCCGCTGGCGTTGCGCGACTACTGGGGGCGCCACCGGCTGCAGCGGATGCGACATACGCTGCCCGGGTGGCGGACCATGAATCCGCTGCTCGCCCGCATCCGCTTCCTGAAACTGCATTGGGAATTCGATCACTCCTGGCTCGTGTTCGTGCGGGTCGGCCAACGGCTGACGATGTTGTCCTGGCGGAAAGTCCACGCCGTGCTGGCCTTTTTTCAGCCCTCATGAGCCTGCCGCGGTCCGCCCCTCGGCTGGTTTTTCTGGTGCCGGCCAACGACTGCAGCCAGCCCGTGCTCGCCGGCGCGGATCTGGAAATCGACCGCAATTCGCCGGCCTTCCTCAAAGGCTGGGGGATCTGGAGTCTGCTCACCGGGCTCATCCTCCGCCGCTCGGGGCGCTTCCGGGTGGAGTTCGCCACGCGGCTGCGTCCCGGCCCGGATGCGATCCATGTCGCCCACGTCGACACGCTCGAGGCCTGCACCCCGGCGGACGATTGTTTCGTGGTCGGCGTGCAAGGCGACCGGCTCCGGGCCCTCGACTGGGTCAATCTCACCGTCGTGCAGAATCAAGTGCAGGCGGATGCGGAGGCCGGCCGGGTTTGGCTGCCGCTCTGGCCGCAGCCGGGTCTGGAGGCCCGATCGCCCGGCCGCGACGGCGCCCGCACCGCCGCCTACGCGGGCAGCTTTCGCAATTTCGCGCTTCTGCCCCACGCGTTCGCCGGCGCCTGCCGCCGCTGCGGGCTGGAACCCCGGATGCTGCTGGACGGGCAGTGGCACGCGTGCGCCGAGATCGACGTCCTGGTCGGCATCCGTTCGTTCGATACGCGGACGCACGACCACAAGCCGGCGTCGAAGCTCGTCAACGCCTGGCTCGCCGGCATCCCCTTCATCGGCGGCCACGATTCCGCGTTTTCCCAGCTCGGCGAGCCCGGCCGCGACTACCTGCGCGTGGCGACGCCGGCCGAATTCGAGCAGGCGCTGGTGCGCCTGCGCACCGACTCCGCCGCGTATGCCGGGTTCGTGGCCGCCGGCCGCCGGCGCGCGGCGTTTTTCGACCGTGCCGCCGTGACGCGCGCCTGGGTCGAGTTCATCGAAACCGTCGCCATGCCGCGGCACGCCCGCTGGCTCGGCCGCGCCGCCGGCTCCCCTTCTTGATCCCATGCGAATTCTTTTCTGGGCCGAACACTTCTGGCCGCTGATCGGCGGGGCGGAAAACCGCCTGCTCTTCCTCATCGATCATCTGGTCGCGCAGGGCCACGCCTGCTGCGTCATCACCAACCGGTTTCCCGCCGCGCCGCTGGCCTACGAGGAGCGCAACGGCGTGCCGGTCCACCGTCTCGACATCCGGGACGTGCTTTTCAAGCGCGACATGCGCCGGCTCCGCGACATCCGCGAGCAGGCGCTCGCCATCAAGCAGGCGTTCAGGCCCGACGTGGAGCAGGTGATGTGCACCGGCCCGAGCCTGATCGTCCAGCAGATGTGCCAGCGGCCCCGGGCCTGCCCGACGGTCGCGACGCTGCATTCCGATTTTGCCAACATCTTCCGCAACGAAGGGGAGGGCGTGCTCGGCGGCATGTTGCGCCAGGCCGCCGCCATCGTGGTGATTTCGGACCGGATGCGGGCCGATGTCCTGCGGAAGTTTCCCCACCTGGAGCCGCAGCTGGTCATGATTCAAAGCGGTCTGCCCTGGCCGGCGCTCGAGCCGGCTCCGCTGCCTTTCTCCCCGCCGGTGTTGCTCTGCATCGGTCGGATCGTGCACCGCAAGGGCTTCGATCTCGCCCTGCAGGCCCTGCGGGAACTCGTGCCCGCCTATCCGGACGTGCGCATGATCGTCGGCGGCGACGGACCCGAGAAGCCGGCGCTCGAGGCGCAGGCTCGCGAACTGCAGATCGAGGATCGCGTCACGTTCACGGGCTGGGTGAAGCCCGACGACGTGTCCGCACTGCTCAACCGGGCGACGCTGGTCATCGTGCCTTCGCGCAACGAGGAGGCCTCGTCCGTGGTCCTGCGGGAATCCACGCAGATGGCGCGCCCGGTCCTGGCCTCGCGGGTCGGCGGCACGCCCGAACTCATCCAGGACGGCGTGAACGGACTGCTGTTCGAAAAGGAGGACGCCTCCGCCATCGCGCGGGCGGCGGCGCGCCTGCTCGACGACCCGGAACTGGCCCGGCGACTGGGCGAAACCGGCCGCGAACTCGCGCGGCAACGGTTCGACTTCCAATGCCATCTCGACGGCTTCCTGGCCGTCTACCGGCGGGTCCAGGAGCCGTCCGCCGCCCGCTCCGTCGCCTGACCGTCCCGCCGTCCCGCCATGTCCGACTTCCCCGCCGCCGCCCGCATCAGCGTGGTCGTGCCCCTCTACAACGGTTCCGCTTTCGTCGCGGAGGCGCTGCGGAGCATCGCCGCCCAGACGTATCCCGTCGCGGAGGCGATCGTGGTCGACGACGGCTCGACGGACGACGGACCCGCCATCGCCCGCACCTTCCCGATCGCGACGGTCGTGGCCCAGCCCAACGGCGGCTGTGCCCGCGCGCTGAATACGGGCGTGCGACGGGCGACGGGCGAGTTTCTCGCGTTCCTCGACGCCGACGACCGCTGGCTGCCCGAAAAGACGGCCCGGCAGATGGCGGTCCTCGAGGGCGAAGATGCGCCGGACCTGGTGTTCTGCGGCTGCCGGCGCTTTCACTCGCGCGGGCAGGGGGCCGCGCGGGTCGAGACCACGATCGATCTGCTGCCCGGCCTGTCGAAGACCTGCCTGTTGATCCGGCGGACCGCCTTCGATCGAGTCGGCCTGTTCCCGACGGATGGCCGGTCGCACGACTTCGTCGACTGGTTCGCGCGCGCGACGGAGACCGGACTGCGGCACCGGATGATTGAAACCGTCCTCGCGGAACGCCGCGTCCACGACCGCAATCACGGAGTCACGAACACGGACCGGCAGCGGCGCACCTATTTCGCCGCGCTCAAGGCCAGCCTCGATCGCCGCCGCGCCCAGCAATAGGTTCCGGGCCGGCCTCACGATCTCCCGGCAACAGTATCCCGCTGGCATCCGGGCCGGGTCTGCCATCTTTTCCGGGACGCGCTTTCGCGTGCTGGAGGCCGGCGAGGGCAGGAGGGCGCTTCCCCGGGATGGTTTCGTTCACGGTGAAGCGGGAGGCGGCGTCGCAGCCGGACGTCGGCCGCGCCGGACGACATTCGGACAGGCGGCGGTCGCGCGGGGGATTGCGGACGGAAGACGTTTATGCAGCTTCGAAGGCCGTGCCGATCTCCTCCTCCGCACCGTCTCCCCGTTGCGTTGCGAACATTCCCACGACCTGTCGCGAACGTTTCCTGACCACGACGGCGGCAGGGCGAACGCTGTTGTCGGCCGCCCGGCTCGAACTCGCGGGCCTGAGCGAACTGGTGCCGCCGTATGCGATGCAGCGGTGGCGCAGTCCGCATCACATCGTGCTGTTCACCCTCGCGGGCCGCGCGCGCCTGCTCGTCGAGGGGGCGCGGCACGATCTGGTCGCCGGGACCGTGTGCGTGCTGCCGGCGTCCGTCGACACGCACTATTGGGCGTGCGGCCGCTGGGAGATCGTGTGGTTCCATCCCCAGGTCTGCGCGGAGTGGGACGGACTCATGGGCCGCGACGCCGTGCTGCGGCCCAGCGTCCACGGCGCGCGGATCGCCCGGCTTGCCGACTGGATCGGCTCCGAACTCGCCGGCACGGAGGCGGAGTCCGGCGAGGCGGCGCGGCTCGGTTTCGATCTCATGCTGCACACGCTCAAGCGCGAACTCCGCGGCGAGGGCGATCCGCGGGACCGCGACTGGCGGCGGCGGCTCGACCGGCTTTGGGAGGAGGCGATGCGGACGCCGGCGGAGTGGAGCGTCGACGCGCTGGCCGCGGCCGCGGGTTGCAGCCGCACGCATCTGCACGTGCTGTGCCGGCGGTTCTACGCGCAGAGTCCCCGCGAGCGGCTCGTGCGCATCCGCATGCAACGCGCCGCGGATTATCTCCGCCACACGCCCTGGCCGCTCGAGCAGATCGGCGCGCTCGCCGGCTATGCGGACGCCTTTGCCTTCTCGAAGGCGTTCCGCCGCGAGACGGGTTCGACGCCCGCGCAGTATCGCCGGCGCGCCGCATCGGACAAAATGACATGAAGCGCGGACGCGCCGCCATGGCCCCGCGCCGGCGCGTGCGCTAATGTCACGGTCTCCCGAAGGCGGAGCGGCTCCGGATGGAGCGGCTCCGCCGCCGGCCCCTCCTGCATGCACGCGATCCTCTCCCGCTGGAAAAGCGGTCTTGTCATGATTCTCCTCTCCTGCGCCGCCGCGGCGGCGGACCTGCCCCGGCCGGAACATCCGCGCCCCGACGCCCGCCGCGAGCACTGGCTCTCGCTCAACGGCCTGTGGCAGTTCGAAATCGACGCGGCCGGCGACGGCGCGGCGCGCGGACTCGCGCACGGACGCGACCTGCCGTTGCGCATCACGGTGCCGTTTCCCCCGCAGAGCGCGCTGTCGGGCGTGGCGCGCACCGGCGATTACCGCGACCTCTGGTATCGCCGGCATTTCACCGTGCCGGCGGACCTGGCGGGCGGGCGCATCCGCCTCCACTTCGGGGCCGTCGACTACCGCGCGGACGTGTATTTGAACGGGCACGACATCGGCGGGCACACGGGCGGCAGCGCCGCGTTCGCCTTCGACGTCACGCCGTTCCTGCGCGCGGGCGAAAACGAACTCGTGGTGCGGGTGCGCGACGACCTGCGCGACCCCGCGCAGCCGAAGGGCAAGCAGGCGCTCGTGAGCGAGGGCTGCTTCTACACCGCGACGAGCGGCATCTGGCAGCCGGTGTGGCTCGAGGCCGTGGGCGCGACCTACGTGTGGCAGCATGCGATCACGACCGATCCGGAGGCCGGGACCGCCACGATCGCCGTCGACCTGGCCGGCGACGACGCCGAGCTGACGCTGCGCGCCGAGGTGCGGGCCGACGGAAAACCGGCGGGCGCGGCCGAGGTGCGCGTCGTCGGCCGGCAGGCCAGCGTCGTCGTGCCCCTGGCGGAGAAGCGGCTGTGGGCGCCGGGGAGTCCGTTTCTTTACGATCTCACCCTGACGCTCTCGCGCGGCGGACGCACCGTCGACCGGCTCGCGAGCTACTTCGGACTGCGGTCGGTGGCAATCTCCGGCCGGAGGATCCTGATCAACGGCCAACCGGTGTTTCAGCGCCTGATCCTCGACCAGGGATTCTATCCCGACGGGATCTGGACCGCGCCGAGCGACGCCGCGCTCCGGCGCGACATCGAGTTGTCGATGGCGGCCGGCTTCAACGGCGCGCGGCTGCACCAGAAGGTCTTCGAGCCGCGGTTTCTCTACTGGGCGGACCGGCTGGGCTATCTGGTGTGGGGCGAATTCCCGAACTGGGGCATGGACTACGGTCCGGCCAGCCATGCGCCTTTCCTCGCCGAATGGCTCGACGTGGTGCAGCGCGACCGAAATCACCCCTCGCTGATCGGTTGGTGCCCCTTCAACGAGACCGGCGCCGACGCCGCCACGCTGCAGCAACTCGTGTGGGCTGCGACGAAGGCGCTCGATCCGACCCGACCGGTGCTGGAGACGAGCGGGTGGACGCACACGAGCCCGCAGCCCGAAGTGCGCGACAGCCACGACTACGAGCAGGATCCGGCGGTCTTCCGCCGGCGGTGGATGGCGTTTTTCCAGGACCCGTCGCCCCGGCTTGCGGTGCCGGCGCGCTACGGTTTCGGCCCGTTCTCCGAACCGGACCGCGGCGTGCCGTTCATGTTGAGCGAATACGGCGGCATCGGCTGGTCCAGCGGCTCGGGCTGGGGTTACGGCGAAGGTCCGTCCAGCCTGGAGGCCTTCTACACGCGGTATCAGGGATTGACGGACGCGCTGCTGGATAATCCCAACGTGTTCGGTTTCTGCTACACGCAGCTGACGGATGTGGAGCAGGAGCAGAACGGGCTCTATTATTACGACCGCCGCCCGAAGTTCGATGTCGCGCGGCTGCACGCCATCACGTCGCGTCCGGCGGCCTACGAGCGCGGCGAGTCGGGCGCGCCCGCACCCGCACCCGCGGGGCTCCCGCACTGGCGCATCCTGCTCGGCGGAGCGCCGGACGGTGCGCTCAACCAGCCGTATCGCCTCAGCCGCGACTTGAAGAACGCAGAGTGGGACCGCCCCGACGGCGATGACCGGGGCTGGCCGGAGGCCCGCGGCTCGTTCGGCGCCGCCAGCTGGCGGCACTCGTCCACCGAATGGCGCGAGGGTGGGTTGGTGCTGCGCCGGCATTTCGACGTTTCCGCCATCCCGGACCGGCTGGTCGCGCTTGTCCTGTCGACCACGGCGGGCATCGAGATTCATCTCAATGGCGAACCGCTGCTGGTGCGCGACCGGACGCGCGATTTCGAGATGATCGATGTCACCGAGCGCTTCGCCCGGCTTGTCCGGCCCGGGGACAATCTCCTCGCGATCCGGCTGGCGGCCGGCGGCGTCGGCGAACCGTTCTTCGACTGCGCGCTGCTCGCGCAATGACGCGGGACGCGCGCCGGTCTCGGCTCGGGGCGAATGACGTCGCGTCGGCCACGACTGCCGTCCCGGACGGTCGCCTCCGGTTCGGCCGGGGTTAAGCGCGCCGGGAGATCCGGCGGGGTTTGCCTTTCGCGCGGAGGGGCGTTCGGATGTGGGCCACCCCATGCCTCAAGATTCCAATGCAGAGTTCGACCAAACCGTCCTCGACCTGATCGAGCACAGTCCGACGGGCGCCGTGCCCGGCACGCCTTCGTATCAGGATGCGATCAAGCGGCTCCGCGCCACGCATCAGGTGTATCCGAGCGCCGATCACAAAGGCGGCTATGCGACCGCCCGCTCGCTGGCCCGCGCGCCGGCCTTTCACGCCGCCAATCTCGACGACTTCATCGCCGGCCGGATCGCGGAGGAGGCCCTCGAGTCCAACGCGGTCGTTTACAGCCGCTACGTCCAGTCCCTGCCGGCGGAGCGTCGCGCCGCGGCCGAGGCGTTCCGCGTGAAGGTCATCGGCAAGCCCGCGCAGCATCGCGCGCAGCACGGCGGCGCGACGGTCCATGAACCGTTGCACGTGCTCTTCCTCGTCTCCGGCGCCGGGCCGCACCCGGGCCTGCCGGGAAACTATCTGCACGGGGCGGTTTTCCACGTCGGTGCCGACGATGCCACGGGCTCGTGGGTCGTGCACGTGCACGATTCGGACGACGGCGCCGCGCTCTTCACCGCGCCGGCGCGCGCGGAGGCGCTGGCGCAGCTGCGCGAGCTCCTCGGCTGCGCTCCGTTTCATCTCGACGAACTCGAGGCGCTGGGCTTCCGGCTGGTCTAGCGGCGTTTTTTCGAAACCGGGACGCGATCCGTGCGTTGCGAGGAGGTATCCGCTTCACCGCATGAAAATCCGCCGTCTCATCCCGCTCGTGTTCCTGATTCTGCCGCTGGGCTGTTCCGGTTGCCTGATGCTGGTCCGGACGGCGGTCAAAAAAGCGAAACCCTCGGCGACTTCGAATCCGGTCGTCGTCGCCTTGGATGCGAATCGCGACGGCGAGATCGATGCCGCCGAACTCGCCGGAGCATCCGATGCCTTGCGCACGCTCGACCGCAATGGCGACGGCCGGCTGGCGCGCGACGAGATCGAGATGGCGCGTTGAGTGAAAGAGGACGGAGACGCGGTGTCCTGAAGACGCGGTGCAGCCGGATTCCCGCCCGCCACAGATTTCTCGGGACGTGCGACCGGCGTCGGTTGCGTTTCCCGAAGTTTCATACCCTTTGTGGGCAATCGTTTCCATTCTCATGCATCACGCCGCGCTTTTCTCTCCTGTCGCCCTGGGCTCGATCGCCCTTTCCAACCGCATCGTCATGGCGCCGCTCACGCGTTGCCGCGCCGATGCCGACCATGTGCCCACGGATTTGATGGCTGAGTATTATGCGCAGCGCGCCAGCGCCGGCCTGATCGTCGCGGAGGCGACGATGGTGATCGCGGGCAACTCGGCCTTCGGCGGACGCGAGCCCGGCATCTACTCGCCGGCGCAGGTCGCGGCGTGGAAACGCGTCACCGATGCCGTCCATGCCCGCGGCGGCAAGATCGCCCTCCAGCTCTGGCACGGCGGCCGCGCGTGTCACTCATTGCTGAACCACGGCGCGCAGCCGGTGGGGCCGAGCGCGTTGCGGATCGAGAATGACGAGATTCACACGCCGCAGGGCAAAAAGGCCTACGAAGTGCCGCGCGCGCTCCGCGATGACGAACTGCCGGGCATCGTGGAAGGATTCCGGCACGCGGCGGTGAATGCGCAGGCGGCCGGTTTCGACGCGGTCGAGGTGCATGGCGCCAACGGCTACCTGCTCGATGAGTTCCTGCGCGACGGCAGCAACCGCCGCAGCGGTCCCTACGGCGGGCCGGTCGAGCATCGCGCCCGGCTGCTGCTCGAGGTGGTCGACGCCGTCACCGGCGTCTGGGGCGCGGATCGCGTGGGCGTGCGGATTTCGCCGCTCAACAGCTACAACGACATGAAGGACAGCGATCCGGTCGGGCTGACCCGTTTCGTCGCCACGCAGCTCGATCGCCGCGGGATCGCCTACCTGCATGTGATGCGGGGCGATTTCTTCGGCCTGCAGAAGGCGGACGTGATCGCGCCCGCGCGCGCGGCGTTCAAGGGCGCCCTGATCGGCAACATGGGCTACTCCCCGGCCGAGGCGGCGCAGGCGGTGGCGGACGGCGTGCTCGCGGCGGTCGCGTTCGGGCACCACTACGTCAGCAATCCGGACTTGGTGGAACGCGTGCGCGCGGGCGTGGCGCTGGTCGAGCCGGACAACGCCACGCTCTACAGTTCGGGCGCCGAAGGCTACACCACCTATCCGCGCCTGGCGGTGGCGTGACCGCGGCCTGCGACCCGCCGGTCAGGCCCCGCGGCCGGGAAAACGCCGGTCCCAGCGCAGCTTCAACCGGCGCAGCGGCTGCCGCAGGCGCGAGCACAGGGTCCGTTCGTAGCGGAGGCGGTTTCGCAGCGACTCCAGGTAGATGTCGTTGAGGCGGCCCGCCACGGGGTGGCGCGCACGCAGCGCCGCGAAGTCCGTCACCGGCAGCGCCGGCAGTTCGGAGATCAGCGCGGCCAGGTTGGTTTCGAGATGGAACAGGCTGCGCGCCCGGGCGCGCAGTCCGTCCAGACCCGCCACCGCGGCGGCATAGCCGTGGGTGATTTCCTGATACAGCCCGGCCGCGGTCAGCTTCCGCCAGAACGAGCGGCCGCAAAAATTGCCGTGCTGCGCGCGCTCGAAGTTTTCGGAGGTGATGTAGCCGGGGCCGCCGAAGTGGTCGTAGCAGTAGAACGGGACCCGCTGGGCGAAGCAGTATTGGGCGGTCCGTCCGATGGAGACGACGAGGTCGTAGGCGGGCAGCACGGTCTCGTCGATGTAGACGGGCCGGGGCTCGCCGATATAATCGACGCGCATGCCGCGCCGGCGGGCGAGGAGGGCGAATCGCTTCACCTCGTCCGGCGGATGGTGCGACACGATGGCGATGGTCGCGAGGCGGCGAGGCGGCGCGGGCCGGGGATGCGCGAAGAACGCCTCGGGGGCGAAGTTGGGGAAATAGCGGATCCGGTCGGCCGGAATGCCGAGGTCGCGCAGGTGGTCGCGGTTGTAGGGACTGTGGACCAGGTAGCGCGAAATCTCGCCGAGGAAGGCGGGCGGACTTTCCATCGCGGTGAGCGGACTGAGGCTGCTGAAGAGCAGCCGGCAGTCGCGGAGCCGGCGGCGGAACAGCAGATACGTCAGCACCGGCGCGTGGTGCGCCCAGACGAGATCGTAATCGAGCGGCGTGTCGTCTTCCTCGAGCAGATCGCGCACGGTGATTCCGGATCGCTCCGCCCGAGCCGTCAAGGGCCGTCCCGGCTCGAAGGTGCCGACGTCCGCCTCGTGGCCCATCGTCCGCAGCGCCTCGCACAGCTGCAGGGCGTTGATCTCGGAGCCGGTGCAGCCGCGGAACGCGTGGTTGAGGACGAGGAATCTCACGATGGGAAAGACGGCTGGCGCGGCGTCACCGGGACGATGCGGCCGGCCGGCCGCGTTGTCCATCCCGCGCGATCCCGGCGGCAACCGGCGGTTTCGTCCGGTATCGCCGATTTACGGATACGATGAACCGCCGGTGTCACGTCCGTCGGCGGAGCGTTCGACTCCAGTGACGACGGTCACGGGCAGGCGGAGGGAGGGCCGCGTCCGCTCGCATGTCCGGCGCGCCGCCCGCGCCCGCGTTCACCTCGCTCCGGCCGAGGCGCGGGCGAGCGCCTGCAGGAAGTAGTAGTCGGCGTAGGCGAGGGGGACGTCGACCTCGCTGCGCTGAGGCAGATGGCCGACGGAGTGCATGAGGAGGAAACCGCCGTTTTCGTCCGGACCCGCGCGGAAGGCGGCGGTGCAGAGCGTGCGCAGCTGGCGCTCGGCGAGCGCCTGGTAACGCGCGCCGCGCCCGCCGCCGGCGAGCGGCGCGAGTTCGAGCAGGGCGGAGGCCATCACGGCGCCGGCCGAGGCGTCGCGCAGCGCGTCGGGCAGATGCGGGACGTTGAAATCCCAATACGGAATGCCGTCGGCCGGCAGGTGCGGATGGCCCGCGATGAAGTCGGCGATCCGGCAGGCCTGCTCGAGATAGGCGCGGTCGCCGGTGAGCGCGTGCATCCGCGTGAAACCGTAGAGCCCCCACGCCTGGCCGCGCGCCCATGCCGAATCGTCGGCGAAGCCCTGGACGGTCTGCCGGCGGACGACCGCGCCGGTGGCCGGATCGTAGTCGAGCAGGTGATAGCTGCTGCCGTCGGGCCGGAAATGGTTCGCGAGGGTGCGGTCCGCATGGCTGATCGCGATGCGGCGCAGGGAGTCGTCGCCCGATTCCCGCGCGGCGAAGAGCAGCAGTTCGAGGTTCATCATGTTGTCGACGATCACGGGATGCTTCCAGTGGTCGGAGTCCCAGGACCGGATCGTGCCGCTCTTCGGATCGAAGCGCGTCGCGAGGCTGCGGGCGCCCTGGATCAGGACCTCGCGATAGGCGGCGGTGGGTCGCAGGCGGTAACCCTCGCCGTAGCTGCAGCCGAGCATGAAGCCGAGATCGTGCGTGCCCGTGAAATCCTTGAGGGATTCGAGCCGGTTCGTGAACTCC
>Ga0222421_100389_pt1 | contig 14969 bp, 1 predicted proteins | sample 3A1ome_2_FD_182473 | JGI IMG/M metagenome (GOLD analysis project Ga0222421, IMG submission 182473) | Enriched microbial communities from leaf-cutter ant dump, University of Wisconsin, Madison, United States - 3A150A (version 2) | ecosystem: Environmental > Terrestrial > Nest > Insects nest > Nest... | reverse complement strand
GCCAGGACCGGGCGCTGGCGACCGTCGACCTCGGGCCGTCGTCCTTTCTCTCGACCGCGGGCACGACGATCCTCACACCCGACGGCCGCGGCTACCGCACCGGCTCCGTCCTCGCCGGCGGCACGATCGCGGTCGCGGGCAACATCGTCGCCGAAAAGGGCGCGCAGCTCGACGTGTCGGGCGCGAGCGATGTGCTCGATGTCGCGCCCGCGTCTGCCGGCGCCGACACGCTCTCGGGCAACGTCACGAGCGGCACGACCTTCGTCGCGACGCGGATCGATTCCGATGCCGGCACGATCACGTTCAAGGGCGAACAGGAGCTCTTCCTCGACGCCACGCTCCGCGGCGCGGCCGGCGGGTCGGGTGCGCAGGGCGGCACCCTGGCGGTCTCGTCGGGCCGCTACATCGCGCCCGCCAGCGGCGAGTCCAGCACGCCGCTGGACGTGACGCTCACCGTCACGCAGGGCGGCTCGACGCTGCCGGCCGGCTTTGCGGCGACCGGCGCCGGGGTCGTCGGCGCGGCGGTGACGGAGGCGGACGGCTCGGCGCTGTCCGGCGGTCACTTCGCGGCGGATACGTTTTCCGGCTCCGGCCTCACGGCGCTGTCGCTCGGCGGCACGGTCGCGTTTTCCGGTCCGGTGACGATCGAGGCGGGGCGCAGCCTGTCCGTCGCCAGCGGCGGCGTGCTCCATGCCGACGCGGCGGTGAGCCTCGCGGCACCCTACGTGGCGCTCGGCACGGCATTCGAGTCGCCGCAGCTCGCGACGGAGATCGCCGCCGCGCACACGGTCGACGGCCAGCCGTTCTACTTCGTGCCGACCTACGGCGCGGGCACGCTCGACGTCTCCGCCCGGCTGATCGACATCGGCAACCTCTCCCTGCAGAACATCGGCGCGGCCCGCTTCACCGCGGCCGACGGCGACATCCGTGGCGACGGCACGCTCGACGTGCGCGGCGCGATCACGATGACGGCCGGGCAGATCTATCCTCCGACGCAGGTCAGCTTCACGATCGCCGCCTACGACGACGTCTCGCCCGAGGGCGAGGTGCGGCACGAAGGTTCGGTCACGTTTGCCTCCTCGGGCAGCCGCAGCCTGCCGCTGTCCGCGGGCGGCACGCTCAACGTCTACGCGTCGGTGATCGAGCAGGGCGGCGTGCTGCGCGCGCCGTTCGGCAGCATCAATCTCGGCTGGGACGGCACGGGCTCCACGCCCGTCGACCTCGTGACCGGCTCCGGCCTCGTGCAGGGCGCCGCGATCACCGCCACGCGCCAGCTCACGCTGTCGTCGGGCGGCGTGACCTCGGTTTCTGGCGTCGATCCCGTCACCGGCCAGGCGATCGTCGTGCCCTACGGGACGAACCAAAACGGCACGGCCTGGATCGACCCGAGCGGGACCGACATCACCGTGGCCGGACTGCCGGGCAAGACGATCCGCGTCTCCGCGGCCAATGTCTTCGACGAGGCCGGCTCGACGATCGACCTCACCGGCGGCGGCGACCTCTACGCCTACCGCTGGGTCAGCGGCGTCGGCGGCAAGACCGATATCCTCGCGTCGTCGACGAGCTTTGCCGTGCTCCCGGCCTACGAGGCCGACTACGCGCCCTACGCGCCGTTCAACGCCAGCACCACGGCCGTCTCCCGCGGCACCGATCCGGGCTACACCAACGCCGGACTCTCCGTCGGCGACCGCGTCTATCTCGACGCGAGCTCCGGGCTGCCCGCGGGCTACTACACCTTGCTGCCGGCGCGCTACGCGCTGCTGCCGGGCGCGTTTCTCGTCACGCCGAAGTCGGGCGCCGCGAACGCGACCGGCGCCGTCCAGCCCGACGGATCGACGATCGTCTCGGGCTATCGTTACAACGCACTCGACAGCGCGCGCACCGGCACGCCGCTCACGACGCTCTTCGAGGTCGCCTCGGCCGCGGTGGTGCGCGCCCGGGCCCAATACGACGATTCCTCCGCCAACACGGTCTTCGCCCCCGCGGCCGGCAGCGCCAGCACCTCGCCGCGCGCGATCGACGCGGGCCATCTCGTGCTGAGCGCGCAGCAATCGATGACCCTGCTCGGCCAGGTCGCGGCGCAGGCCGCGACGGGCGGACGCGGCGGGCTCGTCGACATCACCGGCGGCAGCGCGACGGACATCCGGATCGTGGCCGACGTGACGCCCGGCGATCTCGCCGGCAGCGATGGACACACGCTGCTGCTCGATTCGTCGGAGTTGAGCGCGTTTGGCGCCGAAAGCCTGCTGATCGGCGGCTATCGCACGCTCGGGAGCGACGGCGCGACGGTGACGGTCACGGCGGATACGCTGACGCTCGACAACGCCGGCGGGAAACTCTCGGGCGCCGACGTCATCCTCGCCGCCAACGACACGCTCACGATCGCGGCGGGCGCCGCTCTCGCACAGTCCGGGACGCTGGGCGGCGGGGCGGAGACGCTGCTGCTCGGCGATGCGACCGGAGCGACAAGCGACGGAGCGCTGGTGCGCGTGGGCAGCGATGCGGCGGCGACGATCGTCCGCTCGGGCGTCGATCCTGCCGCGGCCACCGCGACGCTCGTCGTGGACAAGGGCGCGAGCGTCACCGGCACCAGCGTGATCCTGGACTCCACCTTCGCGACGTCGCTCGATCTCGATCCGAGCACGACCGTGAGCGGCACCGCCGTCTCGCTCAGCAGCGGTCAAATCAGCCTCGTGCTGCGCCAGCCGGCGGGCTCCGCGGTCGTGCCCAACACGTCCGGACTCGTGCTTACACAGCAGGCGCTGCAGGACCTGGCGGCCGCCAAGTCGCTGACGTTCTCCAGCTATTCCTCGATCGATGTCTACGGCAGCGGCCAGGTCGGCTCGTCCAGCCTGCAGAACCTCGCGCTGCACGCCGGCGCGATCCGCGGTTTCGACAACGGCGGCGGCACGGCGACGTTTGCGGCCGGCACGATCGCTCTCGACAACGGCGGCGGAGCGACCGGCTCGTCCGCGACCGATCCGCTCGCCGGCCAGCTCGCGTTCAAGGCCGGCACGCTGCTGCTCGGCGCGAACCAGCTCGCCGTCGACGGCTACGGCTCGCTCTCGCTCAGCGCGCCCCACGGTATCCTCGCCGCCGGCACGGGCGGATTGTCCACCACGGGATCGCTCGCGATCCGGACGCCCGTGCTCACCGGCGCCACCGGTGCCGACCTGACGCTTTCGGCCGTCGGCGCGCTCACGCTCGCGGGCACCGGACAGGCGACCGTCACCGGCGGCCTCGGCGCCTCGCTCACGCTGAGCGGAGCGAGCGTGACGAACGACACCACGATCGCGGCGGCGAGCGGCAGCGTCACGCTCCGCGCCACCGGCGAAAACGGCGACGTCGCCGTCGGCCGCAACGGCACGGGCCGCATCGACGTGAGCGGCACCGCGCAGACCTTCTACGATGTCGTCAAGTATACCGACGGCGGCGTGATCACGCTGATCGCGGACGACGGTTCGGTGGCGCTCGGCTCCGGGGCGCGGCTCTCCGTCGCGGCGCAGGCCGCGGCCGGCGACGCCGGCAGCCTCGTCGTGCGCGCCGCGCAAGGCACGTTCACCTTCGGCGGTTCGCTGGCCGGAGCCGGCGGCAAGGACGGCGCCGACGGAGCCTTCACCCTCGATGTCGGCCATCTCGGCGCGGTCGGAGCACCGGCGAGCCTCGCGGCGCTCGAGCGCGTGCTGATCGCGGGCGGCTTCACCGAGTCGCAGTCGCTGCGCATCCGCCGCGGCGATGTCGTCGTCGACGGCACGGCGCAGGCGCGCGACTTCGCGCTTTCGGCCGACGAGGGTTCGATCACCGTGCAAGGACTCATCGACGCGTCGGGCCCGACGGGAGGCCGCATCGACTTGGCGGCCGGCGGGAGCGTGACGCTGGTGTCCGGCGGGCGGCTCACGGTTGCGGGCGCGGCGTTCGACAACGCGGGCAACGGCGGCTCGGTCTCGCTCGAGGCCGGCGCCTGGCGCGCGGCCGCGGATGGCGTTTTCAGCGTCGATCGCGAGGCGTTCGTGGATGTGCGCCTCGGCTCGACGATCGATCTCTCGATCGACGGCAACATGGGCGGCACGCTGCACCTGCGCGCGCCACAGACGGCCGATCACACCGACCTGCAGATCCGCGCCGTGGGCGGCACGGTGCTCAACGCGTCATCGATCGTCGTCGACGGCAACCAGGTTTTCGATCTCAGCGGGACGGACGGCACGATCACCAACACCGGGACGATCGAGAGCGGCGGCGGCCGGCTCGCGGCCGATGCCGACGTGCAGGGCAGCGTCAAGGCCAACGGCGCGTTGTTCGGCGGCAATGCCGCCGCGATCGCGGCGCGCCTCTTCGCCGACAATCCCGATCTCGCCGGCGTGGCCAGCATCCGGCCTGGCGCGGAGATCGTGAATCCGACGGGCGACCTCACGCTCGCGACGAACTGGGACCTGTCGTCGTATCGCTTCGGCGATGACCTCGCGCCCGGCGTGCTCACCCTGCGCGCGGCGGGCGATCTCGTCTTCGCGTTCAAGGCCAGCCTGAGCGACGGCTTCGCCTCCGCCGCGTGGAACGCGACGCTGGCCGCGGCCGGCACGCAATCGTGGTCCTACCGGCTTGTGGCGGGCGCGGATTTCGCCGCGGCGGACTTCCGCCGCGTGCTGCCGCTGTCCGGCGCCGGCGCGCTCGCCGGCGGGACGGGCTCGGTGCTGATCGGCCGCGGCGCCGACGCGCTGCCGGTGAACACCGGCTCCACCGTCAGCCGCCAGACGATCGTCCCCAATTATTTCCAGACGATCCGCACCGGCACCGGCGACATCGACATCTACGCCGGCCGCGACGTGCAGCTGCTTAACTCGCTCGCGACCGTCTACACCGCCGGCACGCTGGCGCCGGAGATCGAGAACTTCGACGCCCCGTTTCTTTTTTACCAGAGCTCGACGCTCGGCGCGACGCAGTCGCCGGTGTATCCGGCGCAGTATACCGTCGGCGGCGGCCACGTCGTCATCTCGGCGCAGCGCGACATCGCGCATTACCTCGACGACGGCTCCGGCAACCTGATCGCCGACTCGACGCGCGAGCTGCCGACGAACTGGCTTTATCGCCGCGGCTACATCGATCCCGAGACCGGCCTCTACACCGCGAGCCACGCCAACGGCGAGATCGCCTCCACGTCGTGGTGGGTCGACTTCAGCAACTTCTACGAAGGCGTGGGTGCGCTCGGCGGCGGCGATGTCTCCCTCACCGCGGGCCGCGACATCAGCAATGTCGACGCGGTTATCCCGACCAACGCGCGCATGCCGAAGGACCTCGCGCCCGACGCCGCCAACCTCGTCGAGCTCGGCGGCGGCGATCTCGCCGTCCGCGCGGGCCGCGACATCGACGGCGGCGTCTACTACGTCGAGCGCGGGGCCGGCGTGCTCGCCGCCGGCGGCAGTATCCACACCAATGCGACCCGGGCCGCGCTGACGTTCGACGAGATCGCGGCGGACCAGGTCGCGGGTCGCACGCCGGCCGCGCTGACCTGGCTGCCGACGACGCTGTTCACCGGCGGCGACAGCACGTTCGACGTGTCGGCCGCCGGCGACCTGCTGCTCGGACCGGTGGCGAACGTGTTTCTCCTCCCGCAGGGCATCAACAACAGCTTCTACGAGAAGACCTACTTCACGACCTACGGCGCGGACAACGCCGTCACGGCCACGTCGCTGACGGGCAGCGTGACGCTGAAGGACGACGCCAGCGGCGGCGCCGGCTCGCTCGCGTCCTGGTATCAGAACGTGCTGCTCTACTACGCCAACACCGGCTCGTTCTCGCAGTCGCAGCCGTGGCTGCGGCTCGTCGAGACCGACATCACGCCCTTCCTCACCGCCGCCGCACTCATGCCCGGCACGCTGCGGGTGGCGGCCTTTTCCGGCGACATCAACATCGTCGGCAGCCTGACGCTGGCCCCGGCCGCGAAGGGCACGGTCGATTTCGCCGCGGCCGGCTCGATCAACGGCGTGCAGCCGAACGGCGTGAACGTCGTCACGGGCGCGACGCAATGGGGCTCGGGCATCGTCAACCTGTCCGACGCCGATCCGTCGCGCCTGCCCGGCGTCGCCTCGCCGCTGTCGCTCTCCGCGCCGGCGAGCGGCGTGCAGGGCGGCGTGTGGAATTACACGCCCGTCGACCTGTTCGCGGGCATCGACCAGTTGTTGAACGAGTCCGGCTCGACCACCGGCGACTACGCCGTGATCCAGACGAAGCAGGCGCTCCACGCCGCGGGCCTGCTCCACGCCGGCGACACCGAACCGCTGCGGCTCTACGCGCGCGACGGCGACATCTCCGGCCTGACGCTTTACTCCGCGAAGGCGGCGCAGGTTTCCGCCGGCCGCGACGTGACCGACATCGCGCTCTACGTGCAGAACGTGGCCGCGGACGACGTCACCGTCGTCTCCGCCGGCCGCGACATCGTCGCCTACGCGCCGAACTCCGCGCTCCGCGTGGCAGCGCAGGCGGACGGCAACGAACTGCTCTCCGGCGGCGTGCAGTCCACGACGACACCCGGCTCCGGCACGCCGACGGCCGGCGACATCCAGATCAGCGGCTCGGGCACACTCGAGGTGCTCGCGGGGCGCAACATCGACCTCGGCGTCGGACCGAACAATCCCGACGGCACCGCCGTGGGCATCACCAGCATCGGCAATGCGCGCAATCCCTATCTGCCGTTCGAAGGCGCGGACGTGGTCGTCGGCGCCGGCCTCGCATCCGTCGCGAGCCTCGATGCGGCCGGGCTCGCGGACCTGGAGGCCTTTTATCAGACGCTGCGGCAGGCGGGCCGAGACCACGGCGATCCGGAGAGCGACGGTTATGGCAACTACGACGCGGGCTTCGCGGCGATCGAGAAGATGTTCCCCAAGACGCAGGTGTGGGCGGGCGACATCTCGCTGACATCGCGCGAAATCAAGACCGCCAGCGGCGGCGACATCAGCCTCTTCGCCCCGGGCGGAAAGCTCACCGTCGGCGTCGACATCGCCGGCAACCAGGCGGCGGACCAGGGCATCCTCACCGCGCACGGGGGAGACATCTCGATCTTCACCCGCGACAGCGTGATCGTGGGGACGTCGCGCATCTTCACCCTGCGCGGCGGCGACGAGATCATCTGGTCGTCGACCGGCGACATCGCCGCCGGCGCCTCCTCGAAGACCGTGCAGTCGGCGCCGCCGACGCGCGTGCTGATCGATCCGCAGAGCGGCGACGTGAAGACCGACCTCGCCGGCCTCGCGACGGGCGGCGGTATCGGCGTTCTGGCGACGGTGGCCGGCGTGCCGCCGGGCGACGTGGACCTGATCGCTCCGGCCGGCACGGTCGACGCCGGCGATGCCGGCATCCGCTCCTCCGGCCGCGTGACGATCGCCTCGCTCATCGTCGCCAACGCCGGCAACATCAGCGGCCAGTCGGTGGTCGGCGCGCCCGCGGCGTCCGTCGGGCCGCCTCCCGGCCTGGCCGCCGCTTCGAACACCTCCAGCGCGGCGACCGGATCCTCCGCGGAGGAGACGGAGAAACAGCGCCGCAAGCGCGCGGCCGAGGCGCAGGAGGAGACTCCGTCGATCATCTCGGTCGAGGTTCTCGGCTACGGGGGGGCGGAAGTGACGCGCACGGAGACGCCGGGCGCCTCCGTCAGTCCCGCGGGCAACGTCGCGTTGCTCGACCGCTGAGCCGGCGCCTCGCGGCCGGATGGCGCATCGCACACGGCGCGTCGGAAGCGACGCGCCGAGCGAAAGCCGTCGCGCAGCGTAGACCGGAGGCGATCACGCATCCGGCGGACGGTGACGGGAGCGGCGACGTGTGCGCGCGGGAGCCCCGGAGGGCCGGCGCGGCGTCAGCGGTCCGGTGCGGCGCGGTCGATTTGTCCGGCGACAAAGGCCTCGCTGCCGAATTCGGTGCTGAAGCGCTCGTCGTTCGTCCGCTGCGCGGCGCGCCAGGTCTCGGCGTCGTCCGCGGTTTCAGTGGTCTCGAGAAACTCGCGGCCGAGCTGGCCGAGTTCTGCGAGCTGGCGGGCGTCGGCTTTCACGGCGGAAGGCGGCTGGACGACGGCCAGCGGCGGAACGAACAGTTCGCTCGAAGCGAAGGAGACGGGACCGGGACGCAACGTGACCGTATTCGGATCGGCGGGCGGCGCGGGTGGAATCGCGGCGGTGGCCGTGCGAGCGGGGAGGGTCGCGTCGCGGGGGACGGCGAACTCGGCGGGGGCGGTTTCCTGCCGGACCGGCGGGGACGCGGCCGCTTCCACGACGTGAAGCGGTGCGGGGCGTCCGCAGCCGAAAAGCAGCAGGAGGGCGGGCGTCAGAATCGCCGCGGCGAGACGGCGGCGGGAAACGTCACGGCACATCGTAGACCTCGACCAGCGCGAGGCCGGTGACGTTGTTCACCCCGACGACCTTGAGCGTGTAGGAACCGGGCGCGACAGTGACGAGGAGCGCGGAGTCCTTGCTCGTCGTGGAGGCGAAGGCCGTCGCGCCGACCTGGGCGATGGCCGCTTTCACGGCGGCGTCGCCGGCCCAGTCGTCGTTTTCGGCGATCTTGGTCGAGCCGCTGTAGACCTGGAGCTTCGGATTGGAGATGCCGCCGGAGATACCCTGCTTGGAGAGCGAAGGACCGACGATGCGGATGAGGAGACGGCGCGGGGCGTTGCCCTTGACCTCGAAGCCGGCGGCGAGCTGCGCACTGCCGGTGCCGGACTTGGCGCGGACGGCGGCTTTGGAGAACCGTTTCGCCGTCGACGTATCCGCGTCGTAAATCTGCAGCATCGCCAGTCCGGTCGTCGATTTGGCGCCGAGGATCTGGACGGTGTAGGCAGTGGCGGAGAGCGGGAGCGAGAGGGCGGCGTCCTTCGAGGATGTCGGCAGGGCGAAGGCGCCGAGCTTGGCGAAGAGCGTATTCATCGCGGAGCTGCCGCCCCAGTTGTTGTTGGAGGCCTTGAGCAGGCCGGTCTTCGCATCGAAGAGCTTGAGCGTCGGATCGGCGAGCGGGCCCGTCACGCCGTAGCGGGAGAGCGTCGGTCCGATGGCGCGCAGCAGGACCTGTTTCGAGCCGGTGCCGGCGAGGCCGATCGAGCCGGTCATCACCTGCGTGCCGGTGCCGGCGGTGCCCTGAGCGTAGAAGCGGATCAGGCGCGTGGTGGAGGCGACGGAATCGGCGAGGCCGGAGAAATTCGCCGTGAGCGCGGTGCCGGCGATCTTGCCGGCGATGGTCTTCGAGGCGGACGTCAGGGTGAACGTGATCTGCGCGCCCGCCGCGGAACGGGCGGCGAAACTTCCGGTGGTCGCGTTCACGGTGCCGGAGGCGCCATCGACGGAGGACGGCGTGACGATGACGACGACGGCTTTGCCCGCGGCGCCGACGATGGCGGTGACGCTGCCGCTGGCGGTGTTGAGCGTGGAGGCGTTGTAAAGCCCGGCCGCCACCGTGCCGGTGGCCTTGTCGCGTGCGCCGGAGAGCGTCTCGCCGAGGCCGGAGAGCGAGCCGGAGACGCCGGACGGTTTGATCGTGCCCGACAGGGTGAACTTCGCGGCAGTGCGGGTTGCGGCGGCCTTGGCGGAGGCGGTCGATGTCGTGGAGGCGGCCGTCGGGATGCTCTCGGTGCCGGCGACGGAGAACGCGCCGATGGTCGAGACGGTGAGCGGGCTCACGATCGCGCTCGAGCGGTTCGGCAGGTAGGCGATCCACGTCGCGGTGCGGTTGGCGCGCACAAGCAGCGCCCATTTTCCTCCGCCGGAGAGCGTGCCGAAATAGACGCCGGCGTAATCGAGCGCGGTGACGGTGAGCGTGCCGTTGACGAGTTTCAGCGTGTAATCGCGGTCGCTTCCGCCGGTGAGCTTGATTGGATACGCGCCCGGGACGCTCGAGGCGGTGGCGGTGGTGGAGGCGGACGGTTTCGTGTCGAGCAGGGCGGCGGTGTCGCCGGCGACAAAGCCGGCATAGGCGAGCGTCAACGCGGGATTGGCGGCGAGGTAAGCGCGCGACTGGTTCTGCGCGGTGACGGTGAGCGCGGCTTTGTTGACGGTGATTTTCCGCTTCGCGGTCGCGACGCCGTAGTGCGCGGTGTCGGCGGGGGTGAACGTGACCGTGAGTTCCTGGTCGGCGCCGGCGTGCAGGAGGGCGCCGGCCGCGGGGACGTAGGTGAAGGTGCCGGCGACTCCGGCGGTGGCGTTGAGTTGCTTCGCCGAAAGGGCGGTGCCGTAGGTGATCGCGGCGGGCGCGTTCCAGGTGATGTCCGGCCGGGGGCGCCCGATCGTGAGCGTGCCCGTGGCGACGCCCTGATAATGGGAATCGACGACCGTGGCGACGACGGCGTAGCTGCCCGCGGTGGTCGGCGCGGTGGTGCCGCCGTCGTAGGTGACCGCGAGCGTGAGCCCGGCGGGAACGGTCGCGACGGAGACGGCCCGGGGCGTGCCGTCGAAGTCCTGGGCGAGATTCGCGAGGGTCACGGTGGCCCGCGCCTTGTCGATCGTGAGCGTGCCATCGACGAGCGAGAGCGCGTAGTTGGCGGCGGAACCGCCGGTCAGCTTGATCGGATAGGTGCCGGGCTCGCTCGTCGCCGTGGCCGCCGTGGCGGCCACGGGCAGGGAGGCGAACACGGTGGTGGTTTCCTGGAGCACGAAGCCTCGGTAGCTCACGGTCAGCGAGGGATTCGCGCTGCCGTAGGCGCGGCGCTGGTCGAGCGCGGTGATCGTGAGCGGCGCCCGGTCGACGGTGAGCGTGCCGGCGACAAGCGTGATCGTGTAGTTGTCGGCGGCGCCGCCGGTCAATGTGATCGGATAATCGCCAACCGGGCTGGCCTCGCTTGCGGCGGTGCGTGCTTCGGGCAGGGAGCGGAGCGAGGCGACGGTGTCGCCGGCGACGAAGCCCGAGTAGGAGAGTGTGAGCCCGGGGTTGGCGGCGCCGTAGGTGCGGTGGAGCGCGTCGGCCGCGATAGTGAGAGGGGCCGGGGTGACGGTGATGGTCCGCGTCGTCGTGACCGTGGCGTAGTGAACGGAATCGGCCGGCGTGAACGTCACCGTCAGTGTCTGGTTCTCGCCGGCGGCGAGCACGGTGCCGGCGGCAGGACTGTAGGCGAAGGTGCCGGCGATGGCGGCGGTGGCGGCAAGTTGTGCGTCGGTGAGAGGCGTGCCGTAGATGATGGCCTGGGGCTGCGTCCAGCCGAGCGAAGGAGTGATCTGGCCGATGCGCAGCGTGCCGGTGGCGCTGCCGGCGTAGTTGTCGTCGACGATGGCGGCTGACACGGCATAGCTGCCGATGGCGGTCGGGGCGGTTGGGGAACCGTCGTAGGAGATCGCGACCGCGAGGCCGGCCGGGATCGTGGTCGCGGTGGCGGCGCGCGGGCTGCCGTCGTAGGTCTGGGTGAGGTTGCCCAGTGCGACGTTGGCGGCGACTTTCGAAATCGTGAGCGTGCCGGGCACGCGGGTGATCGCATAGTTCGCGGCGCTGCCGCCGGTGACGGTGATCGGATACGTGCCCGCCGTGCTCGTGCGCGTGGCTGTGGTGGTCGCGACCGGCTGGGTGGAGAGCACTTGGCTGGATTCGCCATCGGCGAAGCCGGCGTAGGTGAGCGTGAGCGCCGGATTGTCGACGCCGTAGGCGCGGCTCTTGTCGTCGGCGGTGACGGTGAGCGCGGCCTTCTCCACGGTGAGCGTGCCGGTGGCGCTGCCCTGATGGTTCGGGTCGTCGATCGTGGCGACGACGGTGTAGTCGCCGGCGGAGGTCGGCGCGGTGTCGAGCGGGCCGTGGGTGCCGTCGTCGTAGGTGATCTTCAGCACGAGCCCGGCGGGTAACGTGGTCGCGGATACCGGATGCGTCTTGGCATCGTAGGTCTGGGACAGGTCGGCCGGTTCCAAGGTGACGGCGGCCGCGGCCTTCGTGACGTGGAGGGTGCCATCGACGAGCGTAATCGCGTAGTTTTCCGCCGTGCCTCCGTGGACGGTGATCGGATAGTCGCCGACGGCGCTCTCGGTCGTGGCGGTGGTCGCCGTGTCGGGCTGCGAGGAAAGGACGCTGGTCGTTTCATGGCCGACGAAACCGCGATATGAGAGCGTGAGCGGGGGATTGGCTTCGCCGAAGGCGCGCGACTGATCGTCGGCGGCGATCGTCAGCGGCGCCTTCGCGATCGTGAGCGTGCCGCTGGCGAACCCTTGATAATCGATGTCGTTGATCGTGGCGACCACCTGATAGCTGCCGGCTTTCGCCGGCGGAGTCGTGCTGCCGTCATACGTGATGATCACGTCGAGCGCAGCCGGCTCGGTCGTGACGGTGGCGGATTTCGGCGTGCCGTCGTAGATGGCGGAGAGGCCGGCAAGTGCGAGGGTCGCCGTGGTCTTGCCAGCGGTGACAGTTTGGTCGAAGGCCGGGGCCGCGGCGTAGTTGGTGTCACCCGCCTGAGAGGCGCGGACGGTGACGGCGTTTCCGTCGTGGGCGGTGAACGTGTTGCCGGCGATGGAGCCGTTGCCCGACACGATGCTGAACGTGACCGGCAGCCCGCTGCTCGCCGTGGCCGAGAGCGTGATGGGAACGTCGATACTCGGCGAACCGATCGGAGCGAACGAGATCGTCTGCGCGGCCTTGGCGACGGTGAGCGTGCCGGTGGCGCTGCCTTGGTAGTTGGTCTCGTTGACAGTGGCGACGATGGCGTAGCTGCCGGCCGCGGTCGGGGGCGAGGCGGAGCCGTCATACGTGATGGCGACGGCGAGTCCCGCGGGGCTCGTCGAGGCCGTCACGATACGCGGCGTGCCGTCATACGTGGCGCCAAGGCCGCTCAGAAAGACGGAAGCGGCGGCCTTGGTGATGGTGAGCGTGCCCGGGATGCGTGTGAGGCTGTAGTTCGCGGCGCTGCCGCCGGTGACGGCGATGGGGTAGGCGCCGACGCCGGTGGCGGTGTCGGCGGTCGCGGAGGCGGTGGGCGCGGTCGTCAGGACGGAGGCGTCCTCGCCGGGGATGAATCCGCTGTAGCTGACGGTGAAGGCGGGATTGTTCGTGGCGTAGACGCGCGTCTTGTCGTCGGCCGTAACGGTTAGCGCCGCACGCGCGACGTCGATCGTCACGGTCTTCGTCGCCGTCGTATAGCGCGTGGCATCGGCCGGGGTGAACGTGACCGAGAGCGTCTGTCCGGTGCCGGCGGCGAGCAGCGTGCCGGCGGCAGGCGAGTAGGTGAAGGTGCCGGGCGTGCTGGCGGTGGCGGCGAGCTGGGTGGCGGAAAGTCGCGTGCCATAGGTGATGCCGGCGGGCGCGGACCACGTGAGAACCGGGGCGGCGCGCCCGATGGTGAGCGTGCCGGTGGCGGAGCCCTGATAATTGGTCTCGTTGACGGTGGCGACGACGGTGTAGCTGCCGACCTCGGCGGGCGCGGTCGGACTGCCGCCATAGGTGACGGAGGTGGCGAGGCCCGTCGGTGCCGTCGCGACAGTGACCGCATGGGGATTGCCGTCATAGACGACGGTGAGCCCGGAGAGCGCGACGGTGGCGGTCGCCTTCGTAATCGTAAGTGTGCCGGCGATACGCGTGAGGCTGTAGTTGGCGGCGCTGCCGCCGGTGACCGTGATGGGATAGACGCCCGTTGCGGACGAAGCGCTGGCCGACGTCGCGGCGACCGGCGCGGTGGCGAGCGCGGAGCCGGCGTCCTCGCCGGCGATGAAACCGGAGTAGGCGAGGGTGAGCGCCGGATTCGCCGCGCCGTAAACGCGCGTGACGTTGTTCGCGGTGACGGTGAGCGGCGCCGGTGCGACATCGATCGAGGTCGTCAGCGTGGCGCCCGCATAGTGCACCGAGTCCGTGGGGGTGAACGTGACCGAGAGCGTTCGCCCGGTGCCGGCGGCGAGCAGCGTGCCGGCGGCGGGCGAGTAGGTGAAGGTGCCGGGCACGCCGGCGGTGGCGGAAAGCTGCGCGGCGGAAAGCCGCGTGCCGTAGGTGATGCCGGCGGGCGCGGACCAGGCGAGCGAAGGCGGCGCGTTGCCGATGACGAGCGTGCCGGTCGCGCTGCCGATGTAGTTGGCGTTGGCGACGGTGGCGACGACGACATAGCTGCCGGGCGCGCTCGGCGCGGTGGCGGAGCCGTCGTAGGTCACGGTGACAGCCAGTCCGGAAGGCAGCGTGGTCGCGGTGACGGTCTGGGCCGTGCCGTCGTAGTTGCGGGTGAGATTCGGGAGCGAGACGGTCGCGGGAGCGCGCGTGACGTTGATCGTCGTCGTCTTGGTGACGCTGTTGTAGCTGGTGGAATCGGTGGGCGTGAACGTCACGCTCAACGTGCGGCCGGAGCCGGCGTCGAGCACGGCGCCGGCTCCGGGCGAGTAGGCGAACGTGCCGGGGACGCTGGCGGTGGCGTTGAGCTGGGTCGCGGAGAGCGCGGTGCCGTAGACGATGTCCGCGGGGGTGGTCCAGGTGACGGTGGGCGTGGCCTTGCCGACGGTGAGCGTGGCGGCGGTGCTGAAGGCCCGGCTGAGCGCGTTGGTGACCGTCACCGAGTAGCTCCCGGCGTCGTCGGCGGTGACGGAGGCGAGGGTGAGCGTCGAACCGGTCTGGCCGGTCAGCACGACGCCGTCCTTGCTCCATTCGTAGCTGAGCGTGCCTGTGCCGGCGGCCGTGACGCTGAAAGTGACCGATCCGCCGGCGGCGGCCGTCTTGTTCTGCGGCTGCGCGGTGATCACCGGCGCGCCGGCGGGATAGAAGGCGGCGGGCGTCTTGCTGAACATCATCGTGCCGTCCGACTTGAGGCCGAAGGATCCGACGTAGACGGCCGGGCCGGAGCCGGAGGCGATCTGATACAAGTCGGACACCGCCCAGCTGCCGGACGGGATGCTCATGACATTTTGAAAGAGCGTGATGTCGAAGTAGCCGAAGCTCACCGCGGGCGTGCTGTCCTCGTTGGTCGACCAGCTCATCGGATCCGAGGCGACGATGACGGCCGACTGCGTGCTGTTGGCGGTCGTCGTCGCGCTGGCGTTGATGCCGGCGTAGACGAC
>Ga0222421_100388_pt1 | contig 14987 bp, 11 predicted proteins | sample 3A1ome_2_FD_182473 | JGI IMG/M metagenome (GOLD analysis project Ga0222421, IMG submission 182473) | Enriched microbial communities from leaf-cutter ant dump, University of Wisconsin, Madison, United States - 3A150A (version 2) | ecosystem: Environmental > Terrestrial > Nest > Insects nest > Nest... | reverse complement strand
AGGAACAGCGTGACCTCGTCGAGCAGCCGCTCGGGCGAGCGCGCGTCCTTGACGATGATGGACTTGGAGAAGCGCCGCAGCCGCTGCTCCTCGTCGCGCGAGAGCGCGCGGCCCGTGTACACGATGACGGGTGGGAACGAGACGCCGTCCTGCTCGGTCATCTGCTGCAGCAGCTCGTAGCCGCTCAGGTCGGGCAGGTTCAGGTCCATCACCATGCAGTCGAAGGTGGTGCCGCGCAGGTGGTCGAGCGCCTCGGCGGCGGTGCCCGCGCAGACGATCTCCACGCCGTCGCGGCTGAGCAGGTGGCGCACGCTCTCGCGCTGGCGCTCGTCGTCCTCCACCACCAGCACGCGGCGCAGGTCCTGCGTGAACTTCGCCTCCAGGCGCTGGAAGGCGTGCACCAGCTCCTCGCGCTTGACGGGCTTGAGCGCATAGCCCACGGCGCCGCGGCCCAGGGCCTCCTGCGAATAGTCGGCCACCGACACCACGTGCACGGGGATGTGGCGCGTGGCCGGGTTGCGCTTGAGCTGGTCGAGCACGCCCAGGCCCGAGAAGTCCGGCAGGTTCACGTCCAGCACGATGGCGCTGGGCAGGCGCTGCGCGGCCAGCGCCAGGCCGTCGGCGGCGTTGTGGGCCAGGTAGCAGCCGAAGTCCATCTCGCGGGCCAGGTCGCGCAGGATGTGGGCGAAGCGTTCGTCGTCCTCGATTACGAGGATGCTGCGCGTGCTGTCCTGCGCGGCGGGCTGCACGGGGGCCGCCGGCGGCGAAGGCGGCAGCAGCGCGGGCGCCACGGCCGGGGCGGGCGCTGCCCGCGCAGGGGCCTGCAGTGGGGGCGCGGACAGGGGGGCAGGCTGCGGGGACTCGGACCGCACCGGGGGCTGCAGGGGCAGCACCAGCGTGAACACGCTGCCTTCGCCGGGCGTGCTGTGCACCGTGATCCGGCCGCCCAGCAACTGCGCGAGGTCGCGCGAGATCGACAGGCCCAGCCCCGTGCCGCCGTACTTGCGGTGCGTGCTGCCGTCCGCCTGGCGGAAGGCGTCGAAGATCAGCTCCTGCTGGTGCGCGGGGATGCCGATGCCCGTGTCGCGCACCGCGAAGGACAGCGTCTCGTCCGGGTTGCGCGACACGTGTAGTTCCACCGAACCCTGCTCGGTGAACTTGAGCGCGTTCGACAGCAGGTTCTTGAGCACCTGGCCCAGGCGCATGGAGTCGGTCTCCAGGGCCGCGGGCACGTCGGGCGCCACGGTGGCCGTGAGCGCCAGGCCCTTCTCCTGCGCCAGGGGGCGCAGCGGATCCACCAGGGCCTGCAGGGCCTGGGTGACCTGCACGGATTCCAGCGACACGTCGGCCTGCCCGGCCTCGATCTTGGACAGGTCCAGGATGTCGTTGATGAGCGCCAGCAGGTCGTTGCCGGCCGCATGGATGGTCTGCGCGTACTTCACCTGCTCGGCGCTCAGGTTGCCGGGCTTGTTGTCGGCCAGCAGCTTGGCCAGGATCAGCGTGGAGTTCAGCGGCGTGCGCAGCTCGTGGCTCATGTTGGCCAGGAACTCGCTCTTGTACTGGCTGGCCTGCTCCAGCTCGCGGGCCTTGTCGGTCAGCGCGCTCTGGGCGCGCAGCAGCTGCTCGCGCTGGTATTCGAGCTGCTGGGTCTGCTCCTCCAGGTGGGCATTGGTCTGCTCCAGCTCGGTCTGCTGCACCTCCATCTGCGCCTGCGATTCCTGCAGGATGCGGCTTTGCTGCTCCAGCTCCTCGTTGCTGACGCGCAGCTCCTCCTGCTGGGCCTGCAGCTCCTCGGACTGGCGCTGGGTCTCCTCCAGCAGGGTTTCGAGCCGGCTGCGGTCGATGCCGGAGCGGATGGCCACCGCCAGCATCTCCGAGGCGCGCTCCATCAGGCTGCGCTCGGCCTCGTCCAGCGGGCGGTGGAAGCCCAGCTCGATCACGGCGTACACCTTGCCGTTCTCCATGGCGGGCGCCACCAGCAGCTCGGCCGGGCTGGACTCGCCCGTGCCGGAGGACACCGGCAGGTGGCCGGACGGCACGTCGCGCACGTGCAGCAGCGACCGCGAGCGCGCGGCCTGCCCCACCAGCCCTTCGCCGGGCAGCAGCGCCTGCGTGAGCCGCTCGCGCGGCAGCGCATAACCGCCGAACAGCGTGAAGCCCCCGCCCGGGTCGGCCACGTAGCCCGCGCCCACCTGGGCCTTGAGATAGCCGGCCAGGTACTCCAGGGAGAGCTGCCCCATGTCTTCGAGCCGGTGGTCCCCCTGCAGGCGCTGGCCCAGCCCGGTGAGGCCGGCGGACACCCAGGACTGCCGCGCCTTGGTCCGGTATTCGCGCGCGGTCATGGCCGCCGACGCGCAGATCAGCGCCAGCAGCACCAGCGAGCCGCCCCAGGAGTAGTAGGCCGAGAGCGTGGCGGCATCCACCCAGGCCTGGCGGCGCGCCTCGAGCTGCTGGGTCTGCAGGGTGTAGAGGTCGCTCGCCAGGTCGCGCACGCGGTCCATGAGGTTCTTGCCGGTGTCGCTGCGCACCAGCGCCATGGCGCCGTCCCGGTCGCCGGCCTTGCGCAGCTCGATGGTGTCGTTGAGCTCGCGCAGCTTCTGCTGGGAGAGCTCGTCGAGCTGCACCACCAGCCGGCGCTGGACGGGCTCGTCGGCCGTGCTGGTCTTGAGCGCCGCCATCTGCCGCTCCAGCGCGGTCAGCGCGAGCTGGTAGGGCTGCAGGTACGCCGGGTCGCCCGTCAGCAGGTAGCCGCGCTGGCCGGTCTCCGCATCCTTGAGCGAGGCGCTGACGACGTTGAGCTGGCGCATGGCGAGCGCGGAGCGGTCCATGGCCGCGACAGCGTCGCCGCGCATCTCGGAGGCGCGGAAATTGACCAGGGCGATGACCAGGGTGGCCAGCGCCGCCACCACGAAGCCCGCCAGGAGCGTGCGGGGAATGGCGAAGCTGGTGGCGGCCTGTGTGCTCGAAGAACGGGGCATGCGGTGCAGGTCCGTAGTATGGGTAAGCGAGGGACTTTACCGGGTTTGCGCCCGCGGGTGAACGGTGCGCGGATTCAGCCCCGGGGCCACGGGCCGCGCCGGCTGCTACAGTCCCGCCACCCGTCCCTGCGCCGAGCCTTCCGCGTCTTCCTGCCTCCGCCCCGCATGCTCTCCGTCCAGCCCAAGAGCCGCCTCGCCCTGTACCTCGACCTCATCCGCTGGGATCGCCCCGCCGGCTGGCTGGTGTGCCTGTGGCCCACGCTCTCCGCGCTGTGGATCGCGGCGGACGGCTTTCCGGGCTGGCACCTGCTGGCCGTGTTCGTGCTGGGCACCATCCTCATGCGCAGCGCCGGATGCTGCGTGAACGACGTGGCCGACCGCGACTTCGACAAGCACGTCAAGCGCACCGCGCAGCGGCCCGTGACCACGGGCGCGGTGTCGGTCAGGGAGGCGCTGGGGCTGGGGGCGGCGCTGGCGCTGGTGTCCTTCGGGCTGGTGCTCACCACCAACGCGGCGGCCATCCTGTGGTCCGTGCCCGCGCTGCTGGTGGCCATCGCCTACCCGTTCTCCAAGCGCGTGATCTCCATGCCGCAGGCCGTGCTGGGCATCGCCTTCAACTTCGGCATCGTCATCGCCTTCGCGGCCGTGCAGGGCACGGTGCCCGCCGTGGCGTGGTGGATGTGGCTGGGCAACCTGTTCTGGGTGCTGGCCTACGACACCGAGTACGCCATGGTGGACCGCGACGACGACCTGAAGATCGGCATCAAGACCTCGGCCATCACGCTGGGCCGCTTCGACGTGGCGGGGGTCGTGGCGTTCTACCTGCTTTTCCTGTCGATCTGGGCGGTAGCGCTGGCCCCATATGCGCTGGGTGCTATTTTTTACATAGCGATGGCGCTGGCGCTCGCGCAGGCCGCGTGGCACTTCACGCTGATCCGCCAGCGCACGCGCGAAGGCTGCTTCCAGGCGTTCCGCGTGAACCACTGGCTGGGCGCCACGGTGTTCGCGGGCATCGCGGGCAGCTACCTGCTGCGCTGGATACTCTCGAACTGATAGCTGCCAGCGCTTGCTGGATAAGCGCTGGAGGCCAAAAAGACTTCAAGAGCCGAATTCGTTGCCCAGTTCATGCGCGCGCTGCTCGGCCGCGCGCATCGCGGCCTCGAACGACTGGGAGACGCCGCTGGCCTCCATGGCCTGCAGCGCCGCATAGGTCGTGCCGCCCTTGGAGGTGACGCGCTCGCGCAGCACGGCCGGTGGCTCATCGGAGCGGCGCGCCAGCTCCGACGCGCCCACGAAGGTGCCTACCGCCAGCTTGTGCGCCTGCTCGGGCGACAGGCCCATGCCGGTGCCCGCGCGCGTCATCGCCTCCAGGAAGTAGAAGACGTAGGCGGGGCCCGAGCCCGACAGCGCCGTCACGGCGTCGAGCTGCTTCTCGCTCTCCACCCACAGGAACTCGCCCGTGGTGGCCAGGATGGCCTCCACCTGCGCGCGCTCGGCGGCGTCCACGGCGGGGCGGGCGTAGAGCGCGCTCATCCCCTTGCCCACCAGCGCGGGCGTGTTGGGCATGGTGCGCACGATGCGCTCGGTGCCCAGCCACTGGGCGATGCTGTCCGAGCGGATGCCCGCCGCCACGCTCAGGTGCAGCGCGTGGGCGGTGTGGGCGCGGGCCTGGGCGGCGGCGTCCTTGAAGGTCTGGGGCTTCACGGCCCAGACGACGATCTCCGCGCGCTGCAGGGCCGGGCCGGGCTCTGGCAGGGCCTGCAGGCCGTAGTTCTTGTGCAGGGCCTCGCGCGCGGTTTCCCAGGGCTCCACCACCTCGATCTGGTCGGCCGGGTGGCCCTGGCGGATCAGGCCGCCGATGATGGCGCTGGCCATGTTGCCGCCGCCCACGAAGGCGATGGTGGGAAGCGGAGAAGCGGAAGTAGGCATGGAAAAGGGTGTGGGGAGTCGTGGAAGGTGTCGAATGTTATTCGGTCAGGCGGCCATTGGCGCGGTAGATGCCCAGAGACATGTGGCGGGAGGCGACGCGTGAGCCCGGCGCCAGGCGCAGCGCGAAGTCGCCCAGGTCCAGCGCCACGCCCCGGTCGAGCGCGCGGCGCACGCCCGCGGGGCTGAGGTCGTCGCCCGCGGCGCGCAGCGCGGCCACGGCGAAGCGCAGGTTCATGCAGCCTTCCATGCTCAGCAGCGACAGCTCCTGCCCGGCCTCGGCCATGGCGGCCTGGTATTCACGGGCGGCGCGGCGCGCGCCGCTCCAGGGGCTGGGGTAGAGCACGGCGGTCAGGATGCCCGCCACCTGCTCCTTGAGGTGGCCGGTGAGCACGCGCCCGCCCACCACGTTGAGCACGGCCACGCGGGCCGAGGCGCCCGCCGCCTGGCGGTAGTGTTCGATGAACGCGGGCGCGGCCGTGCCGGCGGCGATCAGCACCACCACGTGCGGCTCGGCCTTGCGCACCTGGGCAATGGCGGCGTGCATGCCCGCCGCGTCCTTGCCCATGTCGAAGACGGGCGCGCTCCGGCCGGGCTGGTCGAAGGCCTTCTGCGCGCTGGCCAGGCCTGCCTTGCCGAAGGCGTTGTCCTGCACCACCAGCGCCACGCGGGTCATGCCGATGGTGGGCAGCATGCGCGCGAAGCCCGCGAACTCGTCGCCGTTGCTGGCCTTGGTGTGGACCACCCAGGGGCTGGCCCCTTCGGGCGTGCGCAGCGCGTCGGCGCCGCTGGAGGTGCCGATCACCGGCGTCTTCACCTCCTCCAGCACCGGCTGCACCGCCAGCATGGGGCCCGTGCCCACGAGGTTCACGAAGGCCGCCACGCCCTGGCCCGCGAGCGTGCGCACGTTGGCCACGGCGCGCTGCGCGTCGTAGCCGTCGTCCAGGTACTGGATGCGCACGGGCCGCCCGCGCACGCCGCCGGCGGCGTTGACGCTGGCCAGGCAGGCGTCGGCGCCCTTGCGGTATTCCTCGCCGTACTCGGCGAACGCGCCGGTGAAGGGCGCGGTGGTGCCCAGCAGGATGGGCGGCGGCGGGGCGGTCTGCGCCTGGGAAGGGGAGCACGCGGCGGCCAGCAGGCCGAGCGCGAGGCCCCAAGTGCGTGCGAAGCGGGGAAGGCGGGTCATGGCAGCATCCTTTTTTCTGCGGGCTGGTCGTCGATCACGAAGCGGCGCACGGTGTGGGCCAGCGCCTGGGTCTGGCCGCGCAGCGCGTCGGCGGCGGCGCTGGCGCGCTCCACCAGCAGGGCGTTGTCGCGCGTGCCGCCCTCCATCTGCGCCACGGCGGCATGCACCTGGGCCACGCCCTCGCTCTGCGCGTGGCTGGCCTGGGCGATGGCGTCCACGCTGCCCACCACCTCGCCCACGCGCAGCACCACGTCGCGCATGGTGTCGCCGGCCTGGGCGACGAGGCGGCTGCCGCCTTCGACGCGGGCGCTGGAGTCGTCGATCAGTGCCTTGATCTCGCGCGCGGCGTCCGCGCTGCGCTGGGCCAGGGCGCGCACCTCGGCGGCCACCACGGCGAAGCCCCGGCCCTGCTCGCCGGCGCGCGCGGCCTCCACGGCGGCGTTGAGCGCGAGGATGTTGGTCTGGAAGGCGATGGCGTCGATCACGCCGATGATCTCGGCCATGCGGCGCGAGGCGTCGTGGATCGAGCCCATGGTCTGCACCACCCGGGCCACCACGGCGCCGCAGTCCTGCGCCACGCCGCTGGCGGACTGGGCCTGGGTGCGCGCCTGCTGGGCGTGGCCGGCGTTGTTGTGCACCTGCTGCGCGATGGCGTGCAGGGCCTGCGTGGTCTCCTCCAGCGCCTGGGCCTGGGTGGCGGTCTGGCCGGCCAGGTCGGCGTTGCCCTGGGCGATGCGCGCGGCGGCTTCGGCGATGTCGTCGGTGCCGCCGCGCACGTCGCGCACGATGTGCTGCAGGCTGGCGTTCATGCTGCGCAGCGCGGCCAGCAGCTGGCCGGTCTCGCCCGCGCCGTCCACCGCGATGCGCTGGGTCAGGTCGCCGCCCGCCACGCCCTCGGCGATGCGCACGGCGCGCGTCAGCGGGCGGGCGATGGCGCGGGCCAGCAGCACGCCCAGCACCAGCGCCAGCAACAGGCCGCCGCCGATCACCGCCGCCGTGAGCAGGCGGCTGCGCGCGTAGGCGTCCTGAGATTCGGCGTACAGGGCCTCGCCCGCCGCCTGCTGTTCGCGCATCAGCGCATCCAGCGTGGCGCGCGCGGGCTGGTACAGCGGCACCAGGGTCTGGCCGTACAGCTCGGTGGCGCCGGGCAGGTTCACGGCGCGCAGCGCCTCCACGGCGGGCTGCACGCCCTCGGCGGCAAAGCGCGCGTGTTCCTGCGCGAAGCGGGTGGCCAGGTCGCGCTCGCGCGCGCTCAGGCTGCCGGCCGCGTAGGCTTGCCAGGCGGCGCGGCCCTGGGCCAGCAACTGGTCGAGCGCGGCCAGGTCGCGGTCGATGTCCGAGGGGTCGGCAATGGCCGAGACCACGCCGTAGCGCCCCATGTCCAGCGCCAGCGTCACCTGAGCCAGCTGCTGCAGGGGCGCGAGGCGGCCGGCCACCAGGGCCTGCAGGGCGGTGTTGCTGCGCTGCAGCGCATGCAGGCCGAAGCCGCCCAGCGCGATGAGCAGCAGGCCCAGCACGCCGACGAGCACCAGCAGCTGCGCCCGGATGGGAAAGCGCGCGATCCGCATGGCGGGCCCGGGTCAGTGGGTGCGGCCGCCCAGGTACAGCTCGCGCACCTTCTCGTCCTGCAGCAGTTCCTGCGCGCGGCCGGTGAGCGCCACCGCGCCCATGGAGAGCACGTAGGCGCGGTCGGAGATGCGCAGCGCCTCCATGGCGTTCTGCTCCACCATGAGGATGGTCACGCGCTCCTGGTCGCGCACGTGGACGATGGCGTCGAAAACCTCGTGCAGCACCTTGGGCGACAGGCCCGCGGAGGGCTCGTCCAGCAGCAGGATTTCCGGCCGCGGCATGAGCGCGCGGGCCAGGGCCAGGATCTGCCGCTCGCCGCCCGACATGGACGCCGCGCGCGCGTCGAACTTCTTGGCGAGGATGGGGTAGAGCGCGCAGAGCTCGTCCATGCGCCGCGCGCAGTCGGCCTTGGCCATGTAGTGGCCGCCCACCTGCAGGTTCTCGCGGATGGTGAGGGCGCTGAACACGTTCTCGGTCTGCGGCACGAAGCCCAGGCCGCAGTGGCGGATCTTGCGGTGCACGGGAACCTGCGAAACGTCCTGGCCGCGCAGCCGCACCTGCCCGCCGCGCGGCAGCAGGAAGCCCGCGATGGTCTTGAGCAGCGTGCTCTTGCCGCAGCCGTTGGGGCCCAGCAGGGTGACGATCTCGGCGCTTTGCACGTTGAGCGTCATGCCGCGCAGGATGTCGATCTCGGCCGTGTAGCCGGCCACCACGTTGTCGATGTCGATCATCACGATGTTGTCGCTTCCAGGGGTTTGGCGCCTGCGGAGCCCAGGTAGGCCTGCAGCACGCGCTCGTTGCTCGCCAGTTCGTCGGGGCGGCAGCTCGCCACGATGTGGCCGCGGTCCAGCACCACGCAGCGGGTGCACACGTCGCGGATGAAGTGCATGTCGTGCTCCACGATCACCAGCGTCATGCCCTGCGCGTTCAGGCGCTGCAGCGCGGCCACGATGTCGCGGCGCAGGTTGGGGTGCACGCCGGCGGTGGGCTCGTCCAGCAGCAGCATGCGTGGCTCGGCCATCAGCGCGCAGACGATGCCCAGCAGCTTCTTCTGCCCGCCCGAGATGGCGGAGGCCGGCAGGTCGCGCACGGGCGTGAGCAGCAGCTCGTTCAGCAGGTGCGCAGCCTTGTCGCGCGCGGCGCGCTCGGTGGCGCGCGCGCCGGCCGTGCTCAGCAGCGTTCCCCACACGCCGTGGTGGGCGGTGGCGGCGGCCATGGCCACCTCCATCACCGACATCCGGGTGGGCATGGACGGAAGCTGGAAGGTGCGTGCCATGCCGGTCTGCACGATGCGGTGCGCGGCGAGGCGGTCGATGCGCTGGCCGCTGAAATGCACGGTGCCCGCGTCGGCCTGCGTGAAGCCGGTGATGACGTTGAGCAGCGTGCTCTTGCCCGAGCCGTTGGGGCCGAGCAGGCCGACGATCTCGCCCTGTGCGATGCGGACGTGGATGTCCTCCAGCACCTGGTTGCCGCCGAAGGCCTTGGCCACCGAGCGGACGTCGAGGAATGCGTAGGTGGGGGCGGTGGTCATGGCATCTTCCGCAGTTTTTCGGGCAGGAGGCCCTGGCTGCGCCACAGCAGGCAGGCCAGGAGGATGGCGCCGATCAGTCCCAGGCGCAGCGCGCCCGCGAGGTCGGAGCTGAAGTGGAAATAGTCCTTGGCGAAGGGCACGAGCGCATAGGCCGCCTGCACCAGCACCACGCCGACCAGCACGCCGGCGGTGTTGCCCAGGCCGCCGATCATCACCATGGTCCACAGCAGGAAGGTTTCGGACGCGACCATGTAGTCCGGCCCCGCGAAGCTCATGTAGTGCGCGTAGAGCGAGCCGCCCAGCGCCGTCACCGCCGCGCCGGCCATGATGGCGTGCGACTTGAGCTGGCGCAGGTCGTAGCCCATGCACACGGCCAGCTGCGGCTCCTCGCGCATCAGGCGCAGGGCGCGGCCGAATCGGCCGTTGGCCAGGCGGCGCGCCAGCAGCGCGAACGCGGCCAGCACCACCAGCACCACGGCGAGGAAGGCCAGCGCGTTCCAGGGGCGGGCCAGGCCCTCGAACAGCGAGGGCAGGCCCGCGATGCCGTTGGCGCCGCCGGTGAGCCAGTCCTCGTTGGTGGCGATGGTGCGCAGGATCTCGGCGATGGCCAGCGTGGCGATGCCCCAGTAGTCCGAGCCCAGCTGGCGCCCCAGGCGCGCGATGCACCAGCCCAGGGCCATGGCGACCAGCACGCCGCAGGCCGCGCCGGCGATGGGCGGCCAGCCCGCCTGGATGGCGATGCCCGTGCCATAGGCGCCGATGCCCGCGAATGCGATGTGGCCGAAGTTGAGCAGGCCGGAGACGCCCGCCTGCAGGTTCAGCCCCAGCGCCATCAGGCCGTAGATGCCCGCGATGGTGAGGGTGGAGATGAGGAAGTCAAACACGGCGCACCTCCCGGTCGAACAGGCCGTAGGGCTTGAACAGCAGCGCCAGCAGCAGGATGAGGAACGAGCCCGCGCTGATGTACGACACCGGCAGGAAGGCCATGGGCCGGCCCAGCAGCGGGCCGAAGTTGAGGTTGGTGACCAGCGTCTCGGTCAGCGCGATCAGCAGCGCCCCGAGCACCGCGCCCAGCGGGTTGCCCAGGCCGCCCAGGATGGCGGCGGCGAACACCGGCAGCAGCAGGTCGTGCCCCAGGTTGATGTGTGCGCCGGTGGACAGCGCCAGCACGCTGCCGCCCAGCCCGGCGATGGCGCCGCTGGCGAAGTTGACCAGGCGCGTGATGCCCTCGGCGTTCAGGCCCGAGGCCGCCGCGAGTGCCGGATTGGTCGAGAGCGCCCGCATGGCGCGGCCCGTGCGCGTGAAGAACAGCAGCAGCGTGAACAGCACCAGCAGGACCGCCGTGGTCGCCATGGCGGCGATCTGCGTGTGCGACAGGCGCACGCCGCCCACGGTGACGGGCTCCGTGATGGGCAGATTGAACATGCGCGGGAACGAGCCTGCAAAACCCTGCGCGCAGGCCACGACCAGCATGGCCACGGCCAGCGAGCCGATCATGGTGATGGCCGGCCCCGAGCGCAGCAGGCGGCGGAACACCAGCAGGTGCAGCACCAGCGTGAGCAGGCCCGTGAGCAGGCAGGCGATGAGGATGGCCACGGGCAGTGGGACGCCCATGGAGAAGAAAGCGTAGGTGGCGTAGGCGCCCAGCATGGCGTACTGCACGTGCGCGATGTTGGGGAACTTGACCAGGCCATAGACGGTGCTCAGGCCCAGCGCGACGAGCGCGAGATCCGAGGCACGCAAGAGCGTGTCGAAGAGCAGTTGGAGCATGGTTTAATGCTATTAAATAGAGAGCTGCTAGCGCTTATTAGGAGAGCGCTAGAGGCCGATTTGGCTTAAGCTGGCGCGGCCCAGGCGAGGGCCGCCGCGCAAGGGCCGCCCCGCCGCGCTGGCGGCGTCCCCCTTCCCGTAGCGCGCAGCGCGTAGAGAGAAGGGGGAAGCGGCGAAGCCGCTCAGGGGGATGTTCCCAATTAGCGGGGCACGACCTTGCCGTCGAACTTCAGCTTGGCGTAGGGCGGGTCGATGCGCTGGCGGTCGTTGTCGAACACGATGGGGCCGGTCACGCCCACGTAGCCGCCCTTGCCGATTTCCTTCAGCGCGGCCTGCACGGCGGCGGTGTCGGTGGACTTGGCCTTGTTCATCGCGGCGGCGGTCATCAGCACGGCGTCGTAGGCGTAGCCGGTGTACGAGGTCTTCATGCCTTCCTTGTGCTTGGCCGTGAAGGCGGCGGTGTAGGCCTTGCCCGCGTCGCCGTAGACGCTGCCCACTTCCATGCCGAGCTGGCCCTTGGCGATCTCGGGCGCGGTGTCCGACAGGCTCATGGAGATCAGGATCGCGTAGAACGGCTTGGCGCGCAGGCCCAGCTCCATGGCCTCGCGGTTGATCACGGCCGACTCCTGGCCGTAGGCGGTGTAGATGTAGGCGTCGGGGTTGCTGCGCGCGAGCTGCTGCAGCTCGCGGCGGTAGGTGGACTGGCCGGCGGTGTACAGCGCCTCGGCCACGATCTTGCCGCCCAGCTTCTCGAACTCCGTCTTGAAGCCATGCACCACGCCCTGGCCGTAGGCGTTGTTGGGGGCGATCATGACCACGTTGCGGTAGCCGAGGTCCCACACGTCCTTGGACGAGAACTGGTTGCCCTTGTCCTCCAGGCCGATCAGGTTGAACGAGCTGGCGCCCAGGTCGCGGATCTTCACGCTGGTGCTGGCGATGTTGATGTGGGCCACGCCCTCCTTCACCAGGTACTGGGCCATGGGCAGCGTGATGCCCGAGGAGTATTCGCCGATCACCACCGGCACCTTGTCCACGCTCACCAGCTTGCGGGCGGCGTTCAGCGCCGTGGTGGCGTTGCCGCCCGAGTCTTCCACGATCACGTTGAACTTCTTGCCCAGCACGCCGCCGTCGGCGTTCACCTTCTCGACGGCCAGGGCCACGGCGCGGCGCACGTCCTCGCCCACGGTGGCGTTGGCGCCGGTGAGGGACAGCACGGCGCCCATGTTGATCGTGTCCTGCGCGTGGGCGGGCAGCGAGGCGGCGAGGCCCAGCACGAGGGCTGCGGCGGCGGCGGGCAGATGGCGGCGGGTCAGTTGCATGTCGGCTCCTGAAAGGGGAAGGGAAGGGAAAGAAAGGCGCGCGGGAAGCGCGGGCGGCGGCACCGGGGTGCCTCGGTCTGCGCACCTGGATTTGTATCCGTTCAGTGCAACATTGGATCCAAGTTTATATAATTGGATCCAAAATAACAATCACCCACGGGAAAACCCTGAGGGTCGATCTGCTCCAATACCGTCCCATGAGAGCCCGTTCGCCGTCCGCCCCGCAGGCCCTGCACCAGACCATCCGCGAGGTGCTGCGCAATGAAATCCTGAGCGGCAAGCTGCAGGCCGGCTACCAGCTGCGCCAGGACGCGCTGGCCGAGCGCTTCCAGTCCAGCCGCATCCCTGTGCGCGAGGCGCTGCGCCAGCTCGAATCGGAAGGCCTGGTGGTGCACCACCTGCACCGCGGGGCGGTGGTGGCGGGCATGAACGTGCAGCAGATCTGCGAGTTGCTGGACATCCGCGTGGCGCTGGAATGCCATGCCGCCCGGCTGGCCGTGCCCAACATGGTGGAGCGCGACTTCGAGGCCATGGAGCGCATCCTGGAGGTCTATGCGGCCTCGGAGGTGGTGGCCGACTGGGCCGAGTACAACCGCCAGTTCCACCTGGCGCTGTCGGCCCCGGCCAACAACGGCCGGCTGCGCCGGCTGATCGAGGAATATTGCCTCAACACCGACCGCTACACCCACGAGGCCATGTCCGAGGCCACGGGCCGCGACCGGCCCATGGAGGACCACTACGCTCTGCTGGCCGCCTGCCGCGCGCGCGACGTGGACCGCGTGGTGCGCCTGCTGGAAGAGCACATCGACCACACCCGCAAGGAATTGCTGGCCACCGCGCGTGCGCAGGCGGTGGCCGCGCCACCGGCGTAGCGCGGGGCCGGGCGGCGGGCCTGCAGGCGATCTGCAGGTGAAAATGGGCTCCAGCGCTTGTGCAGCAAGCGCTGGAAGCTACTCAAACAATAGCAAGCCGGGGCTCAGGGCTCCATGGGCACAGTCGCCTGCCGCACCGCATGCTCCCAGCGCGCCATCAGCTCCTGCGCCCGGGCCGGGCTGAGCGTGGGCACGAAGCGGCGCTCCGCGCGCCACAGGCCCGAGAGTTCGGCCGTGCTGCCGTACACGCCGCTCGACAGCCCCGCCAGGTAGGCCGCACCCAGGGCCGTGGTCTCGATCACGGCCGGGCGCACCACCGGGATGCCCAGCAGGTCGGCCTGGAACTGCATGAGCAGGTCGTTGATGCAGGCGCCGCCGTCCACGCGCAGCTCGCTCACCGGCGCGCCGCCGGCGGCCACGGCGTCGCGGCTCATGGCCAGCAGCAGGGCGGCGCTTTGGTAGGCGATGCTCTCCAGCGCCGCGCGGGCGATGTGGGCCAGCGTGGTGCCGCGCGTCAGGCCCGTGATGGTGCCGCGCGCGTCGGGCTTCCAGTAGGGCGCGCCCAGGCCGGTGAAGGCGGGCACCATCATCACCCCGCCCGAGTCGGGCACGCTCTGGGCGAGCGATTCGACCTCGCCGCTGGTGGAGATGGCGCGCAACCCGTCGCGCAGCCACTGCACCACGGCGCCGCCGACGAACACGCTGCCTTCCATGGCGAACTCGGGCGTTGTGCCGGGCTGCGCCGCGCTGGTGGTCAGCAAACCGTTCTGGCTGGTCTGGAAGCTGGCGCCCGTGTGCATGAGCATGAAGCAGCCCGTGCCGTAGGTGTTCTTGGCCATGCCGGCGGAAAAGCACGCCTGCCCGAACAATGCGCTCTGCTGGTCGCCCGCCACGCCGCCCACGGGAGCCGCGTGGCCCAGCAGGTCGGCGGCGATGTCGCAGAAATGGCTGCTCGACGGCTGCACCCGGGGCATCAGCGCCTTGGGAATGCGCAGCAGGGCCAGCAGGTCCTCGTCCCACTGGTTGGTGTGCACGTTGAACAGCATGGTGCGCGAGGCGTTGCTCACGTCCGTCACGTGCACCTGGCCGTGGGTGAGCTGCCACATGAGCCAGCTGTCCACCGTGCCGAAGGCCAGCTCGCCGCGCTCGGCAGCAATGCGTGCGCCGGGCACGTGGTCCAGCAGCCACTGCAGCTTGGTGCCCGAGAAGTAGGCATCAATCAGCAGCCCGGTCTTGGCCTGGATGGTCTGGGCATGGCCCTGCTCGCGCAGCTGGGCGCAGGCGGGCTCGGCGCGGCGGTCTTGCCAGACGATGGCGTGGTGCACGGGCTGGCCGGTCTTGCGATTCCACAGCACGGTGGTTTCGCGCTGGTTGGTGATGCCCACGGCGCGCACGGCGCTGGCGGCGATGCCTGCCTTGGCCAGCGCCTCGCGCGCGGTGGCGAGCTGGGTGCGCCAGATCTCCATCGGGTCGTGCTCCACCCAGCCGGGCTGGGGGTAGATCTGCGGCAGCTCCTGCTGGGCCAGCGCCACGATGTGGCCGTGTTCGTCGAAGACGATGCTGCGGGAGCTGGAGGTGCCTTGGTCGAGTGCGAGGAGATAGGTCATAGGGACAAGGATAGGGGACTACGCCGCAACAGTGCAGAGCACTTCCGCATCCTGGAGGAGGGAGGGGAAGGGCTCGGGCGGCGGCGCGTCGGTGAACAGCCGGTCGATCTGCGCCAGCGTGGCCAGCTCGACCATGGCAGGGCGGTTGAACTTGGTGTGGTCCGCCGCCAGCCAGACCTCGCGCGCGTGGTCGATGATGGTCTGCGCCACCTTCACCTCGCGGTAGTCG
>Ga0222421_100374_pt1 | contig 15503 bp, 26 predicted proteins | sample 3A1ome_2_FD_182473 | JGI IMG/M metagenome (GOLD analysis project Ga0222421, IMG submission 182473) | Enriched microbial communities from leaf-cutter ant dump, University of Wisconsin, Madison, United States - 3A150A (version 2) | ecosystem: Environmental > Terrestrial > Nest > Insects nest > Nest... | reverse complement strand
GGCTACCTCGCCGAGGTGCTCACAAGGATCGTCAACGGCCACCCCAACAGCCAGATCGACGATCTCCTCCCGTGGGCCTACATCCGGACTCCCGAGTTCAGGGCCGTGGCCTGAGAACATCGCTTACTTCCTTCCGATGCGCCATGCCGCTGCACGCCCTGGAGCAGTACTGGCTCACCTTGCCCTTGCTCATCTTGGGCTTGAACATGGTGCCGCAGTTCGCACACGGCTGTTCGGGTCTCCCGCGAAGGCCTACGGCCCGGCATTCGATCGAACAGAACTTGCGAGTAGGAATGACGGCGCGGAACTTCTTGCCGCAGGCTTCGCACGTTGTCGGTGGCCGGCGCATCGCTGCCGAGAATGCCTGCCCCATGCATGTCGCGCTGCAATATTTCGACGCATCGCTCTTGGGCCGGAACATCGTGCCGCACTGAAGGCAGGCCTTATCCGCGATCCGTCGCCTTTCGGTCTTTGAGGCTTCATGAGCGCATTCCGGTGAACAGAACCGTTGGCTCTTCTTTCCAAGCAATCGGGTGAAGACCTTCCCGCAGTGCTCGCAGTCCATTTCCCGCTGCTTGCGGTTATGTTCGGCATCGGCCGCCTTTATGGCGTGGCGCTCGGCAAGCGAGACGCGGAGATCGAACTGCCGGTAAATCTGTTGATAGTTCGCGTTCCTGCACAGTTCGGAACAGAACTTGCCTGAAACAACCTCATCGCCGATGTTGGAATGGCAGTGGACGCACCGCGTGTATTGGACCGGCGCAAAACCTTCCTCGGTATATCCCGGCTGCCCTTGTGCCCAGGTGGGCCTTTCGGCGCCGATACGATTGAGCGCTGCCGAAACGACGCTTGCAGCGGCAGCGTCAGCATCGCACCAAGCCCAGCCTTGAAGGCAAAGCGAACTGCGCACGCCATGGCGACAAGCGCCCTCGAATGCAAATCGCGTCGGCTGGCCCTGCTTCAGCATCAGGGCGACCGTCGAGACGAGGTGCTCGCGTTTATTCCGGTTGAGTTTCCGTGACTGGACCTTCGCCTCGCGAATTTCCCGCTGCTTCTGTGCGAGTTTGGCGTTGGCCACTTCCTGTGCGTTGCGCAGGTAGGTCAGCATCTCTGGCGTGAGCTGGAGCATCAGAACACCGCCATGTCTTCCGACCATTCGTCGGAGTCGTAGATGGAGACGTTCTCACCGGCGGCGCAGCGCGCGACGGCCATGGCGGCCGCCACCGCACCGTCGATCCGGTCCTTGCTCTTGCCCTTGTGGAACATGCGGTTGCCGGCCTTGTCCGTATCCACCGACACGTTGTCGAAGCACCAGCGAAGGACGGGGTTGCCACCGTGGCGGAAGCGGCCGGCGAGAATGGCCCGCTCGATTTCCTTCACGGCCGGAGCCATGGTTTGCCAGCCCTGCCGCATGGTCGCAGTCGGGAAGCCGTCGACCGTCAGGGGAGCCATGACCGCCTGGGCATAGGCAGGGTCGAAGGCGATCTCCTGCACAGCGAACCGGCCGCACAGGTCGCGGATATGCCGCTCGACCGCCGCATAGTCGGTGACATTGCCGGGCGTCGGTATGATGAAGCCATCCTTGGCCCATGCCGGATATGGCACCCCGTCACGATCCGCCCGGCCACGCAGATTGTCGCCGGGAACAAAGAACCATGCCGCGACCTGAAACCCGTCTTCGCCGTCGCGCCAGCACGCCACTACGGCCGTCAGGTCGGTGGTGAGGCCCATGTCACAGGCGATCCAGCACGGTTCGCCGGCAAGCTCGTCAAGGTCCAGCGGCGCGCTGCCCTTGTCGTAGACCGCCATCTCGACGAAGGGCGACAGGGAATGGTCGAGCCAGACGTTGAGATTGAACTGGAGGAAGCTGTCACGGTCGGACGGCGAGTTGATCGCCTTCTGTGCCTTGTCGCGGTAGGAGGCCAGATCGGGATAGCCGTGCGCCATGCCGGGATTGACGGCATGCCAAATGGCCTCGTCTCGCCAGTCGTCATCCGGCTCGGCCATAAAGATGACGGGCAACGTGGCCGGATCATCGATCTCGCCCTTCTGGACCTTGATGGCATAGTCGATCGTCTTCCACGCGAGGTTTTCCTGCCCACGCCCGGCCGTCGTGGCGACAACCATCAGCGTGCCGGGCACCTTCACCAGTGCGGAGTCCAGCGCCTCCCACTGGCGCTGTCCCGCCCGACCTTCCCATGCGTGCAACTCGTCGGCGATGACGACGTTCGGCGTTTTGCCGTGCTGGACCTTGCCGTCCGATGCAACGGCACGGTAGCGGCTCCGGTCCCGAGCGAAGGTGATCGTGCTGGTATATTCCCGCACCGTCAGATGTTTGGCGAGGCGGCGATCATGCTCGACGAGCAGCGCAGTCTCGTTGAACAGTTCCAGCGCCTGTTCATGCGCGGACGCAGCCGACACGATCAGATTGCCCGGCGCTTTCTCCGGCCCGATCAGGTGCAAGAGGTTGATCGCGGCACAGAGCGAGGTCTTCCGGTTGCCGCGGGGCAGGAGAAGATCGAGCCGGCGCACGATGCGGCTGCCGTCGGGATGACGAGGCCCGTACAGCTTGCGGATAATCCGTTCCTGCCACGGATCGAGTTGGAAGGGATGGCCCGGAGCCGGGTTCTTCGGATGCCGCAACATACGCAGCCACCGAACCGCCCGTTCGCCGCATCCCAGCGGATCGGGAATGTCCGAACCGTCAGAAATCCACGAGGGAGTCATCATCGTCATCGTCCCTGATGGATGGCCGCGAGCGAGAAACCGGCGTCAGGCCAAGTTCGGCGGCAAGCAGGCGGGCGCGCGTCATGGCGTCGGACTGGATGCCGACGGCCGGGTTGCGCTTCATGCCAAGGCTGACCGGGCCGGCCTCGGTATCCTTGAAGGCTTCGAAGACGTGGCCGTGCTTCTGGAGATGCCGTTCCATCTCCCGCACCGTGCCGATGGCGATGCAGTAGTTTTCCAGCGATCCGAGGTCGGCCGTGGTGAGGATGCGCCGCTGCACAAGGATCGGCATCACCCGGCGCCACTCCCGTTTTGCATCGGAAGACAGCCAGGCAGGAGCCGACGGGCTACGGATCACGGCGTCGTTCGAGACGACAAGGTGCGGTTTGGTGCCCCTCATTGGCCGAAATCCCTATTTCGACCAAATCTCGCGCTCTTGCCCCGGACGGTCCCGACCCCCTCGGCCGGAAGTCTCGATCCACCCCCCGTCTCTTGCCGTTCGCGGTGGATGTCCTTCGCATTGCAGGATCGGCAGCCGGGCAGCCAGTTCGATTGATCCATGCGGAGATCAGGGCGAAGGCGGATGCTGACCTTGTGCCTCACCAGCACGGCGGGCTTGCCACAGGTGCAGGTCGGGTGAGCCTTCAGGTATTCGGCAGCGGCATGCTGGAACTCGGTGTCATAGCCGCGCTGGCGAGCAGACGGGCGCTCACGCTCGCGGGCTTGCTGGCATGTGCAGCGCACGCCTGATGCGACACGCTTGCCACAGGAGCATATGCGGGCGGGACGGACTGCCATCAGCCGGCCACCTGCATTTCGATCCTGACCACCGTGCCGTCGACAGCGATGGGGTCGACGAACATCACCTGACGTTGCTTCCCCTTGACGACGAGGAAGTCATTCGCTCGGGGAAGACGGGGATCGACCGCGCCCGGCGTCAGCACGTAGCCAGATGGCCATCCGGCCGCCAGGATTTGCGTCATGGAGAGGACGGCCTTCGAATAGGCTTGCGTGGCCGTGCCCACCACATCGATGCCCTTGAGGCCGCGGATAGAGGCCCGAACTGTCACGTCCTTCTCGGTGAGCGGGTTGCCTTCCTTTCGCCTGAGGGTGCAGTCCTCGCCTCGCCGTTGCAGGGAAGCATCCAGCCGGGCAATGCGTGCCTCTGCGCTATCGTCAGGCGCGGCCGTCATGCGGCAACCCCGGCATTCATGAAGCGGGACAGGCGGGCGATGATGTCAGCGGGAAGGCCGGCGTTCGCACCGGGCACGCTTCCCACCCAGCGTTCGGTGCGGATTGTCTCGACTTCGGGTATCTCGACCGAACGGGACTTCTCCAGCGGGTCGATGGAAGCCTCGGAAAGCCGGATGCGCACCATGTCGGTGACGACGCCGACGAGGTTTGTCGGAACCTCATCAGCTTCGAAGCCGGCCTCATAGACGACGACAATCTCACGATTGCGCCACGTCGATTGCCGGCCATCGATCCACCGCTCCAGCAAGCCCGCTTCGCTGTCGAGCGCCCGATCATCGAGGGTGATGGCCTCGCCGCCGTCGGTGATGCTGATGATCTCGATGTCATGGCGACGGGAGAGCACCAGCACGTCGTAGTTGCTGGCGCTGAAGGTTTCCGTCAGGCGTTCCCGGCGAAGTGTCGGCTCGCCGCCCTTGCCTGCGACGATGCCACAAGCGTCGGTGATCTCGGCAGCGATGCGGAGGCCCAGCGCCTCCAGTTCATCGTCGCGGCTGTCGTCAGCCACGCCGGCAGCGGCCCGTAACGCCTCGATAGGCGCGAGCGCAAGGTCATCCGCTGGCGTGGTGACGATCAGCATCATCAGGCCACCGGACGGCTGTCGGCGTGGCCCTTGACCGCGACCGCACCGATCGCGACGGACGTGCCGCCGTTCTTGGTAGCGACGACGCGGACATAGCGCTTGTTGCCGACGTACCCGACCTTGTAGGAGCTATCCGCCTCTACGGAGGCCGGCAGGGTGTCGCCGGTGAGATCGCCGGTCACCGCGTCGGTGAAGTCGCCGTCGGTCGTGGTGTCCGACTCCTGCACCTTCACGGTGAAGTCGCCGTCCGACACAATAGCGCCCGTGTTGATGACGAAGGCCGCAGAGCCGAAGCCGGCCGTGTCGATCGTCTTGCCCTTGATGGTGGCGGACTGGACCGCCGGAGACAGCGCCAGGGCAACGCCAATGTTGTTTGCGAGATCGCGCATGATGAGGTTCCTTTCCCGGAGCGCGTTGCAGTCAGGGTGAAGCGCGGCCCCTTACGAGGTCGCGCACTTGAGCAGCTTGATCGCTTCGGATAGGACGACGCCGCCACCGACACGCCGACGGGCATGGAAACGGACCTTGCCCTGCGTGCGCTGGGTGTACGGGTCCATGAAGATGGACAGGCCGATGCGGTCGTAGATGCGATAGCCGCGCTTGAAGTCGCCGAAGGCGATAGGCTGGGCGGCGGCTCCAACATCGTCCATGTCAGGAGCCTCGATCACCGGGCGGCCAAGGATCGTCTCCGGTTCGCCGTCACGATAGGACGGCTGCCACAGGTAAACGCCGGTCGTGCCGTCTTTCAGTTTCCTGATCTGCGCCAGCGTCGAGGCGTTCATCATCCAGCTACCGGCTTGGCGATACGCCTTCGGGAAGCTGTAGAGGAACGAGATCAGGAGATCGGCGGGAGCCGTGCCCAGCGTCGAGGCGTTGCCCGTCGGCATCGTGACGAGGCCGGCATTGAGGAAGCCCTTCGGCTTCTTGATGCCGTCGCCGTTGATGAAGACCGCGCCTTCCATACGGCCGAATTCCTCGCCGATGTCGAAGGCGACTTCCGACTCGATGTTGACCGCGCTGTCTTCCAGCAGCTTCAGGCTGACATCGACATAGCAGGCCGCTTCGTGAACCGGGATTTCGATCTGCCCATAGGTCGAGCCGGTTTCTTCGCGATCCTCGGTTTCGCCGACCCACTTGCCGGTCGGGCGGCCGGTGCGCTTCGGCAGGATGACCTCGCCGGCAGAAGTCGAGCCGACGCGGGCCGCCTGTCGCATCGGCGAGATTTCGACGATGTTCTTGATGACCTCGGCCTGGAACTCACCGGGAGCGAGATAGCCGCCCTGCACGTCGTTGCTGACGACGAGGGCCTTGCGTTCTTCCTCGGGCAGCTTGTCGCCGATGCGAAGATAGTTGGCGAAGGCCTTCCGTTCCTCGGTCGGCTCCTTCTTGTCGTCCTCGACCGTGGCGGGCCGATTGACCTTGGCCTCGATCTTATCCAGCCGCTCGATCAGCTTCGGGTCAACGCCCTTGCCTTCGACCGCCTTCAGACGATCATCGACCGTCTTTTGCAGTTCCTCCAGCGACTTCGTGACGACGTTGATCGGATCTTCGTCGTCTTCGCCCTTGGTTACCAGTGTCGCGCTGGCAAGCAGCGCCGTCTTGTCAACGTGACGCATGTTTAGTTTCCTTTCGTGAGCGCGGCCGCCGCGCGGTTGATGGCCTCGGCAAGTCGGATGGCCTGGACTACCGACTTCGCGGTGGTGAACCGTGCGCCGGGATGCATGCCGATCGGGACAGCGCTGCACTCGATCAGCTCTGCCTGGCTGATAGTGCGGCCACCTCCCTTTCGGGGTTTGGCTTTCTTGGTGATGAAACCGATGGAGACGGCCTTCATGCCGCCGCTCTTGATCAGGGCATGGACCTCGCGGGCGAGCGCGACTTCCTCGATCAGAAGCTTGCCGGTCAGGTGAAGGCCTTCATCCGTATCGCGGGCTTCATGCCATGCGCCGATGGAGCTTTTCAGGTCGTGGCAGGCCAGCATCGGCAACGGCAGGTCGATAGCACCAAACGCGCCTTTCTCGATCACGTCGCCGACACGATCAGGATTGCCATAAGGCCACGCCAGGCACGAAACCGTACCGGCATCGTCGAAGGCAATCTTCGTGGTGTAGTAGAGCCGGTCCATCAGGAAGCCGCCTTTGCCGGTTCAGCCGGCTTCACTGTGATATTCGGGTTATCGTAGGAGCCGCCCTTGCCATCGGTGCGCGGCGGCAGGTCGAGCCAGTCGCGGCCCTCGTCGGCCGACAGGACTTCCGACGCCCGCAGGCTGTTGATGGCCGTGGCACGTTCGGTCAGGCTGGCGCGGGTGAGATCGTCACGGTCGAACCGGATGCGCGTCGTTGCCCGGTCATCCGGTGCGATCAGCGCGCGGGAAAGGCAGGACTCCAGCGAGCGAAGCCATGGCTCCAGCGAGAAAATCAGGAACTCGCGTGTCGCCTGCTCCATGTTGGACCACGTTTGCCGCGTCATTTCGTAGAGCAACCCCAGCGGGACACGGAAGGCGCGCGCGATTTCCTCGATCTGGAAACGGCGAAGCTCCAGAAACTGCGCGTCGGTCGACTTGAAGGTGAGCGGGTTGAAAACGCCGCCGTTGTAGAGCACGGCCGTCTTGCCGCTGTTCTCTCCACCCTCATGCGCCTGACGCCAGCCGGCCTTGATCCGGTCCAGAATGGGCTTGCTGAGATTGGCGCCGACCGGGAACTGGATCACGCCACCGGGCCGCGCGCCCTTCTTGAACAGGTTGCCCGCGTGCCGCTCCATCTCGGCCGCCACGCCGATTGCCACGGCCGCCAGCGTCACCGGGCATTTGTCGAAGGCGCTGCGCAGGTGGATCACGTCGTTCGCCGGGATGACGGTCCCGCCGCGCCGATAGGTCGGTTCGCCAGTCTCGGCATACTCGACAGTGATCGTGCCGGGTCGGTAGTGGATGATTTCGACCGGCTTTCCGTCACCGCGCCCGACCCAGGCCAGCCCGCCGGCATCGTTGGTGAGCGCCTGGGCGACGAGATCGCGGACGAACTCAAAACCGGATAGCCAGTCGTTCACGTCACCCAGGAGCAGCTTGGCGGCCGGCAAGTCAGGATCGGCGATCCATTGCTCGCCGTCCTTGCGCTCGACCATGATGTCCAGCGTTGCGGCAGCTTCGGAGATCGTGCGAACCGCCGCGCTGACGACAGGAACCCGGAGCGCGGCCGATGCGGTGACGGCGATGCTGCCCGCCGGGATGCCGGTGAACAGTTCGAACAGTTCGGGGTCGGGATCGGCGAGGGTCGCCGCCTTTTCCTCGATATGTCGCTTCGGCCAAAATCGCATGGGCCGAAATTACGCGCGCGGGCGAGCCGTTCCTACTTTGCAAACCCTTGCAAACGCTAGGTATTCATATGGTTTACGGGCTGAGGACGACGCATTTCGTCGGGCTGGTGATGGTGCAAATCTGTACCATCGAGAAAGGTCGGTACGAATGGCGTTCCAAGATGCGTCCAGATTTGGACGGATCACTCGCCCTACGGCGGGGCGAGTGAGGTATTCCACCAGTGGCGGAACATCGATCACGCCGCCGAGCGCAGCCAGTTCTCCAGTTCGGAGCGATAGGCGAAGTATCGACCCCCCGGCCGGGTGATCGGGCAGTCCGTTTCCGAGGCGAAGCGATAGACCGTAGCGACGGACACGCCGAGCGCCGCCGCTATGGCCGGTGCGCCCCATAGCTTTTCGGGTTTAATGATAGCGGGCATGGGATCGTTCATTCCGCCTCCCATGGAAACATATCCTCGCCGCCGTTGTGCAGCCGCGTGTGGTGCTGCCGGCAAAGCCAGCGGACCTCCAGCGGTTTTGAATAATCGTCGTGGTGACCGTCGACGGCCGGATCGCCGCAGACTTCACAGACGCCCTTGGCCAGTTCGCCGGTTTTCAGCGCCCGCTGCACCGCGAGGTGAGCGCGGTATCTGTCCGGATTGGCCCGCCGCCAGTCTGCCTGGCGCGTGTCGGTTTTCAGGTTGAGGCCGTCGCCAGATGGAACTGGTTCCGTACCGGTGGGGAATTTGTCTTCGCTCATCCGCCGAAGCTCCTGTCCACGGACTGGTTCCAAGCCCACTCGGCCGTCTTTTCCGAGCGGGAAACCGCATCGCCCGATTGCCGATCTATCCATCGCCATGCCTCCGCCATGGTCGCAAATGGTCCGGCGATATCGACTGTACCATGCGGCCCGCGATAGACGCCCCATGTCCCATCGGCATTGCGCTTCACTGTCATGCTGCGCCTCCCCTGAAACGGTATATTGGTGGGTCATTCGGCCCGCGACCGCCTGCATGGATGCATTCAATAAGGCCCTGCGTGCGCAAGGTATTCACCGCCGCCTTAAACCTCGGCAGCCCCCATTTAAGCGAAGCCGCCATCGCGTTCGCCAAAGCGAAATCGGCGGAACCAGCGTGGTATCGACGCAAAACGGCCAGCAGGAAAAACTCGTCCTGGTTCAACTCGTCCATCTCATTGACGGCCAAAATGACGCGCGGTCCGTATCCGAACCAGTTCTTGTCCTCGACTTCGTAGCCCCAGGCGGAGGCAACAATCTTGAGCACCTCGTCGGCAGGCAGCGGCTCGTAGTATGCAGACCGATTGTGTTCCATCGCCTTCTCCATAAGTTCCTCGATCCGATGGCAGTCGTGCGCCATCTTCATGCACTCCCGCCAAAGGGTATTGTTGCGCTGCCCGTCCGATACGCGGCCCCTCGGTCCGACATCGGCGAGGCTGCCCTGCCTGTCAGGGGAAGGTGAAGGATCGGGGGGAGAAGGGTGTTTGTTAGTATTGGTACCCCAGCCAGCATACCTTAGAACCGGCAGGCTATCGACATCGGCGAGGCTGCCCTGCACGAAGCGATAGCGCTGCTTCTGGGCAAACGACGGCGGGGCGACGACAAAGCCGCCGCCAAGAATGTCGATTGGCAGAGAGCGGTCAGGCCGCACCTTGCGGCGCTCGCCATTGTGGCGATACCACGCCTGATAGTTGCCGGAGCCGGACTGTACGATGATCGGTGTCTGGCCGTGTCGGTCGAGCGCGGCGGCCAGCACCTTTTCATCCGGCGTGTCCACGTCGAGAACGGTTATCTTGCGCCGCCCCGCACCGCAGGCAAAGCCGAGCTGTTCGGCGTTGCCATACTTGGGCACGAGGCTGGTGCTCGCCTTGATGCCCATCTTGAGATAGTGGCCGACGAGCGGCCTTTTGTCGGCTACGGGGAACGTAGCTATACCGGCTTCGGCAAACTGCGGTTGCCATTCCTCGAAGAGGCCCATCAGAACTCGCCTCCCGGCGCCGACGACGTTCCTGCCCTGATTTCAGCCAGCCGGTCGAAATACTCGCGTGCTGACTGCTCCTCGACCCTGGCAACGGCCAGTGCATCCTCGGGCAACAGGGCTTCGATGCTTCGTCGAAGTAGGTCGCGGAGCATCCATGCCGGCATCGCCTCGGCCTCGACCGTCTCCCGAATATGGAGCGCGCGCCGATCCGTTTCCTTCCTCGGCTTAACCGGAAGGTCGTGGTCGGCGATCTGCTGTTCGGTTATGCCGATGCGGATGAAGCGAAGGCTGATGTCGTCGTCCAAGTGCTCCCGCAACTCCCGCTCAAGAGCCACGTCGATCAGCACGCCGGCAGGGTCATAGTCCCCAATGTAGTAAATCCAGACCTCGCGGCCTTCGGCGTAGTAATTGATGCTGGACGCGGCTTGATAGGCGAGCGTGATGCTGGAGAAGCCGCCGGCCGGATAGAGGCTGACCGCCAGCTCCTTGCAATCGTCCTCGATCACGCCTGCTATCGACCGGCTTTCCGTCCATACCTCGCAGTAAAAATCGGCGTTCTTCCACAGGTCGGCCCGGTAGTAGCCTTTCATGTTGCGCAGGAAGTCCGCCTCATTCTTGTAGGTCGGCGTGTGGTAGCCGCGCCGCGTGGCGTCGGTGATCCAGCCGAACGGCAGGCGTCCGGCCCGGCGAAGCTTGACGATGCGATCCTGCACATGCCGATAGCCGCGTTCGGTCTTCTCGACCGGCTCCGGCAGGCGAGGATTGGTCATGCGATAGAAGACGTGCCGGACACTCTGCGGATGATCCTCACGAAGGACATCGAGTATCTGGTCGTCGAGCTGGTCGATCTGGGCAGCGGTGCGGCGCTCCCGTTTTATCGTGCCCGCACGATAAATTCCCTTCGAGGCCATCAATGCGCCCTCGCTGCTATCTCATGCGCCTTGCGGATGGCGTCACAGGCTTCCTTGGCGGACAGCCCATAGGTCTTCTGCAAATGCGGGATGATCGGGTGTGGGCGCTGGCGCTGCGGCGTCGTAGACAGCCAGCGGGCGGCTTGGAGAACGGCGTCCGTCATGAGCGCCTCCCACCGAAATTGCCGAAGCGTTCCGTGAAGGATTTCCGGCCAGTCCTCGGGGTCAATCCAGATTTGGATGCACCCACCAATGAAGGCGCACCCTCGATCTTGATTTCCTTGACGGTAAAGCCCGCCGCCTTGAGGCGATTGATCTCCGTCGCCACGTCGCCGGTGTAGTTGTGATCGGAACGGCGGCCATTCTCGATCCTCGCCATGTTCCAGTAGGACATGAACTCGCCACCGTTCACCCACCAATATTCGTAATGGACGAAAACGGGCGTCGGGCGGAAACGTCGACCATCCGGACGATGATGCTGGAGCCGCTCGACGTTATGCCGGCCGATCAGCTTGTCCGCGATGGCTTGCTGTTCCGGGGTGAACTGCGGGTCATGCCGGATCGGCCCGTCAAGCATCAGCTTGCGCCGCATCCGCGCCTCAAGTTCTTCGTTGCTGATCTCTGTCATGCCCACCCCGCTGTGTCGACGAGGGAGGACAGGGCCTTGCCCTCTTGGATGAGCCAGTACCGGAAGGCGTTTTCGGCTACCTCCCGATCGTGCTGGCAGGCTTCCGCTAGGCCGAGCCTAAACTTTTCGCATTCATCCTCGACCAGTTCGTCGAGGTCGTCGGCGTCATAGCCGTAGGTGATCAGCCGGCGCATCACGTCGCGCCCGGCAGCCCGCCCAAGGGTTTCGAGAAGAGCGTTGAGATCGTCGAGTATGGCCGGGTTGTTTTCCATGTCAGCCATTGCGCTCGCCTCCGACCATACGAAGCGGCTTTTCGTCTCCGGGCCACCCTTCTTTCTCGAAATGGTCGCGGCGAGGATGCGTCAGCCTGAAAAGCTGGCCGCGCAGTTCCTCGGCTTCCCTCACAGCGCTACCGGCAAGCCCCGCGATCCGCTGAATGGGTCCAGCCTCGTCAGGGTCCAGGGTTTCGGCAATGAAGGCGATACCGGCGAGAAGATCGACCGCCGTTGCGAGCGGGGTTTCCATGTTCGACACTTGGCGGAACGGAGCCTCGTTGTAGGGGTTGGCGCTCATGCGTGCGCCCTCCCGTTGATGAGCATACCGTAATTGGCTTCGACGCTGGCGAGCAGGCGGGTCAAGCTGTCTGACGCGATGGTGACCAAGGCGTTCACCCGGTCCAACTGCACGTTTCTCGTTGGACCGCTGCCATACTCCATGTCCGATAGGATCGATGCCGTTACATCGAGCAGATGGTTGAGCAGGTATCCGTCGCCGATGATGTCATCCACAGTGTAAGTTTGCCCTTCCGCCGCAGCGGTGCTATCTTCATGTGCGTTCATTGGAATGTCCTTCGCAGGGATTTCAGGGAACCTTGGCTCGGCAGGACTGCAATCCTGGCCGGGCCGTTTCGTTTGGGAGAGGATCGCCTTCACGCCGCGTCCTCCATGAAGAACGCGATGAGCTTTCCGCGTTCGGCAACCCAGCGGCCACCGACTTTCTTGGCCGGCAACTCTCCTTTTTCGAGCATGTGGAATGTCGCCCGAGCGGAGCGTCCGATGATCTTCGCGATCCCGGTGCAGCCCCACACAAGCGCTATGTTCTCATTGTGTTCGGATTTCAATGTCATTGCATGGCAACCTTTCGCACTGCATTTGCAATACGTTCAGTTTGCGCATTAACCACGACCCGTCAAGCTGTATTTGCACTTTTTCAGCAGTGCGCGTAATTACGTGGGGAAAACTGAGAGTCGGTTGAATGGCGCGAGAGCCTAAGGCAGCGAAAAGCGAAACACTCACGATCCGGTTGGACCCCAAAACCCGGTTCATCTTGGAGTATTTGTCGCGTCTGAAAGGGCAGACGATCACCACGGTGGTCGAGCGCGCCATTGTCGGCGCAGCCTCACAAGAAATGGTGGAAGACCCGCAATATCCAGGGCAACCTGATAGCTGGCAGAGATTTTGGGATGTCAGCGATGGGTGCCGAGCCCTGCGAATGTACGAGCGCCCCGAATTCTTTCCGACCTATGAGGAAGAAAGGCGACTAGCGTTTTGCAAGGAGCACTGGCCATTCTTCTGGGGCAATCCGGATCGAGGTCGCTTCCTCAATCACTATGTGGATGTGCTGTGGCCTCGAATTGATGAGTTCGTGCAGATGCACGAGGATCAAAAAGCGAACGATTACTTCGCGGCAGGTAAGGCGATGCAGGAAGCCCTTCGGAATGCGAAATTGAAGGCACCGGACTGGCCAATTCCGCAAAAGAACGTCGAGACGCCTTCAAAGCCCAAGAGCCGCGACCTTGATGATGAGATACCGTTCTGAGGTGTGGGTGCAAGCGCCAGCGGAACGCAGTTTCTTCTCGGAGTTGACCTTGACATCCATATTTTGTGGATACATTTAATTGTTCCAGATAACGTTCGATCCGGTCAAGCGCGAAACGACATTGCGCGAACGCGGGCTAGATTTCGCGCTAGCCGCCGAAGTGTTTGAAGGCCACACATATGACCGGGTCGATGACCGGCGGGACTATGGCGAGGTCCGTATCATCACGGTTGGGACGCTCGTCGGCCGCATGGTGGTTCTGGTCTGGACGCAGCGCGGCGAAGCGCGGCATGTGATTTCGATGAGGAAAGCCAATGACCGGGAACAAGCACTTTACGCCCGATACCTGGGTTGATCCTGACGATGCGCCTGAACTGACCGACGCCTGGTTCCAGAAGGCGGACCAGCACAAGGGCGGGAAGCTAGTAAAGCGTGGCCGCCCGCCACTGGAGCGCCCCAAGGTGCACACCAATATCAGGCTCGACGCTGATCTGGTTGACCGTCTCAAGGCTGACGGCCGAGGCTGGCAAAGCAGGGCAAATGACCTTCTCCGCAAGGCAATCGGAATGTGAGTGTACGCAAGCGCACATGGGTCAGTGGCAAGGGCGCTGAAAAGACCGCGTGGGTAGTCGACTACGTGGACACCAAGGGCGTCCGCCGGCTGAAAACATTCCAGTTGAAGAAAGCTGCCGACGCCTTTGCGGCCACCGCGAGCGTTGAGGTCCGCGAGGGCGTGCATGTTGCCGATCGGGAGACGGTGACCGTCAAAGAGGCCGGCACTCTGTGGCTGGCAAGCTGTAGCGCGGCCGGGCTGGAGCGGGCCACCACGGACCAATATGAAACGCATCTTCGGTTGCATATCGAGCCGATGATAGGTGCCACGAAGCTCAGCAAGATTACCGTGCCGGCCGTGCGCGCCTTTCAGGAGGAAATGCGAGAGCAAGGCCGTTCCCCGGCCATGATAAAGCGCGTGACGGTGAGCCTCGGCAGCATTCTTTCCGACGCCCAAGAGCGCGGCCTTGTCGTCCGCAACGCCGTCCATGAGATGTCGAAGCGTCGCAACGGTGGCACGAAGGCAGAGAAGCGCCAGAAGGCACGCTTGCGCTACGGCGTGGACATTCCAACGATGGCAGAGGTTCGCGCCATTCTGGAGGCGGCAGAGGGCCGGTATCGTCCCTTTATCGTCACAGCGATTTTCACCGGGATGAGGGCATCGGAGTTGCGCGGCCTCACATGGGCCGATGTCGACCTCGACAAGGCGCAAATCCATGTCCGCCAGCGGGCCGACAAGTATCACGTCATCGGAATGCCGAAGTCGGATGCGGGGCAGCGGACAATCCCGCTCACGCCGATGGTGGTGAACACGCTCCGGGAATGGAAGCTGGCTTGCCCCAAGGGCGATTTGAACCTCGTCTTTCCGAATGGCGAGGGCAACGTCGAGTGGCACCAGAACATCATCAAGCGCGGTCTATGGCCGGCGCTGATCAAGGCCGGCGTCACGGTGCCGACGGATAAGCGGGACGAGGAAGGCCAGCCGGTCATGGCCGCGAAATATACCGGCCTGCACGCCTTGCGGCATTGGTTCGCCTCATGGTGCATCAACAGCAAGGCTGATGGCGGGCTGGAGTTATCCCCGAAAGCCGTGCAAGCCCGCATGGGCCATTCCAGCATTCAGGTGACGTTCGACACCTATGGGCACCTGTTTCCGGCCGTGGATGAAGCTCAGGCTTTGGCCGATGCAGAGAGCCGCTTACTGGCCGTCAACGCGACATAGACGCGACATGGAGGCAGAAAGCGCAATGGAAACAAAGGACGTCAAAGCACTCTGACTCCGTTAGTCCTGGTTCGAATCCAGGTTCCCCAGCCACTTTCACTTCCCGGCATTCGACTTCATCGAGAAATTCGTTTCCGGCGAATTCGTTTCGGGGACCGTCATGTCCTTGCGCTCGAAACTGAGGCACGGGCTGAGGCTCCGAAGCCAGAGTCCGTCATCGGCAGCGTTACACCGCTGCGCAAGGCGATGTCGCTCCATGCGCTGGGCTGGATGGCGAATGATCGGTCGGCAGGAGAATTGCCCAGTGAAGCGTCGTCTCGAAGATGGGCCACGGTTCTGCAACCTTCTTCACAAGAACGGCTGCCTGCCGTTCGGCGTCCGGCAAGGCGACCCAGAAAGGTGACGTCCCGAGACGTGGTGTAGCTGGATAGCGCGGTGGTCATCGGCGCTTTCCGGTAGGGTCTGGTTGCGAAGCCAACCTTTCTGGAGAGACCACCGATGACCGACGACATGATGAACCTGC
>Ga0222421_100370_pt1 | contig 15602 bp, 7 predicted proteins | sample 3A1ome_2_FD_182473 | JGI IMG/M metagenome (GOLD analysis project Ga0222421, IMG submission 182473) | Enriched microbial communities from leaf-cutter ant dump, University of Wisconsin, Madison, United States - 3A150A (version 2) | ecosystem: Environmental > Terrestrial > Nest > Insects nest > Nest... | reverse complement strand
CACCGTGAAGGCCAGCGTCGCGGTCGCGCCGTTCTTCGCCACGACCTGATCGGCGAGCTTCGCGATCGTCGGTGCCGTGACGGTGTAGATTGAAAACGTTCCGCCGGTCCGGGCGTAGACATTGTCGTCCGCCGCATCCGCGACGCGCACCTTGCAGCCCGGCTGCGCGCCGCTCGGAGGCGTCCAGAGATACGAGCCGGGCACGGCCGCGATGGTCGCGATCGTGCGCCAGGTCGCGCCGCTGTCGGTCGAGTATTCGAGCCGCACCCGGTCGACGCCACTGCTCGTCCACGCGATCGCGATCGCAGTGCCGGACTTGATCGCGTCGCCCGCCGACGGCGCCGTCAGCCGCAGTTCCTTGCCCCCGCGATCCGGTTCCAGCCCGATGATCGCGGCCTGCGCCTCGGTGTAGGGCGCAAAGCCGTCGAGCGCCAGCCACTGATCCGCCGCTGCGCCATAGTCCCAGCGAATGTGGAATTTCCCATCCTCGCGGTAGCCGTCGCAGATGAACCAATGGCCGCCGCCCGCAGGCGCATTGCCCGCCATGAGAATCGGCCGGCCCGCGCTCAGTTCGCTCTGATACAGCGCCCGCCACTGCGCATCCGTGTAGTCGGACCGCAACGCCAGCTGCGCGTAACGGGAATAGCGCAGATAGGTCTGCAACCCGGCGACGACATCCCCGCCATAGCCCGAACGGTCCGGATTATGCGCCGCGACGCCGGCCGCATACATCAGCGTCGCGACCGCATCGATCTGCGCCGACGGCGAGTTCGTCGTCACCGACGCCGGCATGAGATCGTAGCGGAGTTCCGTGCCGCCGAAATCGAAGGACCACGTGCAGCCGAGGTGATCGGTGAACGTCCGTGCGCCGGCGCCGCGCCGCGGAAATTCCCAATAGCGGAGGAGGTTGGCGACGCCGGTCGGACCGCAGGCATTGCCGACCCGTCCGCCGATGGCCTCGCTGTCGGTGGAGGCCGTGACCGGATACTGCCGATTCAGCGGCCAGACGAAGACGGGATACTCGACGCCGAGCAGCGGATCGACCTTGGCCCCGATGCCGGGCTGCGCCGGCGTGCCGACGATCACCAGCGCCACGCCGCTCTTCGCCGCCCCCGCTTCGTTCGCGGCCACGACCGTGTAGCTGCCCGCATCCGCGCGCGACGCCGCCGCGCGCGTGAGCGTGGCCGCCGTCTCGCCGGCGAGCGGCACACCGTTGCGATACCATTGAAACGTCGCGCCCGCGTCCGCCGCGAGGGCCGCGCCCAACCTCAGCGCCTCGCCGGCGACGATCGACGTGATCGCCGCCGGCGGCGTCACGATCTCGGGCAGGCGGACCGGCCGGCCCGCCCGGACCGTGTGATTGCCCGTATCCGCCACGAAGAGACAGCCGGTCGCGTCGACGGCGATGCCGTGGGGCGCGTTGAAGCGCGCCGCCGTCCCGGCCCCGTCCGTGCCGTCCGCGGCCCAGCCGGCGCCGGCGAGCGTGCTGACCGCGCCGGAGGCGGAGATGCGCCGCACCAGCGAGTCGCCCGAGACCGCAAACAGATCGCCCGTCGGACCGGCCGCGAGACCTTCCGGATAGGAGAGGCGCGCGCTCGCGAGCGGACCGTCGACGATGCCGCTCACGCCCGCCTGTCCGGCATAGGTCGTGACCGCGCCCGCGGGCGTCACCCGGCGGATCGTGTGATTCTGCTCGTCCGCCACGAAGAGCGAACCGCCCGCATCGACGACGATGCCCGCCGGATAGTTGAACCGCGCCGCGCTTCCGGCGCCGTCCGCCGAACCAGCCGTCCCCGCCAACCCGGCGAGAGTCGTCACCTCGCCCGCCGCGGTGATCCGGCGGATCGCATGGTTGTCGGTGTCGGCCACGTAGACGTTTCCCGCCGCATCGACCGCCACGCTGCGAGGATAACGGAAGCGGGCGGCGGCGCCGGTTCCGTCGTCACCGCCCGCCTGCCCCGGCTGACCGGCGAGGGTCGTCACCTCGCCCGCCGGACTGATCCGGCGGATCGCACAGTTCCACATGTCGGCGACGTAGAGATTGCCCGCAGCGTCGATCGCGAGGCCCCAGGGATGATTGAAGCGTGCCGTCGCCGCATCGCCGTCCGCACTGCCGCTCTCACCGAGCGCGCCGGCGAAGGTCGTCACGACGCCGTCGGACGCCACGCGACGGATCGCACTGTTGTCGTGATCGGCCACGTAAACGTTTCCCGCGGCATCGACCGCGAGGCCCTGCGGCCGCGCAAAGCGCGCAGCGGCTCCGGAGGCATCGACCGCGCCGGACGCGCCGGCACTGCCGGCCAGCGTGCGGAACACATAGACGGTGTCCGCCGCGGAGGCCGCCGCGACCAGAACGATCGCCGCAACACCGGCGACCAGCAGCCGCCTCCCTCGCGCTCCGATCCAGGGACCGCGACCGGGATCGACAATTCCACTCCATCGCGACTTCGGTCGGGAAACAACAGTTGGCATGGACACGACTCCTTCTCGCCCGGTTCGCCGCCCGCGGGCGAACAACCAGGCATCGCCGAAGCGGAAACCGGACAATTGTCGAGTAACTCGTTTTCAGTGCGGAAACAACGCCGCGATCCGGCCGGCGAGGTGCATCCGCCCAGCTAGTAGGACGCGAAACACACGCATGAAAAAACGCTGATGCACGCCCGGCATCGCGGTTTATCGCCCAAAAAAGAAGCCGCCCCGCAAGGGGCGGCTTCGCGTCAGCTGGGCTGACGACAGGGCCGGAGCCGGTGCGCTTACTTCACCGGCCAGGCGGGCGGCGGCGGCAGCGTCACGGCCTGCGTCTTCAGCTCGTCGAGGACGACTTCGATCGCCTTGTCGAGCTGCTGGTCCTCGCCGTGCAGTTCGCGCGTGGGATCGTTGTCCACGACGATGTCGGGATCGACGCCGTGGCCCTCGATGATCCAGCTCTGGCCGTCCTTCGCGAACGGCGCGAACTCGGGCTTGAAGAGCTGGCCGCCGTCGGTGAACGGCAGCGAGCCGTTGATGCCGACGACGCCGCCCCACGTGCGCTTGCCGATCAGCTTGCCGAGGTGGTGCGCCTTGAAACGGAAGGACACGAGGTCGCCGTCGGACGCGGAATACTCGTCGCAGAGCATCACCTTCGGGCCGACGAGCTGGTCGCCGGGATTCGGGACCGTCGTCCCATTGCGGCGCACGTCGGCGAAGATCATCTCGCGGCGCAGGCGCTCGATGATCATCGGCGAGACGTTGCCGCCGCCGTTGCCGCGCACGTCGACGATGAGCGCCTGTTTCCTCAGTTGCGGATAGAAGTGGCGCACGAACTCGTTGAGGCCGTCGACACCCATGTCGGGGATGTGCAGGTAGCCGACGCGGCCGCCGGTCTTCTCCGTCACGTGCGCGATGTTTTTCTGCACCCAGGCGTTGTAGTAGAGCGCCGCCTCGTCGGCGATCGGGACGACCGTGACGTCGCGGGCGCCGTCGTCGACGGGCTTCGCGTTCACGCGCAGGACGACCTGCTTGCCGGCGGTGCCGGCGAGCGCCGCGAAGAGGTTCGGCAGGTCGCGGACGGACTGGCCGTTGACGGCGAGGATGTAGTCGCCGGCCTGGACGTTGACGCCGATCTCGGTGAGCGGCGAACGCGTCTGCGGCTGCCAGTTGTCGCCGGGCAGGATGCGGTCGATGCGGTAGGCGCGGCTCTGCGGATCGCGCGAGACCTCCGCGCCGAGCAGGCCCATCGCCACGCGCGGCGCCTGCAGGCGGTCGCCGCCGCCGACATAGGAGTGGCCGATGTGCAGCTCGCCGATGAGTTCGCCGATGAGATAGGTCAGGTCGTTGCGCGAGGCGACGGAGGGCAGCAGCTTCGCATACTTCGCGCGCTCCGCCGGCCAGTCGCGGCCGTGCATGTTGGGCGCGTAGAAAAAGTCGCGCATCTGCCGCCAGCTTTCGTCGTAGATCTGCGCCCACTCGGCGCGGCGGTCGAGCTTCACCTCGAGGCCGGAGAGCTTGAGCTTCGCGTCGGACTTCAGCTCGACCTTGGCCGAGGGCAGGTCGACGAGCGCCCAGTCGCTCCCGGCGCGGATCAGCATTTTCCTGCCGTTGGCCGTGATCTCGAAGCCCTCGAAATTGCCGAGTTCGGTCTCCTTTTTCTCCTTCAAATCGAAGAACGCGACGACGGAGCGCGTCTCGCCCTCGCCGCCGAAGCCTTCGCCGCCGCCGTCTCCGTCGGCCGGCGACGCGGGCTCGCGCAGGTAGAACACCTTGTCGCCGACGAGGCGGAGCGAAGAGTAATTCGACGGCGCGATCGGCAGCCCGACCGTGCGGCCGGAGAGGCCGTCGGCGTCGACGCGCACCTTCACGACCGCGGGCTTCGCGTCGTCCTTCGCGGGCGTGTCGCCGGATTTCGCGGTGTCGGCCGGCTTCGCGGACGCGTCCTTCGCGTCCTTCGCCGCCGCGGCCGCGATCTCCACCTCGTCGCTCTTCGGCGCGAAGGGCGAAACGGTGTCCTTGGCGAGCGCGACGAGGTAGACGCGCTGCATGTTCTGGTAGGCGTGATTCCACTCCGTATCCGAATAAAGGGGATGGAAGTCGCGCGAGGAGGCGAAGAGCAGCCATTTGCCGTCGTCGCTGAACGCCGGCCGGCGGGCGTCATACCAGCTGTCGGTGGCGGCGACAGTCTGCTTCGACTCGACGCTGTAAAGCTGCACGCCGCCCATCGCGCCGGGCTGCTCGCGGGTCCACGCGATCCACTGCGAATCGGGCGACCAGGCGTAGTCCGAGATCGGCGCCTCGGCGTTTTCGGCGACGAGCGTCACGACCTTCGTCTCCACATCGACGTAGCGCAGCCGCTGCTTGCGGTCGGCCCAGAGGAGCTTCTTCGCATCGGGCGACCAGACCGGATCGAAGGCATACGAATCGCCGCCGGTCGTGACCTGCACCGCGGGGCCGCGGCCGTCCTGCGGACGGACGTAGAGTTCGAATTCGCCGGTGGCGTCGGAGAGATAGGCGATCGTCCGGCCGTCGGGCGACCAGGCGGCGGCGCGCTCGTGCACGCCCGCGGACTGGGTGAGATTGCGGGTCGGGCCTTCCTTCGCCGGCACGGTGAAGACGTCGCCGCGGGCGACGATCGTCACGCGCTGGCCGTCGGGCGCCGGGGCGACGCTCTCGATGAACTGCTCCACCTTCACGAGCGCCGGCCGCGCGGCGGCGAGGTCCTCGCGCACGAAGATCGGCACCGGCGCGGCCTTCTCGGTCGCGAGGTCGAGCCGCCAGACCTGGCCGGCCTGCTCGAAGACGATCGCGCCCTTGCCCAGCGAGGGGAACTTCACGTCGTATTCGGAAAACTGCGTCAACTGCTTCGTCTGCTTCGTCGCGAGGTCGTAGCTGAAGAGATTCGCGCGCGGCGTGCGCTCGGACACGAAGTAGATTTTCCCGTTGGGCGCCCACATCGGGAAGAGGTCCTGCGCGGGGTTGTTGGTGATGTTTTCCGTCGCGCCCGTCTTGAGGTCGAGGATCCAGATGTCGTCGGCCATGCCGCCGCGATACTGTTTCCACGTGCGGAACTCCCGGAAGACGCGGTTGTAGGCGAGCTTCGTGTCGTCGGGCGAGAAGCTGAGGAAGCCGCCACGCGGCACGGGGAGCTTCGCCGGCACCTCGGCGTCGGCGCGGACGGTGTAGAGTTCGCCGATGAACGGATCGAACGACCGCCAGCGCGAGCGGAACGCGATCTCCGGCGCGGTGTTCTTCCACCCGAGCACGATGTTGTTCGGCCCCATGCGGTCGGAGAGGTCGTCGCGGCCGAGCGTCGCGGAAAACGTGAGCCGCTGCGGCGTGCCGCCGGCGGCGGGCATGAGGTAGACCTCGGTGTTGCCGTCGTATTGGGCGGTGAACGCGAGCTGCGTGCCGTCGGCCGAGAACCGCGGGAACACCGCGTAGCCCGGGCCGCTGGTCAGGCGCCGCGCGGTGCCGCCGGCGACCGGCACGGTGTAGAGCTGGCCGGCGTAGGAAAAGACGATCTGGTCGCCGTTGGTGGCGGGGAAACGGAGCAAGCGCGTCGGCTCCTCCGGCGTGGACTGCGCGGCGACGGCGCCGCACAGCGAGACAAACAGCAGCGCGCTCGCGACGCGCCAGACACGGAAAACAGTCTGCATCCCGCGACGCTGCCGGCCGCCACCGCCCCGGTCACGCCGAATCTCGTCGCCCGCGCGCACCGCAGCCGCCGCCGAAGAATCCGGGACGGAATCCGGCCGCGCCGGAAAAACGCTCAGGCCTCCGAATGGATGCGCGCGAGTTCCTCGCGGACGATCGCGAGCGTGCGGCCGACCGCGCCGGCGTTGTCGCGCTGCCACGCGCGCGCCGCCGCGGCAAACGCCGCCCGTTGCGGATCGTCCTGCAGCAGCACGAGGAGCGACGTCACCAACTCGTCCGCATCCTGCACCTCGTGCGCCGCGCGGCGCGCGATCAGCTCGCCGGCGATCGTGCGGAAATTGCTCATCGCCGGACCGAAGACGATCGGCTTGCCCAGCGCCGCGGCCTCGACCGGCGTCTGGCCGCCCTCGTGGGGCGGCAGGCTCTTGCCGACGAAGACCACATCGGCGAGCTGGAGCAGTTTGCGCAGTTCGCCGGTCGTGTCGCCGATCGCGACGTCGACGGGGCCCGGCGCGGCGCCGCGCGAGCGGAAATGATGGCGCACCTCCGCGCCGCGCAGCCAGCGTTCGAGCTCGAGCCGGCGCTCCGCATGCCGCGGCACGAGCAGAAGCGAGCAGGCGAGGCCCGCGGCCCGCGCCTGTTTCCAGGCCCGCAGCAACACCTCCTCCTCGCCCGGCCACGTCGACGCCCCGAGCAGCACGAGGCCCTCCCCGAGACCCAGCTCGCCGCGCAGCGCGGCGCGTTCGGCGTCCGACAGCGGCGGGATGGTCAGGTCGAGCTTGATGTTGCCCGTGGTCGTCAGTCGCTCCGCCGGCACGCCGAGCTCGCGGAAACGCGCCTCGTCCTGCGCCGAGCAGGGCAGCAGCCGCGTGATGCCGTCGAGCAGCGGCCGGGCCACGAAGCGCATCCGGCGCATGCGCCGGTAGCTGCGGTCGGAAAGCCGCGCGTTGATGCAGAGCACGGGCACGCCGCGCGCCTGCGCCTGGTGGATGTGCTCGGGCCAGCGCTCGCCTTCCGTCAGGATCACGAGATCCGGATCGACCGCGCGCCAGGCGCGCCGCGAAAACGGCCACCAGTCCATCGGGAAATAGCCGATGCCGATCGCGAGCCCGCTGTAGCGGTCGAGGGCGATCCGGTAGCCCGTGCTGGTCGTCGTCGTGAGATAGACCTCCGCCTCGCCCGTGCGCGCCCACTCCGCCAGCAGCGGCCCGATCGCCATCATCTCGCCCACGCTCACCGCCTGCAGCCAGATCCGCTTCACCGCGGAGGACTTCGCGGGCAGCCGGACGGTCGCGCCGAACCGCTGGGAGAAGTTTTCCCGGTATCCGCCGCGGCGCCACATGCGCCGCAGATAGGCCGGCGCAAGCACGAGCAGCAGAGGAACGAAAAGCAGACGGTAGAGCCAGAGCATGTCGTGAAAATTCGAACGATCATGCTCGGGTGCGGTCCGGCGCATTCCGAGCCAATAATCGCCGCACACAGCCAGATGCCAGCGGACGGCTTTTCGCGTGACACGCCGGGCCCGTCGGCGGCATTAAGGAAGGACCGATGCCACGACTCCTCCGCGTCCTCTTCTTCCTCGCGGCGGTGGTGTCGACGATCGGCCCGGTCCGTGCCGCGGGCTGGCCGCACGAGACCAGCGATCTGGCCGTGCAGCCGGGCGCGCGGTTCGGCGCGCTGCCCAACGGCCTGCGCTATGTCGTCCAGCGCAGCGCCGAGCCGCGCGGGCGCATCGCCCTGCGGCTGTTCGTGCGCGCCGGCTCGCTGCACGAGCGCGACGACGAGCGCGGGCTCGCCCACTTCGTCGAGCACCTGGCGTTCAGCAGCACTCGCCACTATCCGCACAACACGCTCGTCGACCTCCTCCAGCGGCACGGGCTCGCGTTCGGCGCCGACATCAGCGCGTTCACGTTTCTCACCCACACCATCTACCAGCTCGACGTGCCGTCCGACCAGCCCGCGCGGCTCGACGAGGCGCTCGGCGTCCTGCGCGATTTCGCGGACGGCCAGCTTTTCGACCGCGCCGAGGTCGACCGGGAGCGCGGGGTCGTGCAGAGCGAGCGCCGCACCCGGGACACGTGGGGCAGCCGCGGCGCGGAGGCGCGGGACCGTTTCCTCTTTCCGTTGAGCCTGGTGCCGCGCCGCCGTCCCATCGGTGAGGATACGATCGTGCAGGACGCCGGTCCGGCCGAGCTGCGGCGCTTCTACGAGACGTGGTATCGCGCCGACACCATGGTTGTGATCGCGGTCGGCGACCTCGCTCCGGAGGAGATGGAGGCGCGCATCCGCGGGGAATTCGCCTCGCTGGCCGCGCCCGCGACGCCGCCGCCCGCCGCGCCCGACCTCGGCTGGTTCGGCAATCCCGGCGAGCTCAACACCTATTATCACAGTGAATCCGCCGCCGGCGCGACGTCGCTTGAGCTGTGCTCCGTCGTCGCCGGGCCGGGCGGGGTCGAGACGCAGGCGTCGCGCCGCGCCGCGCTCGAGCGCGAGGTGGTCATGACCATGCTCAACGACCGCCTGAACCAGCTGCGCCGCGACAACGCGAAGAACTTCGGCTCGTCCGGCGCCTGGTCCGCCGGGCTCGGGCAGACGTATGCGCTCTACACGCTCCACCTCGACTGCTCCGCGCTCGTGTGGCAGACCGCCGCCGCCGAACTCGCCCGGGCCTGGCGGCTGGCCAACGAATCCGGCTTCAGCGCCGAGGAGATCGCCGCCGCCGCGCGGCTCATCCGGCACCGCTACGACTACTCCGTGGCCGCCGCGAGCACCGAGGCGTCCCGCGCGATCGCCGACCGGCTGGTGTTCGCGCTTGCCGAGGACCGCGTGCCGTCGTCGTGGAGCCAGGTGAAGGAGCAGATGGACGACGTCCTGGCGACGTTCACGCCGGAAAAATCCCGCGCCGTGTTCCGCGCCATGTGGGCCGCCGGTTCGCCGCGGTTCTTCGGCCTCGGCAATCTCACCCTGCCCGATCCGCCCGCCGCGCTCGCCGCCGCCTACACCGCCGGCCTCACCGGCGCGCTGCCGCCCCTGCCGCGGCCGGCGCCGGCCGCGCTCGACTACACGCCCGCCGCGGACCCCGGCGCCATCCGCCGGCGCGTCCGCGTGCCCGACCTCGATCTCGAGCTCGTCGAGTTCGCCAACGGCGTCCGCCTCAATCTCAAGCGCACCGAGTTCAGCCGCAACCTCGTCTACCTCCGCGCCCGCGTCGGCGCCGGCCGGCTCGGACAGCCCGCGCGCCGGGCCGGGCTCACGCTCCTCGCCGCGCCCTATCTCAACGACGCCGGCCTCGGCCGGCAGGACAACGCCGACCTCCAGCGCTTCGTCGCCGAGCGCAATCTCTCCCTCGACTTCAGCGTCGACGAGGACGCGTTTTCGTTCACCGGCGGTTCGGACAGCCGCACGACCGGCGACCTGCTGCTGCTGCTCGCCTCCTACCTGAACGATCCCGCGTGGCGGCCGAAGGAGTTCGCGGCGGCGCAGGGCCGCGTCGTCTCCTATTATCAGGATGCGGCCCACGAGGTGTCCGCCGGCCTGCAGCTCACGGCCCAGCGCATCATCACCCGTGACGACCCGCGCTTCACCCTCCCGCCGTATCCGGAAACCGCCTCACGCACGCTCGGCGAGCTCATGGGCTGGATCGAGGGCGAGCTGAAGACCGGTCCGCTCGAGATCGGGCTCGTGGGCGACTTCGACGTGGAGGCGACGATCGCCGCCGCCGCCCGCACGCTCGGCGCGCTGCCCGCGCGGGCCCTCCGCGACGGCCGCTCCGGCCGGCTCAAGCCGGTGCCGTTCGACACCCGCCCCGGCCGCTGGAACACCACCGTCGAAAGCGCCATCCCGCGCGGTTCCGTCCGCGTGCAATGGCCGCTGCGCGGCTGCGGCGAGATCCGCAGCCGCCGCCAGCTGGAGACCCTGGCCACATTGCTCCAGGAGCGCGTGCGCCACGAGATCCGCGAGAAACTCGGCGCGACCTACGATCCCGACGCCGACATCTGGAGCGGCGAGACGCTCCGCGACGACGGCTACCTCGTCCTCACGCTTTCGACCAAGCCAGCGGACGCCGCCCGCATCGCGCAGCGCATCGTGGAGATCGCGGACGACCTCGCCCGCCACGGCATCGCCGCACCGGAATTCGACGCCGTCATTCAGCCTCGCCTCGCGGAAAATCCCACCAAGCTCCGCGACAACGGCTACTGGCTCTACTACATCGTGACGGCCGCGCAGAGCGAGCCGGTCCGGCTCGACTGGCCGCGCACGCGCGAGCACGACCTGCGCGCGATGAAGCCCGCCGAGGTCGAGCGGCTCGCGGCGAAATACCTGCGGGCGAAGCACGCCCAGGTCTTCACCGCGGCGCCGGCCGCGCGCTGAGCGTGAGCCGCCGCGTCACTCCGGCCGCGTCTCCGGCGCCTCGTCGTCGAAGCGGAGATTGAAGAGCGGCAGCAGGCACAGCAGGCCCGCGACCGTCAGCCCGAGCACCGCGTAGCCGGCGACGTCGTGCACCGTGCCCTCGATCGCGTCCGCGCCGTGATTGTAGGCCCACGCCGTGAGAAAGAGCCCGCGGCCGAGATTGGTGAGAAACGCCAGCCCGAGCGCGGCGGCGACCAGCGCGACCTTCTTCCACAGCCGGTCGAGGAACACCGCCGCGAGAAACGATCCCGCGAAAAGGCAGCCGGTGAGCGAGCGGATCCCCGAGCAGGCGTCCTCCACGCCCACCCGCCCGCCGTTGGGCAGCAGGAGCACGTTGCCCTGCTGCTCGAGGGGCAGTCCCAGCACGTCGAATACGAACGACACGACCGTCACGACCTTGCGCAGGAGAAACAGGTTCAGCTGCGACTCGACCGCCGACACCATCGGCGCCGACACCAGCCAGACCAGCACGGGAAACACGAACAGGCCGGCGAGCCGCACGCGCGCATCCCGCCACGGCGCGACCGGCGTGGGCGCCGGTGCCGCGGGCGCGTTGAGCCAGATCAGCGGCAGCGCGATCGCCGCCGCGCCGAGCGTCAGCGCCAGCGTGCCCGGCTGCGACGATCCCGCGCCCGCGCGATACAACGCCCCGAGCAGGAACAGGCCCGCGCCGGCCAGCAGCGCGCCGCCCGCCGCCAGGCCGAGCAGCCAGCGCCCCGGCCCCGCCGCCCGGGCGCTGCCCGGCGCCGCGCAGGCCGCGACCGCCGCCACGATCTTCGGCCACCGATCATGGACGACAAAGATCACGAACGCCGGCACGATCCAGCCGAAGGAATAATCCTCCTTCGCCCGCCACCAATGCGACTGGTCCCAGCCCACGAAGGCGTAAAACCCCGCGAGCAACAGCAGCGCCGCGAAAAGCGGCCCGGTGACGGGTTCGGCGAATCTGGCCCAGAGTTTGCGCACGCCGCCGATGCCAGCGGCCGCGCCGCGCGCTGGCAAGCCCGCGCGCGGCGGACACGCGTTCGTCACCGACCGCGCGGCCCGCGGCGCGCCCGGCTCACCGCGTCGGCGTCCGCGCCGCGAGTTTCGCCAGCGACCGCTCGTGCAGCCGGCCCAGCAGCGTCACCGCCAGCGTCGCGCCGATCAACGCCCAGAGCATGTCCGTCTGCGTGTCCCACGGATCGCCCTGTGTGCCGAGAAACGCCTCCGCCGCCTCGCCCGTCAGCACCGCCGTGAACCACTCGATCAGTTCGTAGAACGCGGAAAACGCCAGGCACGCGGCCACGACGAGAAAGCCCAGCCAGCGGCTCCGCGGCCCGGTCGCGCCGCCGCCGAGCGGCGACGTGCGCACGAGGATTTCGCGCGCGAGGATCGCCGGCACGAAGCCCTGCGTGAAATGGCCGAGCTTGTCGTAGTTGTTGCGCGTCCAGCCGAACCACGCGCGCGCCCACTCGCCGAGCGGCACCTGCGCATACGTGTAGTGCCCGCCCACCACCAGCACCACCGCATGCAGCCAGAGCAGGACGAGCAGGAGCGACGACAACGGAAAACGGTTTCTCAACGCGAGCAGCAGCCCGCAGCCCACGAGCGCCGGGATCGATTCCAGCCACCACGTGAACCGGTCGTGCGGGCCGGTCCACGACCACACCAGCACGGGCGCGAACAACGCGAGAAACACGATCAGGCGGCGATCCATCCGCCCGTTCTGCCGGGACCGGCTGCGCTCCGCAAGCCGGTGAATTCAGCCGCGCCGCTGGCGCCGCCGACGGCAGCGGTGACGGTGGCTGAGAAACCGCTGATGCACGCTCAAGGACGCTGAACCGGGATCAGGCGGTTGATGTGGGTAGAACCGGTCCGGAAGACCAGTTTGGCCATGACGTGCGGCCAACAACCCGTCCTTCAGGACGCGGCTCTCACTGTGGACAAGGTTGACCGGCCAACGGCCATGAATCCGGCTCAGTGAAAGCCGCGGGCGTGATCCGTCCCATCGGTTCTGCGACATTCGGCCTGAAATCCGATCCAGGACGAGGTCAATGTCCGCACAGCAGCGTCCGTCCGCGTGCCTCGGCGGTTTCCCCGCCCGGGACGAGATCGGGGACGGGATTCACGACGGCGATCGCGTGACCGACGAACGAGGAGGCGTGGTCGGCCCGGCGCGTGGCGGCCACGCGGCAAACGCCCGGCCGGCGCGCGTGCGCCGCCGGGTGTCCGTATCCGCCGCGGCGGACGGCTCAGGGCTGGCTGACGACGAGCGAGGCGTTGGTGCCGCCGAAGCCGAAGCTGTTGGCGAGCGCCGCGCGCACGGTCTTCCTCACCGCCACGTTGGGCGTGAAATTGAGCCCGAGCTCCGCGCACTTCGGCTCCACGTTGTCCAGATTGATGGTCGGCGGGACGATGCCTTCGTGCACGGCCTTCACCGCGGCGAAAGTGCCCATCGCGCCGGCGCCGCCGAGGAGGTGGCCGGTCATCGATTTCACGCCGCTGACGTGGAGCGCGGCCTTGTTCGCCGCGAACACCGTCGCGATCGCCGTCGCCTCCTCGCCGTCGCCGCCCGGGGTCGAGGTCGCGTGCGCGGAGACGTAGTCGATGTCCGTCGCCTTCAGGCCGGAGCGGTCGATCGCCGCCTGCATCGCGCGGGCCGAGCCCTCGGCGCCGGGCGCGAGCGAGGAAAGATGATACGCATCGGCCGACGCGCCGTAGCCGCGCAGTTCGGCGTAGATCCGCGCGCCGCGCCGCAGCGCCTGCTCGCGTTCCTCGAGCACGAAGACGACGGCGCCCTCGGAGAGCACGAAGCCGTCGCGATCGTTGTCGTAGGGACGCGACGCCTTCTCGGGCGCGTCGTTGCGGGTCGAGAGCGCGCGCATCTGCGCGAAGGCGCCGATGGCCAGCGGCGTCACGGTCGACTCCGCGCCGCCCGCGATCATGACATCGGCATCGCCGCGCGCGATCGCGGCCGCCGCCTCGCCGATCGCGTGCCCGCTGGTGGCGCACGCCGAGGCGACGCTCATGTTGGGTCCGCGGAAATCGAGCAGCAGGCTCACCTGGCCCGCGAGGAGATTGGGTGCGATCTGGATGATGAAGAACGGCGAGATCTTGCGGTAGCCGCCGGCCTTCCACGTGTCGTGCATCGCCTCCATCTCCGGCAGGCCGCCGAGGCCGACGCCGAGATTCACGCCCATGCGGTTGCCGTCGAGCGCGGCGCGGTGCGCGTCCAGTCCGGAATCGGCGTAGGCCTCGACGGCCGCCGTCGCGCCGAGATGCGTGAACCGGCCGAATTTCTTCACGTCCTTCGGCGTCATCACCTGCGTGAGCGGCTCGCCGCCGGGACCGCGCGGGTGCAGCGGGGCGGCCAGCGGGCGCGTCACGTCGAAGTTCTTCACTTCGCCGGCGATCTGGGCGTTGCAGCCCGTCGGGTCGAACCGGGTGATGCGGCCGAGGCCGCTGCGGCCCGCGATCAGCGAGGCCCACGTTTCGGCGGCACTGTTGCCGCAGGGAGTGACGGCACCGAGTCCGGTGATGACCACGCGACGCGAGGAGGCGGAGGATTGACTCATGGGAAAAGGGAGACGTTAGGCGACGGCCGGCGACGCAGGCGACGGCAAAAACGCGCGCGGTTGCGCATGCGAAGCGGCGCCGGCGGACGCGTTGGCCGGCGGCGCCGCATCGCCATACTCGGCCCGCAGCCGGCGACGCATCGCGGCAAGCAGCGCAGCGCTCCGGCCGCCGTCATCGAACGCCCGCGCGAAGAGCAGCGCGCCGACCAGCGAACTCATCAGCTGCGTCACGCGCTCGCGGTTTTCCGCCGGGTCGTCGCTCAACCGCAGCGCCGCGGCCAGCCGTTCGAGATGGCGTTCGAAACCCTGCGCATAACCGGATCGCGCGGCGCCGCGGAGTTTGGAGACATCCGCGCCGACCGACACGACCACGCAGCCCGATCCGCGATGGTCGCGGTGATGCATCGAGAGATAGCTGTCGATCAGCATCCGGGCGCGGCGCGCCGGCGTCGGCTGCGCGGCGATCCGAGCGAGATTCGGGACCGCCCCGTCGAACGCCGCAGCGCAGGCCTCGGCCACGAGTTCGCCCTTGTCGTGGAAATGCGCATAAAAACCGCCGTGCGTCAGCCCGGCCCGCCGCATGACGTCGTCGACGCCCGTCTCCGCCACGCCCTGCTCCCGGAACGCCTCGCTCGCCGCCTCGACGATGCGACGGCGGGTGGCGACTTTGTGGGACGGCGGATAACGCATGGGAATCGCATGGAATGACGAACGTCATTTCATCTGACAAGCCTCTTTTTCTCACGATCCGCTCCGCCGTGTCGCCCGGCATCCGTTTCCTGCATCCGGTTCCTGTCCGCGGTTTTCTGGTTAACGGTTTCCCGTTTTCCAGCCACACCGACAACCAACCACCGAGGACCCGCACGCCGCTCGTCCTGTCGACTGCAACCTTCTCCCGCCACGGAGTTTAATTCCGTGATACCTCTCCGCGATCTCACTTCGCCACACACCTCCGCACCCCTGCCGTGTCGCGTCCCATCTCTTCGCATCTCTCCACGCATCCTCTCCGTATCTCTTTCCTCTCCGGCGAATGTCCAGATACCACGTCGCTCCGGTAGAGTGTCATTTAATAAATGACACTTTACCGGAGGTTGGCTATCGGGCGCGTCGATGCCGGTGTGCCAATGCGATCGGTTTGTTGCCGAGTCGGGAGCAGGAGTCGGGAGCGTCCGGGCGGGAAGACGAGGCGTTCGGACGGTAAGGCGCGAGAGCAGATGTTCACACAGCTCTCGGTCGACTTCGTCGACAATCGCGAGACGGCAGACGGCATGGGCTGCCGTGCGGCCGCGGAGGGCTTTGACTTTGGCCGGGGCACTCGTTTTGCTCCGCGTTCTTCATCATGGAGCAGCTTCACGCCTACTGGCGCATGGAATACATCGAGGCGCCACGCTATCCGGCGGCCATGAAGCGGCCCTTCACGGAGCTGCCCGCGCTCGGGGACGACCGTGCGGCCTTGATCGTGCATCGCTCGCCGCTCTCCTATCTCGTGCTCAACCGTTTCCCCTACAA
>Ga0222421_100369_pt1 | contig 15609 bp, 17 predicted proteins | sample 3A1ome_2_FD_182473 | JGI IMG/M metagenome (GOLD analysis project Ga0222421, IMG submission 182473) | Enriched microbial communities from leaf-cutter ant dump, University of Wisconsin, Madison, United States - 3A150A (version 2) | ecosystem: Environmental > Terrestrial > Nest > Insects nest > Nest... | reverse complement strand
GAGGCGGCGTCGCCGGTGCAGTCGCTGCCGGTGAGGCCGGCGCCGTTCGTGCGGCAGCTGTTCACGGCGGATGAGATCACGAACCGCACGCCCGCGGCGCACCGGGCCGTGCTGGAGCGTTTCTCGCGGCTGCGCGCGCACGTGCGGTTCGCGCCGCCGAGCCGCGAGGGCACGATCATCTTTCCCGGCTTCGACGGCGGCGCGGAGTGGGGCGGGGCGGCGGTCGATCCGGACGGCGTCCTCTACGTCAACGCGAACGAGATGCCGTGGGTCCTCACGATGATCGATTCCGGCGGCGCCGCCTCGCCCGGCGAGCAGGTCTATCTGCAGACCTGCGCGGGCTGCCACGGCGCGGACCGGCGCGGCAACGCGGCGCAGAACATTCTCCCGCTCGTCGGGCTTTCCGACCGGCTCACCGTGGAGCAGGTGATGGCGGTGATCCAGCACGGCCGCGGGTTCATGCCGCCGTTCGGCTTCCTGAGCGAGGCGCAGCGCGCCGACCTCGTGGCCTATCTGCTCGGCACGCCGCAGGCACCGATGCCGGTCGAGCCGCTCGTGCCCGGCCAGGTCTCGCCCCCGCCGTATACACTGACCGGTTACAACCGCTGGCTCGATCCCGACGGCTATCCCGCGGTGAAGCCGCCGTGGGGCACGCTCAGCGCGATCGACCTCAACACCGGCGACTACGTCTGGCGCATCCCGCTGGGCGAGTTTCCGGAACTGACGGCGCAGGGGCTGCCGCCGACCGGCGCGGAAAACTACGGCGGCCCGCTCGTGACCGCGAGCGGCGTGCTGTTCATCGGCGCGAGCCGCGACGAGCATTTCCGGGCCATCGACCGGAAGACGGGACGCGAACTCTGGCGCGCGAAACTGCCGGCGGCCGGCTACGCGACGCCGTCGACCTACGAGGCCGGCGGCCGCCAGTATGTCGTGATCGCCTGCGGCGGCGGCAAGGTGGGCACGAAGAGCGGCGACGCCTACGTGGCCTTCGCGCTGCCGCCGAAATAGCGCGGGCGGACGCGAAAACCGCCTCGGTCCGTTGCGCGAGAGCTGGCCGTCAGGCTGCGCAGGGAAAACGCTGTCCCGGCGGGAAACGCCGTTCGACAGGGAATCCCTGCTCCGGCGTCGAACACCGGTTGGGCGCAAAACACGGCCGGCACAGCCGCGGCATCACGCCACGCCAACCCACGGCAGCCATGTGGATGCGTTATCCTATGCCCCGTGTTTTCCCTGAAAGCGTCATTTATTAAATGACGCTTCAGCGTGAGCCGGCCGCGATGGATTGGATCTGAAATGCCGATGTTGACGCCAACGCCGAGGCTGGTGTTGACGCGGACGCCGATGGCGGTGGCGGCGCGGGCCGGCGCTGATGCCGCGGATGAGGCTTATCCGGGCGCGGGTGACGGGGACGGCGGGAAAACGCGGGTGGCCGCCGGGGTCGATGCTTGGAAACCGGATGCGGTGCGGGCCGCGACTGGCGGTCGTCCGCGCCGGCCGTCACCGGCCGGCCCGCGCCGGGCGCGGCGACAGGCCGAGCCAGCGGGCGAGGGCGGACAGCGTATCCGAGATCCGATGACCGCGGCGGATCGAGCGGGCGGCGACGATGAGCCGGCCGCGCGGGCGGTCGGCCTTCGGATCGACGTGACCGACGAGTTCGAGGCCGGCGAGAACCGGCAGCGCGTAGTAGCCGCGCACGCGCCGGGCCGCCGGGGTGTAGACTTCCCACGTGTAGTCGAAGCCCCACAACGCCGCGGTGGCGCGGCGGTCGTAGATCAGCGGATCGAGCGGCGCGAGGAGGAGCGGCGCTTCCGGGACCGGCGTCGCGGCCGCGTCCCGGGCTGCCGCTGCGTGAAGCGCCGGCGCGTCCTCGCGGAGGCAGTGAAAGAGCGGGCAGCCCTCGACGGCCACCGGCTGGACGAGATCGTCGACGAGGCGGAGTTCCTCGCGTTTCAGGAGGGCGAGCCGGCGCTGGCGGAGCTTGAGCTGCACGAGCCAGCGCGCGGTTTCGCCGGCGGGCGGGACGGGCCGGGCGAGTGTCGCGGCCGGCAGCACGCGCTCCGGCAGATCGTAGACGCGGCGCTGGTTGACGCGGTGCGAGATCAGCACGCGGCCGTGGAAGAAGAGTTTTTGCAGCGTCGATTTGGCGAGCGTGGAGGCGCCCCAGACGCGGCGGGCGCGGCGGGGATCGTCGATGTCGTCGGAGGAGAGCGGGCCGCGTGCGGCGAGTTCGGCGAGGATGCGCTCGGACAGCGCGCGCTCGCGCGGCGTGAGCCGGCCCGACCAGGCGCTGGTCGTGCGGGTGCGGCGGCGCATGGCGGCGAGCAGGTGCGGCCAGGCCTCGAGCGGGAAGGCGACGAGGATGTGCGTGCCGGGCATGTGCTGCTCGAAACCGACGCGCGCGGCGGCGGCGAGCGGCGCGCCCTCGCCGTGGAGATGGCGCATCAGATCGCCCTCGCGGTAAGCCGGCACGCGGTTGCGCAGGATGAGATCGTGCATGCGGCCGCAGACGTTGATCGGATCGATCTGGACGAAGCCGAGATGGGTCAGCGCGGCCGTCAGATCCGTCGCCCCGGGCGGATCCAACAGCAGGGCACGCCGGAGAAAACGACGGGCGGCGGGAGGTGTGACGACGAGGGCGGAGGACACGGCGGAAACGGGACCTCCATCTCCGCGGCGGCGACGCGCCGTGTGAAGACAAAAACCGCGCCGCCTCGGCGAAGGCGGCGCGGTTTGGGTTGCGCGGGCGGCGCAGTTGCCGCGGTGCGGGCGAGCGCGGCTCAGGCTCCGGCGAGCGCCGGCTGGCCGTAGCGCTGGCGGTCCGGCAGGAACCAGGCGGAAGGCGCGGCGTCCGGCGAGAACTCCGGACACGACTCGGCGAGCAGTGCGCGGAGGTTTTCGCGGGCGCGGGCGATGCGGCTCTTCACCGTGCCGACGTTGATGCCGAGCGTGGAGGCGATCTCCTCGTAGGAACGGTTGAGGACGTTGCGCAGGGTGAGGATTTCGCGATAGCGGGCGTCGAGTTTTCCCATGCAGAGGTCGACGAGCGTCGAGAACTCCGCGAGGGCGGTCTCCTGCGCGGGATCCTGCGCGCGGTCCGCCACGAGATCGGCGAAGGTCGCATCGCTGTCGGTGGAGAGCGCGTGGTCGAGCGAGAGCGAATCCTGCCGGCGGCGGCGGAAGAAATACCAGTAGCGATTGCGTGCGAGATTGACGGCGATGCGGTAGAGCCAGGTGGCGAGCGAGGAGTCGCCGCGGAATTGGCGCAGGCCGCGATGCGCGCGGATGAACGTGTCCTGCGCGATCTCCTCGGCGTCGGCGTGATTGCGCAGCAGGTTGAGCGCGACGGTGAAGATCCGGGCGCGGTAGCGCTCCATGATCTCGACGAAGGCGGTCTCGTCGCCCTCGTTGAAGCGTGCGACCAGGGCCGCGTCGATGGCGGCTTCCTCGGCGGCGCGCGGAGCATTCTCGGACTTGAACGTGCGGGAGGATTTCGTGGCGTCAGCGGGCATGATGAAACGGGAGGTTGAGGGTGGATGTTTCCGGTTGCGCGGACCTGCTACCTCGACGCGTGCCAGCGGGATGTTCCGGCTTCGCAAACAACGACAGACCAACGGGAAGAATTTTAGCCGGACCGTAAGCTACGGATGCGTTTGCCGGGATTTCGTGCAGATTGAGCGATCGGGAGCGGGCCGATCGCGCAAAGCGCCCGGACGCCGGACTGCGCCGCATGCCATCCGGCAGGCCGCAGGTGAAAGCCGGTGGCGGGAGGTGCGGAGACGTGCCGCGACGCGGACGATGCGACCGCGGATTGCGCGCGGCCACGGAGACGCTACGAAGGAGCGCGACATGACCCCTCCGATGGCCGAGCGTGCCCGACGAATGCTTTGTGCGTTGCAGTCCGACCTGCGCGACACGCTGATCGCGGCGCGCCGCCAGGGTGCGGCGCGGCTGGCGAAAGTCGCGGCCGTGACGGCGGCGGATACGATCTACCGCATCGACCGGATCGGCGAGGAGGCGATCGCCGCGTGGTTCGAGCGACACTGGCCGCGGACCTGGCCCGTGCAGGTCGTGATGGAAGGCGTCGACGACGCGGCGCCGCTGGTTTTTCCCCGCGGGACGCCCGTCGCGCGGACGCTCTGGCGCTGCATCATCGATCCGATCGACGGCACGCGGAACCTCATGTATGACAAGCGCAGCGCCTGGATGCTGACGGCGCTCGCGCCCCAGTGCGGCGCGCGGACGACGCTCGCGGACATCGAGGTGGCGGTCATGACCGAGCTGCCGACGAGCAAGCAGGACCGCTCCGACCAGATCAGCGCCGTGCGCGGTCGCGGCCGGCGCGGCCTCGTGGCGCGGACGATCGACCTGCGCAGCGGCCGCGCGCGGCGGTTCGAGCCCCGGCCCTCGACGGCCCGTGGCTTCGAGCACGGATTCGCCTCGCTCGTGAAGTTCTTCCCCGAAGGCAAGGAACTGACCGGCCGGATCGAGGAGGCGCTCTGGCGCGAACTCGTCCCGCGGGCGGAAGGTTCGCCGCTGGTCTTCGACGACGAATATCTCACGACCGGCGGGCAAATTTACGAGCTGCTCGTCGGCCACGACCGCATGATCGGCGACCTGCGGCCGCTGGTGTTCGCGAAACTCGGCGCGGCGTCCGCGCTGACCTGCCATCCCTACGACATCTGCACGGAATTGATCCTCCGCGAGGCCGGCGGGCTGGTCGAGGCGCCGCTCGGCGGCGCGCTGCGGGCCCCGCTGGACACGACGTCGCCCGTCGCCTGGGTCGGCTACGCGAATCCGGTGCTGGCGCGCCGCGTCCGGCCCGTGGTGAGGCGATTGATACGCGAGCATCTCGGCTGAGCGCGCGCCGCGGTGCGGTCCGCGCGGGCGGGGAGCGGCGCTCGGGCGAGGCGGCGAAAGACCGGCGGCCGGGTGCTACTTCGCGCGCTGCGCCTCCCACGGAAGCGAAACCGGCTTCTTGTCGCGTCCGGTGGTTTCGATCGTGCCCTTGATCGTGTCGCCCTCGAGCCTGCCCTGATAGTGGGTCTGCAGCGTGAAGGAGCGCAGGCGGCGCTTGAATTCGCGCACGACGGTGAAGGTCACCTGATCGTTGGCGAACGCGGCGTCGCGGATTTCGGCCTTGCCGGCGCGATTGTCGATCGTGCCGGTGAGCTGGTTGTTGGTCCAGGCCAGGATGAGCGTGGATTCGGACGTGCCTCCCTTCGGCCCCTGCATCTGGAATTTCCAGGTGCCGGTCGGATCGCCGGCGAGGGCGGTGAGGGCGAGCGCGAACGAGGCGACGATCGTCGTGGTGAGAAGGCGGAGCGGTTTCATGGGAGAAAAGACTGCGGTTGTCGGTGACGGTTCTCTCAACGCGCCGTGCCGCGCCTGGTTTCGGAAAATTTCATCCGCCGGCCTGAAACCGCGGGCCCGCCGGTGCGTTGAGGGAGGCGAACCATTCCCGTTCATCACCATGAAAACATCCTCCGCACCTCGTTTCTTCCCCCTCCTGACCGCGGCCTGTGCGGCCCTGGCGGCGTTCGCTCCCGCGGCGGCCTTTGCGCGCGGTCATACGACCACCGTCCGGGGCGCCGGTGGCGGCGTCTATCAGCGACAGGTCAGCCGGACGCCCGGTCACTACGCGTCGTCCCGCACCGTGACGAATGCGGGCGGCCAGACGGCCGGCCGCAGCGTCAGTTCCCAGAAGACGGATACGGGTCGCGTCACCTCGGCGCAGGCCACCGGCTTCGACGGCCGGACGGCGACCTACAACTCCAGCCGGACCAGGACCGACACCGGCTACACCCGGCAGGTCAACGCGACCGGTCCGAACGGCGCGACCGCGTCGAAGCAGGTGACGGTGACGAATCAGAACGGGACCGTGACGCGCACGGTCACCGCGACGGCGACGCCACCGAAATCCTGACGTCCATCCGGCCGGAAAGCGCCCTCGCCTTCAGCCGGCGGGGAGCGCACTGTGGCCGTCCATCCGCCGTTCCGTTTTGAGTTTCCCACCCGACCATGCCGCGGAAGGTCCAGGACAGCCGACCGATCCGCCGACGCCCGCCGGAGCTGCGTCCGACCCCGACGCGGAGTGCGTGCGCCGTGCGCAGGCGGGCGACCGCGAGGCGCTGGAGGCGCTGGTGTTGCGGCACGAGGAGGCGGTCGCGCGGCTGCTCTGGCGTTTCGTGCGCACGCGCGCGGATCTCGACGATCTCGTGCAGGAAACGTTTCTCCGCATGGTCCGCGGCCTGCCGGGCTGGCGGGCGGACCAGCCGTTCGGACACTGGCTGCTGCGCATCGCGACCAATGCCGGCCGCGATTATTTCCGGCGGCAGTCCGTGCGGCGGCGCTGGCTGGTCGAGCCGGTGGCGACGGCCGATGGGGATGTGCTCGCGCCGGAGGCGGTGGATCCCGGCGCCGATCCGGCGGCCCGTGCCGCGGCCAACGATGTCAAAATCATGCTCGCGCATCTGAGCCCCGACGAACGCACCCTGCTCACGCTGCACCATCTCGAAGGGTGGGCGCTCGAGCGGATCGCCCGGCAGTTCGGCTGGACGCTCACCGCCACCAAACTTCGCGCCTGGCGCGCACGCCGCCGGTTGCGCGCTCATTTTCAATCCAGTCCATCCTCATGAAAAAGATCCCCGATTCCGATTCCGACGCGCCGTGGTCCGTGCTGCTGCGTGCGGCCCGGGCCGATACGCCGCCGCCCGTCGACCGCGGTGCGCTGCTGCGGGCCATCCGCGCCGAGTCGTGGCCGGCGCGGTCCGGCTGGCTGGCGGAGTTCTCTCGGCTGTTCTCCCCGCGGACGATCGTCCCGGCGTGCCTTGGCGCGGCGGCGATGGTCGCGCTCGTCACCTCGTGGCAGCTTTGGGATGTGTGGCAGTCGCTGCCGTGGGCGCAGCTGCTCGGCGCGCTGAACGGAGGTGACGTATGAACGCGGGTCACTGGCGCGGCTGGGTGGTGGCGACGGCGATCTTCGTGCTCGGCGTGGCCGTGGGCGCCGCCGGGATGACCTGGGTCGGCATCCGCCGGATCCGGCATGCGCTGGCGGCGCCTGCGAACGCCTACGGCGCGGCGGATCGCACCGCGGCCCGGATCGGCGCCAACCTCACCGACGCCCTCGCCCTCACGCCGGAGCAATCCGCCCGGATGCAGGCCTCCCTCGACCGCGCGGCGGTCCGGATGAAAGGCGTGCGCGTGCGGGCCGCGCTGCAGGCCCGCGTCGAATTGCGGGCGGCGTTGGACGAGATCGCGCAGGAGCTTCCGCCCGAGAAGCGGGCGGACTTCCGCCGGCTCGTGGCGCGCCGCTACGAACGCCTCGGACTCATGCCGCCCGAAGCGGACGGACCGTAGCCGGCGGGCGGCGTCAGACGTGTGGTCCGGCCTCGCCACGACATGAATGAACGCGGAGGAGACTTCGGCGTGAATGGGCGCGCGGGCGGGTGCGGGCCAGTCATGCTCCTGACAGCACATTGTCAGCGGACTGTGTTGAAATCGTGAATGCATTCACCGCTGACGCAGTATTATGCCGCCGCAAGCCTCGATGGATTTCTGGCCACGCAGGACGGAGGCATCGATTGGCTGCTTGCGTTCGGGGACGTCGCCTCGAGTTACGAGGCGTTCATCGCCGACGTAGGGGCGATCGCGATGGGCGCGGGCACTTACGAGTGGCTCATCCGCCATCAGGTGCGGCCGGATTCGGCGCACCCGCGACCGTGGCCGTATGAACAACCGACCTGGGTGTTCACGCATCGCCGCCTGCCGGTGCCGCCGGGCGTGCGCGTGTCGCTGGTGTCGGGCGATGTCCGGGCGGTGCACACCGCGATGATTGCGACGGCCGGCCGGAAGAACGTCTGGATCGCCGGAGGCGGCGACCTGGCGGGACAGTTCCGGGATGGCGGTCTGCTCGACCAGATCATCGTCCAAATCGTGCCGGTGACGCTCGGGGAGGGCCGGCCGTTCCTGCCGCGAGCCATCCAATCGCCGCCGTTGACTCTGAAATCGGTCGAGCGCTACGGCGCCATCTTGGCGGAACTTCGTTACGACGTGCCCAAGCCGGCGCCGGCGGGCTGACGCCGCACCTTGATGCGGGACGTTTCCACGAGACTGCGGGACCGATGAGGCGGACGCGGACCGACCGGCTTTACCCAGACTCCGGGGTGGATCCGGAGGAAATCCCGCTTGAGACCGCAAGCATCCACGCGTGGACGACTTGGAAACTGGCGGAGAGGGAGGGATTCGAACCCCCGGTAGGGATTAGCCTACACCTGATTTCGAGTCAGGCGCGTTAGACCACTCTGCCACCTCTCCGGCGCAGGAACGCGGAAAGGTAGAGGTCGCTCCGCAAAACGGAAGTCGAAAGTATCAAAGATTGTCGTCCTCGCCCGCGCGGCCCTTCCCTCCGTTGGCCGGCAGGTGATGTGGAAGAAACAGGTAGTAGTTCATCAGCCACCAGCTGCGCGACGACCGGTAGAAAAGCGCGGGGAACCCGATGGCTCCCAGCCCGGCCAGCACCGCGGCGGTCCGGTCGCCGAGCACGTGGTGATACCAGAGCAGCAGGATGGGCAGCAGATAGCAGACGAGCGTGACGCCGTAGTTGAGCGACATCGAACCGAGGAAGAAGCCCTCGTCGTTGGCGCGCTCGAACGTGAACTCGCAGGCGGAGCAGGTCTTGTTCACCTGGAACAGGCTGCCCGGCTTGAACAGCGTGTGCGCGCCGCAATTGGGGCATCGATGGGAGAGTCCGCGGGCGACGATCTGGCCGCGGGTGACTTTCAGGCCATGGCTCATGGTGGGTGTGGAAGCGCGAGCTTGGCGGCGGCCGGGGACGAATCGAACACGAAGTGCACGGTTTCGCGCGAGGCCCGCCGCGTCCCCGCGGCCGGGTGCAAAAAAACGCCCCGGATTTCTCCGGGGCGTCGAAAGGAAACGGCAACCCGCGCGACGCTCAGGCGCCGAGCTGGTAGCGCGTGAAGCGGCGGACCTGGATGTTCTCGCCGATCTTCGTGATCTTCTCGGTGACGATGTCCTTCAGCGTCTTCTCGGGCAGCTTCACGAACGGCTGGTCGAGCAGCACGATCGTGGAATAGAACTTCTCGAGCTTGCCCTCGACGATCTTCTGGACGGCCGCCGGCGGCTTGCCGGCGACCTGGGCGGCGGCGATCTCGCGCTCCTTGGCGAGGTCGGCCTCCGGCACCTGGTCGCGGGAAACGTAGAGCGGGTTCGCCGCGGCGATCTGCAGGCAGATGTCCTTGCAAAGCTGCTTGAAGTCGTCGTTGCGGGCGACGAAGTCGGTCTCGCAATTGACCTCGAGCAACACGCCGACCTTGCCGCCGACGTGGATGTAGCTCTCGATCAGGCCCTCCTTGGTGGCGCGATCGGCCTTCTTGGCGGCGGACGCGGCGCCCTTCTTGCGAAGGATCGTGGTCGCCTCCTCGACGTTGCCGTTGGCCTCGGTGAGGGCCTTCTTGCAGTCAAGCAACCCGGCGCCCGTGGCGCCGCGGAGGTCGTTGACCATTTGAGCGGTGATGGTGGTGCTCATTTAAGGATGGGTTCGCGGCGAGGATTACTCGGCCTTGACCGGGGCCTTCTTGGCGCGGACGGGCTTCTTCTTCGCGGCGATGGACGCCTCGGTCTCGCCTTCGACGACCTCGGGGGCGATGTCGGGGGGAAGCTCGACCTTGGAAAGATCGATCTCCGCGGCGGCGGCCGGGGCGGCGGCCTCGGCGGCCGGGGTGGCGGCGGCCTTCAGGTCGGCGGTGCCGCGCTGGGCGCGGCGCGAATCGCGCAGGGCGAGGCCGCTCTGCACGGCGGCGACGATCGTCTCGACGATGATGCGGATCGACTTCACCGCGTCGTCGTTGCCCGGGATCGGGTGCGAGAGGGTGGCGGGATCCGAGTTCGTATCCACGAGACCGACACACGGGATGCCGACACGCTTCGCCTCGGCGACAGCGATCTTCTCGTGGTTGACGTCGACGACGAACAGGGCCGACGGGTGGCCGGGCATGTCGACGATGCCGGCGAAATTCTTCTGCATGCGGACCATCTCGCGCTTGATCGCGGCGACTTCCTTGGAGGCGAGCTTGGCCATCTCGCCGTTCTGCTCCTGCTGCTGGTATTTCTTGAACTTGGCGATGGAGCGCTTGACGGTCTCGTAATTCGTGAGCGTGCCGCCGAGCCAGCGGTCGACGCAGTAGGGCATGCCGGTCGCGGACGCGGCCTCGCGGATGATCTCCTGGGCCTGGCGCTTGGTGCCGACGAAGAGGACGTTGCCGCCGTTGGCGACGGTGTCTTCGAGGAAGGCGCAGGCCTTCTCGAGGGCGGCGTGGGTCTTGCCGAGGTCGATGATGCTGATGCCCTGGCGGTGATCGAAGACGAAGGGCTTCGAGCGCGGGTTCCAACGTTTGGTCTGGTGCCCGAAATGCACGCCGGCATCGAGCAGGTCTTTGGGAGTGACGTTCATGTGATCTATGTTTCTCAAAACACAGGCCGGCCAGTGGGCCGCCTTGCGATCCTGAGTTTGGTGATGGTGGTTTGATTCCGCCGCGCCGGCGGGATGCCGGGCGGTGGAGCGGTCGAAAACAGACGTCGCGGGAGGGCGAGGCAAGCGTGAAGTGGGAAGTTTTGTAAAAAGGCGTTGACAGGGAAAAACGCGGCGCGCACGTTCCGCCTCCCATTTGTTGCAGGGTGGAGCAGCCTGGTAGCTCGTCAGGCTCATAACCTGAAGGTCGTTGGTTCAAATCCAACCCCTGCACCCAATTTGAAACCCCCGGAAACTGCTCCCGGGGGTTTCTGCTTAATGACTTGCGCGATTTTCGAAAGAGCGGCTACCGACGTGTGACCTGAGGTGACGCGAGGCAACTTTTGACCCCCAAAGTCAAAGAAACAGCCAAAGTTTTTCGAGGGGAAAACGCCTCTGAAGCCATTTTCGAAACGCGCTTTTTTGCGCACCAGCCTTCAGGGTCGGAGCCTGAAGTAACGGATCGGAGCACTGTTCCACTCCGTTCGCGACCCTGTTTGTTCGAGCGAAACGATGCCAGTATCAGCCGGGCCGTGACGTGAGTTGGTCAGGCTCCCGCCCAGCAGGAGTTTGAAGGCACTTTTATCCCGGGAAACGCCTGCGCGACTTTGGCTGTTTCTTTGACCTTTTCTGAGGCGTCATCGCTGCTGGACGACCCAGATGGCATCGACCCTCTGTGGCACTTACGCAACTGGCGCCCCCACTTTGGCAGGCTTTGGCATGGCCCTAAACGTGCAACTTAGCACGATGTCAGCTCACTGAAACTACGCGGCCGAGGCAACGGCACCAAGCCCCCGGGCTCCCTCTGGAGAGCGTTTCGGCGGCTGCTCCAGCTTGCGCAAGTCGCGTGATCTCTTTCAGAGGATAGCGCAACATCCCGGGCAAAATCTCCACCGGATGGAGCATCCCATCGCGGGTCATTCGCCAGATCGTGACGCGATTCACGCTCAGCATTTCCGCGGCGCGCTTCTGGGTTACGAGCAGGTGCTCGCCGACCGTCGCGATGGGCGCCGACGCCTCGCCAAAGTCACCATCGAGCAGCCGCCGCACAAAGCCGCGCTCCGGCTCAGTCAAAAAAGCATCGGAGGTCATCACGGTTTGCAGGATGGCGCGCGTGGTCGTATTCATGAGACCAGCGTCGCCAGCCCGCGCATTGCCTCAAGTGCGCCGGTCTGCCGAAATCGCGGGACGTGGCCTACCCCGAATGCGGTAGATACGCCGCCGTTGCCCTTTTCACGCCGGGGCAGGTTCACGGAGACGTGAACATCCCTCAAACCGTGAACGTCACCCGCGCAGCACGGGGGCCAGGTAGTCCCGGATCGCGACGACCACTGCCGCGAATTGCGCGGGCAGCCCCGTGAGCCCATTGCGGCGAATAAACGCGGCCCACTGGGTTTGCTTGGTCGCGTCGTTGGCGAAGGTGTCGCTCAGGGGTTCAGGCCACACGGGCAAAGCGGTCTGCCGACGCGTGAACGTCGCTTCGATCGCGCGGCGCAGCGTTGCGCCATCGAGTTGAAAGCGACGCGTGAGAAACCACACGTCGTGGAAGTCCTTCATCCGCGTGTTGGCGATGCCGAGCTTCGCCATCGCTTCGAATTTTTCGGCCACGACCGTGTAAACGGGATACGTCCGCACCTGCGGCGCCGGGAAATCGAGCAGCGCGGGGAAGCTCGCCGTTTCCGGCGCAGGTGTGACCGCGTCGCCGACGCCGACATCGATTTGAACGGGCACCTCCGCCGGTCCCAGCTTCGCCATGATCCGGACGCGAACACCACCGTAGGTGTTGTCTTCGCGGATTTCCTCGGCGCGCACGGAAGCGGGATCGAACACCAAGCCATCGTCCATCACCGGCAGCGCCACCACCTCGCGAAACACCTTTTCCAAATCCTCTTTCTCAGAGGGACCGAAGCCCAGGAGATCGAGGTCCCGCGTGGGCCGATGGATTTTCTCGTCCCAGATGACAAACAGCATCGCACCCTTCAGCAAGAAGCGGTCGGCATAAGCGGATTGGCTCAGGCGGAACAGCAGGCGCTCGATGCCGTAGCGGAGCAGCAGCAGGTTGAAATCGTCACCGCGTCGCGCGGCCTCGTTTTGCAGGCGCGCCTTGACGGAAGCCGCGAGATTTTTTGGGGCCGCGCTCACGTCAGCATTTCCAGGTAAGGCTGCATCACGCGGCTGACGCGGCACACCGCCGCCGCCGCCGCGAGTTCCTTGATCGTGAATTTCTTCGCTCGCCAACCTTCCCGCAGTGCCTCGACCGCGACATCGAGGCCGTATTTCTGTCGATACTTGAAGCAATCCGCCACGGTCTTGGCTGGCGAATAGACCCGGACCGTTCCGCCCGTGACAGCGTGCTCCTCAATGCCGAACGAGTAAGCCGGACCCGAGAACTTGGCGAAGCGCAGCGGCAGACTTACGCCGCGAGGGCGATTGCTGCCGCGCGGGAGCGCGAGCCAGATTTGATGCGGGGCCTGCGTGCCGATCCCGTGGAATTGCAGCGCGGAAACCAGACAGACGACCCCGCGGGGCACGCGCTTGGCCGCTTCCACCAGCGATTGGTTCTGATCGCCGTCGAAGCCGGCCGAGGCATAAAGTCCGCGCGCAAGCTGGCGAACGCGCTCTTGGCTCACCAGCCGACGCAGATACTCACGGGAATAGCCGGCCGCCACCATGTCGCGCGCACGGAACACCCCCAGCCGGCTGGCGTGATCGCCAGCGGCTTTGAGCCGAGTGGTGGTGTTACGTTGTATTTTCACTTCCGTAGTTATGGTGTGAAAACGTAACATAGAGACAAGGCGAAACGCCAGGTGCCGAAGTCAGGCATTCAAGCAGAGGCTGTGGTGGATCTCCTGGCGCATGGCCTAGCGTTCCGCGATGTGGCGAGCGAGCACGCCAAGCAGCCGGTCGTGATACAGGTTGGTGCGGTGATACACGACGAAGCCGAACGCCGTCTGCTCCGGCCGCCACTCCACCGAGGCGCTCACGTGTTGCGCGGCATGATCCCAAAGCCGGATGGCCCCGCCATCGAAGGCTGGCGCGATCAGCGCGAACATTTCGACCGCCTCAACGGGAGAGTCGGTTTTGAATTCTGGCATGAAGTTGCCGGCCCGCGCCTGCCGATAAATTTGGTAGCGCAGTTCGCGGCCGGGTTGAGCTTCGGCGCGGGAGACGTTCGCGCCCGTTACCCAGATGTAGCCGTGCTGGACCGCATACAACATGAGCTGCCCTTTGTGGTGCAGCTTGAGCTTCGCCATGATCGCCTTCCGGTGCGTGTTCACCGTGTGCGGCGAAATGCCCAACCGCTCCGCCGCCAGTTGATCGTCCGAGCCATCGCCGATGATCGAGAGGACCATCCCCTCTTTTTCCGTGAGCGCATCGAGGGTGATGTTCTTCGGTCGCTTGAGGTGTTCGACCATGGTCGGGCTGACGTAGAGGCGGCGTTGAATCACCTGCTGCAATGCGGCGGGCAGGTTTTCGAGACCCTCGGCGTGGCCGTCGTAGATGCCGTCGTAACGGATGCTGCGCAGCATTTCGAAGGTGCGGGCCTCCTTCCGCGAAGTGAGCACCAGAATAGGTAGCGTGGTATCGATGAACGGCTCGAAATGTTCGAGGCCATCCATGTCGTCGATCTTCACGCCCACCACGAACAGATCGGGCGGCTCCGCTTGGATCGAGTCCAAGGCGTCGAAGCCGTGTTGGAACACGAGCACCGTGGCGTTGCGCCACAGCTCTTTGATCTGCCGGCAAATCAGATCCCTATACAACCGGTCCGCCTTGAGCACCACGATCCGCGGAGATGCCTGTTTCGACCACATGACTTCACGACGCCTTCAGTTTTAACCTCAATCCATCTGCGTCGGGATGCAGATGGCCGTTACCGGTCCCGCCGGCGAGCAGGTCGGCGGCGATGGCGTTGCGCACGAGGAGTTCGGTCGCATCGCGCATCGGCCGCGCGCCCAATCGATCATTGAAGCCACGTTGAATCACCACCTCGGGCACCGCGTCGTGACACCGCACGTCACATCCGCGTGCGCCCTGCGCCACGCATTCCGCTTGGATCATGTCGCGCGCGATTACGCGCTGCGTATCGAAATCCAGTTTGTTGAAGACCACGACCGCGTTGATGCGCGCGAAAATCTCCGGCCGCAGTTCCCGCTGCGCCTCTTGCCGCACGAGCCGCTCCATCGTTTCGAACTTCGACTTGCGCAGCGCCATGATGCGCTGCGCGCCGATATTGCTCGTGAGAACCACATACCAATCCGAGAAGTCCAGTTCCCGGTTGCGTCCCGTCGTCACGCGAGCCGCATCGAGCAATTGCAGCAGCACGTCCACGACGCGCGGGTGCGCTTTCTCGATTTCATCGAAGAGCAACGTGCCGCGGCCCGCGCAGCGGTCGTAGCCCTCGGCGATTCGCCCGGGGATCGTGGCGTCGCCGAGCAAGAGCGCGAGGCGTTCAGCGGTCTGATACTCCGACATATCGAGCCGGACGACGCGTCCCGATCCCGCGACTTCGGTCGTGAACTGCAGCGTCAGCTCGGTTTTGCCGACGCCGGTCGGGCCGAGAAAAAGGAAACTGGCGCGCGGCCGCCCGGCATGCGCCAGCCCGAGTTCGCCGTGTTGCACCCGCCCGCAGACGTGATCAATGGCGGCATCCTGCCCACGCAGCCGGCCTTTCAACCGTGCCGGCAGCTCCCCGCGAAGGTCATGGATACACGTTTGCGGCCATCATCGAGGAAATCGCAGGGCAGGGAGCATGCCGGAAGACCGACGGCCTGCATGTCCACGCTTCCAGCATGGCGATTCATTCGCGCGTTGCGATACCCACCCCTTATCGCCCTCCCGATCCGAGCGGGTTGTGTCCTCCGTCTAGTTTCCCGGCCGCAGGCGACTGCTGACATTGACCAGCTTCCGATACCTCGCCGGCGAACAGCTCATGTGCCGCGTGAACACGCGCGTAAGGTAACCTCGCTCCCCGAAGCCGGCTTTCTCGGCGATCTCGTCGAGTGAGGCGTCGTCGTAGTGAAGCAGGGAACAGGCCTCCTCCAGGCGGAGGTTTGTCAGATAGTTGCGCGGCGTGTGTCCGG
>Ga0222421_100365_pt1 | contig 15737 bp, 17 predicted proteins | sample 3A1ome_2_FD_182473 | JGI IMG/M metagenome (GOLD analysis project Ga0222421, IMG submission 182473) | Enriched microbial communities from leaf-cutter ant dump, University of Wisconsin, Madison, United States - 3A150A (version 2) | ecosystem: Environmental > Terrestrial > Nest > Insects nest > Nest... | reverse complement strand
GTGCCTGACGCGCCCCAATAGCGCGCCGACGGCAGTGAGGTCACGGACCAGCCGATCACCGCCACCGAAAACACCACCGCCACCACCAACCCCGGAAAGATACGCGCCAGCCGCTTCACCCAGAAAACCCGCCAGACGGGCTCTCGCGCCCAGCTCTGGCACACCAGATAGCCGCTGATGAAGAAAAACACATACACGGCCAGCGATCCCAGACTGTGCCCAGGAAAAGGCACGGGCAGATGCAGGCGGTACAAAAAATCGCCATGGGCCACGAAAACGGCCAGCGCCGCCATCAACCGCAACAGATCAAACCGGTTGTCCATGCCCTCCCGCGAAAGAGCGTGGTCCGACGCGCCCCGCCCGGCCTCAGGCGACACCGGCGGCCCCCTTGCGCAACAGCAGGAACACCTCGTTGTTGCGCAGCAGCTCCGCGGGATACCTGTCCAGCAGTTCAGGCGGCGGCAGCAACTCCACACTGCGTCGCTCCTGCCGCTCCACGACAAAGCCCGTCTGCCCGGCCAGATCGACTAACTCATCCGCCGTCAAGCGGTTCAGCGCCTGGTATTCCTTGAACACGAACCGTTTGTAGCCATCGGCGCCGAAGTCCGCAAAGCCAAAATCCACCTCGGCCGCATCAATGGGCCCTTCGTGGTCCTGAATGACCTTCCACAGCGCATCCTCGGTGGCCAGCAGGTGGTGCCACGGCACATCGTCATAACGGCGAAGATGCGAACCAAATGGCGAATAGAACAACGGCTCGATCTGCAGGAAGAACACGCCTCCCGGGCGCAGGCAGCCATGCAGATCGCGCAGGATGGGCAGCAACTGGCCGCGCTGCACATGCTCGAACGTGGACCAGCTCATGATCCCATCCACCAACGGGCGCCGGCCCGCCAGCGGCGCACCAGGCTGAATGGTCTCGAAAGTCAGCGCCGCCGGAATTCGGCGCATGCCCAGCTGCTCGTGCGCAATGCGGGGCAGCTTGGCATATTCGCGGCGAATATCGACCCCATGGATGGCCGTGGCGCCATGGCGCAGCACCAGCGCAAGATCGGTAATGCCGTCGCCACAGCCAAAATTCAGCAGCTTCGCCGTGGGAACATTGAGCACGCCGCCCATCCACTGATGCACCACGTCCGCGGCATAGTCGAAATGCGCCCGAAACCACTCGTCCGAAATGCGGCCGGCATCCCAGGGTGCCGGCCCCCGCAGGCGCTCCTGCAAAACAGTCCACCAGTGCGGGCTCATCAAGGCGACACCTTTCGCAAAACATAGGCATCCTGGTGGTTCCAGAAATGCACCGGCGCCTGGTGCACCAGCCTGTCGGCCCCCACGGTTTCGGCAATGCGCGCCAGCACAAACTCCGGCGCCGTGAAGGTGGTGCCGTACTCCTGCGCGTCGATCGCGTTCGACTCGCTGGAAGCGGCAAAAAAGAACCCCTCGTCATCCAGCGTCACATTGTCGAAGCGCGCTGCCTTGATGCCATGCGTGCTGAACACCAGCAGCCCTCCTGGTGCCACCGCGCCATACAGCGCCCGGAGCCACCGCGCCCAGGTGGTACGCGGCAGATGGCTGAACAGCGACAGCACGAACACCAGGTCATACTGCCCTGGCCAGCGCACGTCCTCGGGCACGCTGGCCGAGGGGAACCCTTCCACGCCGAAAGTGGCGCGCGAAAAACTCCACCGCGCTAGGCACCACGTCCGACACCACCACCCGCCCAGGCCCCAGCGCTTTCACCAGATGGCGCGTAAAGCGGCCATGGCCGCTTGCGAACTCCAAGACCCGGGGCGTGCGCAGCAGGGGCTGGTCCACGGCTTCCAGCAGCAGCAGCAGTTCCGACAGCGTTCGCCAGCCATCGGCCAGATAGTCCCGCAGGGGGTTCTGGCAGGAGTGGTGGCCCTGAAAGAATCCGAAGATATCGTCCTGCGCGGAGATGGTGCAGTCCAGCCCCATCACATTGGTGAACGAACCCACCAGATCGTTTTCTTCGATCAGCGCATGGGCGGCTAGCACCACGTCGTGCTCCTCGCGTGCCCGCGCCAGCACCTGGGCGGCCGCCGTGCGGTCGCCGCGCACCAGCAACGCGCGACCTTCCTCCAGCAGTTGCTGGCCGCGGGTAGGGAGGCCATCTGAAATTACAGTCATGTTTTGTGTGTCCCAAGGAAGCGCCGATTATCGGAGCACCACGCCATGCACGGCGCCCGCGCGCACACTAACTCCAGTGGTGCGGCAGGCGCACCAGCCCTGGCAACGGCTTGGGAAAGATGAAGCGAAAATGCAGGAACTGGAACCATTCGTCGTACACGGCCAGCCCGGTTTCGTCGAACAGGAAGGCGCTGATCACATAGTCGCCGCTGTGCAGCGGCAGATCGGGAAACCGCAATACCGAGCGCCAGGTTCCGTCGTCCAGTTGCACCGGCGCGGCCCCATCCTCGTGCGTGGCCAGCGAGGTAATTCCTACTCCCTTGGACTGCTCGATCATGAAGCCGATGTGCGGCCGCTCACTCCCCCGCCCACGCACGGTGATCGTCACCACCAGGTCCTGCCCCTGCAGCAGCGGGGGCTGGCCGCCCTGCGGCTCTGCCAGGTCCGCCACATCCACCGACAGGATGCAGGCGCCTGCGCCCTGGGTATCCGCCTTGCGCGATTGGGCGGCAGGCGCCGGCAAGCGCTCTCCGGCCACAGGCTCTTGTACAGCCGCGCTTTTGCCGCCGGTGCTAGCGGGCGTGTCCGCATGAAAAGAAGCCTGCGCCGCCGCCTCGCGCTCGCGGGTATGCACGTCGTAGGCGGCCAGCACGCCCTCGGTTTCACCAAATTGCTCCATCCGCCCCCCCTTGAGCCACAGTGCCCGGTCGCACAAATGGCGGATGTGATACGGACTGTGCGAGCAAAACAGAATGGTGCAGCCATTGTTGCGAAACGCAGTGATGCGCTCCACGCATTTCTTCTGGAAGTTCTGGTCGCCCACGGCTAGCGCCTCGTCGATGATCAGCACGTCCGGCTGCACCGCCGTGACCAGCGCAAAGGCCAGCCGTACCGCCATGCCCGACGAATAGGTCTTGACGGGCCTGTCCAAAGCCTCGCCCAGCTCGCAGAAGGCGATGATCTCGGGCTCCAGGCGCGCCATTTCGTCATGGCCGATGCCAATCAGGCTGCCGCCGAAATATAGGTTGTCGCGCCCGCTGAAATCAGGGTGGAAACCCGCCCCCAGCTCCAGAATGGCCGTTACGCGCCCCACCCGCTCGATGCTGCCTTTGGACGGATGCAGCGTGCCCGCCAGCAGCTTGAGCAGTGAACTCTTGCCTGCCCCGTTGTCGCCAATCACGCCGATGCACTCGCCGCGCTGCAACTCGAACGAAACATCCCGCAGCGCCCAATGGCTGCGGTACGTGGCGCGGCCGGTGAGCAGCGCCTTCAACCGCGCACGCGGGGACGAGTAGAGCTTGTATTCCTTGCCCACGCCCCGAACGCTGAGCACCAAGTCTGGGTCAGCCTTCGTCATAGCCAATCCACCAGTTGATCGCGGCTGCGCGCCACCAGAATGTTCAGCGCCAAGGCCAGCCCGGCGATCCATGCGATCGATACACCCCACACGCTCAGCGGCGGCCATGCGCCCTGCAGCAGCACCTGCTGGTAGCCCTGGACCAGCCCCGTCATCGGGTTAAGCCACAGCACCCATCGCCAGTTTTCAGGAAACAGCGAAAGCGGAAACAGAATGGGAGAAAGGTAAATGCCCACCGACAGCAAAAAACCCACCAGTTGCACCACGTCACGCAGTGCCGCCGCCAGGATCGCCAGCACATAGGCCAGCACCAGGCACAGTAGCAACTGCAACCCCAGCAGGGGCACCAACGCCAGCAGCGCCGGCCGCAAGCCATGTGCCGGCATATAGGCCAATGCCACCAGCAGCAGCAATGGCCCATAGATGAGAGCGCTGGCCAGAACGGCGCGTGTCGTGAACAGCACGGGTGGCAGCGGATTCTTGTGCAGCAGGCCCCCGGCATCGATCAGGCTTGTCATGCCACGCTGCACTGCGTCGCAGAACGCCATCCACGGCAAGGCACCCACGATCAGAAAAGCCCCCACCGCTCGCGTGGGGGCCTGCTCGCCCAGGCGCATGCCAAACACCACGTCGAACACGAGGTAATAGGCCGCCACCATGAGCAACGGCTGCAGGTAAGGCCACACGATGCCCGCCGCCGTGCCCGCATGGCGTGCCGCCACTTCGCGGCGGGTGAGTACCCAAACCAGAGAGCGCGCGCTCCATGCGGCGCGCAGCTCATCACCTAGCGCGCAGTTCAAGGCTTCTGTGCGGCTGCAGGTTGCTGGGTGAGCTTCTCGACCGTGGCCTTCACTGCGGCTTCGTCGAGCTTAATGGTTGCCTCAAGCTGCTCAGCCAAAAGGTTGCGGCCCTTCTGTTGCTCGTTCTGCTTGACTTTAGCTACTAAGGAGTCCTTCACCTCATCAAAAGGTTGCTGGCCGGCAGGTTTGCGCTCCTGCAGCTGCAGTACGTGATAGCCGAACTGCGTCTTGACGACTTCACTCACATCACCTGGCTTCTGAAGTGCGAAGGCTGCTTGATCGAATTCCGGCACCATGCGGCCCTGCGCAAAAAATCCTAGGTCGCCACCTTTAGCGGCGCTACCTGGATCTGCCGAATGCTCCTTGGCTAAGGCTGCGAAATCGCCGCCTCCGCGCAGTTGAGCCAGTAGCTCCTGCGCCTGTTTGGCCGCAGCTGCGTCATCTTTGTCTTTGGATGGGGCAATGAGAATGTGGCGAATGCGCACCTGCTCGGGTTGCTGGAACGACTTGGGATCCGCTTGGTACATGGTTCGGGCCATGGAAAGGGCTTTGTCATCAGGCGGTGTGTTGCCCTTATCCACCTGTACCAGCAAGGCATCAGAAAGTACCTTATCGCGCGCCAGTGCCAGCGCTGCCGCGATTTCGGGCTGCTTGTCCAGCCCCTGAGCCTGTGCACGGAGTGCCAATGCACGGCGGGTATACATATTGTTCACCAGTTGGTTCATGGTGCGCTGCTGTGTAAGCACCTGGGGCCGCACCTCGGCAGGAATGCGTTGAATGTCGGCCGCCACGTCGGCTGAACTGATCTGCACATCGCCCGCGCCGGGCACCGTGCCTTGAGCAAGCAACGGATCGGCAGCATAGGCCGTACCAGCAGTCAGCCACGCGGCGATCATCAACGCTGCAGCGCTACGCTCGACAGAAGAAGCACGGTTGCTGCCGCCATTCACGAGAAAAAGATTCATAGACATGCCCCAAAGAAGGTGTGGCACCCCATCGGCAAGCGATGGCGGTGCCATGCAAAAAAAAAGGCGGGTTGCCCCGCCTTTTTTGGGTTTCGCATTGCTGCGAAAAGTTCAACCGTTGAATTAACGGCCGTAACGGTGCGCCCAAGTGATACCGAAGGTGCTGGCGAAGCCGGCACCGGCGGAGTCATTGTTCACCTTGATGAACGCATCGCCCAGAATTGGCAGACCCAGAGCGGTGGCAGCAGCAGCGATAGGTGTACCGTCAGGTCCACGCAAGCCCACCAGATTGCCAGCAGCAACGGTCTGGGTGTTGGGCGTACCCACCAGGGTCCAGCCATTGGTGTACGGCGTTGCCATGGTCGTAGCGGTCAGGTCGCTGCTGGAACCCAGCACCTTGGTGGTCGAGAACGACAGCACGCTGGTTTCGCCGCAGAAGCTCAGCTGGCCAGCCACGGCAGGCGAGAAGATGGGTGCATTGCCAGTGGTGGTTTCTTCACGATCGAAGAAGCGCATGCTGGTAGCGTCCACGCAGATGTTGCCACGGGCGTCCACGCGGGTGTTGGACGAGTTGAACCATTCGTCAGCACCGCCAGTCACAGCCGTCGTAGGCGTAGCTTGGACGAGGCTCAGGTCAGAGTAGAGACGGTAAGTTGCATCGCTCGTCTTAGCTGCTTTGTAGTTGGCAGCCACGCTGTAACGGCGGGTGGGCATGGAGAACACCCAGTCCGTAGCAGCTTTGATGCCTGCATCCAGAGCATACTGGTTGGACACCGAGGTGCGAGCAATTGCAGCCGTCAGAGTAGCAGCCTGCAGCTTAGGCAGGTTGGCGTCGGTAGCGGCGTTAGCCATAGCCGTCACATAAGGCGTCGACATGTCAGGCAGGTCGATGAACAGAGGCGTCACCGTAGGACCGGACACACTGGCGTTGGCTTGATCGTGAACGCGCTGGCGCAGCAACGGGTCAGCCGTGAACGAGTCAGCTGCGGTAGCAGCACCTGCACCGAAGAAAGCGCTGGAGCCAGCATCAGTTTGTGGGAAGTGCACGAAGTTAGCGGCACCAGCAGCACCACCAGCAGCAACACGCGCCTCAATAGCCGTAGCGGAACCAGAGAAAGCAGTAGACTGAGCCAGGTTCAGGATGTACCAGTCAGCCGACAGACCCGTCGTAGCAGCGCCAAAACCCAATGCGGCGGCAGAACCAACAGCACCTTGGTTGACAGTGATATTGCTCATGGCGATGTCATTCAGCGCACTGCGAGCAGCAGAACCTTCCACCGAGCAAGGGGCCACGCCATTGACGTGCTTGGTCAGCGTGTACAGAACCGAGTTTTCACCGTTGTTTGCAGCGTTCCCATCCTTATGGAAGGTCTTCACGGAAGGAATGTCAGCCATATTGAAGATTTCAATATAGCCTTCACGCGTGCCATTGACGTTGTCTACAGCATTCAAACGAGCGGTAGCGAAGTCCGTGCCGGTAGCAGGGATAGCAGGCACCGTGCAGGTCTTGTCGCTGGAATACAGCGTAGCAGCGCCGCTGGCGCCTTGCACCACAGCACCAGTCCAGATATCGCCGGGCGACAGGTAGATCTGGAAATCCTTCACGTCGTCAGAGTTAGCTGCACCACGGAAGCGGATCTTCACTGCCTTGCCGTTGGCACGATCAGTGTTGCTCAGGTGCAGCACGGACATATTGCCATTCTGGGCGGTGTAGTAAGGCACGACCAGCATGTGACCCACGTTGTTGGAATTAACTTCCAGAGTGGTCGCCAAAGCCGCAGCGGCACCCACCACACCAGGCTCAGTAGCCACGTTCGTGCCGAACGCAACACCAGTAGCAGCCGCATTCGCAGCGTTGATCACAGCAGCTTGTGCGACGCCGGCGAAGCCACCAACCATGGCAGCAATGCTCAGTGCCAATACATTCTTTCTCATGCTTTAACTCCAGTTAAAAAAATAAGCGCAACTACCACGATTGATTACGCCCGCGAATCCTAGCACAGTCTTTTTCAAAGCCACCCAAGATTCCATCACCCTCTCTTGCCTGTTGCTTCATCGCCACAAACAGGAGTCTGATAGCCGTTACGGCCTCAGGGCCGCGTACTTAGCAGGATAGTAATCAGCGTCACCAACTATACCCAAGCCGCCCATCGCCGTCAGACGATTTCACAGCGCGGGCCGCAAAGTGTTTGTTTCTTGTGACAGACTTCACGTTCATGGCTCTTCGTGGCGCCACCATTGGCCGTCCACCAAGAGCCATGTCTCGTCCATGTATGCGGTGACGACCGGCAAGCTCAAACCTGGGACCGAGGGCTTGGCTGTAAGCGCCATACGCACGGTGCATTTTTCCGGCTCGCAGGTCACCTTGGCTACTTCGCTGCGCATCACAGGCGCGCTCGGGCCAAATTGACGGGTGAAATCCTGCTCATTCCGCAGATCTCGGTATGCAGGCGTCAACAGGGAGTAAGCAGTTTTTGGATCTGCGCTAGTGCGCGCCTTCCAGAACAGGGTTGCACGTTCCTGCACCTGCTGCTCGGGCGCGGCCGATCCCGGTGTCGCGCAACCCGCGAGGGCCAAGGCCGCCATTGCGGCTGCCAGAGCAGGCCTGAGCAAAGGGATTTGAGAAAAATTTTTCATTCCGATGGTTTCCTTCTATCGGTGGTTGACAATCTTATTGCGGGACTGAAGGCTGCACACTCGGTACGCTAGGTGCCAGCGGGCTCTTGGCGCGGTCGTGCGTTTCGATGTTCTGCAGACCCTTGAGACGGTCGCGCAGTTCCTCGCTGATCTCACGGATTTCAGGATCGGTGCGCACTACCTTGGGGGTGATGATGACGAGCAGTTCGGTGCGTCCGCTGTTGGTCGTGTGGGAGCCGAACAGGCCGCCGACGACCGGAATGCTGCTTAGCACTGGCACACCGGACTTGCCGGTGGTGGTGTTGTCCTTGATGAGCCCGCCCAGCACAATGGCCTCGCCCGAGCGCACGGCCACCTTGCTGGAGATCTGGCGCTGCATGAAGGCGCGCTGGCCGGTGGCGCCGTCCACGTCACCCACGTCGGTGACGGACTGGTTGATGTCCATGGTAACGAGGTTGCCCGCGTTCACCGAGGGCTGCACGGCCAGTTGCACACCCGTGTCCTTGTACTGGTAGGTGGTGGTGGTGCTGGTGGAGCCGGTGATGGGGGTGCTGATTTCGCCGGACCGCACGGGCTGCTGGTTGCCCACGGCGATGGTGGCCACCTGGTTGTCCAGCACCATCAACGACGGACTGGAGATGACCTTGAGCAGCGACTTGGAGGCCAGCGCATTGAGCGTGGCGCGCACCCCGAGGGCGTCGGACAGGGTGTAGGTGAAGCCGCCGCCGGAGTCGGCGGGGAGGGAGCCAACCGTGCCGCCGCCCAGGAGTCCGCTGCGCTCCTTGTCGGTGAACGCCCACTTCAGGCCATACCTGAGGTCGTCGTTGAGCGTGACTTCGATGATGCTGGCCTCGATGAGCACCTGGGTGGGCGGCAGGTCCAGCCGCTTGAGCGCGGCCTCGATTTTGTCAAACTCGGCGCGCGTGCTCCACACCAGGACGGTGTTGTTGAGTTCGTCGGCGATGACGCGCACGCTGCCCAGGTTGGCCACCACGCCCTGCCCGGCCGCCGTGCCCTGGCTGCTGATCCGGTTTTGCGCGCCGAAGCTGCCGCTGTTCCCGAACGCACCGGTGTTCCCGAACGCACCAGTGCCCCCAAACGTGCTGCCGGCACCTCCAAATACGCTGCCGGAGCGCCCAAAGGTGCTGCTGGTGTTGCCAAAGCCCTGTTGCTGCTGCCCGAACGAGGTGCCGACGCCGGTGGTCAGACCGGGGGCCACGCCGCTGCCGACGGGCGCCGCGCCCGTGGTGCCGCCGAAAATGCCGGACAGAACGCCCGCGAGGTGGCGCGCATTGCCGTTCTGCACCTTGTAGATGAAAAGCTGGGCCTCGGCACCACCGTCGCTGGGCTGGTCGAGCTTTTCTATCCAGCGGCGGGCTTCTTCGAGGTAGGCTGCGCGTGGAGTGACGACCAGGATGGCGTTGAGCCGTTCCACAGGCATGACGCGCAGCGCGCCGAACAGGGGATTGCCTTCGCCCAGCATGGCGGCGGCGGATGAAGCCGCCGACGATGCGGCGCCAGCAGCCCCCGCCGGCCTGGCCGTGGTGGCAGCAGCAGCCCCTCCCACGGGCGCGGAGACTGGCGACGCGCCACCGCTCACGAGGCGCAGGACGTCCTCGACCTCCTTGATGCTGGCGTGCTTGAGCGGGAACATCCCGACAGACATGCCCTTGAGCAGGTCCACATCGAAGGTGTTGACGAGGTCCAGCCAGCCCTCTGCCTGAGTGCGGCTGCCGCGCAGCACCAAAAGGTTGCGCACATTGTCTACACGCACGATGGCATCGCCAGGAGCCAGGGGGCGCAATATGGCAGCCATTTCGCCTGCGCCAATGTATTGCAGGGGCACGATGACAGCACCGTAGCCCGGAGGCAATAGCGTGCCCTTGCCTGCCTGCCCTACCGAGCCAAGGCCGAGATTCTTGAGCGTATCCACGCGGCCGACGTGATAGGTGCCTCTGGCGTCGCGCACCATCGCCAGGCCGTTGACCTGCAAGGCGCTTTCAAGCAGGAAGACCGCCTGGTCCGGTGCAACGGGGGTGCGTGCGGCAAGGGTGACAGTGCCGCTCAGGGGCGGGTGCAGCACATAAGGCATCTTCATGATGTCACCCAGCACAGTGCGCACGACTTCGGCGATAGGGGCTTCTTCAAAGTTGAGGGTGATCGGGCTGCCACCGATAGCAGGCATGGGCTTGACGGGAGCGATAACCTGGTCGTTACCTCGGATGTAGCGCGGCTCCGCTGGAGCGGGATCGGATGCATACGCTGTGCGGCTGGAAGCTGCAGGCCCTTCGGACTCCGTCTTGATGTTGGTTCTTGCAGCGGGCGCAGGCCCTGGAGCCGGGGCTACTGCAGTTGGCTGCTGGGGCGCCTGGGCGCATGCGACCTGAAGGACCGCAAGGGCCGTCACGGCAAGGAGTTGTGTGGTGGATGTCGTCATAGGTTTGCACGAACCCTTGGGGTGCGGATGGTGTGTTGGCATGCTTTCAACGGATGCTGCCGCCAAAAACGGGTTGTGGGCGCGGCCTTGCGCTACCAGGCGAAGCAGGGGCTGCCGATGCTGGCGCCTCGGTTGGCGCTGCCGGCACCGCTACAGGTGCCGTTGCGGGCGGTGGCGGGGGGGCCGCGGGGGCCTGACCCGTGAAATTGGTGAGCTGGCCCTTCAGCAGCGGCAGGGTGCGCTGGTTGCTGCCACTGGTGAAGGTGGCGCTGCGCTGGTCGATGGCGGAGAGCGTCCAGCCTTCGATTTGTTCGCGAATGCGCACACGCCGGTCCTTGCCGCCGATATTGAGGATGATGCCGCCTTCGCCTTGCCCGGTGTACAGGCCGGTGAGCCTGGCGGTGCTGAGGTTATCGGGTGGAGGCGCCTCTGCGGGCTTGGGCGGCGGCGGGGGCGGGGGCGGACGGCGGGTAATGGTGAACAGCGGGCGTTCAAGCATGGCCATGAACGTGCTGGTGTTCATGGGCGTCACGCTGGGGAGGTCCGGCAGCATGGCGGCATAGTCGGAGGTCTGGGGCGAGGGGGGTTGCCAGCGCAGGTTGCGCGGCTTGCCATCGGGACCTACCCACAGAAAGACCAGCACGAGTGCGAGCGCGAGGTTCAGTCCCAGGAGGGCGTGGAGCGTGTACCGGTTCATGGCGTTCATAAGCGCTCCCGCAACACGCTGAAATTGAACTGGGCGGCTAGTTTGGGGGCCACCCGGTTGTTTGCCTGGTTCAGGGCGCCCACGAGTTGGATGTTGAGGTCGTCAAGGAAGATCGCAGGTTGTTGACTGCTCAGGACGGCCAACGCACTTTGCACGGCAAGCATCTCGCCTTCGGCGCGCACGGAAAGGGGGATACGGTCGAAGCCTTTGCTTTCCTTGGAGGGCAGCGCCTGGCTGCTGATGACCTGCAGGCCGGCCGATTCAAGGATGCCGCGCACTTTCTGCTGGGCCAGGTTGCCGGTTTGCGCATCGTCCTGCGTGGCTGGGTAGACATAGCGAGTGCGCATGGCCTGGGCGCGCTCAAGCATACCAGCGAGGTCAGCCCCCTGGGATTCAAGGCCGAGCAGCCGTGCGTGGCGAGGCTCGATGCGTGCAAGGTTGTCGCGCACCCAGGTGTGTTTGCCCCAGACATAAAGGCCGCCCCAGATGAGGGGCAGCAGGACGATGGTAAGCGTGAGCGCCACGATGACGCCCCGCCGCAGGGCGGACTTGTTCATGGCTTGCTCCCGGATGCGGGCGGGGCCGGCGATGCGGCGGCAACGCTACCTGTGGAGGCGGGCGCGTCCGATGCGGGCACTGCGGGCGCCACACCGTAAACACGCGGATCGACCATGAATTCGATGGTGAAGTTTTCCTTGGAATCGCCTCCCGAGCGGATGGCAGGGCTGGGGGCGCGCACGTCGCGCACGCCTTCTTGCTCGCTCAGTACCTGCATGAGCGCGGAGGCATTGGCGGTGAGGCCGGTGATGGTGACTTTTTGCTCCTTAAGGACGAAGTTCTGGAGCGCAGTGTCGTCTGGCAGGGCGCGGGTTAGTTTGTCCAGCACGCGCAACGGTTCGATGCGTGCGGCCTGGAATTCGGCCAGCGCGCCCAAGCCCTCTGCGGCTTTCATCAAGGCTTCGCGCTGCATGACGAGCGGAGCTGTTTTCTTGACTAGGGCCTCATGCTCGGCATAGGCACCGAGTGCGCGAAAGCGCAACTGCAGCGAGGGGGTGACAGCAATGCCAGCCAGCAATGCACATGCGGTGACCACGAAGGCGTAGCGAATGCGGCGCCCACGCGCCGCCTGGACATGCCGTGAGGATTCGCCAAAGCCCTGCATGACGATAGGTGCGCCCGCAGGGGAGGAGACCCAGATTTCCGGAGCAACCGCGCCTGCCATACGGCTGGCCTGAGCCTGCAAATACTGGGCGATTTGCCTGCGGGATGCAAGGGCAATGTCAGCCGTGGCCCCGCCTCCCCCACGCGCGCCGGTACGGTAACCCCAGGCCAGATCGGCTCCGGGGAATGGACTGACGGACTGGGCGTGCAGCGCAATGGCGCCGGGGATGTCGTCCTCCCCCACGGCCGGCAGATTCCAGGCAAGCCGCAGTACGAGGTCGTCGGGCAGTTCAATGGCAATCAGCGGAGTTTTGGCGGTTTGGGCGGCGGCGCCCTGTTTTGCGCCGCCCCGCCAGAGGGATTCGCCTCCATCCGCCTGCAGCAGCCGCACGGGGACGACCGGAGTGAACCATGACAGCGGCGCTTGGCCTTGCACATGCGCCCAGGCCTGGCGCACTTCGCGCCACAGGGCGCGAAGGTCTAGGCCCAGAAACCGGGCATCGGACGTGAGGGTAGTCATACGGTGATCAGGATTTCTTGGATGGCAGGGACTCGACGCTCGTGGATGTTCGAAAGGTGTGCCAAGGCGCACCGTCGGTGGTCCGGGCAGAGAGGTCAACGCTGCGCGATACGCGCACAATGGTTCCATCTGCCATGGGAACGCGAGCCTGCAGGCGCAGGGTACGGGTAGATGCGTTGTCGACGAGGCTGCCGTCGAGCGACGATGTGTCCACGCCAACGGCGCCTGCATCACGGCTTGCCGCAATCTGCGCCGCCGCCCCCGCATTGCCGCCGCTCAAGACCGCCAGCACTTCGACCGGGGCCGCCAGCGGGTTGACACGGCCTGAGCCGGACAGATCGGCCGTCAAAAGCGGGGCAAGTCTAGCATAGAGGTCATAGTCGATTCCGGGCACTTGCATGAGGTCCTCTTCGGCTTCGAAACGCTGCACACGGCCTTGGGCATCGCGGCGCTGGCGCGCCTCGATGACAGCCTGCGCCGCTGCCTGCGCTGCTTGCGCAGGCAGGCCGCCCGCGATGGCGAAGGTTTTTTCGAGCAGCACGGAGCCGGCGGCGTTGATGTCCACCAACCCGTTCAGGGGGGTCACCTGGACTTGCATGGCGACACCCCGGTAGGTGATTTCAGCCTGGGTCATCTGATTGAGAGGCTGGGGTTTGGCGGTGAGCGCCTGCAAGGCGATCTGTACGGCGCCCTCACCCAATGCCTGGGCTTCTGTCTTTTGCCAGGCCAGCGCCGCAGTACGGGTTTCCAGCCGAATGGAACGAGTGATGCCCGTGGCGACGATGCTGAGGAAGGCCACCATCCACAGTACGGCGATGAGCGCCATGCCTGGCTGCCGCAGATGCGCGGGGGTGGATGCATGGCGACCGCTCATACGGAACCTCCGAAGACCGGGCCTCGGAGGCGGCCGTCGCTCGCGGGCAAGGCGCGCAGCGGCACGATGAGTTCGGGCCAGGTGCCATTCTCCGTTTGCACGGTGACGGCTATGTGCGCAGGCATGCGGTCCGGGACAGTCCACGGCGCCCCCCATTGCACAGGCTCGTCCAGGGCGTCTTCATACTGCAGGGAGAGGCCGGTCACTCCCGCTGCCAAGGATGTGCTGGACGCCATGGACCAATTGGGCTGGGACGCCGAGTCGATCCAGGGCAAGTATTGAAGCGCGAGCGTCTGGTTGTCCGCCAGGTACAAGCGGAAATGATGGCGCCCGCCTGCCCCATAGCGGGCGGGCATGACGCCTACCCACCGCACTTCCGACGCCGTGCCCATGAAGTAGTACTGGCTGCTGCCGGACTCAAGGATTCCCACCCTTTTTTGCGCGGATACCCGCCCCAGCACAGCGCGCAGGAAATCGCTGGCAATGCGCAGGTCGTCCATGCGCTCCAGGCGGGCATCGACGCGCTCTTCGGTTTGCGCCGCAGTGCGCATGGCCGAAGCAAGAGCCAGGGTGACCAGCGACAACAGGACGAGGACGATGAGTAATTCCACCAGCGTGAAGCCCCGCCTCGAAGATGGGAGTACCCGGGCAGTCATCGGCGCACCTGCGGGGAAGGCTTGCGCTGGGGACGCAGCGTGGCGAGTTCAAGACTGCGTTGGCGCCCACCATCTTCCCACGCGATGACAATGGCGAGTTCGTGCAAAGGCGTGACGGAGGGGCCGGATATACCCGTATCGTAAGGTGCGCTCTGGATGCTCCAGCGGTAGCCCCCGCTTTCGCCAGACTGTTGAAAGCCGCCCTCAGGCACGGTGTCGCGCAGAGCCAGCAGCGACTGGGCGAGAACGACCGCACGCTGCCGGGTTTCAAGGTCGCCCGCGCTGCGCGCATTGCCGCCCATGATGCGGTAGATCATGCCCACCGACAGAGCCATGATGGCGAATGCCACCAGCAGCTCCAACAAGGTGAGTCCATGCTGTGCATGGCGCACCGTCATGGCAGCAATGCCTCCTGCGTGACACGGCCGGAAAACCAGTCCACACGCAGCCGCGTTCCAGAGTCCGGTGCTCGCAGCACTTCAATGCTGCCGCCGGTGGCACCGCCTGAGGGGAGAAAGCGGATGGCGGCTTGCCCGCCGGGGGTGATTTCACGGTCCGCGACGGTGACGCGCAGTTGCAGTGGCTCGGGCAAGTCCTTGGCCGGACTGCCATCAAGCCCATACTGACGACTTTGCAGATCGAGGGTGAAGCGGGTTTCACGCCCCTCTGTCATTGCCAGGACGCGAGCCGAGCGCAACTGGCTCATGATGGTGCGCACGGCATCGCGGTACTGGGATGCCTCGCGCATACGTCCATAGGCCATGGGCACCAGGCCCGCCACCAATGCCATGATGGCGAACACCACCAGCAATTCGACCAGCGTGAAGCCGCGTTCGCGCCGCATATGAGACTGCGCCGTGGTCAGCGGCTGCCTTCAGGGCGTGTTGCGGATGTCGGCGTTCTCGCCATCACCACCGGGAGCACCGTCGGCACCCAGAGAGGTGATTTCGATACTGCCGCCATTGTTGGCATAGCGGTAGGGATGATTCCAGGGATCGGAGGGTACGCCGCCCTTGAGGTAGGGGCCATTCCAGCCATTAACGCTGCCCGGCTTCTTGACGAGTGCGTCCAGCCCTTCTTCGGTGGTTGGATAGCGCCCCACGTCGAGCTTGAACAATTCGAGCGATTTGTCGAGGTCGGCGATCTGCACAGCCGCCGTCTTGGATTTTGCCCCCCCCAATTGCCCAAGCACACGCGGACCCACCAGCCCAGCCAACAGCGTGAGGATGGCAAGCACCACGAGCAGTTCGATCAACGTGAAGCCGCGTGCGCGGCGGTGTGTGCGAGTACTCACCATGGGAGTGGCTTCCTTGGGCAAACAAAAATTATACGGCGAGGTCATTGATGGAAAGGATGCCAAGCAGGATGGAAACAATGATGGCGGCGATGAGCACGCCGAGCACCAGAATGAGGACGGGCTCGACCAGAGTGAGCAGGCGTTTGATGCCGGTTTCCACCTCCCGGTTCAATATGTTG
>Ga0222421_100358_pt1 | contig 16071 bp, 12 predicted proteins | sample 3A1ome_2_FD_182473 | JGI IMG/M metagenome (GOLD analysis project Ga0222421, IMG submission 182473) | Enriched microbial communities from leaf-cutter ant dump, University of Wisconsin, Madison, United States - 3A150A (version 2) | ecosystem: Environmental > Terrestrial > Nest > Insects nest > Nest... | reverse complement strand
CGCTGCACCATGCCGCGCGGCGCTTCTTCGCGCCTGTGCTCGTGTCGGCGCATGTGCTCGGGGACGAGGCCCGCGGCATCGGCAACTGGCTGCGGAGCGATGTCCGCCGGGTCGAGGTGTTCACCGTTTCCGATCATCCGGCCCGCGTCCCGGGCCGGCTCGAGTGGGAGCTCTGGCATCTGGGCCGCCGTCGGCCGCTGCGCCGGGGGACTCTCGACGTGATCCTGCGGCGCGGCGAGGCCCGCCGCCGGGCGCAGCTGGATTTCGCACCGGAGATCGCCCGCCATGGCCGCGAGCGGCTGGCGCTGAGCCTCCGGCTCGTGGCGGAAGGACTCCCGGCCTCGGAAGACGTCGTGCTGTTCACGGCGCCGCGGAATCTGGATCTGGCGGCCGCGCCCGTCCACGTCGAGGTCGGGGCGTGCGGCGCCGGGCGGTGGACCGTGCGTCTTTCGTCGCCGGTCTATCAGCACGGCGTCGTCCTCGATCTGCCCGGGCTTGCGTTCGAGGCCAGCGACAATGCCTTCGATCTGCTCCCGGGCCGGGTTCGGGAGATCGTGATCGGTGTCGCCGGATTCCGCACCGCCCGGGAGGTCCAGCAAAGGCTGGTCACGCATTCGCTCGTCGATTCCTGTTCGGACGCCGCTGGCAGCGGTGCCGCCGATCCGGCCAAGGCCCGCTTCACATGATCACACCGCCCACCCATCGAGAACGGGGAGAGCCCAGCGCCTCGCCGGCTCCGAAAACCTGGAGCGTCGGCACGCTGACCTATACGTCGTCCGGGCTCGTCGTGCTGTTCTGCTGGCTGCTGTGGGGCGATTTTGCGGCCTCGCTCAAGGATCGCTCCGTGCCGGCGGTCGTGCAGTTGCTGCTCAAGCGATTCGAGGCTTCGGATACGGTCGCGGGCCTGCTCATCGGGTCGCTGCCGGCGATCATCGGCCTCGTCGTCGTGCCGATCGTCAGCTACCGGTCGGACCGGCATCGCGGGCGGTGGGGGCGGCGGATTCCGTATCTGCTGATCGTCACGCCGATCGCGGCGTTCTCGATGCTGGGACTCGCCTTCAGCCCGCAACTCGGCCGGATGCTGGACGTGGCGCTGGGTTCGCATTCGCCGGGATTGAACGACTCGATCCTGATTTTCTTCGGACTCTTCTGGGCGTCGTTCGAATTCGCCAGCATCGTGCTCGCCGGCTCATTGATCGGGGCGCTGATCAACGATGTGGTGCCGCGTCCGGTGCTCGGACGTTTCTTCGGTCTCTTCCGCGCGTTCAGCCTGATCGCGGGCATGATCTTCAACTATTGGCTGCTCGGCAAAGCGGAGACGCACTATGTCTGGGTCTTCCTCGGCATCGGGGCGCTCTACGGCGTCGGTTTCACGGTGATGTGCCTGAAGGTGAAGGAGGGCGACTACCCGCCGCCTCCGCCGGTGAAGGCGGGCGTCGCGGGGGGATTTTTCTCGGCGGCGGCGGCGTATTTCCGCGAGTCGTTCACCAAGCCCTACTACCTCTGGGTTTTCGCGGCGATCAACCTGACCTGGATGGCGTTCGTGCCCGTCAACCTTTTCGGCGTGTTCTTCGCGAAGAGCGTGCAGATGAACATGGACACCTACGGAAAGATCTGGGCGTTCACCTACCTGATTTCGCTCGTGATGGCCTACGTCCTCGGATCGCTGGCCGACCGGTTTCATCCGCTCCGCGTCGGGATGGTGATCCTCGGTTTCTACGCGCTCGCCACGTTGTGGAGCGGATTGTTTGCGACGGACGCCCGCACGTTCTCCATCGCGCTGATCGCGACCGGTGTGCTGTCCGGGACGTGGCAGACGGCGACGGCATCGTTGTCGCAGCGGCTGTTTCCCCAGGCCAGCTTCGCGCAGTATTCCTCGGCGATGGGCATCGTGGGCGGCGTCTGCAACGTCGTGTTGCCGCCGCTGGTCGGTCGGTTCCTCGATCTCACCCACCACGTCTATCGCTACACGCATCTGGTGAGCTGCGGCATCGCCCTGCTGGCGCTGGCGGCCAGCCTGGTGCTGTATCGAAAGTTCGTCGCGCTCGGAGGCCCCGGCGCCTATCGCGCACCGGAATAATCGTCACGGATTTCGCGATCCGCAGCTGCGACCGCGGCGGCCGCGTTCGGACGATCCTGCCGGCGGGCGCGGTGGGTGGGACCGGCGCTCATCCGAATTCCGGACCGGTGAGAGCAAAGATGTTCTCGGGCCGGCCGGGTTCGGACGCGTCGCCGTGGATCATGCGCACGAAATGCCGTTGCGGGGAAAATCCGTGCCGCTGCAGCAGGGCTTCCAGCGCGGGACGTCCGTCCATGAGATCGACGATCGCGGCTCCGGTCGTGGCGTCGAGGCGGGGGGCGAGCAAGGCCTGGGCCGCGGTTTCCGTGGCCGCGACCAGCGGACCGATCTGGGTCGCGGTGCGGCCGGTCCGGCCGAGGCAGAATCCGTCGGGCGGTTTCGGCGCGGCGGGGATCGGGCGGGCGAGCGCGGGCGGGCGGGCCAGCATCCAGCGCAGCAGCGGCCCGCGGGAGGCCCCGAACCGGGCGGCGTCCCAGTCGATCCATGCTTCGGATACGATGGAGGCGTCCGGCGCGACCGGCCCGGCCGGGAGCGGGGCCGCCCCGGGCCGCGTCCAGCGGGTGATGCGGCGGAGATCGCGGAAGCCGAGCGGCAGATAAACCTGCCGTCCCTCGGCGCTCGCATCGAGCAGCAGCGCGAGCCGCCGCGCGCGGCCGATCCGGAGCAGGTGCCGCAACAGGAGGGAGGCGAGCCCCTGACGGCGGGCCGCGGTGCTGACGAGCACCATGCTGATCCAGGCGAACCGCGTCTCATACGGCAGAAGCAACGCGCTCGCGACGAGGCGGCCTCCGGCATCTTCAAAGCCGAAACCGTCGCCTGCGCGCAGCATGAAATTCCAATCCGCGAGCGTCTGGTTCCATCCCGCCTCGGTGGACAGGCTTTCGCCCGCCTCGCCGTCCGCGGCCGACAACCGCACTCCGCGATGGACGGGATGTTCGAGGGCGGGTTCCTCCCGGCGCATGATCGGATCAGCCTTCGAGCAGGAGACCGAGGATCGGTTCCCCCGCCAGTTTCCGGGAAACCATCACGTGCACCTTGCCGTCGCTCCACGACCAGTCGTCGAACGGATCGTCCCGGTCGGCTCGGACCACGCGAACGGCCGTGGGCGGCGAAGATCGCGGCAGCGCGAGGAAGCCGGCGTCCAGCGGGATCAGCGCCGTCGCCGCGGCGTCGAAAATGCCGGCCTCCCCCTGCGCGAGCAGGATCCAGCGTCCGGACCATTTCAGTCCGCACAAGGCGGGTTCGGCGAGCACGCCGACGCCGGGTTCGCGCAGCGCCAGCGCCGTGAGCGCGGGCGCGTCGTGGCCGTCGAATCGTTCGAGGCGCCCCCAGTTGCGGGTGACGGGTTCCAGTTCGAGATGGCCGGGGGAGGAGTCGAGCCACAGCGGTTCCCAGCGGGGATTGCGGCGGTGCCACCGGAAGAGGGCGCGGCGGCGGGCGAGATTGACCGCCGGCAGCGGCGAGCCATCGGCGAGGCGGGATGGAAGATTCGCCCCGGGCGCGCCGAGAACCGCGCTGTTCAGCAGATTGTCCGGATCGGCTTCCCAGTGATAGCCGCTCGAGGCGAGCAGCGGCAGTCCGCGCTCGCCCGCCAGGGCCGCCCAGATGCTCCACTGTCCGTGGCCCGAGGCCTCGTGCACGCCGGCATCCCCGAGATCGTCGAGCGCGCATTGATCGACGATGCGATCCCACAGCGGATGAATGCTGTAATAGAGAAGGGTGATCGCGGGATCGAGCGCGTGCGCCGCCTCGGCGATGATCTGCGTCAGCGTCCACGCCAGACGTTCGCCCCGGAGCGCCGGATCTCGCGGAGCGCAGGCATCGGGCCCCGGCACGCCGTAGCCGAAATCGACCTTCAGCAGGGTGGGACGGTAGTCCGTGACAAGGCGCTGGGTGCGGTCGCGCAGGAACCGGCGACTGCGTTCGCTGCTGGGATCCAGGCAGAAGTGCGAGGCGTCCGCCTCGCGCGGATCGACGGCCCAGTTGCTGCGGACGGGCGTGCCGTCCCGGCTCAACAGCAGGTCGTCACGCGTGAGACCGGCGGCTGTATAGTCGGAGATCCATGCGAGCGGCATCCACAATCCAATGCCGATCGCGCGTTCATGCGCATGCGCGATGTCCTCCGCAAACCGGGGAAAACGTTTCGGGTCCGGCCGGCCGCTGCCTTTGCCGCTCTCCCAGGGATCGTCGATGCAGATCAGATCCGCCTCCATCTCATCCACGGCGCGATCGACCGCGGCGCGCAGATCGAAGCGATCCAGCCGGAAATCGCCCCAGGTGCCCCAGAAGCTCTTCGCCTGCGACGGCGTCTTCGGCGCTGCGGGCGGAAAGAGACGGAAATAATCGCGATATGCGCTCCATGCCTGGCCGGACCAGGCGGCCCAGAGCGGGTTTTCCCAGCGGCGCGTCCGTCCGGCGGGGCCGTCCCACAGGTCCTCGCGATGGAGCCATTCGAGACGGCCGCTCCGGGACCTCACCTGCAGCGTGAGCGCCGCGTCGGGGATGCCGCCGGCGCCGAGACAGATCCAGCCGTGCCGACCGCCGAGGCCGGCGGCATAGACCGGCCGGGGAAAGGCGGCGGCGTAAGGCGTGCCCATCGACGGCCCGAAACTCCCGAGCGCGATGTCCGCCCGGCCGAAATCCCAGCTGCGAAAGAAGCTCTGGATCGGGTTGGTCTTCGCGCTCGCGACGCAGAATCCCTCCGCCCTCCAGTCCGGCCAGGAGGCATCGTCGAGGGTGGGAGCCGCCGCGCGCTGATCCGGGTCGAGGATGCCGCTGCCGAAATACAGCGCCCGGATGCGCGGCACCTGCGCCGTTGTCCACGTCATTTCAAGGGCGGCGATCCGCACGGAGTCGCCGGCCCAGGCGACGTGCAGACGGCCATGACCGAAGGGATCGCCGCGGAGGGAGATGCGCGCTTCGTTCCCGGCAATCTCCGATCCCTGCGGATCGGCCGTGACCTTGATCGCGTGACGTCCCCCCGAGGAATCGACCAGATCGAACAGCGGCAGCAGCGATCCGGACCAGACAAGCGCTCCGGTGCGGCGGTTGGACAACCGCGCCCGGTCCGCCCCGAGGTCCCACTCGAACGCGAAGCCGGGACCACCGGTGGAAAGTTGAAACGTGGGCATGGGCGGAGCCGGCGGAGTTGCGATGAGACCGGCCGGTCAGCGGCAACGTGCGCGGATGAACGCGAAGATCGCGTCGTCGAGCCCCGGGATGTGCTCGTGGCCGAAGTCCGGATAGACGCGGAGCGCTTTGGGCGCCGTGATCTTGTTGTAGGCGGCGAACTGCGTGGACGGCGGGCAGGTCGTGTCCATCAGGCCGACGGTGAACAGCACCTCGCCGCGAATGCGATCGGCGAAGTTCTGCACGTCGATGTAGCCGAGCCGCGCGAACACCCCGGCCTCGCGCTCGTGCAGCGGATCGAACATCCGGAAGTAGCCCTGCAGTTCGGCGTAGGCGTTCTTCGCCAGGTCCATCAGCCAGACGCGCCGGTAGTCGGAGAGAAACGGATACACGGGGGCCAGCGCCCGGATGCGCGGTTCGAGCGCCGCGCAGGCCAGCGTGAGCCCGCCGCCCTGGCTGCCGCCCGTGGCCGCCACGCGCGCGGCATCGATCCCGGGCAGCGCCATCACGATCCTGGCCAGCTGCACCGTATCCAGAAAAATCCGCCGGTAGAGCAGGCCGTCCGCCGGGCCGTCGAGCCCCCGGATGATGTGACCGTTGAGCGTGGGGCCGGCGACGGAGGCGTTGTCCTCGGAGCGTCCGCCCTGGCCGCGGCAGTCGAGCGCCGCGACGGTGAACCCCTCCGCGACCCAGCCGAGTTTTTCCGTCCAGCTGCCCGAGTTGCCACCGTAGCCGTGGAACTGAAGCAACGCCGGCTGCGGCGTCGCGGCCGCACGCGGGCGGAGCAGCTTGGCGTGCACGCGCGCGCCGCCGACCCCGGTGAACGTGAGGTGGCTGCATTCGGCAAACGAGGTCTGGAAATCGGCGGGAACCAGTTCCAGGCGGGCGTCGACGCGATCCAGCTCGGCGAGGGCGCGGGTCCAGTAGGCGTCGAAATCGTCCGGCCGCGGCGAACTGCCGGCGTAGGTTTGCAGGGCGTCCCAGGACAGATCGAAGGTTGCAGGCATGGAAGGGTGGCCGGGAGCGTGGGTGCGGGCGCGCCCATCGGCAATCACGGGCTGAACGGTTCCCGGCCGTGAGGCGGCGTTTCCGGCGCTCATGCGGTTGAACGCGGAAGCGGGTGGTTCACTCGCCGCGCACGCGGCGGCGGAAATCGCGCGGCGACTGGCCGAACCGGCGCTTGAAGCAGCGGGAAAAGTAGAACTCGTCGCAGAAGAAAAGCTGTTCGGAGATCTCCTTGATGCTGTGGCGGCCCTGGTGGAGCAGGGCCGCGGCGCGATCGATGCGCGAGTCGAGGTGGAACTGTCCCGGGGCCACGCCCACCGTGGCGCGGAATTTCTTGCGGAAGCTCTCGTAGCTCAGGCCGACCTTCTTCGCGACGAGCGCGACATGATCGTCGGGGCGCGCCTCGTAGTTTGACAGCAGCTGGCAGGCGTCGTCGATCCATCCCTCCCGCGACGCCGGCGGCTTTTCGTCGGACGACTTGCTGTTGGCCAGGATGTCGGTGAGCACCGAGACGAAGCGCGCCACGATCACCTGGGGCGGCGTCTGCTGGCGCAGGTGCAGCGGCGGGATGATCTGGAAGAAGCGCCGGAACCAGTAGTCGCAATCCTCCGTGTGGTGCACCGGCTGGGCGGGATCGAGCAGCCGGGTCTTCCGCATGAGATCGAAGGCGGGCCCCTCGAACTCGAACCACAGCTCATCCCAAAACTCGCCGGGGGCGGTGCCGCAGCCATGGGGAAGGTGCGGGAAGAAAAGCGAGATGTCGCCGCGACCGACGGAGCGCGGCTTCGACGCGCGGTCGCGATAGGATCCGCGGCCGTTGAGCGTGTAATTGAAGGCGTAGTAACGCAGTGTCCGCATGGGATTTGGCGCAAGGCCGACCCCCATGCCGCCCTGGTTGATGCCGGCGAGACGGATGGTGCCCAGCGGCGACCGGACGGGCCGCAGCAGCAAGCGGGTTTTGATGGTGTGGTCCGGCATGGGAGATTTTCCAGAAAACACATGTTTTCTACCATCGGCTTCATTCATCAAGAGCTAAGATTCATGTATCCTCCTGGTCAGGATCACCAAGGAGTTCATGTCATTGGCCGCCCCAGTCACCCAAAGAGACGTCGCCCGTGCCTGTGGCGTGCACCCGAGCACCATCTGCCTGGCGCTGGGAAACTCGCCCTCGATTCCGCAGCCGACGCGCGAGCGGGTGCAGGAGATGGCGCGCAAGCTCGGCTACCGGCCGAACGCCGCGGCGCGCAATCTCGCGCTTCTGCGGGGGGAGAAGGCGGATCCCGTGGATCTGCCGCTGGCCTGGATCAACCAGGAGGCGCAGCGCGGTTTCTGGAAGACCCATCCGGTCGCCCGTCGCTATTTCGAGGGAGCGCAGCGGCGGGCCCGGGAGCGGGGATATTATCTCGAGGAATTCTGGGCCCGGGAACCCGGCATGCGGCTGGTGCGTCTGGCCCAGATCATCCGGGCCCGCGGGGTCCAGGGCGTGGTGTTTCCGTGCTTCGGGTCGTTCGACCGCGAGCTGTTCCAGCCGCTGTGGAACGATTTCTCGACCATGGCCTTCAACGATCACCGCGCCGGCGACTGGGTCGACGTCGTTTGTCCCGATCACTATCACAACATCGATCTGGCCCTGCGCCGTCTGCGCCACCGGGGCTTCCGGCGCATCGGGCTGCTGCTGTCGGAGGGCTACGACGCGGCGACGGACGGCCTGGTGAGTTGCCGTTATCTTCGCTACCAGGGCGAACTCTCCCCGGCCGATCGCATGGCGCTCGGCCTGCTGCCCGATGACGCGATGGATCGTGCGGCCCGGATCGAGTCCTGGTGCCGTGAATACCGGCCGGAGGTCGTCGTCTGCGGCGATGCCGGACTGCGGGAGTTCGTCCACGCGGCGGCGCCCGATGTCGCGGCGGCGCAATTGCAGGCGTCGGCAGAGGAGGCGGCGGCCGGAGTCGACGAACAGGCTGGGGATGTGGCCGCGATGGCGGTCGACTGCCTCGCCGAGAAGATCCGGCGCTTCGAGCGCGGCCTGGGCGGGAACACCCGCCGCTATTTGCTCAAGGGCGCATGGCACGACGGCACGTCGCTGGAGCGGCGGCTGGAGGCGGTCGCCTGACCGGACCGACGCCATCGACCGTCAACCGCCGCGCTGGCGTGCGCACACGGCGCCGGGCTCCTTTCTTCTCATGCAGGAACATACTCCGCTCAACGCCCACGACATCGAACGCCTCCTGTCCACGCCGCCACCCAGGGTGGTCGAGGCCGTCCGCCGGTTGCCCGGCGATTTCGCCGTGCTCGGCGTCGGTGGAAAGATGGGCACGACGCTCGCGGTGATGCTGCGCCGGGCGCTCGATCTGGCCGGCCGGCGGGAGGCGATCGTCACCGGCGTGTCGCGCTTCAGCCGCGCCGAGGGCCGGGCGGCCTTGGAGGCGTTTGGCGTTCGCACCCATCCGTGCGACCTCGCCGACGCCGCGCAAGTCGCGAACCTGCCGCCGGCGGCCCACGTGCTGCATCTGGCCGGACAGAAATTCGGCACCGACTCGGCGCCCGAGACGACGTGGATCCAGAACACGGTGGTGCCGTCGCTGGTGGCGCAGCGTTATCGCGACGCCGGCATCGTCGTCTTTTCGACCGGTTGCGTGTATCCGTTTGCGTCGACCGCAGGCCCGGGTTCGACGGAGACGGATCCGGTGGCGTTCAACGGCGAGTATGCCAGCACCTGCATCGGGCGGGAACGGGTCTTCTCCCACTACAGCCGGCGCTGCGGCACGCGCCAGCTGATGTTCCGGCTCAACTATGCCGTGGAGCCGCGCTACGGGGTGCTGGTCGACATCGCGGCCAAGGTGTGGGCGGGCGAAGCGATCGATGTCTCGACCGGCTGGTTCAACTGCATCTGGCAGGGCGACGCCTGCGCGCAGGCGATCCGCTGTCTGGAACTCGTGAGTTCGCCGCCGCGAATCCTGAATGTCACCGGCCCGGAGAAACTCTCGGTGCGGGCCGTGGCGGAGGAATTCGGCCGCCGGCTTGGGCGCGAGCCGCGTTATTGCGGCGTCGAGGCGCCGACGGCCTGGCTGGCGGATGCGAGCCGCGCCCGGGAGCTGCTTGGGCCTCCCGACACGTCGCTCGACCAAATGCTGGCGGCCGTGGCCGGCCATATCCTGGGCGGGGGAACCCTGCTGGGGCGTCCGACGCATTTCGAAACCCGCAGCGGGAGCTTCTGACATGGATCTTCGCAAACACCTTCTCGCCGGCCAGGTCATCCCGGCGCATCCACTCGCGTTGGACGAGCACCGTTTCCTTTCGGAAAAACACCAGCGGGCGCTCACGCGATACTACTTCGATTCCGGCGCGGGCGGGGTCGCGGTGGGCGTGCACTCGACCCAGTTCGAGATTCGCGATCCCCGTCACGGGTTGTTCGAACCGGTGCTCGAACTGGCGTCCCGCGCGATCGACGAGGCGCAGCTGCGCGCGCCCCGCGATTTCGTGAAGATCGCCGGGGTGTGCGGACGCACTCCCCAGGCCATGCGCGAGGCCGGACTCGCCCGTGGGTTCGGATACGACGCCGCGCTATTGAGTTTCTCGGCGTTGAACGGCGAAGCGGAGGACGTCCTGCTTGAGCATGCCGCCGCGATCTCCGGGGTGCTGCCGGTGATCGGCTTCTATCTGCAGACGGCGGTCGGGGGGCGGGTTTTGAGCCATCGTTTCTGGCGCCGGTTTGCGGAGATCCCCGGGATCGTGGCGATCAAGATGGCTCCGTTCAACCGCTACCGGACGATCGATGTCGTGCGCGCCGTCGTGGAATCGGGGCGGACCGATCTCGCGCTCTACACCGGCAACGACGACACGATCGTCACCGATCTGCTCACCCCGTTCGAATTCGAACGCGAAGGACGAAAGACCGGGCGGCGAATCGAAGGCGGGCTTCTCGGACACTGGGGGGTGTGGACCCGCGCGGCGGTGGAACTGTTCGGGAAGATCCAGCGCGCCAGGAGCGAAGCGGCCGTGGCGGCGGATTGGCTGCGGACGGCGGCGGCGGTGACCGATATGAACGCCGCGCTCTTCGATGCGGCGAACGACTTCAAGGGCTGCATCCCGGGCATCCTCGAGGTTCTCCGGCGGCAGGGGCTGGTGCCGTCGGCGCATTGCCTCGATCCGCACGAAACGCTTTCGGCGGGGCAGGCGGACGAGTTGACGCGGGTGACGAAGGCTTATCCCGTCCTGACGGACGACGATTTTATCGCCGAGCATCTCGATCGCTGGCTGCGTTGACGCATGACGATCCCATCCGATGCGACACCGGCCTCGTGCGAGGAGGTTCTCCGGCGTATGGTGGCGTGCAATACGGTCAATCCCCGGCTCGGCGGCCCGCCCGAGGGGCAGTGGCATCTGGTCGATCTCATCGAAGCGTGGGCCGGCCGGTGGGGGCTGTCCGCCCGGCGGTTTCCCGTCGGAAGGGGAGAGGACAATCTCCTGGTCTTCTGCGAACCGTCGCCGTCCGCTCCGTGGCTGCTGTTCGACAGCCATCTCGACACCGTGGCGGCGGAAGGCATGACCGTGCCGCCGTTTGAGCTCGAGGAACGAGGAGCCCGGCTGCACGGGCGCGGAAGCTGCGATACGAAAGGTTCGGGGGCGGCGATGCTCTGGGCGCTCCGCGACTATGCGCGGGCGTCGCACCGGCCCAACGCCGTCGGGATACTGTTCACCGCCGACGAGGAGGTGCGCATGACCGGGGCGCGCGTCTTTGCCGCCGGGCCCCTGGGGGACTATCTGCCGCGTCTGCGCGGGATCGTCGTCGGCGAGCCCACGGCGCTCCATCCCGTCGTGGCGACGAATGGTGTCGTGCGCTGGCGCACGATCGCACGCGGCGTGGCGGCGCATTCGTCGAATCCCGCGCTCGGCCGTTCCGCCATTTCCGCCATGGTGCGCGTGGTGGAGGCCTTCGAGACGCGGTATGTGCCGGCGGTGACCGCGACCCACCCGATGACGGGCAAGGCGGCGGCGAGCGTGAATGTCATCACCGGCGGATCGCAGGTGAACGTGATCCCGGATTTTTGCGCCATCGAGTGCGATCGTCGGCTGGTGCCGGGCGAAAACGCCGGGCAGGCGCTCGCGCAGCGCGACGCGGCGCTGGCCGGGTGTCCGGAAGTCGAACACGATTCCCTCTATGCCGTGCCGCCGCTGGAGGAGGATTCCAGCCGGCAGCTCTTCGCCTGGGCACAGCCGCATCTGCGGGCCGCGGGGACTCCTTCCATGCCGGCCGGAGCGGCCTATGTGACCAACGGCAGCCTCTACGCGGCGGCCGGAGCGCAGGTGCTCGTGCTCGGCCCGGGGCACGCGGCGCAGGCTCACACGAACGACGAATGGATCGCGCGCGATGACCTGCAGAGGGCCGCCGAAGTTTACGGTCGCTTGATGGCCTCGGCCTGAATCCCAGGCGAGTTCCGGTTCAACGCGTCGACCCAGCCGTGCAGGAGGGCCGCGTCGCGTCGCAGGGCGGCGGGATCGTCGTTCTCGACGAACTCGAGCAGCAGGTCGTGCGGTTGCGGCGAACCGCGAAGCAGGTCCAGATACAGCCGCCAGTCCTTGTGCCCGTCCGCCAGCGGCCACCGCCGGATCGGCGGAGCCGTCCAATAAAAGACGTGCACGTTGGCCAGACGGTCCAGGAGGGAGGTCAGGGAGAGGCGGTTGTCCTCCGCGGACTGGACGGGATCCGGTTGCCAATACGTGAGCAGGTGCGGCTCGGCACATGCGGCGAGCAGGCGCCGGTGCGTTTCGTCCGTATCCGTGAGCGTGCCGCCATGGCGTTCGAACGCGACGCGGATTCCGGCGTGCGCGGACAACGTCGCGATCCTCCGGGTGTCCTGCACGACGCGTGCCCAATGGGCGTCGTCGGCTGCAGCCGACCCGCGATCGCCGGCCCAGACGCGAATGAGCCCGGCCCCGAGCGCGAGGGCCGAGTCCAGCACGGACTCGAAGGAGAGGCCGGCGGTTTCGCTGACGCCGGCGCGATAATAGGAGCCGTAGCCGGTCGCGAGTCCGAGATTCCGGGAGAGGGCGCCGATCGCTTTGGCGCGCCCCACGTCGCCATGCGGCACGTGGAGATCGCCGCCCCATTCGATGACACTGAGCCCGGCCTCCACAGCCAGATGAGCCACCGTCTCGGCCGGCAGTTTTCTGAACGTCACCGAAACCAGGCCGGCGCGAAAAGGGAGGAGGCTGCTCATACAGGTGGACAAGGAAGATGGCAGGATCGCAGGTGCGTCCAGCGTTCCCTCGCACTCATGCGGATGAGTAGCATCACAGTCGCCGACACCGCCCGCCGCCTGTCCAGCTTACGTGCCCCGACCGCTGGCCCGACGATTATCGTTCACGCCGGTGCGTGCACCGTCGGGACTGCGGAAATCCGGGGCGCACACGAACCATGAAAACCCCTGATCCATGCGTCGTCGCGGACGTTCTCCGTCTGCGTCTTCTCCGTCGGTTACCCGGTGTCGCGCTGGTGTTGAGCCTGTTTGCGACCGGTCCTGGATTGTCACCCAAGGTCTCGGCCGCGGACATCACCCTGACCCAGGCGATGCTCGACGATTATCATCTCGGCGGCGGCATCGTCGATTTCTCCCAGGCGACGATCGGCTATGATGCGAACGCGGTGGCGAACAACCTCCAGCCGGGGGACACGATCTACATCGCCGCCCACACGCGAAAGATGCTTCGGTTGAAAAACATCACCCAGGGGACGGCGGCGAATCCGATCACGATCACGAACAGCGGCGGGCAATTCATCCTGCAGGACACGATCCCCACCAACTACGACTCGCAGGGCCTCGGGCTTTGGGGCTGCCAGCACGTCATCCTGAAAGGCACGCCGTCGCCCGGCAACTACGACTACGGCATCAAGATCGCCAGCACCAAGTCGGGCGCCACCGGGATCAAGATCAGCGACAACGGCAACAGCTCCAATCTCGTCGGCTCGTTCGATGTCGAGATCACCGGCATCGAAATCGCCAATACGGGATTTGCGGGCATCCAGGCCAAGTGCGAATCGGCGATGCCGTCGGGCTATGTCATGTCCGGGATTCATATTCATCATAACTATATCCACGACACGGCGGGCGAGGGGCTTTACATCGGATGGACTTCCACCGGCCATCACAGCCTCAGCGACCTCGAGATCGATCACAACACGATCGTCAACGCCGGCTGGGACGGCATCCAAGTCAACCACGTCGTGGAGAACGGCTCGGTCCACGACAACACTCTCGTGGGGTATGGGGCGCGCAGCGACGAGTCCGGATCGGTCGGCGATCCGAACTACTGGCAGAACAAGGGCATCATCACCGGTGGCTCGGAGATCGACATCTACAACAACTGGGTCGAAGTCACCGACGATCTCGCCGGCACGCCGATGTTTCTCTATGCATACAAGAACGCGAACATCTATAACAACGTCTTCATCTACACGGGCTACTCCGGCGATCCCACCCCCGAGCCGGGTATCTATGTGGCCGACGTGTCGAGTTTGCCCCCGGTTTCCGGGACGGTCGTCAACGTGATCAACAACACCATCGTCACTCCCGAAGGCTCCGGCATCGAAGATCGGAGCACCGGGGCGACGGTGAACGCCGTCAACAACATCGTGGCGGCGCCCGGCACCTCCGGGTCCTACGTCGTGCGCTATTCGTCCGGCGTGACCCTGAACGAGACGACCAACCTGTATGTCGGCACCGTCGCCGGGGCCGGCTTTACCAATGCCGCCGGCGGCGATTACAGCCTCGCATCGGGTTCGCCGGCGGTCGACGCCGGGACCAATGTTGCCAGTTCCGGTGTCACGGCCGATATCTCCGGCACGAGCCGCCCGCAGGGAACGGCCTACGACATCGGCGCCTATGAACGAAGCGGTGGCGGCGGCTCGACGCCCACCGTGGGGATCCTTACGCCGGACGCCTGGGGCACCGCGACCGGCAGCGGTTATTGCCCGGCGACCGGCGCATTCAACGCCCAGCCCACCTGGGACGCGACCAATCTGCGGCCCACGGGAGACGACCCAACCCCAAACTCGGATACCAACACAGCCTACGCCGACCGCTACTGGTATATCGATTTCGGCGCCGATTACGCCAAGGTCCGGATCACCGGCATGTGGACCCGCTACCGTCCGTATAGTGGCGGCAGCTATGCGGGGTTCCCGGCGATGTGGTGGGACGACGACAAGGACACCACCAACGACGGCACGACGGCGACCGGGCTGAAATTTGCCTCCGCGCAAAGTCTGCCGGAGATCGGCACGCAGCAATGGGCGCAGGATGCCGACCTTTCGGCCGCTCCGGTCACGCCCCCGGGACGCTATCTGTTGGTCAGCACGGGATCGAGTCCCACCAATCGAGCCAATGAATTCGTCTTCATCGGTTATCGGGTGAACTGACGGCGATCCGCCGCGACTCGCAACGGAGAGCGCTCCGGCGGCAATTTGCCGGAGCGCTTTGCGTGCCGCAGTCGTGCTCCGAGACGATTCTGGGCGCGGTTGACGCCGTGCTTGGGCGCGAATCCAGCCGGATCCCATTCGTTTCCTTGAGCAGTCCGGTGAATCTTCTCGACCCGATTTTCCCCATCTCGAATCCAGCTGAAGCCGGAACCGCTCGCCGCCGCGTTCAGTGAGATCGAACGGGCTGTCGTAATCGATTGATCGCTTGGCTGCGTTGCGATCAACGAAGCCTCGAGACCGGAGGACAGGCGTGTCGATCTTCCGGTCAGGATTCGGAAAGCAGGCCGTGCATGATTGGCTAAAACGAGAAGAGACTGGGTGACGTCGTGGCGGGCGCGAAGGGGTGGCTGCCGCGCACCTCCCTGCATCTGCTCTCCAACGGCCGGCTTTTCGCGTATGCACAAAACGCGGAGAGGCTGCGGCGGCTTCTTCGCCTCGGCCGCAGGCAGGCGCGCGGCGTCCCTTCGTCCCATGGAGTGAGACGGCGGGCGAGCTTCTGCGTCGCGAATCAGGATGGAGCGCGATTTCCCTTTTTCCCGATTCAACCGGGACTTTTTCCCGACACATTGAACTCGAACGCACCCGTCCGCTCCGTTGGATTACGATGTCTTGATCTCCTTTATTGCCCATCACCATGCTGGCTGTTCCCTCCGCGCGTCGTTCGGCGGATATTTCCGATGATTCACATCGCGATGAATGCCGGTGACGCATCGGCCAAGAGGCCGGCGGGCATGTCTGTGCAGCAAGGTGAATTGCAGTCGTGCCGCGAGAGTCTGTGGCGGTCGCCGGTGCCTGATGGGAAGGGGGCTTTCCGCGGTGCGGGCCTGCTCGCGGTGATCATGACTTTTTTCTCGAATCCAACGCCATGAATCCTTTCGCGCGTGTTCACCGGTCCATGATGGGCCGCCAGCTATTCAGCCAGTGTCGTCGGGCGCTGGCACTGACCCTGGTCGTCGGGACGATCGCCACGATGCGGGCGGGGCAGGATTATACCGAGCCCTACACCTTCACGACCCTGGCCGGAGCGACGGATCGCGGTTCTGCTGACGGCACCGGCGCAGCGGCGCGCTTTCGGTTTCCCCAAGGAGTGGCCGTCGACGGCAGCGGCACGGTCTACGTGGCCGACACGTCGAATCACGTCATCCGGAAAATCACGCCGGCCGGCGTGGTGACGACCTGGGTGGGCAAGGCGGGCATCCCGGGCAGCGCCGACGGCCAGGGAGCCGCGGCGCGCTTTTACAAACCAGTGAGTCTCGCGGTGGACAAATCCGGGAATGTCTATGTGGCCGACGGACTCTGCACGTTGCGGAAAATCACGCCGGCCGGCGTGGTGAGCACCCTGGCGGGTGCTTTCGATGTCTCGCGGGTGGTCGACGGC
>Ga0222421_100357_pt1 | contig 16175 bp, 12 predicted proteins | sample 3A1ome_2_FD_182473 | JGI IMG/M metagenome (GOLD analysis project Ga0222421, IMG submission 182473) | Enriched microbial communities from leaf-cutter ant dump, University of Wisconsin, Madison, United States - 3A150A (version 2) | ecosystem: Environmental > Terrestrial > Nest > Insects nest > Nest... | reverse complement strand
CGGTGACTTCGCGGACGAAGGCCGACGCGCCGGGATAGGTCGGCGGGACGGTGACGACGGCCTCGGTGTCGGGCTCGGCGGGGATCTCGACCTGGCGCAGGCCGGCGAGCGTGGCGTCGACGGCGGCCCAGTTCATCTTGACGATGCTTTCGCCCTTCTTGCCGTAGGTCTTCTCGATGGATTTCTTGATGTGCTTGATCGCCTCTTCCTGCGGGAGGACGCCGGAGAGGGCGAAGAAGCAGGTCTGGAGCACGGTGTTCGTGCGGCGGCCCATGCCGCTGTCGTGCGCGACCTGGGTCGCGTCGACGACGAAGAGTTTCAACTTTTTTGCGATGAGGGTGCTCTGCCAGTCGCGCGGGAGCTTCTTCCACGTGGTGGCGGGATCGTAGGGCGAGTTGAGCAGCACGGTCGCGCCGCTGGCGGCGAAGCCGAGCACATCGGCGCGGCCGACGAAGCTGAACTGGCTGCAGGCGACGAAGCCGGCCTGGCGGATGAGATACGGCGAGCGGATCGGCCGCGGGCCGAAACGCAGGTGCGAGACCGTCATCGAGCCGGACTTCTTCGAGTCGTAGACGAAGTAGCCCTGGGCGTAATACGGCGTCTGGCCGCCGATGATCTTGATGGAATTCTTGTTCGCGCCGACGGTGCCGTCCGCGCCGAGGCCGACGAAGACGCAGCGATGGACGTCCGCCGCCTCGATGTCGAAGTCGGCGTCGTAGCCGAGCGAGGAACCGGTGACATCGTCGAGGATGCCGACGGTGAAGTGATGGCGCGGCTCCCAGTGGGTGAGGTTTTCGAACACGCTGCGGGCCATGGCGGGCGTGAACTCCTTCGAGCCGAGGCCGTAGCGGCCGCCGACGACGCGGGCCGAGCCGGCGAGGGGCGAGCGGGCTTCCGCGAGCGCGGCGACGACGTTGAGGAAGAGCGGTTCGCCGAGGCTGCCGGGCTCCTTGGTGCGGTCGAGGACAGCGATGGCCTTGGTGGTCGCCGGCAGGGCGGCGATGAAGGACTTGACGTGGAACGGCAGGAAGAGCCGGACGGCGACGACGCCGACCTTCTCGCCCTTGGCGACGAGCCAGTCGACGGTTTCGGCGATCGTCTCGACGCCGCTGCCCATGCACACGATGACGCGCTCGGCCTCGGGGTGGCCGTGATAGTCGAAGAGATGGTAGGAACGGCCGGTGACCGCGGCGAAGCGGTCCATGGTTTCCTGGACGATGGCGGGCAGCGAATCGTAGAAACGGTTGCCCGCCTCGCGGCCCTGGAAGTAGACGTCGGGATTCTGCGCGGTGCCGTGCAGCGTGGGATGGTCGGGCGTCATCGCGCGGGCGCGGAAGGCGGCGATGTCCTTCTCGTCGATCACGGCGCGCAGATCGTCGTCGGAGAGCGGGGCGATCTTGGCGACCTCGTGCGAGGTGCGGAAACCGTCGAAGAAGTGGATGAACGGCACGCGCGCGCGGTAGCTGGCGACGTGGGCGACGAGCGCGAGATCCTGCGCCTCCTGCGGGCTATTGCTGCAGAGCAGCGTGCAGCCGGTGGCGCGGCAGGCCATGACGTCCTGGTGATCGCCGAAGATCGACAGGCCCTGCGCGGCGAGCGCGCGGGCGCTCACGTGCAGGGTGAACGGCAGGAACTCGCCCGCGATCTTGTAAAGATTCGGGATCATCAGCAGGAGGCCCTGCGACGCGGTGAACGTCGTCGTGAGCGCGCCGCCGAGCAGGCCGCCGTGAACCGTGCCGGCCACGCCGCCCTCCGATTGCAGCTGCACGACCCGCGGGACTTCGCCCCAGAGGTTCTTCTTGCCGGCGGCGGCCCATTCGTCACAGGACTCGGCCATCGCCGAGGACGGCGTGATCGGGTAGATGGCGACGAGCTCGTTGAGCCGGTAGGCGACGGAAGCGACGGCCTCGTTGGCGTCGCAGATGATGAACGAGGGCTTGCGGCCGGTATTCATAGGCAAAGGAAATGTGGCCTCTTGCGGAGGGCAGAAAGGCTAGTGTGCATGGTCGCAAGAAATGCGGCACCCCGCTCCGCATGCCTTGGCTTTGCCGCCGCAGAAGTTGCGGATTGCGCGGCCGGCGGCCGGGATTCCCGGGCGAACGCGATCGCGGGCCATGCACGGTGCGGATGGGTGCGGCCGACGCTTGCGTCCGTCCGCTCCGGCCGGCGGGAGCGACAGCGCCGGATCGGAAGGCTTCGGGGCGGCTCAGCCGGCGAAGCTGTAATCGTAAGGTTTGCGCATCTCGCGGGCGAGATAGCCGTTGGCCGTGTCGGCGCCGTCGCCGACGAAGCGTTCCTGCTCCGCGTCCCACGTGAGCTTCAGGCCGGTGCGCAGGGCGATGGCGCCGAGATGGCACATCGTCGCGGAGCGGTGGCCGGTCTCGACATCGCAGATCGGGAGCGCGCGGGAGCGCACGCAGTCGAAGAAGTTTTTCCAGTGGTCGTTGCTCTTGGCGAGACGCTCGGCGTTTTCCGGGAGGCGCACGCGGAGCAGGTCCCGATCGTTGGCGGAAATCTCGTGGCGGTTGACCCAGATCCAGCCGTCGGAGCCTTGGAAACGGATGCCGTTGCGCTGGCCCTTGGGATTCAGCGCCTCGCCGTAAATGCTGTCATCCGGCGTCGTGTGGATGTTGAGCGCGATGCCGTTGGCGTAGGTGTAGTTGACGGTGTAATCGGAGAATGCCGTGTAGCCGCCCGGGACCGGCTGCGTGAGCGGACGCGCGGCGATGTCGCGCGGTGCGAGCAGGCCGATGGCCCAGTAGGCGATGTCGTTGTGATGCGCGCCCCAGTCGGTCATGGTGCCGCCGGAATACGCATACCAGAAGCGGAAAGTGCCGTGGCAGCGCTCGGGCACGTAGTCGACGGCGGGCGTCTGCCCCTGCCAGAAATCCCAGTCGAGGCCGGCGGGGACGGGCGCGGTGGCGAACGGTCCGCCGCGGAGGCCGGCGGGCAGCCACACGTCCACGGACTTGAGTTGGCCGATGCGCCCGTTGCGGACGAGTTCGCAGGCGAGGCGGAAACGGGGCGAGCTGCGCTGCTGGGTGCCGGTCTGGAGCACGACGCCGTGGTCGCGCACGGCCTGCACGACATGGCGGCCCTCGCCGATGGTGAGCGTGAGCGGCTTCTCGGCGTAGACGTCCTTTTTCGCGCGGGCCGCGGCGATGTTGACGAGCGTGTGCCAGTGGTCGGGCGTGGCGTTGATGACGGCGTGGATGTCGTCGCGGGCGAGCAGTTCGCGGAAGTCGTGGTAGATCGCGGGCCGCCGGCCCTCGACGGTGAACTTCTCGGCCGCGGCGGCGGCGTGGGTCGCGTCGACATCGCAGACGGCGACGATGTCGCCGTGGTTGCCGGCGTTGGTCGCGTCGACCTTGCCCATGCCCCCGCAGCCGATGAGGGCGAGGGCGGGGCGGTCGTTGGCGGAGAGTTTTTTCACCGGGGCGTCGGCGGCCCGGAGCTGCTGCTCCACGAACCACAGCGGCACGCCGGTCATCGCGGCGATCATCGTGCAGCGCCGGAGAAACGCGCGTCGCGAGATGTTGAAGGCGGGGGCGGGGGAGGCCGGGGGAACGTTCATGAAAAAATGAAGGAGAGCGGAGGGCGGCTGAAAAAAGAGGGCCGCAGGTTTACCGCAGGGATGTCGGTCGCGGCGGGGAAAAGTTCCGGATCGCGGCGGAAACGCGCGGTTCAGCCGCCGTAGCGGGCGGCGAGTGCGGCGACGGTGCGGTGGATGCTGGCGCGGAGCTCCGGCGGCGAGATCACCTCGGCGGCCGCGCCCCAGCCGAGGATCCACTGCTCGACCTCGGAGAGCGCGCCGAGCCGCAGGCTCAGCTCGAGGCCGCCGCCGGGCAGCTCGCGCATGTCCTGCGACTCGTGCCACTCGCGCTCCCGCACGCGCGCGGCGGCGGCGGCGGCGAAGCGGATGACCACGCGGTGGTCGCCGGCGCCGCCGAGGACGCCGAGGGCGGAGGCGAAGAACTTCTCCGGCGAGAAATCCGCCGGCCGCACGAAGGACCGCCCCGTCCCGGCGGCGCCGGCTATGCGCGGCAGCGCGAAGGTGCGCAGCGCTTCGCGTCCGAGGTCGAAGCCGACGAGATACCAGAGGTTCTCGCGGTTCGCGAGGTGGTAGGGCCGGACGCGGCGGGCGGAGGCGCGGGTGTCGCCGGGTTTCCGATACGAGAAGGCCACCTCCTCCTGGCGGAGCACGGCGGCGCTGAGGGTGTTGAAGACGGCGAGGTCGGTCCGGCCGAGGCCGAAGTTGCGGAAGGAGACGGCGCGCAGCTCGTCGGCGGGCGAGAAGGAAATGCGGTCGCGCAGGCCGCGGGCGAGCTTCTCGAACGCGACCGCGAGCTGGCCGTGGAACGGCGTGCCCTGATACTGCCGGAGCGCGCTCTGGGCCACGAGCAGGGCCAGCAACTCGCCCTCCGTCACGTGCACGGTCGGGAACGCGTTCACCGGATGCGTGTAGCGGTAGGCCTGGATCTGCGCGTCGAACTCGATCGGCAGCTCGAGCCGGTCGCGCATGAAGGCGATGTCGCGCACGACGGTCTTGCGCGAGACCTCGAGCGTCCGCCCGAGCCGGGTGCAGTTGACGAGCGCGCCGCGGCGGAGCTCGTCGTGGATTTTGAGCATGCGTTCGAGCGGCGGACGGGAGAGCTGGGCGCGGGCATTCATGCGGACGGGGCGGCGGAAGGGCGGGCGGGACGGATTTGGGGCTTACCCGGACGGGCGGGCGTGTCGATGGAGAGGATGCGGTGAAAAATTCCGGACATTGTCGAGACTGGGTCAGCCAATGTCCCACCCCCCGGGGTAGGATGCGCCCATGAACTCCTCCCTTCGCTCCATCGCCAAAGTCTCCCGTCGTTCGAAGAAATGCTCCGTGCCCCTCGGCCTGATCTGGGTGCATCTCGGCGCGGCCCATCGCGTCACCCCGTGGCCCGAGGTCCGTTTCGAGCGCCGCTACGACGACGAATGGATTCCGATCCAGCCCTCGGTCGACGCGCTGGCTTCCGCCGCGCGCGCCTGCGGGCCGGTCGAGTGGCGGCCGTATCTGGAATTCGTCCCGGCGGACGTGCGCGAGTTTCTGGGCCGCTTCGCCTTCGGCCGGATGGAGGCGCTGCAGGTCGCCGCCCGCTGCCCGGACCTGCTGCCGGCGCTCGCGGATGCGCCGGCGCTGACGTCCTTCGTCGCGGCGCACGCCAGCCTGCGGGGCGCGGGCGCGGCCTGCTGGGACGAGATCAACGCGATCCATGAACGCAGCGGCATCTTCGGCGTGATGGAGTGGCTCGGGCTGCCCGCGTCGCGGCAGACGCTCGCCATCCTGCGCGCCATCGCGGAGCCCGACGTGCCGAAGCGGCTGCTCGAGCCGCTGCGCACGCAGCTCTGGGAACCGCGCACGATCTTCGCCCTCCAGCGCCTGCCCGCGATCACGGACCGGCAGCTGGCGCGCTTCTGCAACGCGCTCGCGGCGTGAACGCGACCGGTGCCGACCGGCGTCGCGCCGGCGTGCGCGTGGCGCGGATCAGCGCCGGCCGCCTTCGCGGCGGCGCAGGCGGTCGCGGGCCGCGTCGAGCTGGGCGCGCTCCCGGGCCGTGAGGCTGCCGATGCCGGACGCGGCGATCTTGTCGAGCAGGGCGTCGACATCCGCCGACACCGCGTCGACGCGGGGTTTCACGATCGCGACCGGGCGGATGTTCTCCTCCGTCCGACCCGATCCGCCGAATCGCGGCCACGAGAAATGGCCCTGTTCGCGGCGCACCATGGCGTAGGCGAAGCCGGTCGTCGCCCAGAGGGAGAGCAGTTGGGCCCAGTCGTGCGTGCTGAGCGCGATCAGCGTGTAGATGCCGACGAGGATCGCGGCCACCCACTTCGCGAGCAGGGTGAAAAAAAACGGCGCGTCGGGATGGAGCGTGGCGAACGCGATGAACAGCCCGACCGCGCCCGCCTCGCCCGCGAGCGCGGTCGGCCAGGCGAGCCCGAGCAGCGTGAGCAGCAACGGCGGGAGAAAATAGAGCCCGGCGTAGAGCTGCAGGAAAATGCGCCGTCCGAAATGGCGCTCCACTTCGCGGCCGAACCAGGCGAGCATCAGCATCTCGACCGCGAACCATGGCTTCGGCGGATTCACGAAGCCATAAGTGACCACGCGCCAGACCTCGCCCCGCAGCACGGCGTCGCTGCGGAATGTCAGTCGATCGAGCACCCAAGGCAGATCGAGCGTCAGAATGATCGTCGAGGCGAGTAGCGTCACCACGAAGATCAGCGTCAGAAAGTGGGCCGCATAGACCGGATGGCCGCGCAGCCAGAGCACGGGGCGGTGTTCGTCGGAAGGATCGTAGCCGGGCATGGGGGAAGGGTTGCGACCGTGGGCCGCGTCCGGACGCCGGGCAAGCCGCGAACGCGATCGCCGGCGGCGCTCCGGCGCGAATGGGCGAAGCGCATGCGATTAACTGGCTGGAGCGGCGTGGACAGCCGGGGCCGGAGGGAGAATGCGAGCGGCGGATTCTGGCTCCGAACGGGTGCGTGGGAGTGCGAAAAACGGGAAAATCTCACGAGGTAACGAACGGTTTCCTAGGGAATGCCTCCAGCGATGGTTTCTATGTCGTTGTTTCACATCGCGATGAAATCCTGCACGAACGTTTTCAATAAAATCCTGCTCCCGGTTGCGGTTGGCCCGCGACGTGCTATGTCTATGTCGCTCCCGCTTAGCGGGGGTATTTTGGGGTAACTCAGACAATAAAGGGCGGACCGCTTAGGGGTAGGCGGTCCGCCCACTGTTTTTACGGGAAACGAAGCCCGATGAAGCTCGCCGGACGACACGCGAAGATTGGTGGCGTCTGTGGCTGCGCAAAGCGGCCCTGACAGGTGCGCCCGTCGGGCCACTCGGACGTCCCGTCACGCCAGCGGCGCTGGGTGAGAGGTTTCGGAGCGGGGGCGGTGATGCCTTGTCGCCCGACGGATGGTGCGGTTCAGCGTGCGACCGGGATGTGTGCGGCCTGCCGGAGGAGTTCGACCTTGGAGAGCTTGAGCCGCTGGGCGAGGGCGTTGAGGCGGACGATCTCCGTCTGGCCGAGGACGGTCAGCCGCTCCATGCCGTCGCGGTCGGTCCATTTCACGTGATGGCTTTTCTGGCGGGAGGTTTTCACCAGGTCGCGCAGGAAACCGAGGTCGTCGTCGGGCAGGTCCATCGTGCGGTGAGTAGCCGGCCGCGCGGCCGCGAGGTCAAGACCGGCTTCCGCGCGGCGCGCGGAGGCCGCCAGGGAAACGATGGCGCGACGCGACGCGGCGCCAAGCTCCGCCGGGAAACCTGCTTCCCGATGATCGGCCCGGGAGGGGGCGCGGCCGCTAGGTCGTCACTAGATCGATGATACGCGGCTGGGCGAGCCGGTCGAAGTCCTCGTAGGCCATCTCGATCACCTCGGTGTGCGTGCCGGCGTTGAACGCGATCCTGCGCTCGTGCGCCAGGCTGGCGGCCACGTAGACGGTGAGGCCATACAGGTTGCCGAAGGGCGGCATCGCGCCGACTTCGCAGTCGGGGAAGAGTTCGCGCAGGTCCGATTCCGTGGCGAGCCGAACCTCTTCGGATTCGAACATCTCGCGGACGTCCGGCAGGATCAGCCGGCGGGTGGCCGGCAGCACGATCATGGCGGGGGCGCCGTCGATCATCGCGATGACCGTCTTGGCGAAATCGCGGCCGGCGACATGGACCGACTGCGCGACCTCGGAGGCCGTGAAGGCCGGCGAGTGCTGGATGCTGACATACTTGACCGCGTTCTCATCGAGATACGCCTTGATCCGATTCGAGGTCATACGTCCTCCTGGGTTTTGAGGTCAACGTGCTGAAGCCGTCCGGGCGTCGTGCGGGGCGCGCGCCCCGGCGCCGTCCGCGGCCGGGCAAACCTAGCGCCGAAGTGCGTAGAGTAAAACCGGCCGGCGAGATTATCGACCGGGCCCGATCCCGGACGCTCGCGGCTCCGGTCGTCGGAGGGAAGGGCGCGGACATGGGCACTGCCGGCGGCGGCGGGACGGAAAACGAAAAAGGCGGCCGGTGGGCCGCCTCGAAAGGGAGTCGTGACGGACGCGGTCCGCCGGCCGGAATCGGATTCCGGAGTGGGGTGTGTGTCCGGGCGCGCTATTTCTTCTTTTTGGTCGCGGCGAGCTTCGCCTTGGTGGCCTGCCGCGCCGTGATGAGCGCGGACTTCCTTTGATTCAGGACATTCGTCTTCGACTGCTTCTGCGCCGCATTATTCTGTGCGGATTTCGGGGATTTGTCGCCCATGATGGCGATCTTTCGTGGAGGTTGACTCACCCGCGGAATGTTCGTTTCCCCGCGCGTGTGGAGGAGGCGCGCAGAGGCCGGACAATAGCGAGGGCAATCGCGCCGGCCGCCGCATTCCGGACCGGTCGGGCACGTCGCCGGCGGGAGGAAAGAAAAAGGCCGCCGGATATTACCGGTGGCCTGAGGAAAGGAAGCCCCCAACGCGGGCGACGCGTGAAGCGGAAAACGAAGGCCCGCGAAGGCGGGAGGAAAACGACGATTCGGAGCCGCGGGCTGCGGCCCCGGGAGCTCACCGATACTCCTCGCCCGTGAGTGCGTTGATGATCTTGAAGTTCTCGACGTGGTAGTTGAGGTCGGCGCGGAAGGCCAGTTTCACGCCGAAGAGCTTCTCCATGCGCACGAGCAGCTCGGCGTCCTCGCTGCGGAGGCGCTCGAGGATGCTCGGGTGCACGAGGACGCGCAGCGAGTATTCCTTGCCGTCGTTGCGGAGCTGGAGCCGGCGGACGACGGAGGACAGCTTGCGCTGGAGCTCGACCGACATCGTCGTCGCCGATTTCACGATCCCGCGGCCGCGGCAATACGGGCAGTCGACGTAGAGATTGCTCGAGAGCGACTCCTGCTGGCGCTGGCGCGTCATCTGGAGGATGCCGAGCGTCGAGATCGGGAGGATGTGGTTCTTGGCCTTGTCCGCGGACATCTCGGCGACCATCTTCTCGTAGATGGCGTTGCGATGGCGGCGCTCCTTCATGTCGATGAAGTCGATGATGATCAGGCCGCCGAGGTTGCGGAGCCGGATCTGGCGGGAGGCCTCGACCGCGGCCTCGAGGTTGACGGCGTAGATCACGTTCTTCTCGTCGCCGCCGCGGTTCTTGTGGGAGCCGGTGTTGACGTCGATGGAGATGAGCGCCTCGGTCTCGTCGATCACGATCTCGCCGCCGGACGGGAGCGCGACCTTGCGCTGGCCGGTCTGCTCGATCTGGCGCTCGATGTTGAAGCGCTCGAAGATCGGGATGCTGTCCTTGTAGAACGCGATCTTGCTGGCGGAGCGCTTGGAGATCTGGGCGACGAGCTGCTGGGTGTGCGCGTGGTCCTCCTTCGAGTCGATGAGCACGCGGTCGATCTCCTCGGTGAGGAAGTCGCGCACGGTGCGCTCGACGAGGTCGGGCTCCTGGTAGAGGCAGGCGGGGGCGCGCTGGCTCTGCATCTTGGCCTGGATGTCCTGCCAGGTCTTGAGGAGGAGGTGCAGGTCGCGGACGAAATAGCGGGCCTTCTTGCCCTCGCCGGCGGTGCGCACGATCACGCCCATGCCCTCGGGGATGGTGAGCTCGTTGATGAGGGTCTTCAGGCGCTTGCGCTCGGCGGGATCCTCGATCTTGCGGGAGATGCCGCAGCCGTCGGAGAACGGCGTGAGGATCAGGTAGCGGCCGGGGAGCGAGAGGTTGGTCGTGGTGCGCGGGCCCTTGGTGCCGATCGGGCCCTTCGTGACCTGGATCACGATGTCCGTGCCCGGCGGATACATCTGGGGGATGTCCTTGACGGTCGGCTCGGCGGGGCGGGGCGGGGCGTTCTTCTTCTTGTTGACGCGCACGACCTCGACGGACGAGTCGGCGGCGGCCGGGAGCATGTCCCAGTAATGGAGGAACGCGTTCTTGGTGTAGCCGATGTCGACGAACGCGGCCTTCAGGCCCGGGTCGAGGTTCTTGATGCGGCCCTTGTAGATGCCGCCGACCATGCGGTTGTCGGACTCGCGCTCGATCTCGAACTTCTCGAGGCGGCCGTCGACGAGGAGGGCGACGCGCTTCTCGAGCGGCTCGGAGTTGATGATGAGCTCGCGGTAGGAGCCCTTCTCCTTCTTGAAAACCGACAGGATCTTCTGGAGCAGCGGGCGCTGGCGGGCGCGTTCGTCGGCTCCGGCCTTCAGTTCGGCGGCGCTGACGGCCGCGGCTTCGGTGACGGGCGGGGGATTGACGAGCTCCTCGTCATATTTTTGTGCCACGTCCTGCGGCAGGCCGGGGTTGGATTGCGATTGATCGCTCATGTTGGGTGTCGTCGTGTGGGTTGGACACGGGGGCCCCGGGTGCGGCAGATGCGGCGCAGGAAATCCCGGCAGGGCGGTCGATAGCGCGAAGAAGCGATCTCATGTGAAATCCTTCCTGAAGCGATAGACGCTCTGGACCAGTCCTTGCAGCAAGCAGCAACTGAGCACGAAAGAGCCACCGTAGCTGATGAAGGGAAGCGGTATGCCCGTGATGGGCACCAGCCCGATGGTCATGGCGATGTTCACGAACACATGCACCGCGAACAGCACCGTGACGCCGATGGCGAGCAGGGAGCCGAAGCGGTCGCGGGCGAGGCCCGCGATGCGTATGCCGTTGAACAACACCATCCCAAAGAGACCGAGAACCGTGATACTTCCCAGAAAACCCTTCTCCTCGGCGATGACCGAGAAAATGAAATCGTTGTGCGCCACCGAGCGCGGCAGGTAGCCGAGGCGCGCCTGCGTGCCCTCGGTCCAGCCCTTGCCCGTGAGCCCGCCGCTGCCGACCGAGATCAGCGACTGGCGCTGGTTCCAGCCGATGCCCATCGGGTCGATCTTGTCGGGCGAGACGAACGAAATGATGCGGTTGCGCTGATAATCGCGCAGCGGCACCCAGGACTGCGCCTCGAATTTCCCGCGGTCCTTCAGGTAGGAGTAGCCGTGCGACTCCATGAAGTCCTCGTAGCGCCACGTGTCCCACGCGACGAGCCCCACGATCAGCATGAACGCCCCCAGCGCCGCGGCGAAGAACCGCGCGGACAATTTGGAGACATAGAGCATGGAAAAAACCATCGGGGGCAGCACGATCGCGGACTTCAAATCGGGCTGTAACAAGATCAAGAACATGGGCGCACCCACGGCAAGGGCCAATTTCCCCAGCACGCCGAGCGACTGCCGGACGGTGCCCACCTCGTTGCGGATCAACGTGCTCGCCGTGATCAACAGCACCGCGATCTTGGCCGTCTCGGAGGGTTGGAAGGAAAAGAACCCGAAGTCGATCCAGCGGCTCGCGCCCCATTTCTCCGCGGCTGCACCGCCGACGCCCGGCACCAGCACGAGCACCAGCGGCACCAGGCAGATCAGGTAAAACCAGTGCGCCACGCTCAGCCAGAAACGGTAGTCGACCAGCGAGACGACGAGGTAGAGCGCCGCGCCGGCCGTCAGCCAGACGAGCTGCGTGATCCAATTGCTGCCATGCACCGGCAGTTGCGCGCTGTAGATGAAGAACACCCCGAACAGGCTCAGCCCGGCCAGCGCCAGCGGCGTCAGCCCGTCCCAGCGCTCGCGCGTCTGTGTCTTGAAGACGCGGATATAGTCGGTGGGCGAGGGAAGGTTCACGGGTGGCCGGTGAAAAAGTTGCGTCACGAGAACACACGGCCCCGGCGCGTGCAACGATGCCGTGACGCCGCGGCGCGATTTTCAACGTCCGCGCGCGGGCGTGCGTCCTGTTTCCGCCGTTTCCAGCGTTTCCGCGGCCTCGCCGGCCGGTGCCTCCGGGTCGTCTTCCAGTTCCGGCCGGGCGCCCTGCGCCAGGCCGAGCAGCGTCCAGAACACCACGGCCGCCATCGGTCCCTCGAGCACCACGCCGAGGCTGGCGCTGACAAGGATCAGGCAGAGGATGCAGGCGTAGGCCCAGCCGACCGGATCTTCCGTGGCGCGCAGCGTCCGCCACGCGCGGAAGCCGACGATTCCCGCCAGCGCCGTCCAGACCGCGAGTCCGGCCAGCCCCATGCGCCCGAAGGCCGTGACGAAGATGTTGTGGGGGCTGCGCGTCGTGAACTCCTCCTCCGCGACCGGATAATATTCCTGCACGAAGCCGCGGCTGAGATCGGCGCCGAAGCCCTGGCCGAAAACCGGATTCGCGTGCCAGGTTTCCCCGGCGACGTTGCGCCACCAGACCCAGCGGAAGCGGTTGTTGTCGCCCTTCGAGGCGTTTTCCTCGTTCGCGTAGGTCTGGGTGCCGCGGAAATCCGCGAGGGAGCGAAACCGGTCCGTCACGCTCCCGAGTTTCTGCCCGGCCCAGGGATTCTGCGCGAAGACCGCCAGCGCGAGGACCAGCGCCGCCGCCCCGGCCGTGGCTCCGCCCTGCCACAGGGGGAAACGCCACCGCCGCGCCGCGAGCAGCAGGACCGTGACGACCGCGAGGCCGAGCATCGAGGCGCGGTTGCCCCCGGCGAAGACGTAGACGAACAGCCCCGCCGACAGCAGCCGCGTCCACGGTTGCAGCCGGCCCGCCGGCTGGAAGAACAACAGCACCGACGCCGCGCCGAGGAACGTCCCCGCCAGATCCCCCTTGAAAAAGATCACCGGGAGGCCGCGGACGGTGAGAACCGAGAGGAAGACGTCGGGAAAAGCCTGATACAGCGCGTGCACCAGCGGGAGCGCGCCGAAGCCGGCCAGCAGGCAGCCGTGGAGCAGCCGGCGCGCGGCGGGCCGCCGGTTCATGTCCTGGGCCACGAAGAAGAACAGCGCGTAATAAACCATCGCGTAGTCGCGCACGGCCAGCACGCCGAAGCGCGGCAGGTCGAAGGCGAGCCGCACGGTGCCCAGCGCCAGCCAGGCGAGCACCGCGAGGTTCAGTCCGTCCCGCGCGACCGGCGGACGCCGTGCGAGCGCGCAACGTATGGCCAGCCACGTCCCCGCGAGGCCCAGCGCGATCTCCGCGGGAAACAGCGGCAGGCCCGGCGCGGGCATCAACTGCGCGAAACCGCGGTTCCCGACGATGTAGCCGGCGAGCGCGCCGCCGACGGCGAGGGCGTCGAGCGGCAGGTGGGCGGCTGCGGTGAGGATGACGCCGAGCGCCAGCGCGGCGGCCAGCGCCGGTCCGGCATAGTCGCCGCGGGCGAGCGCCGCGCCCAGCCAGACGGCCGCCACCGCGACCGCGGATGTGATGATCAGAGTGCGCAGGCGCGGGCTCATGCGATCCGCACCGCGCGGTGCGCCACCGTCCGGTTGACCAGCCACGGCACGGCGGGCGACACGACGAGCCAGAGTTTGAACCAGCCCGGTCCGGCCGCGGCGCTTGCAAGTCCGCCCGCGATCAATCCGGCGGCGCCGCCCAGATCCGCCGCGCTGCAGCTGCGTTCGCGGTGCGCGGCGAGCAGCAGCGCATGATAATAGAGTCCCGCCGTCGCCGCCACGGTCGAGCAGCCGGCCGCGAAGACCCAGTCCGCCGCCGCCGCGTAGCGCGCGCTCACGAGCGGCCCGATCAGCCACGGCATCGCCGCGTGCACGGCCCACGCGATCGCCAGGCCGAGTCCCGTGAAGAGCGCGGCCGTGAGGTCGACGTCGCGCCGCAGCCGGCGCCGGGCCGCCTCCGTGTCCTCCGCCTGCGCGAACCACACCGGCTGCAGGTATTGCAGCAGCGTCATCCCGAGCATGGTCGGCAGCACGCTTCCGATCCCGGCTGCGAGCGTGTAATACCCTGCCGCCTCCGCGCCGAAAAACCACGCGATGATCCAGCGGTTCAAACCCAGCAGCACCCATCCGGCCACGGCGAGCGTCACGAACCGCGGCCCGTCGTAGACCGGCGTGAGCTGCCTCGGCGCCGGCTCCGGCCGGCGCCCGCCCCACGTTTTCGCCACCTGCCAGACGCCGAGCAGCGCGCCCGTCAATCCCTGCAGCAGCACACCGGCGAGCAGCGCCGCGACGCCCGCGCCGGTCGCCGCGTAGAGCAGCGGCGGGGCGAAAGAGCGCACGACCGACATGCCCGCGGATACGCCGAAATCGCGCCAGTGATCGCGCGCCGCCTGCAGGGCCGACTGGGCCAGCTGCGCGAGTGCGAGCAGCAGCGCGCAGCCGAACAGCAGCGGACCGATCGCGGGCGCCTGCGCCGGCGCGACGAGCCATCCGGCGCCGAGCGTCGCGGCCAGCAGCCAGGGCGCCCGGCGCAGCGCGGCCGCGGCCACCTCGGCGGCGAGTCCGCGGCGGTCGCCGGACGCCTGCCAGTGCCGGGAGACGAACTTCACCAGTCCGGCGTAGATCACGCTCACGCCCACCGCGGCCACGGTGACGGCCACGCCGTAGACGCCGTAGTCTTCGGGTGCGACGAGCCGCGACGTCAGCCGCACGCCGGCGAGTCCGCAGGCCAGCCCGGCCAGCTGCGCCAGCAGGATCGGCAGCAGCCGCCGGCGGAAGTCCCCCGACGAAATCCTCATGCGCGCGGCCGGCGGCCGGCGTTTTGATTTTGGCGATGCATGCGTTTTCTGCGTGGCTGCCACGATGCCAGCGCAGAGGCGAGACGACGGGCAAGCGACGCGGGCGTCAACACCGCGGCCGGCCGCGGCCGGCGTCTGCGCCGTCGTGGTCACGTTCCGGCCGGAGGTGGAAACGCTCGCGAACCTCCGCGCGATCCGCCGGCAGGTGGACCGCCTGGTGGTGGTCGACAACGCCGCCACGCCGGCGAGCCGCGCGCTGCTCGCGCCGCTCGCGGACGATCCGGCGGTCGCGTGCGTTTTCAACGAGGAAAACGCCGGCGTCGCCGCGGCGTTGAACCAGGGCTGGCGCCGGGCGGACGAGGGGCCGGAGGCGTGGCTGGCGACCTTCGACCAGGACAGCCGCGTGCCCGACGGCTATGTCGCCGGCCTGCTGGCCGGACTGGCCCGGTATCCGGAACGCGAGCACGTGGCCGTGGTCGCGCCGCTGTATCGCGACCGGAACCTCGGCTTCGTGTCCTCGGCCGCGGGGCCGGTGACCGGCGCCGGCGAGGCGGCGGTGAGCGTCGCGGCGACGTCGGGCAACCTCGTCGCGCGGCGGGCGCTCGCGGACGCCGGCGGATTCCGCGAGGACTTCTTCATCGACTGCGTGGACTTCGAATTCTGCCTGCGCTGCCGGCGGCGCGGATGGCGGATCCTCGAGGTCCGCGACGTGGTGCTGGAGCATGCGCAGGGCCGGTGGGAGCGGCGCCGCTGGCTGGGACGGGTGGTGCGGGTGAACGACTACGACGCGACGCGGCGGTATTACCAGGCGCGGAACCGGCTCGTGCTCCACGCGCGGTTCGCCGCATTCGATCCGCGGTGGTGCCTGCGCGACGCGTGGGGCTACGGCTGCGATCTGGCGAAGCTGGTCCTGCTCGGCGCGGGCCGCCGGGCGAAGCTGGCCGCGATCCTGACCGGCTGGGCGCATGCGTTCGCGGGCCGGCGGGGACCGCGTTGACGAACTTCGGGATTCCCAAGCCGCGCGAATCGCGTTTACTGGCCGGCGATGTCCGCCTCCGCGCCTCAAGTGCTCCACTACGTCGGCTACGACGACGATCGCGGCGGCATCGTGTCCGTCGTGCGGACGCTGGCGGCGACGGGCGCCTTCGGGTGCGAACTGGGCGTGAACCGCGGATTCGTGCAGCGGCGCGATCCGCCGCTGCGCACGCTGGGGTTCACCGCGCTGCCGGGCGAGACGCTTGATCCCGGCTCGCTCTGGCGCGCGCGGATCGTCGCCCGCGAGGTGCGCGGCTGGCTCGCGGCGGACCCGGCGCGGGTGTTCCACGGCCACTCGCGGGCGGGCCTCGCGGTCGCGCTCTGGCTGGCGCGGATGGGCGAGAAGCGCGTGGTCGCTAGCGTGCACGGCTACGGCCGGCGGCGCTGGTTCTACCGCTGGGCCGCGCGCCGGCTCGGCGACCGGCTTTTCTGGCTGAGCCCGGCGATGAAGCAGTATTACCGCGTCGCGACGCCGGACGATCCGTGGGCGCAGTGCATCCCCGGCTGCGTCGCGCTCCCGCGTTTCCAGCCGCCGCGCCGGCCGCGGACGGAGCCCGACACGATCCGCATCGGCGGCATCGGCGCGCTCGTCTCCTGGAAATGCTGGCATCTCGTGCTCGAGGCGCTGCGCGCGATGCCGACGCTGTCGCGGGCCAAGGTGCGTTTCCTGCAT
>Ga0222421_100356_pt1 | contig 16201 bp, 14 predicted proteins | sample 3A1ome_2_FD_182473 | JGI IMG/M metagenome (GOLD analysis project Ga0222421, IMG submission 182473) | Enriched microbial communities from leaf-cutter ant dump, University of Wisconsin, Madison, United States - 3A150A (version 2) | ecosystem: Environmental > Terrestrial > Nest > Insects nest > Nest... | reverse complement strand
TCTTCTTCGACAAGCTCGGCCTGCCCGTGGTGAAGAAGACCGCCACCGGCGCGCGCAGCACCGACGAAGAGGTGCTGGAGAAGCTGGCCGAGGACTACCCGCTGCCGGCCAAGATCCTGGAGCACCGCAGCTTGAGCAAGCTCAAGGGCACCTACACCGACAAGCTGGCCCAGCTCGCGCTGCCGCGCACGGGCCGCGTGCACACGCACTACGCGCAGGCCGTGGCCGTGACGGGGCGCCTGTCCAGCAACGACCCCAACCTGCAGAACATCCCCATCCGCACGGCCGAAGGCCGGCGCGTGCGCGAGGCCTTCGTGGCGCCTGCGGGCAGCGTGATCGCGAGTGCCGACTACTCGCAGATCGAACTGCGCATCATGGCCCACATCAGCGGCGACGAATCGCTGCTCAATGCCTTCCGCAACGGCCTGGACGTGCACCGCGCCACCGCCGCCGAGGTGTTCGGCGTGGCGGTGGACCAGGTGAGCAGCGAGCAGCGCCGCTACGCCAAGGTCATCAACTTCGGCCTCATCTACGGCATGAGCAGCTTCGGCCTGGCCAGGAACCTGGGCATCGAGACCAAGGCGGCGGCGGCCTACATCGACCGCTACTTCCAGCGCTACCCGGGCGTGAAGCAGTACATGGACGAAACCAAGGCCAGCGCCAAGGCGCGCGGCTACGTCGAGACGGTGTTCGGACGCCGCCTGTACCTGCCCGAGATCAACTCGCCCAACGGCCCGCGCCGCGCTGCCGCCGAGCGCGCCGCCATCAACGCGCCCATGCAGGGCACGGCCGCCGACCTCATCAAGAAGGCCATGGTGGCGGTACAGCAGGAACTGGACGCGAGCAAGCCCGCCGTCAAGATGATCATGCAGGTGCACGATGAGTTGGTGTTCGAGCTGCCCGAGGGCGAGGTGGACTGGCTGCGCGCCGAGATCCCGCGCCTGATGGCCGGCGTGGCGGAATTGAAGGTGCCGCTGCTGGCTGAAGTGGGAGTGGGCCCCAACTGGGAAAAGGCGCATTGAAGGCGCGGGCGATGGGGTGAATCGCTATTGCGGGCCGGGCGCGGTCATTGCATCGTTCCCGCATGCGCCTACGCCACATTGAAGTCTTCAACGCCGTCATGCTCACCGGGAGCGTGAGCGCGGCGGCCCGCCTCATCAACGTCACCCAGCCGGCGGTGAGCCGCATCCTCGCGCACGCCGAGCTGCAACTGGGCTTCCCGCTGTTCCACCGCCTCAAGGGCCGGCTGCCGCACAGCGCGCTCGCACCGCTGGCGGCCGAGGCCACGTTAGCGGCCAGGCCCAACGTCGACAGGCTGCTGTTGACCACGCCGCCCACCACGCCGGTTACCGGGCTCATGATTGCCATCAACGTGGGGCGCAGCACCATCGCACGGAACAAGTCCTCCACGTAGTCCGCCCCGTCCTTGCCTTCGCGCATGATGTTGTCGGTCAGGGACTGAGCGATCTGCTCATGCTCGCGCTGCGCGGCCTAGGCCATGCGCTCGTTGGCCTTGATGAAGTCGTCCTAGTACTCCTTGGCTCAGTCCTTGGAGTCCTTCTTGGCCATCGCTGCGCGCAGGCGCTTTTGCGTCGTGATCTCCTTTTCGAGCTGCTTGATGCGGCCGGGGATGACGTTGTCGGTGGCTTCGAGGTCCAGGCGCTGCTTTTCGAGCTGGGCGATGTTGAGGTCGATCAGCGCGGTGCTGGCCTCGCCGTACACGCGGTTTTGCAGCTCCAGTGCCTCGGCCTGGTCGTACACGGCCGCCGTGCTCTGGCGCAGCGCGTTGAGCTGCTGGCACAGCATGTGCGCCGCGTACTGCGCAACGGCCAGGCGGTGCGCTGGCGGTACTGTGTCCGTATCCGCATCGAGCGCGTGTGGCGCGGTGTAGGCAACGCGCACCACGGCACCCTCGGGCAGAGCGTTGATGCTCTCCAGCCACCAGCCACCAGCCACCAGCCACCAGCCACCAGCCACCAGCCACCAGCCACCAGCCACCAGCCGCCTCGACCGTTACTTCCTTGGTGCGCTCAACCTTCTTGCCATCTTTGCCGTCCACCAACTCGGTGACGGTGCGCTTGACGCGCTTGGCGGCCCCGGCCGTCATCTGCTTGGCCTGGGCGGCGAGGTCTTTGGTCTTGTCGTCGGACATTGATCACTCCATCAAGTGGGCCGCGAAATGCGGCGGTTGCGATGGAGTGACTGTGCCGGGGGAGGCTCAAAAACTAAGGCCAGCATATGCTGGCCTTAGAGATGGGAAAGTGCTTTTCAGACAGCACGACCCGCTGCAACTCACCAAGCAGCATGGCTTGGTGGCAGATAACGCATGCGCTCACGTGCACAAGCGCGGTCAGCTCAAAGCTGAATCGACTTACTTACGCTTCGAGTCGTCAACCCAGAAGCGGAAACAACCACCGTTCTTGCGGTAGATCTTCCGCCCATTTTTCACAATGTAGCGGCAGATCACCCAGTGGCCTCCGGGAGACTTTGCAGGAGTAGCCATGTGGCAACCCTCCTCAATCATGGTTGCAGGGGTTACCCGGTTGCAGTGCGAATCCATAGAGCGTAGACTCATAGACCTTTCCGCAAAGAAAGCACCGCCGATGCCTCACCCGTATTCGGCACCCAGGTGGCGGGAACTGGTACTTCACGCCACCAACCTTATCTAGGCAAACAAGCGCAGTTGCCCTGAATGCGAGCGCCAGTGTTGAGTCACCCACTCCCAGCGCCCAAAACGGCGGCGGGTGTAGCGGCGAACAAACACAGTCTTCGAGCGCGAGTGGTACATAGCCATCTCCTAACGAAGGTTGAGCGGTTTTGGCTTGCCTGACCACGCCGAACTGGTAGAGTTCGTTTTTGTCTTCCCCAAGACGTTTGCGTGTTCAAGTGGTTTGGTCGACCGCTTTTCACCATCCCAAGCTCACGAAATGCCTCAACCATTTCGTGAGCTTTTCTCTTTGGTACGGCTCCATCGAATGTGGATGGGAGTCTTCATGAGCTTCGCGATAAAACGTACTGCCTCACACTTGGCATGTTCGTGAGCGGGCGAGTCGTAGCCCAACAGAAGCCGGGCAAACTCATCGGCTTCATTCTCAATTTCTTCTGAGATCGAGACACTATCTCGCATGGGCTCTGAGCGTGCCAACTCAACGTTGCTATGCATCACCATGTGGCCGACTTCATGAGCCGCCGTAAACAAGTGCTCCTCCTCTCCTCTGCACATGCCGTCATAGGCATGACAAACCATTTGAATGGTGCGCTTGTCAGCGATGGTGAGCGCCACATAGTCCGCTCGAAGATCTTCGCGCTCGACAGGCTCAAAGCTCCAACCAGGATACAGACGAGGCAAATGTTCGAGAACTCGTTTCAGATCGACGTTTCCGTCTCCATCCACCAATCCTGCTTCGCTGCAATTTGCACGAAATTCTTGAACAATCAATTCGATTTCATTTTGAGTTCTCTTTGGGAGTGCCATATTCACCTTTCGATCGAAATTCTTCGATCAGCAGTCGCAGACGTTCCTTTTGGTCATCGCTCAACTCATCCACAGAGCGCGCGAACGTCACCATCAGCTGCTTGGTCTTGTTGTCCCCATCCAACTTCAGTTTCACCTGGGTTTTGGTGAGGTCAGCCAAAAAATGGAACTGCTCCTTCTGGTTTGCTACTTCATCGTACTGTTGAGCAAGACGGTCGATAAATCCTTCGGGGGCAGGCTTCTTGCCGGTTTCAATCGAGGACAGCATCGCGGATGACATGCCAATTGCCTGCGCCATGTCATACAGCACCTGGTCTCGTTGCAATCTGATTTTTTTTAGTTCCTTTCCGAGTGTGGTGTCAGGGGCCATCATTTGTTTACTCCTTGCTGCGAGGACATCATTCAGCCTTCTTCTTCATGTCTTCGTATCGTCTATTTCGACGGATTCCAGGGATGGGCAGCCCTGGGCGCTGTGCATTCGGTGTCATTGAGATCCGTATCAAGCAAGCGCATGAGCAATTTACCACTAATGGTAAATTTTTTCAACCATCGGCACGGCACTCTGGCCTCGGGCAGGTACTTTCGGCTGGATGCCGAGGCAAAGGACGCTTGGGAGAGGACGTTTGGGGCTCAGAATCCCCCGCAAACCGTTAAAGTGGCTTTAAAAACTGCGCAGCCTCTTACCGGATAGGGGCGCGCCAGTCCTATTCCCGATTCTGGGCCTCTAGGGCCGCAAGGGGCTGGCGCGAGACCCTGCCGAATGGTTGCCTTTGTTCAGAGGCGTCGATTTCCGCGAGGCGCACTTTCACCACCAACATCGAATCCCTGGCTCGCGAGGCAGGGATGAAGTCCATCCTCCTGCAGATAGTGCCCGCCAAGGACCATGCGGAAGGCTTCGGCTGGTGGACGGCAAGGTCGAGGGATGGACGATGTGCTGCTGTACGGGCTGCGTGCCGGCCACGCGCGTCCCCAGGATCTGAAGGTGATCGGCAAGCCCATGACGATCGAGCCCTATGCGGTGGCGTTCGAGCGCGGCAATCCAGAAATCAAGGCCGTGGTGGATGCCGAGCTGCGGCGGTTGATCCACACGCGGGAGCTGCATCGGCTGTACGACAAGTGGTTCATGTCGCCGATTCCGCCCCACGGTATCAACCTGGGTATGCGCATGCCGCACCTGTTGGTCGATTCGCTGAAATACCCGACCGACTATGTGCCTCAGTAAACCTGCCGCGCGTGCAGGCATGCGCGAATCTCCTGGTGGCGACCGCCGACAGCATCAACCTTCAGAAGGTGGCGTGAAGATTTCCATCCGGTTGCGGCCGCCATATTTGGCTCGGTAGAGCGCCGCGTCCGCGGCATGCACCAGCGTGTCCGACCCCGTACCGGCGCGCGGCACCAGGCTGGCGACGCCGACGCTGAACGTCAGGACCGGCGCCGTGGGCGAGCGCGGGTGCGGCAGGGCGGCGCCGCGCAGGCTATCCATGCAGCGCTGGGCCACGACGATGGCGTCCGCCAGCGGCGCGTCGGGCAGCAGCAGCGCGAACTCCTCTCCGCCGTAGCGCGCGGCCACCTCGTCCGCGCGGCGGATGGTGCCCTGCAGCAGCTGCGCCACGCGGCGCAGGCAGGCGTCGCCCGCAAGGTGGCCGTAGTGGTCGTTGTAGAGCTTGAAGTGGTCGATGTCGATCAGCACCACGGCCAGCGGCGACTGGTGGCGGCCGCAGCGCAGCCATTCGGTGGCCAGCCGCTCGTCGAAGCGGCGGCGGTTGCCGATGTTCGTCACGCCGTCGGTGGTGGACAGCAGGGCCAGCTTCTCGTTGGCGGCCTCCAGGGCCTGGCGCTGCTCGATCAGGTCGGTGATGTCCAGGCGCACCGCCACCACGTAGTTCTCGGGCGTGCGGGTTTCGTAGATGTTGATCCAGCGGCCGTCGGCCAGGCGCTGCACCAGGGTGGAGGTGCGGCTGCCGTGTTCCGACAGGCGCTCGGCGATCCACGCCTCCTCGCGGCCGTGGGCCGAGGGGATCAGCCCGCGGTCCACCGAGTGCCGCAGGATGTCGGCGAAGCTTTTGCCCAGGTGGTCCGCGTAGTTCATGTGCGGGTACATGCGCGAGAGCTGCTGGTTGTAGAGCACCAGCCGGTCCTGCTCGTCGAAGATCTCGATGCTCACGGGCAGGGCCTCGACGGCGCGCTCCAGCAACTGCCGGGTGCGCTGGCTTTCCTGGCGCGCGGCATCGGCCTTCTGCCGCTGCTCGATCAGGTCGGTGATGTCCAGGCGCACGCACACCGTCATGCCCGAGGGCGTGCGGCTCTCGTGCATGTGCATCCAGGTGCCGCCGGGGTCGTGGCGTACCTCGGGGCCCGGGCGGTGGCCGCGGATGGCCAGTTCGTGCGCGAGCCAGAGTTCTTCCTGTCCCCGGGCTTCCTCGGGGATGCCGTGGCGCAGGCCCTCGCGCAGCAGCTCCTCGTAGGTCTTGCCCAGCGAAGCCTGCGCCGGCAGGTGCGGGCGCAGGCGCGCCATGTGGGCGTTGCACAGCACCAGGCGGTCCTGTTCGTCGTAGATCTCCAGCCCCGCGGGCATGGCATCGACGGCTTCGCGCAGGCTGCGCTCGGCCCGCTCGGCGTCCTGCAGTGCCTGCTTGAGCGCGCGCTCCTTGTGCACGACGCTGGTGATGTCGGCGCGCAGCACCACCACGCCCGCGCCGTCCAGCGCGCGCTCGGTCAGCCGCATCCAGCGGTCGCCGCGCACCTCCTGCACCTCGGGGCCGGACGGCGACCGGTGGCGGGCCATGCGGCCGGCCAGCCAGGCCTCGGGGTCCGGCTGCGCATCCACGATGTGGCCCGAGTCCGCGGCGCGGCGCAGCACGTCTTCGAAGCGGGTGCCGTATTCGAGGTGCATCGACGCACCCGGCGCCACCTCGCGGTAGCGGGCGTTGCACAGCACGAGCCGGTCGTCGGCGTCGTAGATCGCCAGGCCGTCGGGCAGGATGTCGAGCATGGCGGACAGCTGCGTGCGCGCGCTCTGGGCGGCCTGCTGCGCCGCGGCGGCCTGTGCCTGCAGCCGCTGGGCGCGCCGCGCCAGGCGCCAGTGCAGGGCCCCGCCGGCCACCAGTGCCAGCCCGGCGGCGACAAGCACCGCGCGTGCCGGCGCGTCGAGGCTCCGGCTGGCCAGGGCCCAGGCCAGCAGGCCCAGCCCGCCCACGCCGCCCAGGGCCGCCACCAGCAGGGCCACAGGGTCTTCGCGCGGTGGGGCAGGGGGCATGGTGGTGGGATCCCAGGTGGGCGGTCGCGGGGCTCGCTTTCTTGCACCTGCATGGTGCATGGTGGCGGGCGGACCGGTCAGACCTTGAACGGGTTCGCGGAAAGTCTAGCAGCGCCACCTGGTTTGCGATATTCAAAAAAGCAACGGAGCCTCAAACGCCCTAGACTGCATGCCCCGTCCATCCCTTCCTTTCACTTCCTGGAGAAACCCGATGTTCACTGAAGACCTCCATTCCGATGCCAAAGCCCTGCTGCCCGGCCGCACGAACGAGTCGGGTGCCACGCGCCGCACCGCGCTGCAAGCCGCGCTGGGCCTGGGCTACGCGGCCGCCGCCGCGCCCATCATGGCGCAGACGGCCATCGCCACGCCCGCCGACGGCCTCACGGCGGGGGAAGTCAGTTTCACCGTGAACGGCTTCAAGGTGCCGGCCTACCGCGCTGCGCCGGCGGGCAAGACGGGCCTGCCCGTGGTGCTGGTGATCCAGGAGATCTTCGGCGTGCACGAATACATCGCCGACACCTGCCGCCGCTTCGCCAAGGCCGGGTACCTCGCCATCGCGCCCCAGCTCTATGCGCGCCAGGGCGATGCCGCGCAGTACACCGACATCGCCAAGCTCATGGCCGAGGTGGTTTCCAAGGTGCCCGACGCCCAGGTGATGGCCGATCTGGACGGCGCCGTGCAGTGGGCCGCCGCCAACGGCGGCGACGCCGCGCGCGTGGGCATCACCGGCTTCTGCTGGGGAGGGCGCATCACCTGGCTGTACGCCGCGCACGGCCCCGTGAAGGCGGGCGTGGCGTGGTACGGTCGCCTGGTCGGCCAGGCCAGCGAACTCACGCCCAAGCACCCCATCGACATAGCGCCCATCCTCAAGGCGCCGGTGCTGGGCCTGTATGGCGAAAAAGACACCGGCATCCCCCTTGACACGATTGATAAGATGAAAGCCGCCCTGGCCCAGGGCTCGCCCCAGGCCAAGGCGTCGCAATTCGTGGTGTACCCCGATGCGCCCCATGCCTTCCATGCCGACTACCGCCCCAGCTACCGCAAGGAAGCGGCCGAGGATGGCTGGAAACGGGCGCTGGCCTGGTTCAAGCAGCATGGCGTGATCTAGGTCCTAAATCACCCAGCCCTTCGGGGCTTTTTTTGTTTTTGAGAGAAATTCGCCTCCAGCCCAATAGGGACAGGCGCTAAAAGCTATGACATTGGTAGCAATCATCCTGGCCACCCTGGCCGCGGGCATTGGCAGCGTGTGGCTGGCCGCGCTGCTCATGCGGCTGGGCCTGGGCGGGCGGGCCGATGGCGTGGGGCCCCAGCATCTGCTGAGCCTGGCGGCCGGTGCCCTGCTGGCCACGGCCTTCATGCACCTGCTGCCCGAGGCCTTCGAGAGCCAGGCGGGCGCGCACGACCTGTTCGCCACGCTGCTGGTGGGCGTGGTGTTCTTCTTCTTGCTCGACAAGGCCGAGCTGTGGCACCACGGGCACGAGCATCACCACCACAGCCACCACGCTGCGCACGAACACCACCACGGCCATGGGCATGACCATCACCACCACGCTCCGCGCGCCGGCGGCTGGGCCGTGCTGACGGGCGACAGCGTGCACTGCTTCGGCGACGGCATCCTGATCGCCTCGGCCTTCATCGCCGACCTGCGGCTGGGCATGATCGCCGCCGTCTCGGTGCTGGCGCACGAGGTGCCGCACCACATGGGCGACCTGGTGGTGCTGCGCCAGGCCAGCTCCGACCGGCGCATGGCGCTGGTGAAGGTCTCGCTCGCGGGCGCCGTCACGGCCCTGGGCGGCGTGGCGGGCTACTTCCTGGTGGGGCAGTTGCAGGACTGGCTGCCGTACTTTCTGGCTGTGGCGTCGAGCAGCTTCGTGTACGTGGCGCTGGCAGACCTGATTCCGCAACTGCAAAAACGCCTCACGGCGCGCGAGACGGTGCTGCAGATCGCATGGCTCATCGCGGGCATGGTGGTCGTCACGCTGGTCAGCGGGGCGGCGCACGGGCACTGAGCGCCAAAAACTCAGTCCTCGCGCCGCCGCCGCAACGCCCCCCAGCCCGCCACCACCGCCGACAGCAGCCCCAGCCCCACCGGCCCCAGCACGGGAATGGGCGCCGCGCCGCCCGGCCCCGCTGGCGGCGCCACCGGCCCGGCCACGGCGGCCGCGCATTGCGAGAACTCCGACGTGCTCAACTGCCCCGGATTGGAGTCGCCCGATGCTGTCATCGTCAGCACCGTGCCCGCAGGCAGGGCGGGCACGGGGATGCTGCCGCTGTACAGCCCGGCGTTGTCCGCTAGGCTGGCGCTGCCCAGGTAGGTGCTGCCGCCGCCCCAGCCGCCCGCGTGGCAGGCGGGGCTGGCAAACACCTCGAAGCGCACGGGCAAGTCCACCGGCCCGCCCGACAGCGTGAAGTTCACCACCCCCGGCGCAACGCTGGTGATGACCGGGCGCGGCATGTGGCTCATGGTGCTGGGCGCGCGGCTGCCGGGCGCCGTGCCCTGGCCCGTGGCCGTGTCCACCAGTTCGATGCCTTCGCCGCCCGTGTCGCCAATGCTGTTGCCCAGGATGCTCAGAAAGGTGAACTTGCTCGCGTTGGCCGTCAACCGCTCGGCGCGCACGCCGTTGCCTTGCCAGTGGGCAATGGTGTTGCCGTCCGCCGCCGCGTTGACGGAGCCGATGCGCGTGGTGTAGGGGCTTTGGGCGCTGCTGCCGTTGGTCACGTACACGCCGTGGCGGCTGCCCGGCGCGCCCACGATGTTGGCGCCGCCCGCGCCCACGCCGATGCGGTTGGCGCGCACCCAGGTGTCCTGCGTGCCGCCGTCGATGGTCACGCCAATGTCGCGCGCGCCGATCACGTTGCCTTCCACCCCCACGTTGCGTGCCGATGCGACGTACACCCCGCCCTGCGTGCCCAGCGGCACGTTGCCCGTGCGGTCGGTGCCGATGTAGTTGCCCGCCACGCGCGTCCAATCGCTGCCGATGACGGAGATGCCCACGGCCGAGGCGCTGGCCACGATCACGTTGCGGTCGGCCGCCGCGCTGCCGCCCACGGTGGTGCGCAGGGCTTCGTTGCCGATCTGCACGGCGCCGCCGTCGTTCGCCAGCGGCGTGGTGCCGTCCAGGTCCAGGCCGAAGAAGTTGCCCGCCAGCGTCACGTCCGCCAGGTTGCTGCCGCCCTGCGCGTTGACCACCACGGCGCCGCCAGGGAACCGCGTGACGGCCACCCCGCGCAGCACCGACTGCGACGCGCCCGGATGGAACCGCAGCCCGTGCGTGCCCATGCTGCTGCCGAAGCCGTCGATGCGCACGGTGATGACCGCGTTGTTCCCCGTGGCCGCGCTGTTGGGCGTGCCGCCGTTGGTATAGCCGTCGATGGTGACCTGCCGCGTGATCTCGGGCAGCGAGCTGCCGACGCTGATCGTGGTGGGCGCGCCGCCAAAGTCGAACGCGATGGTGTGCGGGCCGGGCAGGGCGCTGGCCTGCTCGATGGCCGCGCGCAGCGTGCAACCGCCGCCCAGCACGTAGCACAGGCCGTCGCCCAGCGAATGGTCCAGCGCATCGTCCGCACGGTCCACGGTGAACGTGGCGGCCCACGAGGCAGCGGGCGCCAGCAGCAGGGCGGCGCAGGCCAGAGCGATGCGGGAGGTCTTGTGTGTCATGGCTTTTGAATTAAAGAGCGCTGCAGCGCTTATCCAGAAAGCGCAAATAGCTCTGTTTTTGATAGCGTTTACCCGGTGCAAACCGTGGATGGGGCATTGTTGGCAGAACCCCGCGCCGCGTCTTGACGCGCCGCGCCACCCCCTTGACGTCGTGCGACATGCGCGTGCTTTCTGCGACACTTTTCACATGACGTCCACGCAAGACGACGACACCCCCGCGCCCACCGCCACGCTGCGCCTGTCCGGCCTGCCCCAGCCCCGGCAGCTGCAGGCCGTGCGCGAGCACTTGGCGGACCTGGCGCGGGTGGACTTCAGCCCCCTGCATGCGGGCGAGCCGGTGCACTACCAGTCGCGCCTGCGCACCGTGCCCGGCGCCACCTGGGGCAGCGCGTGGTCGCGCCCCGTGGGCTTTGCGCGCACCGCGCAGCTGTGCAAGGACGGGCAGGACGACGTGATGCTGGTCATGCCCTCGGTGCCCATGACCGTCGAGCAGCCGGGCCGCGAGCCGCTGCGCCTGGTGCGGGGCGATGCCGCGCTGCTGTCGCTGGCGCGGCCCCAGCGCATCGTGATGGAGCAGCCCGGCGCCACCTGGGCGCTGCGCGTACCTTACGCCGACATCGCCCGCAGGCTGCCGCGCCTGGAGAGCAGCCCCATGCGCGCGCTCAACCCGCGCGCGCCCATGCTGCAACTGCTGCGCCGCTACGGCCGCCTGCTGGAGTCCGAGTCCCTGTGCGGCACCGCCAGCCACCACCTGGCGGCCCGCCAATTGCAAGACATGCTGGCCGTGGCGCTGCGCGAATCGCCCGGCGAGGGCGATGCCTGCGCGGACCAGGACAGCCTGGACGCCGCCCGCGTGCGCGCCGTGCGTGCCGACATGGCAGCGCACCTGTCCCATGGCTACCTCAGCCTGTCCTGGCTGGCCGCGCGCCAGGGCCTGTCGGTGCGCCACCTGCAGCGGCTGCTGGCGGCGGCGGGCACCAGTTACCAGGAGGCTCTGCGCGAGGCCCGCCTGCAAGCTGCCCACGCCATGCTGCAAGAGCCGCGCAACGCGGGCCTGAGCATTGCGGCCATCGCGCAGGCGTGCGGATTCTCGGAACCTTCGGTGCTGAACCGTGCGTTCAGGCAGCGCTACGGCATGACGCCAAGCCAGGCGCGCTGGTGATGGGGGCCGCCCCCCTGCTTCATGTGCTGCGGGTTTTGCGCCGCAGCGCGCCCACACCCGCCACCACCATCGACAGCAGCGCCAGCGCCGCATGACCCAGCGTAGGCACGGACGCGACGCCGGGGCCGCTCGGAGGAACGGCGGGAGCGGCGACGCGCGTGATCTGCACAAACGCGTTGCTGTTGACGCCATAGGAAACGCTGTACCAGATGCCCGGCGCATTGCTGGCCTGAACCAGCGAACCCGTGGCGGGCAGGCCCGCGAAGCGGCCCGTGAGGTGGGACGAGTCGGCATAGGCCGCCAGCGTGCGCATGTAGCCGATGGCGTCGGGGTTGGCGGGATCTTCCACCACGATGCGCAGCATGGCGCCATTCAGTGCCAGTCCGTTCTGCGCCTGCAGCCGGCCAGGGTCGTAGGTGGTGGACGCGAGGTATTCGAACGTGGAACCCGCCGCGAACGTGGTGGCGCCCGTCACCGTCAGGCTGCCCACGGTGCTGCCCGCTGCGGCGCCGGTGGGCGGCTCGGACACGGCCAGCGTGCCGCCTGCCGCCACGGTCAGGGCGCTGGCCGTGACGCCCTGGCCCGCCGAGAAGCGGCTGCCGGTGCCCACGGCGATGGGTGCGGGTGCCACGGAGCTGGTCATGGTCACGCGGGCATGGGCACCGCCCGTCACCTGAATGCTGTCGGGCGGCTCGATGTTGGCGAGGGCGTTGATTTCGGCCAGGCCGTTGCCGTGGATGGAAACGCTGCCGCTGCCCTCGCCGCTGAAGATGGCGGTGCTGGCTGTCAGCGGTGCGGTGATGTCCAGCAGGTTGTCGAACCACAGCGTGCCGCTCACCTCGTAGCCCGCCGCGAAGCTCGCGTCCGCGACCGTGATGAACGAGTCATATTGAACGACCTTGTTGGCCGCGCTGGCGGGGAAGGCCAGCGAATCCCCCATCACCGGGCCGCCCGCGCAGTCCCAGTTGGCGGCGGTGGATGTGTTGCTGTTGCCGCCCGTGCCCGTCCAGGTGCAGAGCGCCGCCTGCGCCTCCTGGCCGTGCAGGGCGGCCAGGGCGAGGGCTGCCGCGCACAGGGCGGCGCGGCGAAAGGGTGGGGTCATCAAGTGCATGGGAAAAGTCCTTGGAGAGTCAGGGCGAGAGAAGGAAATCAGCGACCGCGCCGCCGCGCCGTGCCCAGGCCCGCCAGCAGCAGGGACAGCAGCGCCAGGCCGCCGCCTTCCAGCGTGGGCACGGGGGCGATCTGGCCGGCGGCTGCGGCGCCGGGGTCGGCCGGCATGACCGGGTCCACCGGCGGCGGCCCCGCCGTCACGCTCAGGGTGAAAGCTGCGCTGGCCGTGCCGTCCTTGTCCGTGGCCTGCAGGGTCAGGGCGTAGTCGCCCACGGTGGCAGGCGTGCCCGCCAGCTGGCCGGTGGCGGTGTTGAAGCCCAGGCCCGGCGGCAGGGCGCCCATGAGCGCGTAGGACAGGATGGGGTCGCCATCGGTGGCGACCACGTACTGCGCCAGGCTGTGGCTCAAGGGCAGGTTCACCTGCACGGCGGCGGTGCCGGGGCCGACGGTGGGCGGCGTGCTGGCGGGCAGGTTGCCCAGCACCTCCACGCAGCGCGAGAACTCGGTGCTGGCGCGGTAGCCGTTGACGCCGATGCGGGTGGCCGTCAGCGTCACGTGCGTGTGGCCGCCGGGCATGGCGGGCAGGGCCAGCGTGCCCGCCACTGCGCCACTGGGAAACGTCTGCACCTCCGTCGCCCCCAGGTACGCCTGGCCTTCGCCATAGCCCGTGGGGTCGCAGGCGGTGTTGGCGAATGCCTCCAGCCGATAGTTGGCGCTGGGCTTGGCGTTCAGCAGCGTGTACGCCACCTGTGTGCTGCCCGCGCTGCCCGTGGCGCCGCCGATCAGCGGCACGCGGTCGGCCCACACGGGCGGGGGCTGGGCGGGGTCGGCGCCCTGGCCGAGGACGAAGGCCGTGTCCAGCAACTCTATGCCCAGCGCGCCGTTGCTGTGGATGCTGTTGCCCTGCCAGTGGTTGCCCTGCGGCTGTTCGACAAAGCTGTTGTCGCGGTGCACGCGGATGCCGTTGCCGCCCCAGTGGGCAATGGTGTTGCCCTGGCCCGGGTCCGGGCCGCCCACGCCGTTGGAGCGCGGAAAGGCGCCGTTGACGTTCTGGATGTTGCGGATGTGCACGCCGTGGCCGCTGCCGCCGATGGGCGAGAAGCCGTCGGCGCCCACGCCGATGCGGTTGGAGCGCACGAAGTTCAGGTCGCTCTCGTTCGATATCTCGATGCCTGTGTCCCGCGCGCCGATCACGTTGCCGAGGATGCGCGCCTGGCCGGTGCTCTGCACCTTGATGCCCAGGGGCGCACCGCCGCGCAACTGGTTGCCGGTGGCGTCGGTGCCGATGAGGTTGTCGCTGACAGTGGTGCCGATGGACCCGTTGGAGATGAGGATGCTCTCGCCATCGGCGCGCGCCACGATCAGGTTGCGCCCGCCCGCCGCGCCGTCGCCCACCTTGGTGAGCAGGGTGTGGTTGACGATGTAGATGCCCCACCGGTTGGCCAGCAGCCCCGCCGCATCGTCCACCGAGCCGCTGCCGTCGGTGCCGATGAAATTGCCCAGGATCCGCACGTCCTGCAGGTTGGGCGTGTTGTTGGCGCTGACCATCACGCCCGCCCCGTCGAACCGCGTCACGGCCACGCCGCGCAGCACCGATGCGGTTGAGCCGGGCCAGAAGCGCAAGCCGCGCGCATCGGCCCCGGCACCTGCGCCGTCGATGCGTACCGTAATGACCGCGTTGGTGCCCACGGCCGCGCTGTTGGGCGTGCCGCCGTTGGTGGTGCCGTCGATGGTGACGGGGAAGGCGATGGGCGGCAGCGGCGCAGTGATGGCAATGGTGATGGCCGCGCCGCCAAAGCCGAAGGCGATGGTGTCCGCGTCGATGTTGGCGTTGGCCCGCTCGATGGCGGCGCGCAGCGTGCAGGTGGTGCTGCCGGGGTTGCAGTGCACCGCGCCGCCCAGCGGCGCGTCGCCCGCGTCGGTCACGGTGAAGGTGGCGGCCTGCGCGGCGCTGGCGGCCAGCAGGGCGGGTATCAGCAAGGATTTGGGCATTTTCGGTCTGTAGCGCTTGTGCGAGAAGCGCAGGCAGCTTCTGTTTTGATAGCGGTTGGGCGGCATATGCGCCCGTGGCCTGCATTCTTCGCAAGCCCCCCGCGCCTGTCTTGACGCTGCACGACATGGCCTTGACTCCGCGCGCCACGGCGTGGGATTTGCAACACTGCGCCCTTTCCAAGGACGCGCCCATGACCCCAACCGCCCCGCTGGCCGACGCCACCCCGGCACCCTTCACGCAGTTGTGCCTGAACGTCGTGCCCGGCGACCGTCGCCTGGACGCCATGCGGGAGTACCTGGCCGGGATGATGCGGGTGGACATCGCGCCGCTGCGCCCCGACCAGCCCCTGCACTACCGCGCAGGGCTGCGTGTGGTGCCGGGTGCCAGCTGGGGCAGTGCGCGCGCCAGCGCCGTGCGCTCCACGCGCACGGCGGCGCTGTGCAAGGACGGGCAGGACGACCTGATGCTGCTCATGCCCACGCTGGGCATGACCATCGAAGAGCCGGGGCGGCAGGCGCTGCACCTGCGGCCCGGCGATGCGGCGCTGGTGTCGCAGGCGCGGCCTCTCACCATTGTGCAAGACAGCGGCGGCGGTGCCTGGGCGCTGCGCGTGCCGCACGCCGACATCGCGCGCATGCTGCCGCGCCTGGGCAGCGCGCCCGTGCTGGCGCTGCGGCGCGGCACGCCCATGCTGCAACTGCTGCAGCGCTTTGGCCAACTGCTGGAAGCCGACCCGCTGCAAGGCGCACCCGCCCAGCAACTGGCCGCGCGCCAGTTGCAGGACATGCTGGCCGTGGCCCTGGGCCAATCGCCCGACTACGCCGCCTGGGCCGAATCACACAGCGTGGCCGCCGCGCGCCTGGCCGCCGTGCGAGCCGACATTGCCGCCCACCTGGGGCAAGGCCGCGTCAGTCTGGACTGGCTGGCCGCACGCCAGGGCCTGTCGCCGCGCCACATACAACGCCTGCTGGCGGGCGAGGGCACGAGTGTCCAAGACCTGGTGCGCACGGCCCGGCTGCAGGCCGCCCGCGCCATGCTGCAAGAGCCGCGCAATGCGCAGCGCAGCATCTCGGACATTGCGCACGCCTGTGGGTTTTCAGAGGCTTCGGCATTGAGCCGGGCGTTTCGGCAGCACTATGGGATGACGCCGGGGGAGGCGCGGTGGGCGGGAGATTTTTTACAAAAATAATAGCTGCCAGCGCTTGCTGCATAAGCGCCAGAGGCTGTTTCTACTTAAAAAAACGCCGCTGCCGCAACACACCCATTCCCGCCACCAAAGCCGACAGCAGCGCCAGCCCCGCATGCCCCAGCGTGGGAATGGCGGCAGTGGTGGCTGCAGGGGGCACCCCTGTAAAGCCCAGCGGCGATTCAAACGCGCCGATGTCGCACGCGGGGCCGATGGGCCGCGCCACGCCGCGCTGGTCCATCGCCGGGCAGCCGCTGCCGGTATTGATGGCCGGGCTGCCTGTCTGCAAGGCCATGGTCTGGCTGAAACCGCCGTTGTTGGCCAGCGGCGCGAGCAGCGGGTCGTCCTCAAGCATCGTGGC
>Ga0222421_100353_pt1 | contig 16469 bp, 16 predicted proteins | sample 3A1ome_2_FD_182473 | JGI IMG/M metagenome (GOLD analysis project Ga0222421, IMG submission 182473) | Enriched microbial communities from leaf-cutter ant dump, University of Wisconsin, Madison, United States - 3A150A (version 2) | ecosystem: Environmental > Terrestrial > Nest > Insects nest > Nest... | reverse complement strand
GCCCGTGATCCACTCCGTCACCGGGTGCTCCACCTGCACGCGGGTGTTCATCTCGATGAAGTAGAACTCGCCGTTCTCGTACAAAAACTCGAAGGTGCCCGCGCCCCGGTAGCCGATCTTCTTGCAGGCGGCCACGCAGCGCTCGCCGATCTTCTCGATGAGCTTGCGCGGAATGCCGGGCGCCGGCGCTTCCTCGATCACCTTCTGGTGGCGGCGCTGCATGGAGCAGTCGCGCTCGCCCAGGTACACGGCGTTGCGGTGCTTGTCGGCCAGGATCTGGATCTCGATGTGGCGCGGGTTCTGGAGGAACTTCTCCATGTAGACGGCCGGATTGCCGAACGCGGCGCCCGCCTCGGCCTTGGTCATCTGCACGGCGTTGACCAGGGCTGCCTCGGTGTGCACCACGCGCATGCCGCGCCCGCCGCCGCCGCCCGCCGCCTTGATGATGACGGGATAGCCGATGGCCTTGGCCACGCGGCGGATCTGCACCGGGTCATCGGGCAGCTCACCCTCCGAGCCTGGCACGCAGGGCACGCCCGCGCGGATCATGGCCTGCTTGGCCGAGACCTTGTCGCCCATGATGCGGATGGATTCGGGCGTGGGGCCGATGAACTGGAAGCCGCTCTTTTCCACGCGCTCGGCGAAGTCGGCGTTCTCGGATAGGAAGCCGTAGCCGGGGTGGATGGCCTCGGCGTCCGTCACCTCGGCGGCCGAGATGATGGCCGGCATGTTGAGGTAGGACAGCGGCGAGGGCGCCGGGCCGATGCACACGGCCTCTTCGGCCAGCTTGACGTACTTGGCGTCGCGGTCGGCCTCGGAATAGACCATCACCGCCTTGATGCCCAGCTCGCTGCAAGCGCGCTGTATTCGGAGAGCGATCTCTCCCCGGTTCGCAACCAGGATTTTCTTGAACATGCGCGCCTTATTCGATGACGAACAAAGGTTGTCCGTATTCCACCGCCTGGCCGTTCTCGCCCAGGATGCGGGTGACCGTGCCCGACTTGTCGGCCTCGATCTCGTTGAGGATCTTCATGGCCTCGATGATGCAGATGGTCTCGCCTTCCTTGACCTGGCTGCCGACTTCGACGAAGGGCTTGGCCCCGGGGCTGGAGGAGCGGTAGAACGTGCCCACCATGGGCGACTTGACGACGTGGCCCGTGGGGGCCGCGGGTGCCGGAGGCGCGGGCAGTTCGGCCACGGGGGCGGCGGGCGCTGCGGCGGCCACAGGGGCCTGCACCGGCGCGGGCACGTATTGCTGCACCACCGCGCCGCCGCTCTTGACGATGCGGACCTTGCCCTCGGCCTCGGTGATTTCGAGTTCGGAGACGTTCGACTCGGACACGAGGTCGATGAGGGTCTTGAGTTTTCGCAGATCCATGGGAGCTCCAACGGCTATAACTGAATAGGGCGCGAATTTACTCCAATTTCACCCTACCGCAGCCTTTCACGCGTATTTTTCATGAACTCCCATCATGGGAGCTCCTGCATAGGCTACCGGAGACCGGCCCAGAGCTGCAGATCCTCGGGGGTTACCTGCCCCATTTTACGGTGCAGCACCCGGCCGTCCGCGCCCAGCACCACGGTGAACGGCAGGCCGCCGGTCAGGTTACCCAGCGAGCGCCCCAGCTCCGTGCCGCCCATGCCCGCCAGGCCCACGGGGAACTCCAGCGGAATGCGCGCGAGGAACTTGCGCACGGCCGAGGGCTGGTCGATGGCCAGCCCCAGCACCTGCCAGCCGTTGGCTGCCTGCTCGCGGTAGAAGGCGTTGAGCATGGGCAGCTCTTCCACGCAGGGCGGGCACCAGGTGGCCCAGAAGTTCAGCAGCAGCGGCTTGCCCGCAAGGGTTTTCAGGGCCAGCGTGCCGCCCTCGGGCTGCTCGAACTCCAGGCTCCACAGCGCCTGCTCGGCCCCGGGCGCCATGGCATGGGGCTGGAACTTCCACCACGCCAGGCCCGCGCCGCCCAGGGCGGCGGCGCCCGCCACGCCGGCGTACAGCAGGCGCCGGCGCGCCGGCGCGGCAGGATTTGAAGATGCGGTTTCGGCGGGACGGTCAGCGGGGTTCATGGGGCAGAGGTTTCCTGGAGCAGCCGCCGCACGGCGGTCATGTCGCCGCGCGGCACGCGGCCCTGGGCATCCGGGCGCAGCGCGCCACGCAGGTCGTCCAGGTCATAGATGAGCAGGTGCACGCCGATCATCTCATTGAGTTCAGGCGACTTGCTGCCCAGGCTCAAGGCCTCGACGGATTCGCCATGGAAGCCGGTCACGGTGCGCGGCTCGTAGTCCACATGGTGGTCGATGAGCGCAATTTCTGCCGATTTGGGGTCATCGCAGAACAATTGCAGGTAAATATCCGACAGCCGCGTGGCCGTGCCGTGCCACACCGCCCCCGCCAAGTGGGGCCGGAAGGCGGCCATGCGCTCCATCCACACCAGCGCCAGCTGGCGCAGGGCGCGCAGCTCGCGCGGCTGGGTGTCGGCGCAGAACAGCTCGATGTATTCCCGCACCGCCGCCTCGACCTGGTCGTTGTCCGGCAGCGGCGTGCGCGCGGGCAGCCCCATCTGGCGCAGCGCCCGGCGCTTGGCCGGGCCCCATTCCAGGCCTTCTTCCACCACCAGCCGGGCCGCTGTGTGGGCGATTTCCTCGCTCAGGGGTGTGTGCATGGCAGTGGGCGGGTTGTTGCAAGTGGCGTCAACCGCATTGTGGCCCGAACGCCCGGCGGACTACGGGTTGACCCTAGAGTCCGCCCAGCATTCCCGTCGGGCATGGCGCGGGTCACTATATTTTTCATAGCTTCTCGCGCTTTCCCCGCAAGCGCCAGAGGCCTTTTTGGCTTGAACCTTAGAATCTGCGCCCATGCATATACACATCCTGGGCATCTGCGGCACGTTCATGGGCGGCCTCGCGGCGCTGGCGCGCGAGGCGGGCCACAAGGTGACGGGCTGCGACGCCGGCGTCTACCCGCCGATGAGCGACCAGCTCCAGGCCCTGGGCATCGACCTCATCGAAGGCTTCGGAGCGGACCAGATCGGCCTGAAACCGGACATGTTCGTGATCGGCAACGTGGTCAGCCGGGCCCGCCTGCCGGACGGCGCCCCCAAGTTTCCGCTCATGGAGGCCATCCTGGACGCGGGCCTGCCCTACACCAGCGGGCCGCAGTGGCTGTCCGAGCACGTGCTGCAGGGCCGCCACGTGCTGGCCGTGGCGGGCACGCACGGCAAGACGACGACGACCTCCATGCTGGCGTGGATCCTGGAGAGCGCCGGGCTGCAGCCCGGCTTCCTGATCGGCGGCGTGCCGCTGAACTTCGGCGTCTCCGCCCGCCTAGGCGGCGAGGGGGGCATGCCCCCGGCGCAGGTCCAGGAGGAGCCCGCGCAGCGGGCGGGGGACACGAAGCCGGGGGCATGCCCCCCTCGCCGCCCGCCCCTGTTCGTCATCGAGGCCGATGAATACGACACCGCCTTCTTCGACAAGCGCAGCAAGTTCGTGCACTACCGCCCCCGCACCGCCGTGCTGAACAACCTGGAGTTCGACCACGCGGACATCTTCGACGACCTGCCCGCCATCGAGCGGCAGTTCCACCACCTGGTGCGCACCGTGCCGTCCTCGGGCCGCGTGGTCGTCAACGGCCTGGAGGAAAGCCTGGCCCGCGTGCTGCACCAGGGGCTGTGGAGCGAGGTCAGCAGCTTCGGCGCCGCCGTGAGCGACTTCGCGGCGGACGGCCCGCCGCAGGCGTTCGACGTGCTGTATCAGGGCCGCAAGGCGGCCCGTGTGGAGTGGGCGCTGACGGGGGTGCACAACCAGCTCAACGCGCTGGCCGCCATCGCGGCGGCCCACCACGTGGGCGTGAGCCCGGCCCGGTCCGCAGCGGCGCTGGGCACTTTTCAGAACGTCAAGCGGCGCATGGAGTTGCGCGGCACGGTGAACGGCATCGCCGTGTACGACGACTTCGCGCACCACCCCACGGCCATCCGCACCACGCTGGACGGGCTGCGCCGCAGCGTGGCGCCGGGCACGCGCATCCTGGCGGTGTTCGAGCCGCGCAGCAACACCATGAAGCTGGGCGCCATGAAGGCGCAACTGCCTTGGTCCCTGGAGCCCGCCGACCTGGCCTTCTGCCACACGGCGGGGCTGGACTGGGATGCGGCCGAGGCGCTGGCCCCGCTGGGGGCGCGCGCGCAGTCGGCGCCCGACATTGCCACGCTGGTCACCCAGGTCACGCAGGCGGCGCGGCCCGGGGACTGCGTGGTGTGCATGAGCAACGGCGGCTTTGGCGGCGTGCACGCCAAGCTGCTGCAAGCACTCCGAAATCAATAGCTGCCAGCACTTGCTGGACAAGCGCTGGCGGCCTGTTTGGCTTAGAAAGTCACGGCCATCCCGGGCACGTCCACCCGGATGACGGGCCGGGCCAGCGCGGCGCTGGCGGCGCGGGCGAAGGTCTGCGACCAGGCCGGGTCGGCCAGCAGCCTGGCCCCCGCTGCCTGCGCCACGGTCAGCACCTTGTCGGCCAGCAGCACCTTGCCGCTGGCGCGCAGGGGTTCGCAGTCCAGCGTGGTGAACTGCTCGTCCAGCCAGCGGCGGGCGGCTTCGTTGGCCATGGGCTCGGTGCCCTCCAGGTCGAAGCGGAATTCCTGGCCGGGGGCCAGGGTGACCGAGACTTGGCTCTGCATGGTGTGTTCCTCCTGATAAGAAAGAAACCAGCTTACACCCGGGCGCGGCGCGCCTTCACCGCCTCCGACAGCTCGGCCAGCGCGGCCAGCGAATCGTCCCAGCCCAGGCAGGCGTCGGTGATGCTCTTGCCGTATTCGAGCTTGCCGGCGTCGTCCTTGCCGGGCGTGAACTTCTGCGCGCCGGGGGTGAGGTGGCTTTCGATCATCAGGCCGAAGATGCTGCGCGAGCCTCCTGCGAGCTGCCCCGCGATGTCGCGCGCCACGTCGAGCTGCTTCTCGTGCTGCTTGCTGCTGTTGGCGTGGCTGCAGTCCACCATCAGCGTGGCGGGCAGCTTGGCGGCTTCGAGGTCCTTGCAGGCGGCGGCCACGCTGGCCGCGTCGTAGTTGGGCGCCTTGCCGCCGCGCAGGATCACGTGGCAGTCCTGGTTGCCCTTGGTGTTGACGATGGCGACCTGGCCGTTCTTGTGCACCGACAGGAAGTGGTGGCCCCGGCTGGCGGACTGGATGGCGTCGGTGGCGATGCGGATGTTGCCATCCGTGCCGTTCTTGAAGCCGATGGGCGCCGAGATGCCCGAGGCCAGCTCGCGGTGGACCTGGCTTTCGGTAGTGCGCGCGCCGATGGCGCCCCAGCTGATGAGGTCGCCGATGTACTGGGGCGAGATCACGTCCAAAAATTCGCTGCCCGCGGGCATGCCCAGGCGGTTGATGTCGATGAGCAGCTGGCGGGCGATGCGCAGGCCCTCGTCGATGCGGTAGGTTTCGTCCAGGTAGGGGTCGTTGATGAGGCCCTTCCAGCCCACGGTGGTGCGGGGCTTTTCGAAGTAAACGCGCATCACGATCTCCAGCGTGTCCTTGTACTGCTCGCGGGCCACCTTCAGGCGGCGCGCGTATTCCAGCGCGGCGGCGGGGTCGTGGATGGAGCAGGGGCCGATGACGACCAGCAGGCGGTCGTCCTGGCCCGCCATGATGTCGTGGATGCGCTTGCGGGTCTGGGTGATCAGCGTCTCGACGGGCGTGCCGCGGATCGGGAAGAAGCGGATCAGGTGTTCGGGAGGAGGCAGCACGGTGATGTCCTGGATGCGTTCGTCGTCGGTCTGGCTGGTTTTCTCGACGCTGCGGTACCAGGCATCGCTGGCAAGGTTGGCGGGGGCGGTCATGGTGGCTTGCTTCCTCGTGGGTCGGTGAATGAAAAAAAAGGGGCCAGAAAAACAAAAACCGCCGGGCTTTGCAGCGTCGGCGGTTGGTTGGGGTGCTCTTGTGTGCTTATGCGCGCAGGCCTCTCATCCGCCGGGGACCGAGATAAAAGAACCAAAAGTAAAAAGCGCTGCGAATGGGCATGGCGGTCAATGTAGCACAGGTATGTGGCAGTGCAGCAACCCCGGCGCGTTGCAACGGCACCACAGATCAGCGCCGCAGGCGGCCCAGCCAGGCCTTCGCGCGCTGCCATGCGGAGCCCTTGCGGGCGGGGGCGTCGGGCAGTTCGCTCTGCGGCTCGCTCTGGTGCTCGTACATGTCGATGAGCAAAAGCGCCTCGCCCAGCGTGCGCCAGGCCAGCAGTTCGAACTGGTCGAAGCTCGCCTTTTCCTGGCTGCTGCGGCGCTCCAGCATCTGCTGCCAGCGGGCGATGGCATTGCGCAGCTCGCGCAGGGCGCGCTGGTAGGCGCCGAACTCGTACAGCGCGTGCCAGGCCGAGCCCAGGCCCGTGAGGAACAGCTGGTGCTCGCGCGCGCATTGCGCCAGCGCGGCGGCGCGGCGCGTGATCTCGGCGGTGTCGGTGCTGGTGCGGCGCGTGCGCACGGCCTCGTCGATCTGCGTGGACAGCGCACCCAGGCTGTCGCGCAGCTGGCGCGACTCCTCGTCGGCCACCCCTTCGCGCAGGAAGCGGCTGATGTCGCCGAACGACTGCAGGGTCAACAGCTGGCTGGGGCGCGTGGCGGGCATGGTCTGTCGCATTGTGTGCGCCGCCGGCGCGTGGGCGCAAGCCGTCAGGCCGTGCCGCCCACCGTCAGGCCTTCGATGCGCAGCGTGGGCTGGCCCACGCCCACGGGCACGCTCTGGCCTTCCTTGCCGCAGGTGCCCACGCCGCTGTCCAGGCGCATGTCGTTGCCGATCATGGTCACCTGCTTGAGCGACTCGGGGCCGCTGCCGATGATGGTCGCGCCCTTGACGGGGTACTGGATCTTTCCGTTCTCCACCCAGTAGGCCTCGCTGGCCGAGAACACGAACTTGCCGCTGGTGATGTCCACCTGCCCGCCGCCGAAGTTGCTCGCGAACAGGCCCTTCTTGATGCTGGCCACGATCTCCTGGGGGTCCTTGTCGCCGCCGAGCATGTAGGTGTTGGTCATGCGCGGCATGGGGATGTGGGCGTAGCTCTCGCGGCGGCCGTTGCCGGTGGGCACCACGCCCATCAGGCGGGCGTTGAGGCTGTCCTGGATGTAGCCCTTCAGGATGCCGTCCTCGATCAGCACGTTGCGCTGGCTGGCGTGCCCTTCGTCATCCACGTTGAGCGAACCGCGGCGGTCGGCGATGGTGCCGTCATCCAGCACGGTCACGCCCCTGGCGGCCACGCGCTGGCCGATGCGGCCGCTGAAGGCGCTGGAGCCCTTGCGGTTGAAGTCGCCCTCCAGGCCGTGGCCGATGGCCTCGTGCAGCAGGATGCCGGGCCAGCCGGGGCCGAGCACCACGGTCATCTCGCCGGCGGGCGCGGGCCGCGATTCGAGGTTGACCAGCGCGGCGTTGACGGCCTCGTCCACATAGCGGCCCATCTGCTCGTCGTCGAAGTAGGCCAGGCCGAAGCGCCCGCCGCCGCCGGCAGAACCCATCTCTCGGCGGCCATTCTGCTCGGCGATGACCGTGATCGACAGGCGTACCAGCGGGCGAACGTCGGCCGCCAGCGTGCCGTCGGCGCGGGCCACCAGCACCACGTCGTACTCGCTGGCCAGCCCGGCCATGACCTGGGCCACGCGCGGATCCTTGGCGCGGGCGCGCTGCTCCAGCTTCTCCAGCAGCGCCACCTTGGCCGTGCTGCCCAGCGACGCAATGGGGTCCACGCCGGGGTACAGGCTGCGCCCGGCCGCTATTTTTTTGGGAGCTACCCGCGCTTTACCAGCCTGCGCTGCAGCCGAAATCGACCTTACAGTGCGGGCCGCGTCCAGAAGGGACGCCTCGGAGATGTCGTCCGAGTATGCAAACGCCGTCTTCTCGCCGCTCACGGCGCGCACACCCACGCCCTGGTCGATGCTGAACGAGCCGGTCTTGACGATGCCCTCCTCCAGGCTCCAGCCCTCGCTGCGCGTGTACTGGAAGTACAGGTCGGCATCGTCCACGCGGTGCGTGCGGATCTCGGCCAGCGCGCGGGCGAGGTGGCCTTCATCCAGGCCGAAAGGGGTCAGCAACAGTTCGCGGGCAACGTCGATGCGCTGGCTGGTGGCCGCGCGCTGGGGCGCGGCGGTGGGGGAGCGGGAAGTCATCGGGGGATTTTAGGGCGCGTGCCTGCGCAGCGCAGGCCCCCGCGCCCTATGCCCCTGCCTGGTCCTCGATGGCAGCCCCGGGCGCGTGGGCCTGCACGGATTCGATGCCCCCGTCGCGCGCCTTGGCGCCCGAGTACATCTGGCTCTGGCCGATGACCTGGCCGTTGCCCGCCTTGAGGGTGAAGTAGGGCGAGCCGTCCTTGGCGCTCAGGCGGCCGAAGCGGCTGTCCAGGGGCGCGTTCTTGCGCACCGATTCGATCCCGTTGAGCGCGCTGGCACGCGTTCCGTACTGCTCGCTGGTCAGGATGACCTGGCCGTTCGTGGCCAGCAGGTTGAAGAAGAACTGGCCGCTCTTGGACTTCTTGAGCTCGAACTTCGCTGCCATGGAATCCCTCTGGTTGCGTGGATACAGGCGGTCTTTTACCCGCCCGCGCCATCAAAAGCAACCTAGAGCCCCCCGGGCCGGGCCGCCTTCGTGTCCTGGTTCTGCGCGCGCGCCACCGACATCAGGATGCCCAGCGCCAGCCCCAGCGTGACCATGGCGGTGCCGCCGTAGCTGATGAAGGGCAGCGGCACCCCCACCACTGGCAGGATGCCGCTGACCATGCCCATGTTCACGAAGGCATAGGTGAAGAAGATCATGGACACCGCCCCGGCCATCAGCCGCCCGAACAGGCTGCCCGCGCCCACGGCGATGGCCAGGCCGCGCCAGACCAGCAGCAGGAAGCACACGTTCAGGAACAGGTTGCCGGCCAGCCCGAACTCCTCCGAGAACGCGGCGAAGATGAAGTCGGTGGTGCGCTCGGGAATGAACTCCAGGTGGGTCTGCGTGCCCGCCATGAAGCCCTTGCCCCACATGCCGCCCGAGCCGATGGCGATCATGCCCTGGATGATGTGGAAACCCTTGCCCAAGGGGTCGCGCGTGGGGTCCAGCAGGGTGCAGATGCGCTGCTGCTGGTAGTCGTGCAGCACGACCCAGCGCACGCCGTCGGCACACCAGTGCTCGCCCATGAGCACGATGGTGGCGATGCCGATGCCCGCCACCACCACGGGCGGCAGCACCAGCTTCCAGGACAGGCCCGCGAAGAAAATCACCGCCAGTCCGGCCGCCAGCACCAGCAGCGAGGTGCCCAGGTCGGGCTGCTTCATGATCAGCCCCACGGGCACCACCAGCAGCGCCCCCGCCGCCGCGAAGTCGAGCGGGCGCAGCGTGCCCTCGCGCTTCTGGAACCACCAGGCCAGCATCAGCGGCATGGCGATCTTGAGGATCTCGCTGGGCTGGATGACGATGCCGACGTTGATCCAGCGCTGCGCCCCCTTCTTGGTGATGCCGAACAGTGCCACGGCCACCAGCAGCGCCACGCCGGCCGCGTACAGCGGCACGGCGAAGGCCATGATCTTCTGCGGCGGCACCTGCGCCACCATGAACAGGATGGCGCCCGCGATCAGCATGTTGCGCCCGTGGTCCACGAAGCGCGTGCCGTGGTCGTAGCCCGAGGAATACATGGCCACCAGCCCGGCGCCGGCCAGCAGCGCCACCACGAGCAGCAGCGGCAGGTCGAACCCGCGGAACAGGGGCGCCAGGCGCTGGGCGAGCGTGGGTTTTTCAAAAACGACGGCCATCCCGCGATTATCGGGCCGCGCCGGGGCTTGCCCCGGCTGGCGCAAGGCCGTCAGCGCGGCGGCAGCCGCTCTATCACCGGCAGCGGTGCCTGCCCTTTCAGCAGCGCCTCGCCGGGCAGATAGGCGCGCAGCATCAGGCGAAAAGGCCCCGTGGGTGCTGGCAGCCAACTGGCCTGCGCGTCGGGCGGAGCGTGCTGGACGAGGATCTCGGCCTCGCCCTGCGCGCTGCGCGGCAGGCTGCTGCGGTCGCCCAGGGCGTAGCGCGCGATGGGGTTGTCCACGAAGAACAGACGCCCGTCGGCTTCTTCCTGGTACATCGAGAGCGACCAGAACGCTTTTGCCTCCAGCCCCTGCGCGGGCAGGCGCACGCGGTAGCGCCAGCGGCCGTCCAGCGGCTCGCCCTGCGCGTCGGTGCCGGCCAAGAGGTAGAGGGCTTCCGACAGCGGCAGCGCGCCCAGCCCGCTGCGGGCCACCCCTGCGCGCAGCGCGTGGTCGGCGCCGTAGGTGCCGATGGCGGGGTCGGGATAGCTCCAGCCGCGCACCGTGCGCGCGCCGCGCGCCATGTCCAGCCGCGCCGCCAGCGCGGGCAGCGCCTGCGTCCAGCGTTCCAGCGCCTGCGCGCCGGGCGGCGCGCCCACGCCCAGCGGCTGCCATGCCGGGTCGGGCGGCTGGGCGTTGCGGCTCATTGCATTGCGCCGCAGCGCCTCGTTGACCACGGCAAGGAAGTTGGCCGCGTCCTGGGGCAGTCCTGCGGGTGGCTGGGGCGCGATGGGCCGCGGCTCGGGCACGGGTTCGGCACCGCTGCCCAGCGCATGCAGTGTCAGGCCGTCCTGCAAGGCATGCACCGCGGCCAGGTCCTGCGCGCCGTCCACGAGGATGCGCGCCAGCAGCCAGGCATCGCGCGTGGGCAGGCGCACCGCGTGCATGCCCGCAGGCGGGGTGGCCGGATCGTCCGCATGGGCGATCCACAGGCGCTGCGCCGTTCCGAGCCCGTTGCGCGTGCCGGCGACGGCTGCCGTGCCGGTGTGCGCGTCCAGAAACTGCACCGACCAGTAGCGCGCGCCCATGGCCGGAACCTGCAGTTCCAGCGGGCCGCCGCTCAGATCCAGCCAGGCGCTGGAGTACAGGGTGTCGTTGTTGGGCGTAGTGACGGCGCGCGCCCGGTGGTCCGACAGCGTGCGCCGATGGCGTAGTTGATTGACCTGGGCGCTCCGCGCAGGTGCCGGGGCATGCAGCGCGTTGTGCCGCGTGCGCGCCATTTCGTAGAGCGGGAAAGTGTAGGCGAAGGCGTCCTGGAGTGCGGCGTCCATGGTGATCGTCCCCACCCGGTCAGCCGACGCGCACTCCGCTGTCATGCACCCACTGCTTCCACTGCGCGCTTTCTGTCTGCAGAAAGCGCGTGAGCGCCGGGCCGTCGCCTTGCCAGAACGCCTGTGCGCCGTCGGCCGCGAGCTGTTGCGAGTAGTCGGCGTGGTTCACGATGGCCTGCAATGCGGCGCTCAGGCGTTGCACTGCTCCCGCCGGCGTGGCGGCAGGAGCGAGCAGCATGCTCCACGCCGAGAGCACGAAGCCGCCGGGAATACTTTCCTGCAGCGTGGGTACGTCGGCAAGCTGCGGCTGGCGCTGTGCGCTGGTGACGGCCAGCGCGCGGATGCGGCCGCTGCGGATGAGCGTCATGGCCAGCGCCATCACCGGCAGGCCGTATTCCACGGTCTGACCCGCCAGCGCGTTGACGATCTCGGAAGCGCCCTTGTAAGGCACGTGCACGCCGTTGAAGCCGCCGAGCTTTGCCAGCGCGTGACCGCCCAGGTGGGCGGGCGTGCCGTTGCCGCCCGAGGCGTAGCTCAGGCCGTCGCGCGCGGCGCGGCCCAGTTCCATCAGGCCGCGCACGTCGCGGGCGGCGCTGGCGGCAGGCACGGCCAGCACCGAGGCGGACTGGCTCAAGGTGCCCAGGGGAACGAAGTCGCGCAAGGGGTCGTAGCCCGGCTGGGCGTAGAGCCAGGGGTTCACCACGTGCGGCGTGCCGGTCATGAGCAGGGTGTAGCCGTCCGCGGGCGCTTTCGCGGCGGCGGCCGTGCCGATGGTGCCGCCCGCACCGGGGCGGTTTTCCACGTACGCAGGCTGGCCGAGCGCCGCGCCCAGGCGCTTGGCGACTGCGCGCGCCAGCAAGTCCGTGGCGCTGCCGGCCGCGTAGGGCACGACCACGCGCAAGGGCTGTTCTGGATAGGTGCTGGCGCGCACGCCGGGCCATGCCACTGCGGGCAAGGCGGCTAGCAGGGTTCTTCTTTGCATTGTCGTGTCTCCATGAAGTGGTGCGGCTGTGTCAGAAGGTGTGGCGCAGGCCGACCTCGTAGCCCCTGGCCGACTGGTTGGGGCCGTTGACGGCGCTGCCGGGCATGGGCAGCGCCGCCGCGCCATGGCTGTTGCGCACATGCGCCGCAGCCGTGTACAGGGCAGTGCGCTTGGACAGGTTGTAGGCCGCGCCCACGCCGATTTTGCTGATGCTGCCCACGGGCGCGCCCGAGGCGTCCCGCGCACGCGAACGCGACCAGCTCAGCTTGAACTCCGCCGCGCCCACGCCCTGCGTCACCGCCAGCATCTCGCCGCGCACGTTGCGGCCCGCGCCGTTGCGGGTCCGCACCACGGTGCCCCACAGCTTTGTGCTGCCAATGTCATAGCTGGCACCGGCGACCGTTTCCTTGATGTCGTTCACGGCGGCATTGCGGTAGCGGGCATGCGCCAGCGCCGCGCTGAACGGGCCGCCGGCATAGGCCAGGCGCAGGCCCTCGTAGTTGCCGTCGCGGCGCGTGGCACCCGCATTCGAGGCGTTCTCGCCCAGTGCCAGCATGACGTTGGCGCTGAAGCCATGGAAGGTCGGCGTGCCATAGGCCAGCGAGTTCGAGGCACGCACGCCGCTGGGCGCGGCGAACACGGTGAGCGAGCTCACCGACGCCTGCGAGGTCATCAGGCCGACCGTGCCCGACGGATCGAAGAGGGTATGCACCAGAAAAGTCGGCGTATAGTCGCGGCCCGCGCGCACGAGGCCCCACGGCCCGGACAGGCCCAGGTACGACACGCGGTTGAAGGTCAGGCCCTGCGCTCCGTCGGCAGGGGCGGCCGGCTGGTTGTTGGCGCTGGTGCGCTGGCCCTGCCCGTCGTCCACGAGCAGGCCGGCCTCCAGCCAGAAGCTGGCGCGCAGGCCGCCGCCGAGATCCTCGCTGCCGCGCACGCCAAGGCGGCTGCCTTGCTGGCTGCCGGAGGTCAGTTGGGTTTTCGAGGCAACCGAGCCGCTGGCGCGCACCAGAGAAACGTCGGCCACGCCGAACAGGGTGACGCTGGCGGGGGCCTTGGACTGGGCGGCGGCGGCGAAGGGCAGGGCCAGGGCACCGGCAATGGCCCATGCAGGGCCGCAGGCGCGCACAAGATGCTGTTCAGAACATGTCATATTTTGATGTCCAAAAAAAGGGGGCGACGGCGCAGCTCAGGGATAGCTGACCACGTTCCACGCGGGCTCATTGCCACGGGTCATCGTGCAGTTGTGCTGCTGGATGGGGAGTGCCAGCAGGCCGCAGGCGTTGGTCACCAGGCGATGGCTGTTGCCGTAGGGCGGTGCGTTGTTCTTCACGTTGACCACCCCTCCGGCCATGCCGAACAGCGATGGATCGCCCCATGCGTCCAGCACCTGCAGCGCCCGCCGCGTGTTGGCAACCGGGTCGGGCGTGTGGATGTAGCCGTAGTAGCGATCGGGGCTGGTGGGCGCACCCGCCATCGCGAACCAGTCCGGATAGGTGTTGGCGCTGTTCACGTAGTCGGAAGGGCTGGAATACATGCCCACGCGCTGCACCGCATGCAGCCGGCCGATGTAGGCCGCGTGGCCGCCGCCCTGCGAATGGCCGGCGACCAGCACGCGATCCCAGGCAACGCCGCCATCGCCCTGCAGGTACTGGCCCCAGCCGTCGCCGGGGCGGTGCGTGTGCAGATAGCGCAGCGCGTCGGCCAGGCGCTGCTCGATCGAGTCGGCGCGCCCCACGGCCACCAGCGGGCTGAGGTCCGTGCCGGTGACGATCTCCTCGCGCGCCCGGCCCGTGCAGCCGGCGTCGCCCCCGCTGTCGTTGCACAGGGCGCTGATGGTTTCGGCATTCGGGTAGCGCAGGCCGATGACGTGGTAGCCGCGCGTGGCGCCGTGCTCCAGGTAGGCCGGGTACTGCGAGGGCGTGGCACCCGTGCCGGGCAGGAACACGGACAGTTGCTGGCGCGGCTGCGCCGCGCTGTCCAGCAGCGCGTAGTGCGGCTCGGCGCTGGCGGTGGTTACGCAGCTGGATGCATCGCTCGGCAACACTTGCAGCAGCGTCATCGTGGCCACGTTCAACGGCGCGGGAGCGCTGCTGGCCGCTGGCGGAGCGCTCGACATGCTGCACCCGGGTACGGTGCGCGCCGCCTGCTGTGCGCCGGCAATACCGGACTCAGCGCCGCCGCCGCACGCGGCCAGCACCGCAGCGAGTCCCAGTGCGGCCCCCTGGTTCAGAAGGCGTCCATGGAATGGGGTCTTGGTCATGCTTGTCTGTCTCCTCGTTGTGGTGTGTGTCTGCCGCAGACTCGCGGCACCTGTGCATGCAGCGGCCAGTCTATGGACGACCTATGATCAGGAAAAGTCAAAAATACTATGGCAGTGATAAGAGAAGCTGAACCCACATCCGCCGACGGCGCGCTGCCCGCACGCATTGCGCAGCTGCGCCTGCGCGATCTGCTGCTGCTCGAACACATCGCCGCCACCGGCGCGCTGCGCCAGGTGGCCGAGCGGCTGCATGTGACGCAGCCCGCCATCACGCTGGCATTGCGCGGCCTGGAGCAGGCATTCGGCGTGCAATTGGTGGAGCGCGGGCGCCGGGGCGTCACGCTCACCCCCGCCGGCAATGCGGCGCTGGCACGCTTGCGCGTGGCGCGCCGCGAGCTGGAGCAGGCGCATCTGGCCGCCCGCAGCCCGGCGGCCGTTCCCCTGCGCATCGGCGCCTTGCCGGTGGCCGCGCTGCAAGTGCTGCCGCGTGTGCTGCCGCGCGTGGTGGCCGAGCACCCTGACCTCGATCTGGTGCTGGGCGAAGACACCGTGGCCGGCCTGTGGGACAAGCTGGCAAGCGGCGCTTTCGATGCCATCGTGTGCCGCATGCCGTCCATGGCGCAAAAGGAAGGCTTGCCGCCTGGCGTCATTTTCCAGGCCGTGGTGGAGGAGCAGCTTTCCATCGTGGGGCCTGCCGCCCTGCGCGCCCTGCGGGGCCACCCGACGCTTCAGACGCTGGCGGCGCTGCCCTGGGTGCTGCCGCCTGCGCAGGCGTTCACGCGCGACGAGTTCGACCAGTTGTTTCTCACGCATTCGATACCACCGCCCGAGGCCACCATCACGTCGGCGTCCTTCCACACCAACCTGCAACTGGCGGCCAGTTGCGGCATGCTGACCGTGGTGCCCGAATCCGCCGCCCGCCGCTTTGCGCGCACGCTCGGTTTGCGCATCGTTGCCATCCCCTGGGAGACGCCGGGCGGCAGCATCGTGCTGGCGATGCGCGCCTCCAGCGAGGCGCTCGCGCCGCTACGGACGCTCAGGCGCTGCTGCGCGGATTTGTCGCAAACGGCCCTGCCCTGATCAGGGCGCGCCGTGAATGGCCGCCCCCGCCTCCCGCGCGGCGCGCTCGAACAGCCGCAGGGCCGCAAACTCCTGCTGCTGCGCCAGGTACATGAGCGACAAAGGCCCTGCCGACAGCGCAGGCGCATTGCGCAAGGGCTGCGCCAGGCCCATGCCCAGGTACAGGCCCACGGCGGAACGGGGCGCGACCGTGAGCGCGTTCGCAGCGTGCAGCAGTTGCAAGTTGGCGTGGAACGACGCCGATTCGACGACAGGCTCCGGCGGCTGCATCCCGTGGTCCAGAAAGAGCGCATCGAACAGGCGGCGCGTGTGCGTGCCGGGGCCCGGGAGAACCCAGCGCTGCTCTTGCAACTGAACCAGCCCGATGCGGCGCTTGCGGGCGAGCGCGTGCGCGGGCGCGCAGGCAAACACCAGCCGCTCGTCGGCCAGCGGCAGTTGCACCAGGCAGGCACCGTTGAGGGAGGGCAGGGCATCGGGCTCGGCGCGGCCGATGGCGCAATCGACGCCGCCGGTCGCCAGCAGTTGCAGCAGGCCCGCCGCGGTGGCGTCCTTCACCACCAGGCGAAGATCGTCGCCCCGCCGCGCAAGGGCCTGCATGGTGGCAGGCAGCAGGCTCACGCTGACCAGCGGCAAAACGCCCACCCGCAGCATCGGCACCTTGGCACGCCCGGACCGCGCCGTGGCGATGGCCGCGTCGAACTGCGACAGCCCCAACTGGAGCCGCTGGAGCGCCACGCGGCCTTCCGGGGTCAGGCTGCCGCCGCGCGCGGCGCGCGCCACCAGCGGAGCGCCGAACGCAGCCTCCAGCTCTTGCAGCATTTTCGTGACGGCCGGCTGGGAAAGATGCAGCTCGCGCGCCGCCGCCGCCAGCGAGCCGCCACGGTCCACCAGCTCCAGCAGGCGAAGGTGCCGCACCCGCAAAAAGTCCCCGGCGGCGCGGCGCGGCGGCGTTTCATCATTCATGATTCTTGAATACCTGTTCTGAATTTATCAATTTTCACCGAATGCCTTGCGCGACACAATTGCCGGGCAGATCGTTTGAAAAACCATGGGAAGGCAGGTCAGACATGCCAG
>Ga0222421_100351_pt1 | contig 16545 bp, 11 predicted proteins | sample 3A1ome_2_FD_182473 | JGI IMG/M metagenome (GOLD analysis project Ga0222421, IMG submission 182473) | Enriched microbial communities from leaf-cutter ant dump, University of Wisconsin, Madison, United States - 3A150A (version 2) | ecosystem: Environmental > Terrestrial > Nest > Insects nest > Nest... | reverse complement strand
GTGCTCGATCGCGCGACGCACGATCTGGGAGCCGATCTTCTCGTCACCCTCGAGAACGAGGGCGTCGATGGCCTTCGCGGTGCGGAGCAGCGCGACGCCGCCGCCGGCGACGATGCCTTCCTCGACCGCGGCGCGCGTGGCGTGGAGGGCGTCTTCGACGCGGGCCTTCTTCTCCTTCATCTCGGCCTCGGTCGCGGCGCCGACATTGATGACGGCGACACCGCCGGCGAGCTTCGCGAGGCGCTCCTGGAGCTTCTCGCGGTCGTAATCGGAGGTGGTCTCGTCGATCTGGCGGCGGATGAGCTTCACGCGGCCCTGGATGTCGGACGACTTGCCCGAACCCTCGACGATCGTGGTGTTCTCCTTGTCGACGACGATGCGCTTGGCGCGGCCGAGGTCGCTGATCTGGACGTTCTCGAGCTTGATGCCGAGGTCCTCGGAGAGGAGGCGGCCGCCGGTGAGGATCGCGATGTCCTCGAGGATCGCCTTGCGGCGGTCACCGAAGCCGGGAGCCTTGACGGCGCAGACGTTGAGCGTGCCGCGGATCTTGTTCACGACGAGCGCGGCGAGGGCTTCGCCCTCCACTTCCTCGGCGATGACGAGGAGGGGTTTGCCGCCCTTGGCGACGGTCTGGAGCAGCGGGAGCAAGTCCTGGAGGGAGCTGATCTTCTTCTCGTGGATGAGCACGTAGGCGTCCTCGAGCACGGCTTCCTGGGCCTCCGCGTTGGTCGCGAAGTAGGGCGAGAGATAACCCTTGTCGAACTGCATGCCCTCGACGACGTCGAGCGTCGTCTCGATGGACTTGGCTTCCTCGACGGTGATGGTGCCGTCCTTGCCGACCTTGTCCATGGCGTCGGCGATGATGTTGCCGATCGTCTGGTCCCAGTTGGCGGAGACGGTCGCGACCTGGCGGATTTCCTCGCGGTCGGAGACCTTCTTGGAAACGCGCGCGAGCTCGGCGACGGCGGCCTCGACGGCCTTGTCGATGCCGCGCTTCAGGTAGACGGGATTGGAACCGGCGGTGACGCTCTTCAGGCCTTCGCGGAAGATGCCCTCGGCGAGGACCGTGGCGGTCGTGGTGCCGTCGCCGGCCGCGTCGGAGGTCTTGGAGGCGACTTCCTTCACGAGCTGGGCGCCGATGTTTTCATAGGCGTCCGGAAGCTCGACTTCCTTGGCGACCGTGACGCCGTCCTTGGTGACGGTCGGGGAGCCGAATTTCTTGTCGATGACGACATTGCGGCCCTTGGGCCCGAGGGTGACCTTGACGGCGCGGGAGAGCAGCTCGACGCCGCGGAGAACTTTTTGACGAGCGGCCTCGTCGAACAGGAGTTGTTTGGCAGGCATGTGGATGAATTATTGGTTGAGTGTTGGTAAATGAACGCGACGGCCTCAGGCGATGACGCCGAGGATGTCGTCCTCGCGGACGAGCGTGTATTTCTTGTCTTCGAGCTTCACTTCGGTGCCGCCGTATTTGCTGATCAGCACGCGGTCGCCGACCTTGACTTCGAAGGCGACGACCTTGCCGTCCTCGCCCTTCTTGCCGGTGCCGAGGGCGATGACCTTGGCCTCCTGCGGCTTTTCCTTGGCGGAATCCGGGATGATGATACCTCCGCGGACCTGCTCTTTTTCTTCGATGTGCTCGACGAGCACGCGATCGCCGATGGGCTTGATTTTAACGTTAGCCATATTGGGTTGGGTTTGGATTAGAGGTGGTGGTTTTTTGTGGTGAGCAAAGCCCGCCCGCCACGAAGGTCGCGGCAGGCGGGCCAAGAGGGGGGAAACGGTTTACTTCTTCTTGTCGTCGTCGACGACCTCGAAGTCCGCATCGACGACATCGGCCTTCTTCTCGGCCTTCTTGCCGTCGGCCTTCGCGGAGGAGGCGTCGCCGGCTTCGGCGGAAGCGCCGGCCGCCTGGGCGGCGGCCTGGGCCTCGGCGTAGAGTTCGCCGCCGGCGGCGGTGAGCTTCTCGACGGCGGCCTTCATGCGGGCGCTGTCGTTGCTTTCGAGGTCCTTCTTCGCGTCGGCGATGACCGCCTCGATCTTCGACTTCTTGTCCGCGGCGATCTTGTCGCCGGCGTCCTTGAGCGTCTTCTCGATCTGATAGATCGTGGAATCGAGCTGGTTCTTCGCCTCGACGGCTTCCTTGCGCTTCTTGTCCTCCTCGGCGTGGAGTTCGGCCTCCTTGGTCATCTTCTCGACCTCGTCCTTCGAAAGGCCGGACGAGCCCTGGATGGTGATCTTCTGGTCCTTGCCGGTGCCGAGGTCCTTGGCGGAGACGTGCAGGATGCCGTTGGCGTCGATGTCGAAGGTGACCTCGATCTGCGGCGTGCCGCGCGGCGCGGGCGGGATGCCGTCGAGCTTGAAGGTGCCGAGCACCTTGTTGTCGCGGGACATCGGACGCTCGCCCTGGAGGACGACGATTTCGACGCCGGGCTGGTTGTCGGAATACGTGGAGAACACCTGCGTCTTCTTCGACGGGATGGTCGTGTTGCGCGGGATCATCGGCGTGGCGACCTGGCCGGCCGTCTCGATGCCGAGGGTGAGCGGCGTCACGTCGAGGAGGAGCACGTCGCGGACTTCGCCCTTGAGCACGCCGCCCTGAATCGCGGCACCGACGGCGACGACTTCATCAGGGTTGACGCCCTGGTGCGGCGGCTTGCCGCCGAGCTGCTTGGCGATGTCGACGACTTTCGGCATGCGGGTCATGCCGCCGACGAGCACGAGCTCATCGATCTGGGACGAAGTGAGATCCGCGTCCTTCAGGCAGTTCTTGAACGGCTGCAGGCAGCGCTCGAACAGCGAATCGCAGATCTGCTCCATCTTCGCCCGACTCAGCTGGACGTTGAGATGCTTCGGGCCGGAGGCGTCGGCGGTGATGAACGGAAGATTGATGTCGACCGTCTGCGCCGACGAGAGCGCGATCTTGGCCTTCTCGGCCTCTTCCTTCAGGCGCTGGAGCGCCATCGGATCCTTGCGCAGGTCGATGCCGTTTTCCTTCTTGAAGGTCTCGACGAGCCAGCCGATGAGGGCGTCGTCCCAGTTGTCGCCGCCGAGATGGGTGTCGCCGTTGGTGGCCTTCACCTCGAAGACGCCGTCGCCGATCTCGAGCACGGACACGTCGAACGTGCCGCCGCCGAGGTCGAACACCGCGATCTTCTCGTCCTTCTTCTTGTCGAGGCCGTAGGCGAGCGAGGCCGCCGTGGGCTCGTTGATGATGCGGAGGACCTCGAGACCGGCGATCTTGCCGGCGTCCTTCGTGGCCTGGCGCTGCGAGTCGTTGAAATAGGCCGGCACGGTGATCACGGCCTGCGTGATCTTCTCGCCGAGATAGGCCTCGGCGTCGGCCTTCAGTTTGCCGAGGACGAACGCCGAGATCTGCTGCGGCGCGAACTGCTCGGTCTTGTCGCCGGACTGGACCTCGATGTAGGCGTCGCCGTTTTTGCCTTCGACGACCTTGAAGGGCATGTTCTTCGCCTCTTCGCGGACTTCGGTGAACTTACGGCCGATGAGACGCTTGGCGGAAAAAACGGTGTTGCGCGGATTCGTGACGGCCTGCCGTTTGGCGGCCTGACCGACGAGACGCTCGCCGGATTTCGTAAAAGCCACGACCGACGGGGTCGTGCGGGCACCCTCCGCGTTGGGGATGACCACGGGCTCGCCGCCTTCCATGATGGCCATGCAGGAGTTCGTGGTGCCCAAGTCGATGCCTAAAATTTTGCTCATAGGTCCCTCTGTTGAGCAATGGCCGTGCCGCCGCCCCCGTTTATCAATTAAACAACAACGGTAAAACAGCTTACAACATTAACGCCAGCTATCCTCATCGACATAAAACGAGACAGGCTGTCTCGCTCTGTCTCACTCTGTTTTCCAGTTCGCGCCGTCCGCGTCACACCGCGCGCAACACGACTTCAGCCGTCGCCGCCGGGAGCTCCGGTGATGTCGAAGCGGGCCAGACCAGCGCATCCTCCAGCACACGGGAATCCGTTTCCATGTGCGCCTTCAGGACCAACCGACCGGCACCGGCTGGCAGACGAAGCACGATCGAGGCGATCCCGGCCTCCGCCGACGTCCGCGTTCCTCCGATCAGCTCCGCCCCACCCTCGACCGCAAAGATCACCTCGGTCGTCTGGCCGACGCACAACGTCCCTCGCGCATCGCAGATGCGGGCGTGCGCGATCAGCACATCCGGTTCTCCGGCCGCCGCCCGCACGCCCCGGTCGTCCACCTCGAGTTCGAGCCGGGCCGGCTGCTCCGGCGTCGCCACCGCATGCCCGACGATACTCCGGCCTCCGATCCAGCCCGTCGCCTCGAGCACGCCGGGTTCGAACCGCGGCAGGTCGAAGACAAACGGCGGATGCGGCAGATGCTGGGTCGACATCGTCCGCGCCGGCCGCTGCCGGTCCACCGGCCGGCCGTTCAGCGCCAGCGCCACCTCCTCGCAATTGCTGAAAACCACCACGCGCAGGCTCGAGGCCTCCGTCCAGTGGGAGGCGATGAAGACCTCCGGGCCGCCCGTCCAGCCCGGGCCGCCCTCGCCGGCATCGCGCTGGCTGCGGTAGAAATGATACGAGAACTTCGGCAGCCGGAAAATATCCATCACGCCGCAGGCCGCGCGCTGCGGATGATAACCGCGGACGTAGTCGAACACCGTCCACTGTCCGTCGAGCACCGCCGGAGAAGACAGCGTGTCATCGAGCGCCGTGACGTGGTTCCACGCCTGCTGGCACAGGCCGCGTTCGCCCGCGGCGCGCAACTGCCGGCTGTTGCTCCACGCGGCGTGCAGGGCCGCGCCGGTCGTCTGGTCGAAGCCGTGGTTCGACGCGTAGAATTCCCAGTCCCCGTATTCCGCGACGACGAGCGCCTTGTCCCCGTTTCTCCAGCGGTGGATCTCGCCGTGCTGGCGGGAATGGACGAACACGTCGTAGCGGTCGATCCAGCCGCAGGTGAACATCTGGTCGCCGGGAAATTCCTCATGCCCGATCGCGTGCAGCCGCGCCATGAACGCATCGTCCATCGCGGTCTCGTTGAGCGACAACTCCCACAACACCACGCACGGATGGTTGCGGTCGCGGCGCACGAGCTGCCGGGCGTTCTCGAAGCACGCCGCACGAAACCGCTCGCCGCCGAGGCATTGCCAGCCGGGGATGGCGTTCATCACCACGATCCCGAGCTCGTCGCAGGCGTCGAGAAACTCCGGCGCCTGCGGATAGTGCGACAGCCGCACGTAGTCGAAGCCCGCCTCCTTGAGGCGCCGCGCGTCGCGCCGCTGCGCCGCGGGCGGCACGGCGTAACCGACATAGGGATACTCCTGGTGCCGGTTCGTGCCGCGCAGCCGGCGGCGCCGGCCGTTGAGCACGAATCCGCCGGCGCGGGAAAACGCGATGCGACGGACGCCGAACCGCACCGTGCGTTCGTCGAGGACGCCGCCGCCGGCGGCGCGGACCGTGACGCGCGCCGTGTGCAGCGCCGGATCCTCCGGACTCCACAGCCGCGGCGCGGCGAGCGTCAGCGTCATCCCGACGTGCACCGATCCGCCGGCGGGCAGTTCCTGCGGCTCCGAGCGGCCGGCGGCCACGCCGTCCGCGCCCTGCGCCACCGCGATCTCGACGACGAAGCCCGCCGGCGCGGCGCCCGTGTTGCGCACGTGCGTCCGGATCTCCACGCGCGCCCCCGCCGCCGACGCCTCCAGCGTGCGGACGAAGATCCCGCCCCCGCCCGTCTCGCCGGCGGAGACCGCCTCGGTGACGTGAACCGGCGGATACGTGCGCAGCTCGACGTCGCGATAAAGCCCGCCGAACCAGCAAAAATCCAGTTCCGCCAGCGGCTTGCCCGGCGGGATGTCGGGGGCGTCGCGGTTGTCGAGGAGGAGCGCGAGTTCGCACGGCCGCCCGCGCGGCAGGCCCTCCGTCAGATCGGCCTCGAACGGCAGATAGCCGCCCTCGTGCCGCGCGATCTCCCGGCCGTCCACCACGACGCGCGCCGTGTGCATCGCCGCGCCGACGAACAGCACGTGGCGGACGCCGGGCGGCGTGTCGAGCGCCGGCAGCGTCCGCCGGTAGGCGCATTCGCCCTGCCAGTGGCCGCCGCCGTCGAGGTCGGTGTGAAACGGCGTGTGCGGCAGGTCCACGGCCCGCCAGTCGTCACCGGACGGACCGGCGCCGAGCCGGCGGAATTCCCAGCCGCGATCGAGTTTTAGAATCTGAAGCATGAATACGTTTTCCCCGGATGGTTTCCGTCGGCCGGCGCGGTGCGCCCCGACGCGCGTCAGGCCACGGAATCGCGCTCGATGAGCCGCACGGGAAGCGTGAGCTGCCGGGGCGTGACGCGTTCCCCGGCCGTCAGGCGGTCGATCATCGCGGCGGCCTGCTCGGCCATGTCCTTCAACGGCTCCTGCAGCGTCGTCAGCGGCGGATTCTGCAGCGCGGAGATGCCCTCGTTTTCGCCGCCGATCAGGGAGATGTCCTGCGGCACCTTGAGGCCCATGACGTAGGTGAGGATGTGCAGGCACTCCATCGCCTGGAAACTGGTGCCCGGGACATAGAGCGCATCGGCGCCCGCGCGCACGAGCCGCGTGATGGCGGAGGGGCGGTTCTCCTCGGGCCCGACGAGCAGCTGCAGGCGGTCGTCGACTTCGAGCTTCGCGTCCGCGAGCGCCTTCCGGAAACCGCGCAGCCGCTCGACGAACGGGCGGAAGTTCGCCGAGAAGAACGCCGGCGCCCTGCGGCCGCGCGCGATGAAATGCTCCGCCGCGAGATACCCCGCCTTGAAATGGTCGGAGCACACCGCGTATTCGCGCGGATCGGCGTCGAACCGGTCCATGAAGACGACGGGCATGCGCGCCTCAAGCTCGCGCAGCATCGTCTGCAGGCGCTTGTCGAAGGTCACCGCGACCACGCCGTCGAGAAAGCTGCCGGGCAGCTGCTCGAACGGATTCGACGGGAGCAGAATCCCGATGTTGCGCCGGGAAAACGCGAACGCGAGATGCGCCGTCAATGTCGCCGCGTAGCCCTCGATGCGGTCGTTGAACGTCGGCTCGCTGAGGATCGCGACCTGGCGCATGCGCACGGACACCTGCGGCTTCAGATTGAGCTCCGTCGCGGCGCGCAGGACGCGCTCGCGCGTCTCCGGCTTCACCTTGTCGCGGTTGTTGAGCACGCGGCTGACCGTGCCGGGCGACACGCCGGCGAGCCGCGCGAGGTCGTAGATTGTCGACTTCTTCGCGGGGCGCGCCCCGGGCGCGCCGGGATGCGCGGCATCGGTGGCGGCGGCCACGGTGCGGACCGAGGAAGGCTTGGGACGCTGGGGGCTGAGCATGGACATGGGCGGAAGAAGAGGCGCCGGCGCCGGTCAGACGGTGCCGCGCCGCGCCTCGAGGGCGTCGCGGATTTCGTAGGCGCGGGTGCAGCTGAGCGGATAGAAGCAAAGCAGCCCGATCGCAAGCACCGCCCAGACGCCGGTCGAGACCGCGAGCGTCAGGCGCAGGCCGAGCAGCGTGCCCGGCGACTGCGCGCCGCCGAGCGCGGCGTCGAAGCCGACGAGGTTGAGCGCGACGCCGGAGCCGAAGAAGGCCAGCGCGTAGCCGGTCTTCTGTATCCAGGAAAAAAGTGCGCCGAGCATCCCCTCGCGGCGCAGGCCGTGCCGCAGTTCGTCGTCGTCGCACACGTCGGCGAGCATCGAGGGCGTGAGGACGTTGAGCGCGGTCCAGACCGGGCCGCAGAGCAGCGGGTCGAGGAGGATCTTCCACGGGTTGCCGGGCGTGAAGAGAAACCATTTTCCGAAGGCGCCGAGCAGGACGAGGCTGAAGATCAGCGTGAGCGTCGTGCGCTTGCCGCAGCGGTTGGCCAGCCAGTTGACCGGATAGATCATGCCGATGCCGAGCACGGCGTAGCCGGTCGAGAGGACGCCCTTCCACTTCGTGCCCTCGACGATGTCGCCCCCGCACATGTTGTAGACGAGAAGATAGTAGTCGATGTTGCTCGCGAGCATGCCGGCGAGCACCTGGCAGACGGTGAGGCCGATGAGGACGGTGAAGGCGCGGTTGGAGAACGCGGCGCGAAACGCCGGGCCGAGCCGCACCTTCGCCTGCACCGCGGCCTTCTTGAAGTAGCGCTCCCGCACGAAGAGGCCCGGGATCATGCCGATCAGGCCCATGACGACGAGGCCGATGATCCAGCCGACCGTGCGCACCCCGGCGATCACCGAGCCGAAGATCGCGAGGTTCGCAGCCCAGAACGCCCAGCTGTAGGTGAGCTCGCCGACCTTGCCGAAGAAGCCGCCGAAGGCCGACACGCGCGTGCGCTCCTGATAATCCGGCGTCATCTCGTAGGTGAGGCTCATGAGCGGCACCGAGAAGAGGGAGAAGCAGGTGTAGAACAGGAGCAGCGTGCCGATCAGGTAGGCGATCGTCGCGGGCTGGCCCAGGCCGCGCGGCACCATCCAGATCAGGCCGAACGCGACCGCCTGCAGCAGCGCGCCGAGCACGATGATCGGCTTGCGCCGGCCGAAGCGCGTGTGCGTGTTGTCGGAGATCATGCCGACCACCGGATCGGTCAACGCGTCCCAGAACCGGGGGATGGCGAGCACCATCCCGAGCAGCGCCGGGTTCACGCCCAGCACCATCTGGTAGACGGGGATCGCGAGGCTCTTCACGCCGGCGTTGCCGTAGAAGATCGCGAGGTAGCCGGAGCCGAGCGCGGTCTTTTCCCAGAAGCCGACCCGGTCCTCCGGCCGTGTCTCGCGCCGCGCCTCCGGGCGCCCGGGCACGCCGGCCCCACCGGAGGAACCGGCCGGGACGTTGCGTTCGTGAGACGGGGCGGCGGAGGACAAGGCGGCGGAATTTCGAGGCTCAGAAATGCAGGGTGGTCGTGAAGGTCAGCTTGCGCGGCTCCTGCAGCCCGATGCGCTCGGGGACCGTGGAGGTCGGGTCCCACCAGGCGAGCGTGTAGACCTGGGATTTCCGCGTGTCGAACAGGTTGGAGACGTTGAGCTGGAAATCGACCCAGGAGCCGTGGCCGAGGAAATCCGTCTTCGTGGCGTAGCCGAGCACGGCGTCCGCGAGCAGGAGGTCTTTGCCCTTGGCGATCTCGCCGTTATACATGCCGAGGACGTTGGCGCTCTGGTAGCGGCCGCCGCCGCCGATCGAGAGGCCCTTCAGCGGACCGCGGCTGAACGTGTATTTGGCGAACAGATTCGCGCCGTATTCGCGCTCGCCGCGCGCCTGATGCCCGTCGAGCGCGACGACCGGATCGATGTGATACTGGTAGAGCCAGCCGATGTTGTCCCCGAGGAAATCCCAGGTCGTGCCCGGCGTCAGCGCGTAGCCCGCGCCGCCCATCGAGGCCGCCTTCGCGAGCCAGTAGGCGGTGTTGGCGTCGGCCCAGGCCTTCACCTCGGCCATCGAGTTGCGCTTGACGACGCGGTTGATCGAGAAGTTGGCGGAGACGCGCCAGTTCGACGTCGGATTCGCCACCACCTGGAACTCCCAGCCGCTCGAGTCGCGGTCCTCGAGGTAGCCGTTGGCGTTGATCGTGTGCGCGGCCTGCTCGGCGGTCGTGATCAGGCCGTCGCGCACCAGCGCGGCGAGGACCCGGGTGTTGAAATCCGTCACCGAAGTCTGGATATCGCCCCAGTCCGTCGTCTGCTTCTGGTGCGTGGTGTAGTAGCTGGCCGTGGCGTAGAGCTTGCCGTCGAAGAAATCGAACTTGAGGCCGACGTCGTTGCCGTCCGCCTTCGGCATCGGCGGCACCTCGTTGTCGATCACATGGATGTTCAGGTTGGGGATGTCGCGGCCGTTCGAGTGATTGCCGTAAACCGAGATGGATTTCGTGGCGTGATACACCACGCCGGCCGTAAGGGTCGTCGCGTTGAAGGTCTTCGCCTTCCGGTTGTCCGGATCGAGCGTCCACTGCTTCGTGGTGGCGTCGCGCACGCTCGGGTCCCACTGGTAGTGCAGCGAGTCGAAACGCAGGCCGACGATCGAGACGAGGCGGTCCTTGAACCAGTTGCTCTGGAGCGCGCCCATGACGGTGTTCTGCTGCGACATCGTGTTCTCGATGTTCTGGTCCGGCACCCAGCCCGCGCCGGCCACCGGCGTGCGCCAGGAAGCCACATGCGCGTCGGACGCATCGCCCTCCGTGAAATAGTGCCGGCGATACACGCGGTTCACGTCGGCCTCGGCGGCCGTCTTGTCGAAGGGCATGTCGAGAAACACCTCGGCATCCTCCTCGCGGAAGTAATCGCGCCACGCGTGGCTGTAGAGTCCGGCCAGCCGGTGCGCGCCCCAGTCGCCGGTCTCGAACTTGTAGGACGCCGTGGCGCGCAGGTCGGTCGACTTGATCGTCTGGTCGCGGCGCGTCCAGTTGTTCTCGAAGTAGAGCCGGCCCGCGTTGGGATTGACGCTGCCGTCCGGCAGGTCGGCGCTGGCGTCGCCCCAGATCTCCGCGCTGCTGCCGTAATACGTCGTCGCGCGGCTGCCGTCGGCATCGTAGCCGTAGAAGTCGGTGTCCTGGTGATTCAGCGCCAGCTCGATCGAAAGGCGATCGTTCACCTGTTTCTCGAAGAACGCGCTGAACGTGTAATACCGCGTCTGGCGCACGGCGTCGGGGCCGGCGGTGTTGGAGGTGATCGGCACGATGCCGTAGTATTTCGGATCGAGCTGGGACCAGGTCGGCGCGTTCCAGCCGGTCTCGGCGCTCTTGCCGTTGGCGTTGCTGCCGTAGGCGTGGCCCAGCCAGTTGCGGACCACCCCGTCGTCGCCCACGACCAGATGGTCGGGCCAGAACGTGGCGACGCTCGACGGGATGCCGGGCCAGGCGCCGGAGAACGTCGGCCGGCCGGCCTCGCGCCAGAGGAAGGACTCGTCGATCGCGAGCCACGGGCGGGCGACGTTGTCGTTGACCTTGCCCACCTCGGCCTCGGCGCGGATCGACATCGTGCGGTCAGGCTCGAACTTCACGGCGAGATGGCCGCGGCGCGACCGGTCGAACTCGAATTCGCGCCACGATTTGCCCTCGTCGGCCACGAGATTGAGCCGCAGGGCGAGCTTGCCGGGGATGAGCACGCGGTTGAAATCGGCCGTGCCGCGATAGCGGTCCCAGCTGCCGACGGCAAAGGACAACTCGTCCTTCCGGCCCGTGTTCAGGTCCGCCTGCTTCGTGCTGGTGTTGACGATGCCGCCCGCCGAGCCGAAGCCGAAGAGAATGGCGTTCGGACCGCGCGCCTGATCGACGCGATCGACGTTGTAGAAGTCCGACGACGTCTCCCAGGTGAAGTAGTTGCGCGCATAGCTCGCCGACAGGCCGCGGATGCGCAGCTGCCACTCGTCGTGGCCGATCAGGGGGTTGCCGTTGACGCTGCCGGCAGCGTCGCCGATGTCCGGCACGGCGTTGTTCTGAAAGAGGATGATGTCCTTCATGTTCGTCGCGCCGATGTCCTTGATGAATTCGGGCGTGAGCACCGAGATCGCGGCGCCGGTGTCCTTCAGGCGGGTGTTGAGCCGGCTGCCGGCGAGGGTGTTGCCGGCGAGGTAGCCGACATCCGAGCTGGTGTTCACCGTGAACGGACTGAGCACGACCGTTTCCTCGGCTTCGGCCGGGGCGGTCTGACCAAGGACCAGCACGGCGGGCGCCAGAAAGAGCGCCGCGCGTAACATCACTTTCGGGAGTCTGGGGGAGTTCATAGTTCGGGGTAAGAAATCGACGGAAAAACGGGAGATCAGGGCGCGGCCGCACGGCCGAAAGCCGCGGCGGGCAGCACCTCGCCCTGACGGTCGAACCACGCGCACGAGCCGCCGAGCCACGCCGGCGCGGGATCGATCCGGACGGATTCCGGATGCCAGTAGATGACGCCGCAGCCGAGCCCGTCGGGGAGTTCGCGCACGACCTGCAGCACGTCGCGCAGGAACCGCGCCTGTCCCACCGGAGTCAGCGGCCAGTCGAGATGCGGGCGGCCCGCCCAATGCTCGTCTTCCGTCCACGGATACGCCGTCTCGACGACCATCACGGGGCGGCCGAATTCCCGCGCCATCGCGGTCAGCGTCCCGCGCAGGTCGTCGAGACCGCCGTGCCATTCGGGATAGTAGCTCACGCCGATGAAGTCGAACGGCACCCGCGCGGCGACGGCCTCCCGGCAGAACCAGAGCGCACGGTCGCGCTCGCCGGGATTCTCGACCTGCAGGATGCTCGCGGGCCGCGCTCCGGCCGGAAAGGCCTCCGCCAATCCTTCATGCGCCGCGTGCAGCAGCCGTGCGAGGCGGCCCCAGGCGGCCGTGTCGGCGGCTTCCTGGAATTCGACGCGGCCGTCGGGCCAGAGGAAACCGTTGGTGATCTCGTTGCCGAGCTGGACATAGTCCGGCGCGACGCCCCCGGCGGCAAAGCGCGCCAGCGTCTCCCGGGTGTAGTCGCGGACCTTCGCCTCGAGTTCGGCAAACGGAAGCCCGGCCCACGCCGCCGGCTTGAACTGCTTCGCCGGATCCGCCCACGTATCCGAGTAGTGGAGATCGAGCAGCAGCTTCGCGCCGGTCGCCTTCACGCGCTTCGCCAGCGCCAGGGTATAGGCGAGGTCGTTCGTGACCATGTCCTCATGATTCGGCGCCACGAAGAGCCGCAGGCGGAAACAATTGAGGCCGCGGGCGGACAGAATCCGGAGGGCGTCGCCCGGGACGCCGCCGTCGCGATAGACCGCGCCGTGCGCCTCGCACGTCGCCAGCGCGGACACATCGGCACCGATCAAGAACGGCGTCGCGGCCGGACGGGCCGTCGCCGCGACGGACGCGGCGGCGGCAAACATCACGGTCAACCAGCGCCGCACCGAGGGATGAGTCCAGCCGGCGGCGCCATGTCTAGCTGCGGGGTTCATGAATGGGACGGAAGAAGCGGCACAAGCTGTGCGCCGAGGGGTATGCGAGACGATTCACACCGTCGCACGACTACGTCAAGTGTTTTATATCTAGTAAAACTGTTTTACTATCATGGCTTCCTCTCCCCCTCACCTGACTTCGTGCCGCCGCGACCCTCTCCCAGTCATGCGGCAATGAGGCCCACTCATCCGCTCCGGATGGGAACGGAGGCCGAAGCGCGCGAGGCTGCGTGGATGCGTCCGCGTCTGCTGTCCACCGGCCGCGCTTCGCTTCCGCCCATTGTCTTTTCCGCGGCGACACCTACATTCGCCGCATGGAGATGGAGATCACGCTGCCTGACGAATTGCCGGCGATGACACTGCCGGATGTCGCTTTTTTCCCGCAGGCGCTGCTTCCGTTGCACATTTTCGAACCGCGCTATCGGGAAATGTTGAAAGATGTCCTCGCGGCGGACCGGCTCTTCGCCGTGGCCGGCTTGAATTCTTCGCCGGCCGCCGGAGCCGGCCAGTTCGAACCGCCGCATCGGATCGCCAGCGTCGGCATCGTCCGCGCCTGTCAGGAAAACGCCGACGGCACCTCGAATCTGCTCCTGCAGGGCATCTGCCGGGTCGAACTCACGCGCATCGTCACCGACTCGCCCTATCGCCGCGTCGGCATCCGCGCCCTGGCGAGCGAAGGCATCACGGACAAATCCGGCAACGCCCGCCTCCGCGCCGAGGTCATGCGCCTGCTCGATCTCAAGCAGAAGTTCGGCGCGCCGATCTCGCCGGACATGGCGGGTTTTCTGCGCACGATCGACGATCCGGAGACCTTCGTCGACCTGGCGGCCTTCAGTCTGTGCGAGGATCCGAAGCTGCGCCAGCAACTGCTCGAGACACTGGACCTGCCCGCGCGCCTCGGCCTGTTCGTGCGCCGGCTGCGCACCGATCTGGACGCGCTCACCTTGCAACGGAGACTTCAGGGGCCGTTGGCGGACGAACAGATCCCGCTGAATTAGCAGCGGAAACAGAAAAGCGCCCCACCGCGGGGCGATGGAGCGCTTTCTGAAATGGAGCCGAGCATCGGATTTGAACCGACGACCCACGCTTTACGAAAGCGTTGCTCTACCAACTGAGCTAGCTCGGCAACTGAGTAGGGGGCGGTATTACGGGTGGCCAAAACCCGGTGACAAGCAATTTCGTCGCCGCGACCGGAGGATTGCGCCTCCTTGCTTTCAACCACCCGCGCTCCCGCCCGCGCCACGCGAAGAAACTCGCCAGCCCGACGCACGGCAGGCTCAAATCACCGCTTTCCCGGACGTCACGGGCTTCCCGGCAACGTCCCCTCGTTTCCGTGTCCCTCTCCACCGATCTCTTCGATTACACGCTCCCGCCGCACCTGATTGCACAGACGCCCGCCGCGCGCCGCGACGCCTCGCGGCTGCTCGTCGTCGACCGCGCGGCCCACACCGTCGCGCACCGCACGTTCGCCGATCTGCCGCAGTTTCTCCGCGCCGGCGACACGCTTTTCCGCAACAACGCCGCCGTCCTCCCCGCCCGCCTCCACGCGCGGCGTCCGACCGGTGGTGCGGTCGAGTGCTTCCTCCTGCGTCCCGTCGACGGCGAGCGCGTCTGGCGCTGCCTCGTGAAACCGGGCCGGAAACTTCCCGTCGGCGCCACGTTTGCCCATCCCGACGGCGCATTTTCCGGCGAGATCACCGGTCGCGAGGACGACGGTTCGGCCATCGTCCGCTTCACCTGCCCGGGCGACGAAGCCATCACCGCCGTCGCCAACCGTCTCGGCGACGTCCCGCTGCCACCCTACATCGAGCGCGACGACGATGCGGCCGATCACGACGCACAACGCCTCCGCGATCGCGAGCGTTACCAGACGGTTTACGCCGATCGCGGTCGCCAGGTCGCCGTCGCCGCGCCGACGGCCGGGTTGCATTTCACGCCGGAACTTTTCGCCACGCTCGCGGCCCAGGGCGTGCGGACCGCCGACGTCACGCTCCATGTCGGCCTCGGCACCTTCAAGCCGATCGCGACGGACACGATCGAGGCCCATCCGATCCATCGCGAACTTTACGAGATGCCGGCGTCCACGCAGCGCGCGCTGTTTCCGCCGCTCGCCGGCCGGCGCATCGCCGTGGGCACGACGAGCGTGCGCACGATCGAGGACTTCCTGTCCGCCCGCGACGTCCCGCCCGCCGACGAACGCACCCACTTCGCGGAAGCGGCGATCTACATTTACCCGCCGCGGACCTTCCGCGGTGTCGACGCGCTGATCACCAACTTCCACCAGCCGCGCTCGACGTTGCTGTGCCTGGTCGCCGCATTCCTCGCGCCCGGATCGACCGACGGCATCGCGTGGCTCCACGAGATCTACGCCGACGCCATCGCCCGCGAATATCGTTTCTTCAGCTATGGCGACGCCATGCTGATCCTGTGAAACGTCGACGACAGATACGGCCCGTTTAAATGTAATATTTCTGGTTGCATTTACAACAGACCGGGACTCCTTAGCCTCTGTCCGTTAGTCCTTAATCCCACACTCAACCATGAAGATTCAGTCCAAGTTCCTCGTTCTCTCCTCCCTTCTGGCCCTCGGCCTGACCGGCTCCGCGCGCGCCGCGGTCGAGACCTATGCCATCGATCCGGTGCATTCGTCGATCGGGTTCAGCATCCGCCACTTCGTCAGCAAGGTCCCCGGCTCCTTCACCCAGTTCGGCGGCACGATCGTCGTCGACCGCGACAATCTCGAGCACAGCTCCGTCGAGGCGACCGTCGAGGTCGCGTCCGTCAGCACGGCCAACGAAAAGCGCGACGGCCACCTGAAGTCCGGCGACTTCTTCGATGTCGCGAAGTTCGGCACCGCCACGTTCAAGAGCAAGGCATGGGCGAAGACCGGTGCGGACACCTACGACGTCACGGGCGACTTCACGCTGCGCGGCGTCACCAAGGAGATCGTGCTCCACGTCACCTCGCTCGGCTTCGGCCCGGGCATGCAGGGCGCGCAGCTTTCCGGATGGGAAGCCACGACCACGTTGAAGCGCTCCGATTTCGGCATGACCGGCTTCGCCGGCGCGCTGGGCGACGACGTCGCCGTCACCATCTCGATCGAGGCTGATCTGAAGAAGTAAGCGCCTCATCCGTTGTTTTCCTCCGGGGACGGCCGCAAGGCCGTCCTTTCTTTTTTCCCGGGACCGCCCACACTGCGCCTTCCCACACATGACCGCCGACGAACTCCAGAGCCTGATCGAGGACGCCACCGCCGACTACGCGCTCGGCGAAAACGACGCCGCTCTTGCCAAGCTCGACCGCGCCACCGCCGCCGCGCCGGACTCGTTCGAAGCGTGGCACGCCCTCGCGGAGGTGAACTTTTCGCTGCGCCGGCTCGATGCCGCCCTCGCCGCCGCCGAACGCGCCCACGCGCTCCAGCCCGCGGACCTGTTCATCAACACCACCCTCTCGCGCATCTGGATGGAACGCGGCGACAAGGCCCGCGCCGAGCATTTCGGCGCCCAGGCCAAGATCGCCGGCTGGAAAGACCAGCTCAAGAACCCAGACGGGCAAACCGGTGGCATCTGAAGCCGGGGTTTTCCGCCCGTTGACACGCCCCGCGCCCGTTACCTAGCCTTCGTCCCTTCATGGAAACGCCGTCCTACTTGCTGGAGTTCGAGAAGCCGCTTCGCGAACTCGCCAAAGAAC
>Ga0222421_100350_pt1 | contig 16579 bp, 14 predicted proteins | sample 3A1ome_2_FD_182473 | JGI IMG/M metagenome (GOLD analysis project Ga0222421, IMG submission 182473) | Enriched microbial communities from leaf-cutter ant dump, University of Wisconsin, Madison, United States - 3A150A (version 2) | ecosystem: Environmental > Terrestrial > Nest > Insects nest > Nest... | reverse complement strand
CGGCTGCGCATCACGGTCGCGCCCGAACTCCTCTCGGAAACCTCGTTCGCGACGCGCTACGAGATCTTCAAGCTCGGCACCGCGGAGAAACTCGCCGCGCGCATCCGCTTCGAACACGTGGCCACCTCGCCCGCGAAACGCGCGCGCACGCCGCTGCCTCCCGCGCTGGCCGCATGGGTGCAGGCGGGCTGAAACGGTCGCATGGTCGTCGGTCCGTGGGTGCACTCCGGCGTCCGGCGCGGCGACCCGGCAGTGCCGCCGGGCACCACGGATCGAAAGAGCTGGACGGCGGCACGTGACGCGCCGGACGGCGGACAGTTACAAGATGCGCGAAATTCTCACGACTCGCGCGCCCACGAAAGTGGACCCGCCACTCCGCCGTCCGCCTCATCGAGCACGCTGCGCCTCCGTTGTATTCCTTTCGCCGACGTTCCCGCCTTCACGCGGCGCCAGCACGGGCTCGCGGTTTCCCGCCGGTGATCTCAAGCAGCGCCCAGCGCGGCGGCAAACTCGGCCGGCAGGTCCGCGCGCGCGGCAAACGCGTGCCGCCGGCCGCGCCACTCGTAGTCGAACGCCGTCTCGAGCGAATGCAGGAACAGCCGTTTCGCGCCGGTGCGCTTCGCGAACTCGCGGTTGCGGGCGAAATCCCCGTAGGTCTGGTCGCCGACGATCGGCAGGTGGCGCTTCGCGCATTGCACGCGCAGCTGGTGACTGCGGCCGGTCCGCGGCTCGAGCTGGATCAACGCCAGTCCGCCCGAGCCCGCGCCGCGCGCCGTCACGACGCGCATCCGGCTCTCCGCCGGGATGTGACCGGCGGCCGCCGCGGTGCGGATGCGACCGCCCTGCTTGCTCACGGCGAGCCGGTCCTGCCACACCTCGACCGGCTGGCGCGGCACGCCGAAGACCAGCGCCTGATAAAGCTTGCGGACCTGCTTGCGCTTGAACTGCGCGCGGATCTCGCGGGCGAGTTCGCCGTCCGCCGCGACGAGGATCACGCCCGAGGTCGCCGAATCGAGCCGGTTGAGCAGCCAGAGCCGGCGCGGCGAGCCGGACGCGTTCTCCGCGCCCGGCCGGCTTTCGCCTCCCGGGCCGGGCGCGGCGGACGGAGCGGATTCATCCCAGACGAAACATTCCTCGGCCGGATCGTAGCGGCCGGTGAGCAGGGCGCGCGGCTGGTCGCGGGGTTCGTTCGGATGGGAAAGCACGCCGGCGGGTTTGGACAGCGCCGCGAGGCCGTTGGCATCGCGCGTCAGCACCTGCACGCCGCGTCCGAGCGGGAGCGCCGCCCAGAAGCTCTCCGCCGGAGCGCTCACTGGTAGTAGAACGTGAACGTCATCTCCTGCTGCTCGCCGAGGAGCGCGACCATGTCGTCGGTCCACTCGCCGTAGGGCGCGCGCGAGGTGATGGCGCTGATGCAGGCCTGCTTCGCCTGCTCGCCGGCCGTGCCGTCGACATTGATGATCTCCGGAATCTTGCCTTCCTTGTCGATGCGGAAGCGGACGGACACGTGCGTGCCGCCCACGGGATACACGCGGCTCTCGATCAGGATGCGCTCCCACTGGATCTGCACCGTCTCGATCAGCTTCTGGAGATAGGCGCCGTAGTTGCTCCAGCGCGCGTCGTAGGCGGCGGGGCCGATGTTGCGCGAGCCAAACTTGTTTTCCTCGAAGATCGCCGGGCGCACCTGCTGCGTCTTCACAATCTGGGGACGCGGACGCGGCCGCCGCGGGTCGATCATCGGCTGCACGCCGGTGGCGCCCTGGACAAGCGGCACGTCCTTCGCGCCGTCGATCTTCTCCGGGATCGGCTTCGCGCCGTCGGCGGCCTTCGCCTTGTTGGTGCCGTAGGCGTTCTGGTTGTCGCCCTCGGTCTTCTCGAAACCGGGCAGCGGATTCTGCTCCTGGCGGGCGGCGTCGGTCGTGTTGGGCGACGGCGGCGTCTCGGGCGCGGCAGGCGCGGGCGGCAGCTCGACCGTCTTCGTGAGCTGGCCGCTCACGATCTGCGACGAATGGATTTCCTTCTGGCCCTCGATCGCGGGGCGGTCCGCGAGATTCTCGGTCTGCGGCTTCTCCTGCGCGGCCTGCTGGTTCTGCGCGCCGAAATTATTCGTCTTGTCGGGGATGTTTTCCGGCGCGTTCGGGTTCGTCTCGACGAACTTCATCGGCGGCGGCTGCACCTGCGGCTGCTGCTGCATCTTGGTGAACGTGTCCGGCGCGATCTGGATGCTGAACTCGCGCGCCGAGGAATGCGGCCGCAGGACGCTCGGCGCGTGCTCCAGCCGCAGCGCGTGCGGCGCGAACAGCAGCAGCAGCAGGTGCACCAGGACCATGCCGCCGAGGCCCACGAGCACGGAGCGCGAATCCGGATCGCGCCACCAGCCCGCAAAGGTGCGGCGCACGGCGGCAATCGGAGACGGAGAGGCGATGGTTTGGCTCATGAAAATCCCGGCGGGACGTGAAAAGTCAGCCGAGGAGACCCGCCTGCGTCAAAATTTGTTTCGTCACTTCCATCGGCAGACCGACGATATTGGTGAACGACCCGCGCGTGCCCGCCACGATCCGTTCGCCGTTTTCCTGGATGCCGTAGCCGCCGGCTTTGTCGAGCGGGTTGACGGCGGCGAGATAGGCGTCGATCGCCGCGTCGTCGAGCGGGCGAAACGCGACCTCGGTCGCCACGCCTTCGTCGATCCGCAGTCCGTCCGCCGCGCGCCGCAGCGCCACGCCGGTGAAGACGGTGTGCGTGCGACCCGAAAGCAGGCGCAGCATCGCGCGCGCCTCGGCGAGGTCGCGGGGTTTGTTGAGCACGGTCCGGCCGACGAAGACCGTCGTGTCCGCGCCGAGCACAAACGCCTCCGGATGGCGCGAGGCGACCCAGTCGGCCTTCAGCGCGGCGTTGTGCGCCACGAGCGCGCGCGGGTCGGCGTCGGGTGCCTCGTGCTCGGTCACGTCCGCGACGACGACCTCGAATGGCACGCCGAGCTCCGCCAGCAGTTCGCGGCGGCGGGGCGAGGCGGAGGCGAGGATGAAGCGCTTCATGGCGGCCGCGAGGAATGCGGTGCGGCCGCGGCCGGCGCAAGCCCGGCTTGCGAGTTGTCAGCGCCGCGAAACGCCTCCACGTTCGCCCGCTTACACATTTTTCCTCACGCCATGCGCCTCGGCCTCGCCCAGCTCAATCCCACCGTCGGCGATCTCGCCGGCAACCGCCGCAAGATTCTCGATGCCTACGCCGCGCTCGTCGCGCAGGGCGCCGAACTGGTCGTCTTTCCCGAGTTGATCGTCTGCGGCTATCCGCCCCGCGACCTGCTTTTCAAACGCCGCTTCGCCGCGGACTGCGAGGACTCCGTCCGCGAGATCGCCCGCGCGATCGGCGAGGTCCCCGCGCTGGTCGGCTCCGTCGAGCGCAATCTCACCGGTGCGGGCCGGCCGTTCTTCAACGCCGCCGTCTTCTGTCACCGCGGCGCCGTCGTCGCGAGCGCGCACAAGTGCCTGCTGCCGACCTACGATGTCTTTGACGAGGACCGCTATTTCGAGCCGGCCGCCTCGCCCACCGTGATCGAGCACGGCGCCCTCCGGATCGGCGTCACGCTCTGCGAGGACATCTGGACGCATCCGACGATCAGCACGCGCCGGCTCTACCGCGGACTCGATCCGGTGCGCCAGCTCGCCGGGCAGCGGTGCGATGTGATGGTCAACCTCTCCGCGAGTCCGTGGCATGCGGCGAAGGAAAACGTCCGCCTCACCCTCCTCGCCGAGGCCGCCCGCGCGCTCGGCTGCCCGGCCGCCTACGTCAACTGCGCCGGCGGCAACGACGAACTGATCTTCGATGGCCGCAGCATCGCCGTCGGCGCCGATGGCGCGCTGCGCGCCGGACTCGCCGCGTTCGCCGAGGAGTTGCGCGTGGTCGAGGTGTCGGCGGACAGCTCTCGGCTTTCAGCGGGCAGCGATCAGCCCTCAGCTTTCGGCGGTCAGCGGTCAGCGGGCGGTGAGCCGGCGGCGGAAGGTGGTTCCGCGGCGGATCTCAGTCCGTCGTTCGCGCTGGGCGAACTCGCGGACATCCATGACGCGCTCGTGCTCGGGGTCCGCGACTACGCGCACAAGAGCGGCTTCACGCGCGCGCTCGTCGCACTCTCCGGCGGCATCGATTCGGCGCTCGTCGCCGTCCTCGCGGTCGCCGCGCTCGGCCGGGAGAACGTCATCGGCGTCTCCCTCCCCTCGTCGATCTCGTCGCAACATTCCCGGGACGACGCCCGCGTGCTCGCGGCCAATCTCGGCATCCGTTTCGAGACGATCGCCATCGCCGACGCCGTGGCCGCGTGCGAGTCGGCGCTCGCGCCGCTGTTCGCCGGCCGGCCGCGCGACGTCGCCGAGGAAAACATCCAGGCGCGCGTCCGCGGCGTGCTGATGATGGCGCTTTCGAACAAGTTCGGCTCGCTGCTCCTCACCACGGGCAACAAGAGCGAGGTCGCCGTCGGCTACTGCACGCTCTACGGCGACATGGCCGGCGGGCTCGCGGTGATCAGCGACGTGTTCAAGACGCAGGTCTACGCGCTGTCGCGCTGGATCAACCGCGAGCGCGAGATCATTCCGCGCAACACGATCGACAAGGCGCCGAGCGCCGAGCTGCGCCCGGGCCAGGTCGACCAGGACAGCCTGCCGCCCTACGACGTGCTCGACGCGATCCTGCACGGCTACGTCGAGGAAGGCCTGTCGCGCCGCGATCTGGTCGAGCGCGGCTTCGACGCCGCAGTGGTCAACGACGTCGTCCGCAAGGTGGATCTCAACGAATACAAGCGGAAGCAGGCCGCGCCGGGATTGAAGATCACGCCCCTCGCCTTCGGCGTCGGCCGCCGCATCCCGATCGTGCAGAAATACGTGGGCTGAAGCTGAGGCTGAGACGGGAACGGGAAAAAAACCGCTGATGCACGCTGAAGGGCGCTGATCCGAATCATGCGAAAAAGACTGCGCACGTTCTCGATTCTTCGGGCGTTCCACCAGCGAAGGGCGGCGTCTGTGAACGGCTGAAGGCGTCTCGCCGTGGAAACCAGTGAAGACAATCTTTTCAAGGCCGAGGGTTACGCCCTGATGGCTGCGGCGTTCGAGGTCTACAATCACCTCGGCGCCGGGTTCCTCGAGGAGGTCTATCAAGAAGCGCTCGAACTCGAGCTGACCGCGCGCGGCATTCCTTTCGCTTCCAGACCGCACCTGCGGATCCAATTCAAAGACCATATCCTGCGGAAACACTACGAGGCCGATCTTCTGGTGCACGGTGGCATCGTCGTCGAACTCAAGGCGGTCCGCGCCCTCGCGCCCGAGCACGAGGCCCAGTTGCTCAACGAACTCAAGGCCGCCCGGGTGCGTGTCGGTTATCTGATCAATTTCGGCGCCGCGCCCCGCCTCCAGTGGCTGCGCCGGGTGGATTCGCTGTCAGCGGCCATCAACGAACCTCAGCGGTTTCCCTCCGCCTGACATGCTCGGGGCGAAGGTGATGGCTCTCGGGCTCGCGTTCTGCGGGTGGCTGCTCTGGCGGCAGTTCCGGCGCGCGTTGCGCGACCGCCATGTCGGCCCGGCGCACCGGCGGACCCACCGCATGCACGACCCGCGCCGTTACTACACGCGCGTCGCCAGCCGCGCCGCCGGTGCGTTGGTCTGCTTCGTCGCCGCGTGGCTGTGCCTGGCTGAGTTCCGGCACCACTTCTGACGCAGCGAGTCAGGCCGGCGGCAGCGGCGGCGTCTCGGGCTCGGGTTTCGGCGGACGGTTTCCCGCTTCGGCGAGGATTTCCACATACACCGACGGCGCGCCGCTGGCCGCGACGATCTCGATCGCGCCGACGACATCGTCGACTTCGAGCACGGTCGCCGTCTCCGCCGCGGTGCCGACGCGGCAGTGGAACTGCCAGAGCGTGAAACCCGCCGGCGGCGTCTTCCGGCGCTCGCGTTTCACGTATTTGCGGACGTCGAGCCGCACGGCGTCGAGCACGCGGGCGTCGTCCTTGCCGTCCTGGTGGAGGGAAAAAGTCTTTCTCATAAGTCGCGGGCTATACCAGTCCGCGGGCGCCCGGCGCCATCTATTTCAAGCCGCGGCCGCGGCGAACCCGCGCGTTTTCTTCGCTTCCCATACTTTCGCTCCGATGCGCCCGCGCCTCTCCACGCGGCAGGTATGCAGGTCTCGCTTCGGCAGTTGTCAGGTCCACGCGGGCGTGCATCAGTGACGTCCTCGTGACCATGTCCGTCTCCGACTCCCTGTTCGAACGCGCCAAAAAACTCATCCCCGGCGGCGTCAACTCGCCCGTCCGCGCCTTCCGCTCCGTCGGCGGCGCGCCGTTCTTCGTCAAGGCCGCGCACGGCGCCACGCTCGTCACGGCCGACGACCGGGAACTGATCGATTTCGTCTGCACCTGGGGCCCGGCGATCCACGGTCACAATCACCCGCGGATCCGCGCGGCGATCGCGGCGGCGCTCGAGGGCGGCACGTCGTTCGGCACGCCGAATCCCTACGAGGTCGAGATGGCGGAGCTGATCGTGACGTTCTTCCCGTCGATCGAGAAAGTCCGCATGTGCAACAGCGGCACGGAGGCGACGATGTCGGCGATCCGGCTCGCGCGCGGGTTCACGCGGCGCGACAAGATCGTGAAGTTCGCCGGCTGCTATCACGGGCACAGCGACTCGCTGCTGATCAAGGCCGGCTCGGGCGCGCTCACGCACGGCCATCCCGACAGCGCGGGCGTGCCGGTGTCGTTTGCGCGCGAGACGATCGTGCTGCCCTACAACGACCGCGCCGCGCTCGAGCAGGCGTTTGCCGCCAATCCGGAGCAGATCGCGGGCGTCATCGTCGAGCCGTTCTGCGGCAACGTCGGCTTCATCATGCCCGATCCCGGCTATCTCGCGTTCCTGCGCGAGATCACGCGGCGGCACGGCGCGGTGCTGATCTTCGACGAGGTGATGACGGGCTTCCGCATCGCCCGGGGCGGCGTGCAGGAGCGCGAGGGCATCACGCCCGACCTCACCTGCCTCGGCAAGATCATCGGCGGCGGGCTGCCGGTCGGCGCCTTCGGCGGACGCGCCGAGATCATGGACCTGCTCGCGCCGCTCGGACCCGTTTACCAGGCCGGCACGCTCTCGGGCAACCCACTCGCGATGGCCGCCGGCATCGCCTCGCTGAAGCTGCTCGACGAACTCGACCCGTATCGGCGGCTCGACGACCTCGGCCGGCGGTTGAAGGAGGCAATTCTTGCCGCCGCGGCCGCCAAGGGCCTGCCCGTGCAGGTGCCGCAGTGCGGTTCGATGTTCAGCATTTTCTTCAACGCCGCGCCCGTGCGCGACTACGCGACCGCGGTCGCCTCCGACGGCAAGGTGTTCGCCCGCCTGTTTCATGCGTGTCTCGACCGCGGCGTCTACCTCGCGCCCAGTCCCTACGAAGCCGGCTTCCTCAGCACGGCTCACGAGGGCGCCGCCATCGACCGGGCATGCGACGTGCTCACCCGGGCGATCCGCGAACTTTGAAGTCGCGGAAACCGGCAAAGATCTCCTCTGTCCCATCGTTCTCCCGTAATGGCCCGTTTTCTTTCGATCTCCCTGTTCCTGACCGCCGGCCTCGCCTGTTCCTTCGCGTCGACGCAGCCCGGTTCCCGGGAAATCTATCCGCTCGACCAGCTCGTGGCCGGTCAGCGCGGCGAGGTGTGGACCGTCTTCCGCGGCACGCAGCCGGAACCGTTTGCCGTCGAGGTCACGGGCGTCGTCCGCAACGCCCTCGGGCCGGGCAAATCGCTCATCCTCTGCCAGCTCACCGATCCGCGCGTGCAGGCGATGGGCGCCACCGCCGGCATGAGCGGCAGTCCGCTCTACATCGACGGCCGGCTCGCCGGCGCGCTCAGCTATCAACTGCAACGTTTCGAGACCGTCCGCTACGCCGGTTTCACGCCGGCCGCCGATCTCGCCGAGGTCGCGGACAAGGTGCAGGCCGCCGGATCCGCGCCCGCCGCATCGGGCGGCGGTGAAGTTGCATTCGCATCCACGTCGGTCCAGCCGCTCCGGCCTGCGTTCACGTTGAGCGGACTGAGCCCGGTCGTCGCCGATCTCTTCGCCCCGCGCCTCGCGCAGCTGGGCCTCGACGCCACCGCACTCGGCGGCAGCGTGAATCCTTCCGCGGCCGCCGCCGCACCGCGGCCGCTCCAGGCCGGCGACGCCGTCGCCGTCGCGCTCGCCACCGGCGACATCACGCTCGCCGGCACCGGCACGGTCTCGCGGATCGACGGCGACCATGTGACGGCGTTCGGCCATCCGATGATGTCGCTCGGCGACGTCGCGCTGCCGATGTGCGCGGCGGAGATCGTCACGATCCTTCCGTCCAGCATGCAGTCGATCAAGGTCGCCAACACCGGCGCCGTGATCGGCACGATCAGCCAGGACCGGCTCTCCGGCGTGTCCGGCCTCCTCGGCGCCGGCCCCGAGATGACCGAGGTCGAGGTGATCGTGAACTCGTCCCGCGGCGCCGCGCGCACCCTGCGCTTCTCCGTCGCGCGGCAGGAGCAGCTCACGCCCGTGCTCGTCGCCACCGGCGTCAGCCAGGCGATCCTCGGCTCCAACGACGCCGGCCTCAGCCAGGGTTTCCTGCTCAGCAGCGACATCAGCTTCCCCGCCCGGCCGTCGCTCGCCACGCGCACGCTCTACTCCGGCCCGCAGGGTTTCCAGCAGGGGCTGAACCAGTTCGTGCAGGACCTCGCGCAGAACCTGCAGAACCCCTACGAGAAAACGTTTCCCCACAAGGTCGTGTTCACCGTCGAGCCGCTCGACCAGAACCCGACCGTGACGCTCGACGTCTTCCAGCTCTCGCGCACCACCGCGCGCGGCGGCGAGACGATCCAGGCCACGCTCGCCTGGCGCGATTATCAGGGCGGATCGCACCGGCAGGTGATCGACATCCCGATCGATCCCGCGTGGATCGGCCGCTCCGTCGACGTGATCCTCGCGCCCGGCGCCGTGCTCGACGAACTCTCCGGCCGCGCCCGCGTGATCTCCGCGTCGCAGCTGCGCAGTTTCGACGCCTATCTCGCCGCACTGCGCGACGAACGCGATGCCGACGGCCTGTCGCTCGCCGTCGTCGAGAAGACCAGTCTCTTCACCGACCAGACCAGCGCCACGCCCGATGCGCCCGACTCCATCGGCCGCATCGCCCGCGCCGCCGACGAGGCCCGTTTCCGCGCCGTCGACGCCGTCGTGCCGCTCTGGGAGACGCACGTCCTCGCCGGCAAGCTCTCCGGCGCCACGCTCCGCCGCTCGCTCAAGATCGTCGAGTGAGCGGGCATGCGCCCGGCGATGGCGGGAACCTGCGGCGTCCGGCCGGTTCCTAACCCCGCCCGCGCCGCCGCTCCCGCACTTGCCCTCGCTCCGCGCCGCCCTCTATTTCCCTTCATGGCTCTTCGTCCCACCGCCTGCGGCCTCGGTGCCGCCTGTGTCGCCCTGCTCGCCTTCGGCAGCCTCGTCCGCGCCGAGCCCCTGTCCAAACGAAACGACGTCGACTTCTTTCGCGACGTCCCCAGCCGCAACCTGAAGGGCCTCGCCGCCCGGTCCGACGGTCGTCTCGTCGCCGGTCCCGTCCTCACCGAGCTCAAGGGCGAAGCGCCCGCCGATCTGCTCTGGTGCGTCACGCCCGCCGGTGAACCGTCCAAGTGGCTCGTCGGCACCGGACCAGACGGAAAGATCTTCGAGATCGCGGTCGACGCCGCCCAGGCGACCGTCGCCTCGCGCGAAATCGTGAAGCTCGACGAACCGCACATCTTCGCGCTCGCGCGCCTCGCCGACGGTTCGATCCTCGCCGGCACTTCGCCGCGCGGCGCGCTCTGCCTCATCCGCGACGGCAAGGTCGTCGCGCGCCTCGCGCTGCCCGTCGACTCGATCTTCGATCTCCTCGCGCCGGCCGCCGGCGGCTCCAGCGTGCTCGTCGCCACCGGCAATCCCGCGCGAATCTACTCGGTCGATGTCGCCCAATTCGCCCAAGGCGGCGTGCTCGCCGACAAGGTCGCGGACGCCGAGGTCCTCGCCGCGCACGGCGTCCGTCTCTTCGGCGAAGTCCGCGACCGCAACATCCGCCGGCTCGCGCGCCTCGCCGACGGCCGCGTCGTCGCCGGCTCGGCCCCGAAGGGCAATCTCTACGTCTTTGCCGCGACCGGCGGCGACGCCTCGATCCTGCAGGAAAACCGCGACGCCGAGGTCACCGACCTGCTCGCCGAACCCAACGGCGACCTCTACGCCACGATCACGTTCTCCGGCACCACCGGCGACAGCCGCATCACGCCGCCCGCGAAGCCGGGCAAGGACGCCGGCGACGTGCTCTTCCCGCAGCCGCCCGCGGGCGCCGACAAGTTCGGCGGTCGCGCCGCGCTGGTGTGGTTTCCCGCCAGCGGCTTCCCCGAGACGCTGACCGCGCGCGCCAACATGGCCTTCTATCGCGTGCTCCGCCACGCCGACACGCTCCTGCTCGCCGGCGGCGAACAAGGAGACCTGCTCGGCTTCGACCTCGTGCAGCGCCTCTCACTCACTTTCGCCGGCAGCCCGTCGTCGCAGCTCAACGGCCTCGCCGCCGCGCCCGACGCCGCCGGCCGCTTCCTCGTGCTGCACAACAACGCCCCCGGCTTCGCGCTGCTCGACTTCGCCGCGCCCGGTATCCGCGAGGCCGAGACGCGCCGGATCGAGCTCGCCGGCCCGTCGCTGCTCGGCGCGTTTCGCTTCGACCGGATCCGCGACGTGGCGGAGGACCGGATCGCCGTCGACGTGAAGACCAGTAACGGCAGCGACGAGGTCGAGGGCTGGTCGGCCTGGACGCCGCTGGCGGCCTCCGACGGCGGCTGGCGCGCCGACGGGCTGCGCGGACGCTTCGTGAAGTTCCGCCTCCGTCTGCCCGCCGCCGCAAACGCCGTGCAGCTCGACAAGGCCGCGCTCTACGCCCTGCCGCAGAACCGCCGGCCGCAGCTGCAGGATTTCCGTCTGCTCTCGCCCAACTTCGGCCTCGTGCCCGCGCCCGACGCCCCGCCGGCCGTGACCACCACGCTCGGCCAGCTCATGCAGGGACGCGACAAGGACGACGACAAACGCAAGGCCGGCCTCCTCGGCAGCCAGGTCGTGCCCGTGCCCGGCGCGCAGGTCGTGTTCTGGAGCGTCGTCGATCCCGACGGCGACAACGTCGTCTGCACCTACTCGTTTCGCCGCGAGGGCGAGACGGCCTGGACGGATGTCGCGGTCGACAATCGCGACTCCTACGTCCAGTTCGACGTTTCGCACCTGCCCGACGGCGTCTACTTCACGCGGCTGGTGGCGACCGAGACCGATCCCCGCCCCGCCGCCGACCGCCTGAGCGCCACCTTCGAGACCGACGATCTCATCATCGACCACACGCCTCCCGCGATCCTCGATGCCTCGGTCCGGCGCGATGCCGCGAAGGTCACCGTCACCGTGCGCGGACGCGACGCGCTTTCGCTGCTCGAAGGCCTCGAGGTCACGCTCAACAACGGCGTGCACGAGCAGACGGAGCAGCCGGCCGACGGCATCCGTGACGGACGCGAGGAAACCTTCGCGATCGAAATCCCACTCGCGCGCGCCGCCGGCGCGACCTCGGTCGAAGTGGTGCTCTACGACGCCGCCGGCAACGCCACGAGCCGCCGGCTGGGGTTTTAGCCGGCGTCCGCCCGCGTTTCTCCGGAACGGGCGGGCGGAGGAATTCCCTGCTCCAGGGTGACGAAGGAACTGGCCGGCACCCCATCGTCGCCCCCGGCCTGCACATACACGTATTCCGTGCGGACGTAGACCTCGCGCACCAGACTGCGCATCCGCTGGGCGGAGACGCGCAGGCGGAACAGGCCGCGCCAAAGGCCGCGGTTCGACCCGTGCCGGTGAAACGCCCGGACCGCCTCCTCGTAGTCGGCGTAGCTGCGGCTCCGCCCGACTTCGATGATGAAGAGATAATCGCCGGCGAAATGCCCCGGCCTCAGCCACTCGATCAGCGAAATCCACGGCCGCGCCAGGGAGGGCAGGGTCCGATGCAGCACGACCGGCAGATAACGCTCCAGCTCGATTCCGTGCCGGCGGCAATAGAGCTCCGCGAACGTCCGTCCGCCCGAGGGCTGCGGGACGACCCCCGGCCGGTCGCGCGCGCTCAACGGCATCGCCAGAAGCCCCGAACCCGGCCGGAGGTGAAAGGATGCCACGGGACGCGTTTCATGTGACACGTGCGCCGTCGCGGGCCGGAGCCGGCGGCAGCAGCACCAGCACGGTCGTGCCGCGATCGGGAGCACTGGAGAAATGCATCGAGCCGCCGAGCTGGCGCACGGTCCGCATGACGCCGGCCAGCCCCAGCCCCGTGCCCTGGCCCCGCGGTTTCGTCGTGAAATAAGCCTCGGTCAGCCGGGCCGCCGTCTCCGGCGACATCCCGGGGCCGTTGTCCGAGACCTCGAGCCGGAGGCCTTCCGGATCGCCGTCGCCCTGCGGCGCCGCGCTCACCCGCACCGTGATTTCGCCGTCGACCGGCGCGGTCGCATCCCGCGCGTTGAGGAGGAGGTTGACGAGGATCTGATCGATCTGAAACGAACCGACGGGCAGCCGGCAGGTTCCCGGCGCCGGCAATTCGAGTCGCAACCGCCGCTCGATCACCCGTTCGAACAGGTCGCAGGTGCGTGCCACGGCCTCGGTCAGGTCGAGCGGGACTTCGTCCTCCGGTCCGGCGGGCAGCGTGAACTCGCAGAACCGTTCGCAGTAGCGGCTCGCCATCCGCAGGGCGCGCAGCGCCGGCTCGAACGCACCGGCGTGCGCGGGCTCCGCGCCTTGGAAAAGCTGGATGTGCCCGAGCGCGATCCCGAGGCAGTTCTTCAAATCGTGGGCCGACATCGCCGCCAGGCTGCCCATGGCCGCCAGCTGCCGGCCGTGCCGGAGCTGTTCCTCCAGCGAACGCAACGCGGACGTCGCGTGCATCGCCCAGCATGTTCCGTCCACCTGCCCTTCGGCATTGTGTCGTGGAATCACGGTTACATCCATCTCCACCGGCGTGCCGTCGGACCGGAGCCAGCGGATCGCCGCCGCCGGGCTGCTCTCGCCGCGCCGGGCCCGCTCCAGCGCCGCCACCTGCACGGCTTGATCCTCGCCCGCCAGCCACGTCCATACCGGCCGGCCGAGCGCCTGCTCCGCCGGCAGACCGACGAGATTCTCGACTCCCCTGCCCCACGCCGTCACGCGTCCCTCGAACGACACCTCGATCGCCGCGGCCCCGGCGTGTTTCTCCAGCAGCGCCAGCCACTGCCCCGCCTGCACGGCGCGCCGCCGCTCCGTCGTCTCGACGCCGGTCACCACATAGGTCTGCGCCGGCCGGCCGAGCGGAAGCGCGCAGAGGCGGAGCTGAAACCAGCGTTCGCCGCCGTCCGGGGTGCGGCAATTCAGCGCGACCGGTTCGTCGTTGGACCACGACTGGGCGAGCGCCATCTGGAGGGGCTCGCGATGTTCGGCGGCAAAACATTCCCAGAGCGGCCGCTGCAGGAACCCGCGCGCATCGCATCCCGCCGGGACGTTCCCGACTCCGGTGACGCAGCCGTCGAGATTCAACGTGAGCTGCAGCTCGCTGCCGTGCACGAGCAGGTTCTCGAGCCGCCGGCCGTAGCCCGAAAGCCGACGAAGATTTTCCTGCGCGGCGCTCCGATCCTGCAGCCGGATCTGGAGGCGATCCGGGCCGAAGCGCGACACCTGCGCTTCGAGCAGCCGGGTGGACGGATGCCGCGGATCGTCCCCGGACACGGAGATCGTCGCGACCGAAGGTTCGCCGGTCGCGAGCGTGCGACGCATCGCCGGCAGCAGTTTCGCGCGCATCGCCGGCTGGTCCGGAGCGGGGAATTCCGCGTAGCCGCGCAAGATCGCCCCGGCCGGTATCCATTCCCGTGCGACAGCGGAGATGCTCTCCATGGCGAAGATCGCACCGCCCGGCATCGGTTTTGCGGCCACCTGCAGCCAGGCGAGTTCGTGCGGCGCATCCTCGGCGACGGGAGGCAGGGCCGACCAGCCGGCCGGGCCTTCCGCGTCGCCGCCTTCCGCGCGCGACAGAATGCGGCCGTTGACCACCACGCTGTCCCGCTGGCCACCATTGCGCAGGGGCTGCAGTTTCAGCGCAATCCTGAGCGAGGAACCCCGCGGTCCGATCCAATCCACCACCGTGTTCCTGCCGGAGTGGGTGGCGCCGCAAAGCAACAGCAACTCCCGCCATGACCGCCAGGCGTCGTCGGCTCCCGGCAGGCAGGTGACGTCGTCCCACGTCGCGCCGACCGGCCAGAACCACCAGCCGCCAAAGCACTCGTGCCAGCCGTGCGTCGCGCTGATCAGCCGGCCCTCGGCATTCACGATGATCGTGAAGTCGCGGCCGTCCTCCCGCGTCGTCGCGGACGAAACCCCGGTCGATCCCGTTACCGGAACGGCCGCCTGATCGGCGATGTTCATGCGACGTGGCAGGTCTTCTCGACCTGCGGCTCGAGTTCGAGCGGGTTTCCCATCACGCCGATTTCGGCCGCGTAAAGCGACAGCTGCGCCGCCCGGCGCAGACCGATTTTATGCATGAGCCGCGTCCGGTGATTGACGACGGTGTAGACGCTGATCCCGAGCCGCACGGCGATCTCCCGCGAGCTGAGCCCCTCCGCGATGTGACGCAGGACCAGTCGTTCGCGCCGGCTCAGGGCCGCCTGCTTGGGTGCGACCGGCAGCCGCTGGGCGACCATCTGCTTGATCTGCTCGCTGACATGCGAGGTGAAGTAGATGCGGCCGGCTCCGACCGCCTCCACCGCCCGGCGGAACTCGTCGAGCGAGGCCATGCGGTCGACCATGCCGTGCACGCCGCTGGCCAGCGCACAGCGCAGCATCGTCGGGCTGAGATTCCCGGCAAAGAGGAGGGATCGGGCATGGGGACACGCGCGCTGGATTTCCCCCAGGAGTTCGAGCCCGCTGCCATGCGACTGGGCGAAATTGAGGATGACGATGTCGGGCCGCCGCTCCGTGCACAAACGAAGCGCGCCGCCGAGATCCATCGCGTGACCCACGACCTTGTAGCCGCGGATGCTCTCGAGCACCTGAACCATCATTTCGACGATCGCGATGTGATCGTTGATGATCGCCACCCGATGAACTGTTTCGGCACTGGAGGAACGCAATGACATGGAAATATAGGCAGCAGCTTCCCTTTCACTGAGTCTCCCGATTTACCAAATTTCTACCAAATAAACACTTACCAATCAAAAATGAGGCATTGTCCCATGCCGGTCACTGATGATTTTCTGCCCCACCGGCCGGGAAAACCCAACAGACCGGCCGGAAACATACCTAGATTCGTGGATACACGAACCCGGATGCTCTGCACTTATCGACCGGAACCGCGCGTCCTGAAACGAATTTCAGCCCCGCGGATGCGCCTTGGCGTGGATGTCCTTCAACCGCGCGATGCTCACGTGCGTGTAGACCTGCGTCGTCGCCAGCTGGGCGTGACCGAGCAGTTCCTGCACGAGCCGCAGGTCCGCGCCGGCGTTGAGCAGATGCGTCGCGTAGGAATGCCGCAGCTTGTGCGGCGTCAGATCCATCGGCAGCTCCGCCAGCGCCAGATAGCGTTTCAACATCAGCTGCACCTGCCGCACGGGCAGCCGTTCGTGCCGCATCGTGACGACCACCGGCGCGTCCGGCCCCGTGTCGCGCGCGAATTCGGCGCGGAATTTCCGCAGCACGGCGAGCGCGACTTTCCCCAGCGGGCACAGCCGCTCCTTCCGGCCCTTGCCGAGCACGCGCGCCACGCCGCTGTCGAGGTCGACCTGCCCGTGGTTCAGGCCGCACAGCTCGCTCACGCGCAGGCCGCCGCCGTAGATCAGCTCCATCGCCAGCCGGTCGCGCCAGGCCGTGAAGGCGTCGATGCTCTCGTTCTCCAGCAGCCGCTGCGGTCCGGCGAGCAGCTTCGTCATCTGCTCCTCGGTGAGAAACTGCGGCAGCCGTTTTTCCAGCTTCGGCAGCGGCACGCCGATCAGCGGATTGCGACGCACGCGGCCGTGGCGCAGCCAGTAGTTGAAAAACGCGCGCAGGCCGGAGGCGTGGTTGTGCAGCGTCCGCCGGCCGAACCGGCGCTGCGCCTCGATCACGAAATCGCGCAGCTCCCGCGATCCGAGCGCATCGAAGCCGCCGTCCCACAAGCCCGCCGCCTGCAGCCAGCGGTGGAAATCCTCGAACGCCTGCCGGTAATTGCGCACCGTGTAGGCCGAATAGCGCCGCTCCTGCGCGAGATGGGCGGCAAACGGCTCCCACCACTCGGCCATGACCTCGGGCGGGATCTCGCCCTGCGGCTCGGTCGCCATGCGTGCAGGCGCGCCCCTTACGCGCCGGGGATCGCGGCCGCCTCGCCCGCGCCGGCATTTCGCTCCACCTCGCGCATGACCTTCGTCGCGTGCAGGCGCAGCGCGCCTTCGGGATCGAGGCCCTGCGCCCGCGCCGCGGCCGCGACTTCGAACAGCATCCGGCCAAGGGTCGCCTCGTCGAGCCGCCGGCCCAGCGCCTGCACCTGTGCCGTGTCGACGACGCCGGCGGCG
>Ga0222421_100349_pt1 | contig 16582 bp, 13 predicted proteins | sample 3A1ome_2_FD_182473 | JGI IMG/M metagenome (GOLD analysis project Ga0222421, IMG submission 182473) | Enriched microbial communities from leaf-cutter ant dump, University of Wisconsin, Madison, United States - 3A150A (version 2) | ecosystem: Environmental > Terrestrial > Nest > Insects nest > Nest... | reverse complement strand
CGCACGAAGGCGGGCGAGGCCAGGGGCGTGACCACGTCGCGCGCCAGTTCGACGTGCTCCACGTCGGCATAGTGGCCGGGGCCGAAGCGCACCATCAGGTCGGCATCCTCGGCCACCACGTCCAGGAGGGGGATGGAGACCTGCAGGGCGAGGTCGATCTCGGGGTAGGCCTCGGTGAACTGGCGCAGGCGCGGGATCAGGATGGTGCGCGCGAAGGTGGGCGTGACGGCGAGCTTGAGCCGCCTGCGCCCCGGAGCGGCGGCGGCGCCCGGGAAGCGCTGCAGCGCGGTCAGCCCCTCGCGCACGTGGGCCAAGTAGGCGCTGCCCTCGGTGGTCAGCGAGAAGTCGGCCCGGCCGAACAGCCGCGCGCCCAGGATCTGTTCGAGCTGCTTGACGCGGTGGCTCACGGCGCTGGGCGTCACGCACAGCTCGTCGGCCGTCTGCGTCACGCTGCGCAGCCGCGCCAGGGCCTCGAAGGTCAGCAGGCACTGGATCGGCGGGATGCGCCGCACGGCGGCGGTCAGGAAGGAGGGCGACGCCGTGGCCATCGGAAAGGTTTACCGGAAGACGACGGTCTTGTGCCCGTTGAGCAGCACCCGGTGCTCGCTGTGCCACTTCACGGCGCGGGCCAGCACCTGGCTTTCGGTGTCGCGGCCCCGGGCGGTGAGGTCTTCCACGGTGTCTGTGTGGTCGGCGCGGGCCACGTCCTGCTCGATGATCGGGCCTTCGTCCAGGTCGGCCGTCACGTAGTGCGCGGTGGCGCCGATGAGCTTCACGCCCCGGTCATGCGCCTGGTAGTACGGCTTGGCGCCCTTGAAGCTGGGCAGGAAGCTGTGGTGGATGTTGATGGCCCGTCCGGCCAACTTTTGACATAGATCAAGTGAAAGTATCTGCATGTAACGCGCCAGCACTACCAGTTCGGCCCCTTCGGCCTCGATAATCTCGAACTGTTTCGCCTCGGCCTGGGCCTTGGTGGCCCCGGTGACCGGGATGTGGTGGAACGGCACGTTGTAGCTCGCCGCGAGCTGGTAGAAGTCGCGGTGGTTGCTGATGATGGCGCGGATGTCGATGGGCAGCAGGCCGCTCTTCCAGCGGAACAGCAGGTCGTTGAGGCAGTGGCCTTCCTTGCTGACCAGCAGCACCGTCTTCATGGGCGCCGCCGTGGCGTGCAGGCTCCAGTGCATGTTGTGGGGCTCGGCGAAGCTGGCCAGGCGGGCCTTGAGGGTGGCGTGGTCGTGCTGGCCGCAGGCGAACTGCACGCGCATGAAGAACAGGCCGGTGTCGTGGTCGTTGTACTGCGCGGCTTCTTCGATGTTGCCGCCCTGCTCCAGCAGGAAGCCGGAGACTGCGTGCACCAGCCCCAGGCGGTCGGGGCAGGACAGGGTGAGGATGTAGGCGTTGTTCATAGCTGTGCGATTGTCGCAGCATGGGCCTGGGCGCCGGTTACGGGGGAATCAATGGGCGATCCGGGCAATGCCCCGCAATGGGTCCCTTGGCGGGGAATGCTGCTGTATCTGGTGCTGGGCGTGGCCTGGGTGTTCGCGGGCGACGCGGCCCTGGCCCACTGGGTGGACGACCCGGTGCAGCTCACGCGCCTGCAGACCTGGAAGGGCTGGGGCTATGTGCTGCTGACCAGCGGCCTGGCCTGGTGGATGCTGCGGCGCATGCGCCGCGCCGAGAAGGTGCGCCTGGCCATGGCGCAGGAGCTGTCGCAGATCGTGCGCCACGCGCCGGCCGGGTTCGCCCGCGTGGCGCCCGACGGGCGCTTCCTGTGGGCCAACGCCCGGCTGTGCAACCTGCTGGGCGTGCCGCTGGCGCGCGTGCGCGGCCTCGACATCCACGACGTGATGCCCGCGCCCGACCGCGACTGGGCCGCCACCCAGCTGTCGCGCCTGCTGGCCGGCGAGATCGACCACTATGTGGACGAACGCGAATGCCTGCGCCCCGGCGACGGGCGCAGGGTGCCCGTGCTCTGCACCGTGACCCAGATCCCCGGCAGCGAGGACGGCGAGCCCGCGCATCTGGCCTGCGTGGTGCAGGACCTGGACGAGATCACGGCGGCGCGCGCCGCGCTGCAGAGCAGCGAGGCGCGCCAGCGGCTGGCCGCCACGGTGGTGGACAACACCGCCGAGGGCGTGGTGGTGACCGACGCGAACAGCCGCATCCTCTCGGTCAACGCCGCCGTCACGCGCCTGCTGGGCTACACCGAGGCCGAGCTGCTGGGCAAGACGCCGCGCGTGTTCAAGTCCGGCCGGCACGACCGCGCGTTCTACGAGGCCATGTGGGCAAGCATGCGCCAGACGGGCCACTGGCAGGGCGAGATCTGGAACCGCCGCAAGAACGGCGAGGTCTTCCCCGAATACATGTCCCTCTCGGCCGTGCGCGACCCGGCCGGCGAGGTCACGCACTACGTGTGCATGTTCACCGACATCTCCGAGGAGAAGGCGCAGCAGCGGCAGCTGGAGTACCTGGCGCACAACGACGCGCTCACGGGGCTGTCCAACCGCGCCTGGTTCGGCCGCCAGCTCGACCAGGTGGTGCAGGAGGCGCGCGCCAGCGGCGAGCACATCGCCGTGCTGCTGCTCAATCTGGACCGCTTCAAGGACGTGAACGACAGCTACGGCCACACCACGGGCGACGCGGTGCTGCGCCACATCGCGCGGCAGGTGCAGACGGCCCTGCGGCCCGGCGACGTGCTGGGCCGGCTGGCCGGCGACGAACTGGCCGTGGTGGCGCGCCACCTGCGGCACGCCGACGGCGCCGCGGCCGTGGCGCGCAACCTGATCAGCGCCGTGGCCGAGCCCTGGCGCTCGCCCGACGGCTTCGAGGTAGTGGCCGGGGTGAGCGTGGGCATCTGCATGTTCCCCGAGCACGCGGACACCTCCGAGCTGCTGCTGCAGGGCGCGCACGCGGCGGTGTACGGCGCCAAGGCGCTGGGCCGGGGCGCCTGGTGCTTCTTCCATGAGGCCATGACCCAGGCCGCGCGCGAGCGGCTCGCGCTCGAATCGCGCCTGCGCCTGGCGCTGACGCAGGGCCACCTGGTGATGGTCTACCAGCCGCAGGTGGACATCGCCACGGGCCGCATCCTGGGCGCCGAGGCGCTGGTGCGCTGGAACGACCCGGAGGAGGGCATGATCTCGCCCGCGCGCTTCATCCCCGTGGCCGAGACCTCGGGTGTGATCGGGCCGCTGGGCGAGTGGGTGCTGCGCGAGGTCTGCCGCCAGGGCCAGCAGTGGCGCGCGCAGGGGCTGCCCGACCTGACGCTGGCCGTCAACGTCTCGCCGCGCCAGTTCCACCTGACGGACCTGGCCGGCTGCGCCTCGGGCGCGCTGGCCGACTCCGGCTTTCCGCCCGAACTGCTGGAGCTGGAGATCACCGAGACCGCGCTGGCCGAGCGCACCGAGGAAGAGGCGCGCCAGGTGCTCACCCGCCTGCGCGGCCTGGGCCTGCGCATCGCGGTGGACGACTTCGGCACGGGCTACTCGTCGCTCGCACAGCTCAAGCGCTTTCCGATCGACGTGCTCAAGATCGACCAGGGCTTCATCCGCGACATCCCGCAGAGCGAGGACGACATGGCCATCAGCGCGGCCATCATCGCCATGGGGCACAGCATGGGCCTGTCGGTTCTGGCCGAAGGGGTGGAGACCGAGGGGCAGCTCGCCTTCCTGCGGGAGCGCGGCTGCGACTCCTACCAGGGCTACCTGTGCAGCCGGCCGCTGGCGGCCGACGATTTCGCTGCGCTGTTGCAGGCGCGGGGCTGACGCTATTTCCTGTCCCACTGCCTGCGCAGTTCCGCGCAGTGGTCCTTGGGCGGCAGGGCGGGCGTCTGGATGACCGCATCCGCTTCGCTTTCGATAGCTGCTGGCGCTTGTCCCGCCTGCGCCAGAGCCACTTTTGACTTCAAATCAGCCGGCCAGTGTGTGGGCACGCCCAGGCTGCGCAGCACGTGGCCGCCGCCAGCCACCAGCAGCACGGTCTGGCCGGGGCGGCGGGCTTCCTGTGCGGTGCGGGCCATGCTCGCATCGCGCGCGATCTGGATGCGCGCCATGGGGGCAATCTGCGCCTCGGGCAGCAGGCCGCAGTGGCCCTCGCGCAGCGCCGTGTACTGGCGCTCCAGCGCGGGGGCGGGCAGGTGCCGGTCCCACGCCGTGTCGGCCATGGCGGCGCGCATCTCCATGCGGGGCAGGTTGCCGCCCAGCACCGGTACGCCCGCGCGCACGGCGGCCATGGCCACGGGGCCGTAGGCCTTCCAGGGCCAGGCAGCGTCCTTCCACTGCAGGGCGGCCTGGACCTGCGCCTCGGTGGCGTCGGGCGGCAGGCCGGCGGTGCCCTGGCCGCGCTCGGCCATCTCCATCACCAGGGCCGCCAGCTGCCCGCGCGCCGCAAGCCGCTGCACGGTCTCGCGCTGCAGGCGCTGGTGGTCGGGCGCGTCGTGCTGCTCGCCCAGCAGCAGCACGTCGGCGGGCAGCAGGGCCTGCAGGCGGGCGGGCGGGGCGGATTCCACGCTGGCGCAGGCGGCCAGCAGGGGGAAGAGGGAGAGGAGAAGGACCCGGGGCGGTGGCATGTGCATGGGCGCAATGCTACGCGGGTGGGGATGGGTTCCACGCCGCCCTTGATGCAGGTCAAGTGTTGCCGCGCACCCGCTGCCTACACTGCCCGCATGCGGTCCAAGCCCACGCTCACCACCAAGCTCCTGGCCTTGGGCGCGGGCTTTCTGCTGGTGGCGCTGGCGTCCATCAGCCTCACGCTGTGGGTGACCTGGAAGCTCGAAGGCGGTGCCGCCGCCGTGAACGAGGCGGGCCGGCTGCGCATGAACATGCTGCGCATGGTGATGGTGCTGCAGGCCGAGTCGCCCGAGGCGGTGCAGGAGCGCGCCCGCCAGTTCGACGCGAGCCTGGAGCTGCTGCGCACGGGCGACCCTTCGCGCCCCCTGTTCGTGCCCTGGAGCGAGGGCACGCGCGCGCGCTTCGAAGCCGTGCGCGCCCAGTGGGCGCAGGCGCGCAGCGGCTGGGCGGGGCCGCAGGCGCCCGACCGTGCGCAGACCCTGGCGCAGGCCGACGCCTTCGTCCAGCAGGTGGACGGCTTCGTGGAGGCCATCGAGCTGCAGATCGCGGGCTGGACGGCGGCCCTGCACCTGTTCCAGCTGTTCATGATGGCCGTGGCCATCGTCGCCGCCGTGACCTTCATGGCCGTGAGCTACCTGCTGGTGATCAACCCCGTCTCCCGCCTGCAGCAGGCCCAGGCCCGGCTGCGCCAGGGCGAGCTGGGCACGCGCCTGCCGGTGGAGACCGACGACGAGTTCGGCCAGCTCGCGGCGGGCTTCAACCTCATGGCGCACGCGCTGCAGGCCTCGCACGACGAGCTGGAGCACAAGGTGCAGGAGAAGACGGCCAGCATCGCCGTGAAGAACCAGCGCCTGGCCGCGCTCTACGAGGTGAGCGCGCTGGCAGCTGACGCTGGCAGCCTGGAGCTGCTGGCCCAGGGCTTCGTGCAGCAGATCCGCCGCGTGGCCGGGGCCGACGCCGCGGCCGTGCGCTGGTCCAACGAGGCCAACGAGCGCTACGTGCTGCTGGCCGGCGACGGCCTGCCCCGCGCCCTGGCCGACGGCGAGCACTGCCTGCACACCGGCAGTTGCCTGTGCGGCCAGCCGCAGGCGGCGGCGCGCACGCGGGTCATCCCCATCACGCCGTCCACGCAGTTGGCCCTGCCGCACTGCCGCGAGGCGGGTTTCGAGACCATGGTCACCATCCCCGTGCAGATGCAGCAGCGCGTGCTGGGCGAGGTGGACCTGTTCTTCCGCACGCCCATCGTGCTGACCGACGGCCTGCGCGACCTGCTCGAAGCCATGACGCGCCACCTGGCCAGCGCCATGGAGGGCCTGCGCGCCACGGCGCTGGAGCGCGAGGCGGCGGTGGCCGAGGAGCGCGGCCTGCTCGCGCGCGAGCTGCACGACTCCATCGCGCAGTCGCTGGCCTTCCTCAAGATCCAGACGCAGTTGCTGCGCGACGCCGTGGCCAAGGACGATGAGGCGCGGCGCGACCGCAGCATCGACGAGCTGGACGTGGGCGTGCGCGAGTGCTACGCCGACGTGCGCGAGCTGCTGGTGCACTTTCGCACGCGCACCAGCGAGGAGGACATCGAATCCGCCCTGCGCGCCACGCTGTCCAAGTTCGAGCACCAGACCGGCATCGCCACCACGCTGGGCATGGTGGGCCACGGCCTGCCGCTCGCGCCGGACCTGCAGATCCAGGTGCTGCACATGGTGCAGGAAGCGCTGTCGAACGTGCGCAAGCACTCGGGCGCCACGCGGGTGGACCTGCTGGTGCACCGGCACCCGCGCTGGCGCTTCGAGGTGCAGGACAACGGCCAGGGTTTCGACGTGGCCAGCGTGCCGCCCGACTCGCTGCACGTGGGCCTGGGCATCATGCGCGAGCGGGGCCAGCGCGTGGGCGCCGTGGTGCAGGTGGAATCCGCCCGGGGCCAGGGCACGCGCGTGTGCATCGAGCTGCCCACCGTGCCGCTCGCCATCCCCCTGCCGGAAAACCAGGAAAGTATTGCCGTTCCATGATGCCGCCCGCCGACCCGCGCCCCGTGACCCTGCTCGTGGTGGACGACCACACCCTGTTCCGCCGCGGCCTGATCGCGCTGCTCGCGCAGGACGCCGGCCTCTCGGTGCTGGGCGAGGCGGGCGACGCGGCCGAGGCCTTGCGCCTGGCGCCGGTGCTGGGGCCCGACGTGATCCTGCTCGACAACCACCTGCCCGGTGTGACGGGCGTGGATGCGATCCAGGGCCTGCGCGAAGTGGCGCCCGCCTCGCGCGTGCTCATGCTCACCGTCAGCGAGGATGGCGAAGACCTGGCCGCCGCGCTGCGCAACGGCGCGCAGGGCTACCTGCTCAAGACCATCGACGGCGACCTGCTGGCCCAGGCCATCCGCCGCGCGGCGCGCGGCGAGCCCGTGGTGAGCCCTGAGCTCATGGGCAAGCTCGTGGCCGCGTTCCAGTCGCAGGGCGCGCCCGAGCCGCAGCCCCTGCCTGAGGAGCCGGCCTCGCCTCTGTCCCCGCGCGAGGAAGAGGTGCTGCGCGAGATCGCGCGCGGCGCGAGCAACAAGGAAATCGCCCGCGCCCTGGACATCGCCGAGACCACGGTGAAGATCCACGTGCAGCACATCCTGCGCAAGCTGGGCCTCGCGTCGCGCGTGCAGGCGGCGGTGTACGCGTCCGACCGGCTGCGGGCGGAATAGTCCGCGCACAATACTCATCTTTTGATAGCTGCTTGCGCTTGATGGGAAAGCGCGGGCGGCTGTTTCTTCTTGAAATTCGAAGGGTCTTCAATGGCCTTCTATCGCTGATTTTCAATTGTCCATGGACAATTGAAAGTTGTATTTGACAATAATTCGTCAAATTTCGAAACTGGGTGCACCTCAACGGAGACACGCACCCCATGCCCCAACTCACCGATTACCAGAGCTATGCAGACGCCCAGGCGCATTTCTCTGCCGAGAAACTCTGGGAGCTTTTCGATGGCGACCGCGAGCGCCTCAACATCGCCCATGAATGTGTGGACCGGCATGCCCACAGCGGCCGTGATGCGCTGATCGTGGCCCATGCGGATGGAACGGACGAGGTCATCACCTACCACGAGCTGACCGAAGACTCGTCGCGCTTCGCGCACTGGCTGGAGCAGCGCGGTATCCAGCCGGGGCAGCGCGTCGCCATCATGCTCGACCCTTCGAGAGCCTTCTATACGGCCATGTTCGGCGTCATCAAGCGCGGTGCCATTGCCGTTCCGCTGTTCACGCTGTTCGGCCCTGACGGCATCCGCCTGCGTGTGGACGACTGCCAGCCCGCGCTGATCGTCACCAATGCCGAGAAGCAGCCGGTAGCTGCCGCTGTGACGCAGGTTCCCGTCCTCGTGTACGACCACGGGTTCCACTCCAGCCTGAAGGCGCTGCCTTCGCACTACGCAGTGCAAACGCGCGCCGACGACCTGGCGGTGTTCCAGTACACCTCGGGCACCACGCGCGAGCTGCCGGATGCCGTGAAGCACACGCACAGGGCCCTGGTCACGCTCACGGTGGCCGCGCTGTACGGCACGGGGCTGCGGCCCGGCGACCGCTTCTTCTGCCCCTCGTCCCCCGCCTGGGGCCATGGCCTGTGGCACGGCACGCTGGCGCCGCTGGGCATGGGGCTCACCGTGGGTGCGTACAGCGGGCGCTTCAGCCCCGAGCGGCTGCTGCAGGCGCTGTCCATGCACCGCTTCACCAACATGTCCGCTGCCGCCACGCACTACCGCATGATGAAGAACTGCGGCAAGGCAGGCGAGCACACCTACTGTTTCGAGAAGCTCTCGTTCACCGGCGAGCCCATCGACGATGACACGGCCGATTTCGTGCGCAAGACCTTCGGCCTGGAGGTGTGCAGCATGTACGGCACCACCGAGATCGGCGTGGTGCTGGTGAGCTACCCCGGTGCGCCCGACTTCCCCGTCAAGCGCGGCTCGCTCGGCAAGCCCGTCCCGGGCACGCGCATCGAAGTGCACGACGCCGAAGGCAAGGTTTGTGCGCCCGGCGCCACGGGCCAGCTCATGGTGCTGCGCAAGGGTGGCTGGATACCCACCAAGGACCTGGGCCGCGTGGATGAGGACGGCTACTACCACCACGCGGGCCGCGCCGACGACGTGATCATTTCCGCCGGCTGGACCATGAGCGCGGTGGAGATCGAGAACGCCATCCTGCTGCACGCCGACGTGCTCGAAGCCGCCGCCATCGGCGTGCCCGACGACGTGCGCGGCCAGGTCGTGAAGGCCTTCGTCGTCACCGAGCGCCCGCCTGGCGATGCCTTCGTGCAGGAGATCCAGGACCTGGTGCGCACCAAGCTCAGCCAGCACGAATACCCACGCCACGTGGCCTTCGTGCCCGAGCTGCCCAAGACCCCCGCCGGCAAGGTGCATCGCAAGGTGCTGCGCGAGCGCGAAGCCGCTGCTGCCGTTGCCACGGCCGCGCACTGACCGATTTCGTTTTCCCGTTTTTCAACCACCCACACCACAGGAGACAACCATGTCCACCACCACGCGCAGCTTTCCCAAGATCACGGAAAGCGGACTCGACGAATTGCGCGAGCGCATCGGCCAGAAGATCGGCAACACCGTCGAGCCCTGGTGCTACGAGGCAACCCGCGACAACATCCGCCACTACGCCCACGGCATCGGCGATGACAACCCGCTGTGGTGCGACCCGGACTACGCGGCCAAGACGCACTACGGCGGCATCGTGGCGCTGCCCAGCTTCCTGTTTTCCACCAGCCGCATCGTCTCGGGCTACGTGGGAGGCCTGCCGGGCGTGCATGCCATGTGGTCCGGCGCGGACTGGACCTGGCACAAGCCCATCCGACGTAACGACGTCATCCACACGGAGGCCTACCTCAAGGACCTGATCGAGCACCAGACCCGGTTCGCGGGGCGTGCCGTGCAGCAGATCTACCACGTGGATTTCTTCAACCAGACCGGCGACAAGGTGGCCGAGGCCGACAGCTGGTGTTTCCGCACCGAGCGGGACCATGCCCGCGAGGTCGGTACCAAGTACAAGGAAGTGCGAGCCCGCGAGCCCCGCCGCTATACCGACGAGGAATTGGGGGAAGCCTACAAGCTCTATCGCAATGAAGAAATCCGTGGCGCCACGCCGCGCTACTGGGAGGACGTGAAGGAGGGCGAGGAATTGCCCACCATGTTCAAGGGACCGATGACGGTGACGGGCTTCATCGCCTACGCCCAGGGCTGGGGCGGCCTCTATATCCGCGCCAACAAGCTGGCCTGGAAGCTCATCGACCAGCACCCCGGCGTGGGCATCAAGAACCGCTTCGGCATCCCGGACTGCCCCGAGCGCGTGCACTGGGAGGAAGACTTCGCGCTCGAAGTGGGCGCGCCCGGCGCCTACGATTACGGCCCCGAGCGCACCTCGTGGCTCACCCACCACCTCACCAACTGGATGGGCGACACGGGCTTCCTGCACAAGGCCAGCTGCAAGATCCGCCGCCACAACCCCGAGGGCGACATGCTGTTCATCAAGGGCCGGGTCAAGCGCAAGTTCATCGAGAACGGCCAGCACATGGTCGAGATCGAGCAGGAGGCCCGCAACCAGGACGACGAGCTCTCGGTGCTGGGCGGTGGCGTGGTCATCCTCCCGTCGCGGGGCTGACGGCCATGGTCGCTGCGCTGCACGGCCTGAAGGTGGTGGACCTGACCCGCGTGCTCGCGGGCCCGCTGTGCACCCAGATGCTGGCCGACCACGGTGCGCAGGTCATCAAGGTGGAGCCGCCCGGCGGGGACGAGACACGCAAGCTCGGGCCGCCGTTCGATGCGGCGGGCCACGCGGCGTACTTCTCGGCCCTCAACCGGGGCAAGCGCTCGATCAGCCTCGACCTGTCCACGCCGGACGGCCGCGAAGTCCTGCACAGGCTGCTGGTGGATGCGGATGTCCTGGTCGAGAACTTCCTGCCCGGAACGATGGAGCGCTGGGGCCTGGGCTACGAGCAGGGGCTGGCGGCACGGTATCCCCGGCTGGTGTATTGCAGCGTCACCGGTTTCGGCGCGGACGGGCCGCTGGGCGGCCTGCCCGGCTACGACGCCGTGCTGCAGGCCCTGTGCGGGGTGATGAGCATCAACGGCGATGCTGCGACCGGCTCGACCCGCGTGGGCATTCCCGTGGTGGACCACCTCACGGGCTACGTGGCGCTGTCGGCGATCCTGATGGCCCTGCTGGCCCGTGGCGCCAGCGGGCGGGGCCAGCGCGTGGAAGCCACCCTGTACGACACGGCGCTCAGCCTGCTGCTGCCGCATGCCTCGAACTGGTTTGCCTCGCAGCAAAGCCCGGCGCTGCTGGGCAGCGCCCACCCCAACATCGCGCCCTACGACAAGTTCCGCGCGTACGACGGAGAGCTGTTCATCGGCATCCTCAACGACGGGCAGTTCAAGCGCTTCTGCAGCCATGTGGGGCTGCAGGACCTGCTGGGGGATCCGCGCTTTGCCTCCAACACTGCGCGGCTGGCGAACCGCGAAGCATTGCGCGAGGCCATCGAATCGGCCATCGCCTGCCATGACCGCGGCCCGCTGTGCGATGCCCTGATGCGTGCCGGCGTGCCCGCCGGGCCCGTGCTGTCGGTGCCGCAAGCGCTGGAGCATCCGCACTGCGCGCACCGGGAAATGATCGTGCGTGCCGGGAGCTACACCGGCCTGCGCGCGCCCATGCGGCTGGCGGGCACGCCGGGCCTGCCGGGCGGCCCGCCGCCCGCATTCGCCCAGCACACGGACGAAGTGCTGGCCGAACTGGGGTTCGCCCTGGAGGAAGGCAAGGCCCTGCGTGCCGGCGGGGCAGCTCCTGCACCCTTGGCGGTGTAGGGCGGTACAGGGGCGGCAGGTCCGCCATTTGATTCAAGATAAATACACAGGAGACAAAACCATGCGCAAGTTCGCAGCCCTGATGGCGGCCGCCTGCTTCCTTGCAGGCGCGCCCGCGGTCCATGCCCAAGGCCCCCAGGCCGCAGCATCGCACTACCCCGACAAGCCCATTCGGGTCATCGTCGCCTATGCCGCCGGGCAAGGAACGGACATCGCCACCCGCTACATCACCGACCTGATGGCCAAGGACCTGGGCCAGCCTTTCGTCATCGACAACCGCCCGGGCGCCGGCGGCAACCTGGGCACGGAGGCGGCGGCGCGCGCGCCGGCCGACGGCTACACGCTTACCATGGGCACCAACGCCACCCACGTGCTCAACCAGTTCCTCTACACCAAGGTGCCGTTCGATGCGGCCAAGGATTTCGAGCCTGTCGGCCTGGTGGGCACCTTTCCCATGATCGTGGCCGTGAACAGTGGCGTGCCCTTGGCTTCCATCGCGGAGCTGCTGGAGGCCACCCGGCGCAAATCGGGAACGGCCGACATCGCCATGCCCAGCACCACGGCGCGGCTGGTGGTGGAGCTGCTGAAGGAGCACACCGGTGTTCCGCTGTTCGGCGTACCCTACAAGGGGTCCGGGAATGCCATGACCGATGTGATCGGGGGGCAGCTGCCCGTCATCGTGGACACACCGACCGCCTTGCGCCCGCACATCGCCTCGGGGAAGGTGAAGGCGATTGGCGTCACCTCGGTGAAGCCCAGCGGATTGGTGCCCGGCGTCAAGCCGGTGGCGGAGCAGGGCGTCCAGGGTTTCGAGGTCATTGCCTGGAACGCGCTCTACGCGCCGAAGGGCACGCCGCCTGCCGCTCTGGCGGCCTTGAGCGCCTCGCTCAACAAGACCCTCTCCCGGCCCGAGGTGCGCCAGAAACTGCTGGACTTGGGGTTCGATCCCGCCGGAGGCACGCCGGAGCAGCTGGCCGAGTTCGCGCGCGCCGAGCGCAGGAAATGGGGCCCGCTGATCCAGGCGGCCGGCATCCGCGCGGATTGAACCGACATGGGCAAGCTGAACATCGGCACGCGGCTGGCGGGCGGATTCGCCTTCGTGCTGCTGGCCTTGCTGTGGATGAACATCGCCGGGCTCGTGCGCATGGGCCACATGGCCCAGGCCACCACCGACATGACGCAACAGGCGCTGGCCAAGGAACGGCTGGTCAGCGACTGGTATCGCTACCTGCACTCGGGCTCGCGCCGCACGACGGCGATTGTCAGAAGCAGCGATCCCTCGCTCGCGGCCTTCTTCGCCGGCGATGCCGCCGCAGCCTCGCGCGAGGCCGGCCAGTTGCAAAAGCAGATCGAGCCCCTGCTGCAGGGCGAGGAGGAGATGGCGCTGTGGGCGGCCATCCAGAAAGCCCGCACCGAATACCTCCAGGGCCGCGATGCGGTCTCCAGGGCCAAAGGTGAGGGCCGTGCCGAAGACGCGGAGCGCGCCTTCGCGCAGGTCTACGAGCCCGCCACGCAACGCTACCTGGCGGGCGTGCAGAAGCTGCTGGACTTGCAGCGCGCAGGCATCGACGCCACGGCCAGCGCCACGCAGGCGGAGTTCGAATCCACCCGCCGGTGGGCCGTTCTGCTGACCATCGCCGTGTTCGCCTTCGGCGCGCTGGTTGCGTGGCGCCTCACGCTGGGCATCACGCGCCCGCTGTCCGATGCCGTGCGCGTGGCGCGCACGGTGGCCTCCAATGACCTCACGAGCGAGATCGTGGTGCATGCGCGCGACGAAACGGGCCAACTGCTGCAGGCCTTGCTCGAGATGAACGACAGCCTCGCCCGCGTGGTCGGTCGCGTGCGCGCAGGGGCGGGAAGCATCGCCACGGCGTCCGGCCAGATCGACGCGGGCAACCAGGACCTGTCCGCACGCACCGAAGAGCAGGCCAGCGCACTGCAGCAGACGGCCGCTTCCCTGGAAGAGCTGACCAGCGCCGTGCGCCAGAACGCCGACAACGCGCGGCAGGCCAGCCGGTTGGCCGCCGGTGCCTGCGACGTTGCCGCCGAGGGCGCGCGCGTGGTGTCGGGCGTGGTGGAAACCATGGAGGCGATCAGCCATGCCTCGCGCCGCATCGCGGACATCATCGGCGTGATCGATTCCATCGCATTCCAGACCAACATCCTGGCGCTCAATGCCGCCGTGGAGGCCGCCCGCGCCGGCGAGCAGGGCCGGGGCTTCGCCGTGGTGGCCAGCGAGGTGCGTGTCCTCGCCCAGCGCAGCGCCGGAGCTGCGGGAGACATCAAGGGCCTGATCGGAGATTCCGTCACCAAGGTGGAGGAGGGTTCGCGGCACGTGGCCGAGGCCGGGCGCACCATGGACGATATCGTGCGCAGCATCCAGCGCGTGGCAGCTCTCCTGGGCGACATCAATAGCGCGAGCACCGAGCAGAGCGCAGGCATTGAACAGGTCAGTCAGGCCATCGGGCAGATGGACCAGGCGACGCAGCAGAACGCCGCGCTGGTGGAGGAATCCGCCGCTGCCACGGGCGCGCTCCGAGCCCAGGCTGCGCAGTTGGCAGAGTCCGTGGGAGTGTTCCGGCTTCGGGGCGATGAGCCCGCGGCGCCGGCCCTTTCCGTGGTGTCCGTTCCTAGCCTGCCGGGTGCCTAGGCTTGGGCCCCCGGGAAACTGCCAGGAAACAGGTTCGCGGGCACCTGCATTTCCCCAGGCTCGAAGCAGGCGGTAGCGCGGATGAGCAGGCGAGGCGCTGCCTGCTCTCCGCCTTCTCCCCAACCTTCGATCCGCATTTCCGCCAGTTGGCCCTCCATGCGCAGCGGCCTGGCGAAAAAGCTCACGTGCTCGCCGAGCCCGGGCCGCGCAAGCACCTGGACGGCGGTGAGTCCGGACAACACGGCAGGGCGCCCGAAATAGCCGCTCGGAAGCACGGCGCCCGCCTGGTCCACCTTCAACAGCAGCCATCCGCCAGGGATGTGCCCGCTGGCGTCGATGTGGGCAGGCATGGTGATCGTGCTCAGCACCATCACCATGCCCTGCGCTTCCAGTGCGCTCCAGCGCTCGTGCACGTCAAGCACCTTCCACCAGCAGGCCGGACACCTCTTTCGCCTCCCGCATCATTTCCTGGGCCAGCAGGTCGGTTGCCACGGAGGTGAGCTGGCTGCTCAGCCCAACGACCACCACGGTGTAGGCCAGGCGTCCGCTGGATGCGAAGACCGGCACCGCGACCACCGTCAGGCCCGCCATGAAATGGTCGCGGTCCACGCTGAACCCCTGCAGCCGGGCCTGCTCCACTTCCTTCTTCCAGGCATCGAAGCGTGGCGCCTTGTCCCAACTGATCTGGGAGAACTTCTTGCGCAGATCGGTCCAGCTTTCGCCGCTGTGTGCGGCGATGAGCCGGCCCGTGGCGCTGACCAGAGTGTCGAACCGGCTGCCCACGTCCGTGTGCACCCGGAACGGCTGGTTCGAGTGCGAGAGCGCCAGCACCACGACCGTGCCCTTGGCGGTCACCTCGACGCCCATGGCCGTCACGCCGAAGCGCCCGGCCAGGCGGTCCAGGGCCGGCTGGATGAGCTGCGGGAACCCGCTGCGGTCCAGCACGCTGCGCGCCAGGCTGATCATTCCGTTGCCGAGTGCATAGCGCTTGGTGGCCGGGTCCCAGGTGACCAGTTCCTCGGCGACCAGCACGCGCAGGATGTGCAGGCAGGTGCTGGGCACCAGCGCCAGCTCGTCCGAGATGGCCTTCACCCCCATGGGCTGGCCCACCCGGCCCAGCAATCGCAGAATGGCGATGGAGCGGCTGACGGCCGGCACAGGGCGCACGCGAACCGCGCGCGCTGATGAGGGCTTCTTGTCCGGGAGTTTCTGCTTTTTTTCGGGCATGTCGGAACTTCGTGATTGGAATCGTCCCAATGGCCCCAGCCAGCTTGCTGCCATCGCTGTCATGGCGTGGACACCCGTGCCCGATGGATCTTGAAGGCGCGCGCCGCTGGGTGGAGAGACGCCGCCGATATTAGTGGACGCCTGATCCAGCGCATGCATGGCCTCCCTGGATTCAAGCGTTGTTCGCCGCTTGCGGCGAATGAACGACTTTCATGAGCGCCTGTGCGGTCAGGGCGAGGCCCGCCCCCGCCGAGACCTCGCCCTGCATGAAGACCAGCGTGCCGGTGCGCCGAACCACCCGGGCGCGGGCCTGCGCCAGTTCGCCCGCATGCACCGGGCCGACGAAATGCGTGTCGAGCTGCAGCGTCAGGCAGGGCAGGCGCCCGCAGGCTTCCCACGCCACGCTGCTGATGGCGTGGTCCACCAGGGTGGCCAGGGCGCCTCCGTGCATGACGCCCGCGGGGTTCAAGTGGGCCTCTTGCGCCAGCACGGCGTAGGCCCACGCATCGCCTTCCCGCCGCGTCCACAGCGGCCCCGCCAGCCCCATGAAACCGGGCAGTTCGCGGCGTTTCCAGTCTTGCCGAACAAGCTCTTCAGGCGTCATTCCGTTCTCCGTGTGGACCAGCCGGTAGCGCGGGTTTCGGAGAATTCTAATAAAGATGTATTAGAAAAATTCTTTTGTATATATACAAAATTAAGCGAACGGATTGGATCGATAAATAGGTGGACTCACGTCTCCATGCGGAAGCTTTTCAACAGATGCTTTCCCAAAGCGGGATAACCATGAACTCCCACTTTGATAGCTGCTGGCGCTTACTGCATAAGCGTTGGAGGCCGATTTGGCTTGAAATATCCGCGGCCCGGATAGTTCTTTAGGAGTAGGGCAGGCCGCCCCGCCATCGTTCTTCTGCACCGGCCCGCGCCTCCCTGTGAAGGATGTGCGCCGCGCCCCGTTCGCGCGACCATGGATGCCATCTTCCACACAAGGGAAAAACCCATGGCAACCCCGTCGCACCCTGCGGCAAACGCCCCCCGCCGCACCCGCCAGGCCTGGAGCGTGCTCATCGTCAGCACGCTGGCCTTCACCGTCTGCTTCATGGTCTGGATGATGTTCGGCGTGATCGGCATTCCGATCAAGAAGATGCTGAACCTGAACGCCACGCAGTTCGGCCTGCTCACCGCCATGCCGGTGCTCACCGGCTCGCTGGTGCGCGTGCCGCTGGGCATCTGGACGGACCGCTACGGCGGGCGCATCGTCATGGCCCTGCTCATGGCCGCCACCGTGCCGGCGATCTGGCTCATGGGCTCGGCC
>Ga0222421_100348_pt1 | contig 16611 bp, 16 predicted proteins | sample 3A1ome_2_FD_182473 | JGI IMG/M metagenome (GOLD analysis project Ga0222421, IMG submission 182473) | Enriched microbial communities from leaf-cutter ant dump, University of Wisconsin, Madison, United States - 3A150A (version 2) | ecosystem: Environmental > Terrestrial > Nest > Insects nest > Nest... | reverse complement strand
CCCGCGCGGCACGCGCGTCGTGGCGCTGGACGAGCGCGGCACCAGCCTGACCACCAAGGCGCTGGCCGACCGGCTCAAGGGCTGGCAACTGGGCGGCGACGACGTGGCCCTGGTCATCGGCGGCCCCGATGGACTGGACCCGGCCTTCCGCCAGGCCGCGCACGAACGCATCCGCCTGTCCGACCTGACCCTGCCGCACGCCATGGTGCGCGTGCTGCTCATCGAGCAGCTCTACCGCGCCTGGTCGGTGAACGCAGGGCACCCGTACCACCGCGAGTAATATGATTTTTATAGCTGCCAGCGCTTGACTGGCAAGCGCTGGAGGCTGATTTGACCCCGAAATTCATCTACCTCGCATCCCAAAGCCCGCGCCGCCGCCAACTGCTGGAACAGCTGGGCGTGCCGCATGAACTGCTGCTGCCCGGCCCCGAGGAAGACGCCGAATCCATCGAGGCCGTGCTACCCGGCGAGGCGCCCACGGCCTACGTGGAGCGCGTCACCGCCCTCAAGCTCGATGCCGCCGTGGCCCGGCGCACTGCGCGCCAATTGCCCGACGCGCCCATCCTGTGCTCCGACACCACCGTGGCTCTGGGCCGCGCCATCTACGGCAAGCCCGACGATGCCGCGCATGCCGCCCGCATGCTGGCCGAGCTGGCGGGCCGCGAGCACCGCGTGCTCACCGCCGTGGCGCTGCAGGTGGGCGCCAGGCGCGTATCGGCCCTGTCCGTCTCGCGCGTCACCTTTGCACCCATGACGGCGACGCAGATCGACGCCTACGTGGCCACCGGCGAGCCGCTGGGCAAGGCCGGCGCCTATGGCATCCAGGGCCGGGCGGCGGCGCATGTGTCGCACCTTTCGGGCAGCTATTCAGGCATCATGGGCCTGCCCATGTACGAGACCGCGCAGTTGCTGCGGGCCGCCGGGTTCGCCGTCTGAAAAAGTACAACATGCAACAAGACATCCTCATCAACTGGTCGCCCCAGGAAACCCGCGTCGCCATCGTGGAGCACGGCGCCGTGCAGGAGCTGCACATCGAGCGCACGCTGGAGCGCGGCCTGGTGGGCAATGTCTACCTGGGCAAGGTCTCGCGCGTGCTGCCGGGCATGCAGTCGGCCTTCATCGACATCGGCCTGGAGCGCGCGGCCTTCCTGCACGTGGCCGACGTGTGGCACCGCCAGCCCGACGGGGAGCCGCCCGCCTTCGCGCGCAACAAGACCGAGCCGCAGGTGCCCATCGAGAAGCAGGTGTTCGAAGGCCAGTCGCTCATGGTGCAGGTCATCAAGGACCCCATCGGCACCAAGGGAGCGCGCCTGTCCACGCAGATCAGCATCGCGGGCCGCCTGCTGGTGTTTTTGCCGCAGGACGACCACGTGGGCGTGTCGCAAAAGATCCCCGGCGCCGAGCGCGACGCGCTGCGCGCGCGGCTGCAGGCGCTGGTGGGCGACAAGGCCTCGGGCGGGGGCGGCGGCTTCATCCTGCGCACCAACGGCGAGGACTCCACGGACGCCGAGCTGGCCGAGGACATCGCCTACCTGCGCAAGACCTGGGCGCGCATCAAGGAGGCCTCGCTCAAGCTGCCCGCCATGTCGCTGCTGCACCAGGACCTGGACCTGCTGCAGCGCGTGCTGCGCGACTTGGTGGGCGAGCCCACGCAGACCATCCGCATCGACTCGCTGGAGCAGTTCCAGCGCCTGCGCGCCTTCGGGCAGGAGTTCATGCCCGCAGCGGCTGGCAAGCTGCAGCACTACAAGGGCGAGCGCCCGATCTTCGACCTGTATTCCATCGACGAGGAAGTCGCCCGCGCCCTGGGCCGCCGGGTGGAGCTGAAGTCCGGCGGCTACCTCATCGTGGACCAGACCGAGGCGCTCACCACCATCGACGTGAACACCGGCGGCTACGTGGGCGCGCGCAACTTCGACGACACCATCTTCAAGACCAACCTGGAGGCCGCGCAGGCCATCGCGCGCCAGCTGCGCCTGCGCAACCTGGGCGGCATCATCATCGTGGACTTCATCGACATGGTGCGCGAGGACCACCAGCAGGCCGTGCTGAGCGAGTTCAAGAAGCAGCTCGCGCGCGACCGCGTGAAGACCATGGCGGGCGGCTTCTCCCAACTGGGCCTGGTGGAGATGACGCGCAAGCGCACCCGCGAATCCCTGGCCCACATGCTGTGCGAGCCCTGCGAGGCCTGCCAGGGCAAGGGCAGCGTGAAGACCGCGCGCAGCGTGTGCTACGACATCCTGCGCGAGATATTGCGCGAGGCCCGCCAGTTCAACCCGCGGGAGTTTCGCGTGGTGGCTTCGCCGCGCGTGGTGGAGCTGTTCCTGGACGAGGAAAGCCAGCATCTCGCGGGCCTCTCGGACTTCATCCGGAAGCCCATCTCGCTGCAAGCCGAAAGCGCGATGGGCCAGGAGCAGTACGACATCGTCCTCCTGTAACGTGCGCAAGCGGCACTAGACGCCCGCGACTTCCACGCGGTTGCGTCCATTGGCCTTGGCGGCATAGAGCGCGGTGTCGGCGCGGGCCACCGTGGCCTCGACCGAATCGTCCGCCTCGGACCATTCGGCCAGGCCCAGGCTGATGGTGAAGGCGGGCAGGGTGGGGCCGTCGATCTTGACCGCATCGTTCAGAATGCGCTCGGCCGCCTGGCGGGCGGCGGGGAGGGCGGTGTCGGGCATCACGATCATGAATTCCTCGCCGCCATAGCGCGCCACCACGTCGTGCGGCCGCACCAGGCCCTGCATGCGCCGGCACAGGTGGACGAGCACGCGGTCGCCCACAGGGTGGCCGTGCCCGTCGTTGATCTTCTTGAAGTGGTCCACGTCCACCATGGCCACGCTGAAGGCTTGGCGCGAGCGCACGCTGCGCGAATGCTCGCGCTCCAGGCATTCGAGCAGGGCCTTGCGGTTGAGCGTGCCGGTCAGAGGGTCGCGGATGGCTTGCTCCTCGATCCGCGCGCGCACGTAGTCCGACGCCATGGTGGCGAAGCCGATGACGAGCATCAGGTTGCAGATGGTGAAGCTGCCGGTGTAGACGATCTGGATGGCGTCCTGGGTCAGCAGGCCGCTGCCTCCCTGCGGCAGCGCGGCGGCGTGCAGCGCCCGCACGCCGTACACCGCGGCCAGGGTGGCGAGCCAGCAGGTGGTCAGCGTGAGGCCGATAGATTGGCCGATGCGGTCGGCCCGCGGATGTCGCGGCAGGGCGAAGGCATGGTAGGCGTTGATGCCCGCGCACAGGCCGGCGATGATGACCGTGCGGGCGCGAAAGCTTTCGTCGCCAAAGGCATACCAGGTGGTGGCGGCGATGGCCAGGGCCCAGGCGGTCAGCCAGAAGGGCCAGCGGGCGCGGGTGCCGAAATGCTGGCGCGTTCCGGCCAGCCATACAAGGTAGGCCAGCACCAGCGCGCCGTTGCCCAGCGTGACCGAGAGCAGCGGGGAGATCCAGTCGCGCAGGCCCAGCAAGAGCATGGCCACGAACACCAGCCATGCCCCCCAGGCCCAGGTGCGCAGCCCCGGCACGGGCAGCGGCGTGGCGCGGGCCAGCAGGCTCAGCACGATGGCCATCAGTCCGCTCGTGATGCTTCCGATCAGAACGGTCGTCCGGGGATCCATCGCGTAGGCGGACATGGGCTTTAGAGCGTGTTTATGATCTTTTCATGGTGCCCGCAAGGCAGCAAAAGGCCGCAATCTAGGCGCGTGCCGCAGGCCATGCTGGTGGCCTGGACAAGGCACGCAACGACGAGTGCGGCCTTTTGCTGCCTTGCCCGAAGGGTTGCCTCGCAAAGGCAGCGTCTGCGGCGTTGCAAATCCTCGCCGGGCCACCAGCCCGTCTGCGGTTTGCGCCTTGCAGCCACTGCCTTTGCGAGGCAACGGGTACCATGAAAAGATCATAAACACGCTCTTAGATCACGTTCTCATAGCTTGCGCAGCCGCTCCAGTGCTGCGCGCAGCGTTTCGTCTTTCTTGGCGAAGCAAAAGCGTACCACGCGCTGGTCGAAACCGTTACCGTAGAAAGCCGATAGCGGAATGGCCGCCACGCCGATCTCGCGGGTGAGCCATTGGCAGAAATCGGCCTCGTTCAGGTCGCTCACCGCCGAGATGTCCACGCACTGGAAGTAGCTGCCCGTGCTGGACAGGAGCTTCAGGCGCGAGCCTTCGAGCCCCTGGCGGAACAGGTCGCGCTTGGCCTGGTAGAAGGCGGGCAGTTGCTGGTAGGGCGCGGGGTCCTTGAGGTAGTCGGCCAGCCCGTACTGCATGGGCGTGTTGACGGTGAACACGTTGAACTGGTGCACCTTGCGGAACTCGGCCGTGAGCGCGGCGGGCGCGGCCACGGTGCCGACCTTCCAGCCCGTGACGTGGAAGGTCTTGCCGAAGCTCGACACGATGAAGGCGCGCTCGGCCAGGCCCGCAAAGCGCGCCGCGCTCTGGTGCTCGGCGCCGTCGAACACCATGTGTTCGTACACCTCGTCGCTGATGAGCAGCACGTTGGTGGGGGCCAGCAGTTCCTCCAACTGGCGCATTTCCTGGGCCGTCCAGATGGTGGCGCTGGGGTTGTGCGGGGTGTTGATGAGGATGGCCCGCGTGCGCGGCGTGATGGCGGCGGCGATCCTGCCGAAGTCGGGGCGGAAGCTCCCGGGCGTGAGCGGCACGCGCACGGCCACGCCGCCGGCCAGCTCGATGTTGGGCACGTAGCTGTCGTAGCAGGGGTCGAGCACGATGACCTCGTCGCCCGGGTGCACGATGGCCAGGATGGCGGTGATGATGGCCTGGGTGGCGCCGGCCGTGATGGTGATTTCGGTTGCAGCGCTGTACTGGCGGGCGTGGAGTGCTTCGATTTTGCGAGCAACGGCTTCGCGCAATGCCGGCACGCCGGGCATGGGCGGGTACTGGTTGTGGTCCGCCTGCATGGCCCGGGTGACGGCATCGACCAGGGCCGGGTCGCAGGCGAAGTCCGGGAACCCCTGGCCCAGGTTGACGGCGTTGTGCTCTGCGGCCAGGGCCGACATGACGGTGAAGATGGTGGTGCCCACGTTGGGCAGGCGGCTGGGGAAGGTGGGAGTGGTCATAGCTCGTAGTCGGCAACATGCCCGCTCATGGCGCGGGCGATCAGTTCGCGGCTCAGTCGGTCGCTGAGCAGTTCGGCGAATTTGTAGACGAAGTTGCGCAGGTAGGCGCCGCGCTTGAAGGCCACGCGCGCCACGCTCTGGCCGAACAAATGGCCCATGGGGCGCACGGCGAGGTCGCCCACGGGGTCGTCGCGCATGGCCATCTCGGCCACGATGCCGATGCCCAGCCCCAGGCGCACGTAGGTCTTGATCACGTCGGAATCGATGGCTTCGAGCACGATGCGCGGCGTGAGCTTGCGGGTGGCAAAGGCGGCGTCGATCTTGGCGCGGCCCGTGAACGAGGGGTGGTAGGTGATGAGCGATTCGTGGGCCAGGTCGTCCAGGCCGATGCGCTCCTTGCTCGCCAGCGGGTGGCCGCTGGGCACCACCAGCACGTGCTGCCACTCGTAGCAGGGCAGGGTGACGAGGTCGGGGTAGTCGGCCAGCGACTCGGTGGCCATGCCGATCTCGGCCACCTCGTCGATCACCATGCGCGCCACTTCGTGCGGCGTGGCCTGGTGCAGGCTGATGTTGACCTTGGGGTAGGCCTCGCGCAGGCGGGCCACGGGCACGGGCAGCACGTAGCGGGCCTGGGTGTGGGTGGTGGCGATGCTGAGGGTGCCGCTGTCCTGGGCGCTGAACTGTTCGCCGATGCGCTTCAAGTTGCCCACCTCGCGCATGATGACCTCGATGCTTTTCAGCACATGCTGGCCCGGCTCGGTGATGCGCTTCAGGCGCTTGCCGTGGCGCGCGAAGATGTCCACGCCCAGTTCTTCTTCCAGCTCGATGATGGCTTTGGACACGCCGGGCTGCGAGGTGTGCAGCGCCTTGGCGGCTTCGGTCAGGTTGAGGTTGCGGCGCGCTGCCTCTTGAACGAAGCGGAATTGATGCAGGTTCATATCAAATGGCGGCTAAAGAATCGCGCCATTATGCTGCATCGTATCTATGAAGTGGGCGTCTCGGCGGCGATGTGGGCCAGCAGTTGCACCACGCGGGCATCCTCGCCCACGGCGGGCTGCACGTGGAACTGCACGTCAGGGTGCTCCGTGCGCAACTGGGCGACGAGGCGCGGCAGGTCTTCCCGCGCATGCTTGCCCATGCCCAGGAACATGGGCGCCACCGTGATGTGCGCGGCGCCTTCAGCGATGAGCTGGTGCACGGCCTGCGCCAGCGACGGCGCGCACAGCTCCAGGTAGGCGCAGCGCACCATGCGGCCGGGGATCTGCGCCGCGACCGCCTCGATGGGCGCACGCCACAGCGGGTCGCGCGAGCCGTGTGCTAACAAAATAATAGCTGGTAGCGCTTGCTGCATAAGCGGTAGAGGCCAAAAACACTACAAACTCTAGCGCCGCAGCACCAGCCAGCCGAACGCCGCCAGTGACAGCACCGAATAGATCAGCCCCGGTGCCGCCGCCGTGAGCATGGGCGACCAGTTCTGCAGGTTGCCCGCGTAGCCGAATACGTTGTTCAGCAGGAAGAAGCTGATGCCCGCCATCACCCCCCCGAACACATAGCCCGCGATGCCGCCGGAGCGGAAGTGCAGGTAGGCGAAGGGCAGGGCCAGCACCACCATCACCAGGCAGGAGAGGGGGTAGAACACCTTGCGCCAGAACTCGATCTCGTAGCGCTGGGCCGACTGGCCGTTGGCGTCCAGGTGGCGGATGTACTGGAACAGGTCGATGGTGGCCATCTTGTCCGGCTTGAGCAGAGAGGCCGCCACCATGTCCGCGCTGATGCGCGTGGGCCATGCGAACTCGGGCGCGTCGAGGTGCTCCACGCGGGCTTCGTCGGTGCCGCGCTGCTCGAAGCGGCTGCGCTGCACGTTCTCCAGCTCCCAGGCGCCTTCGGTGCCGAACTGGCCCGATGCGGCCCGCGTCTGTGATGCCAGGCGGCCCTTTCCGTCGAACTCGAAGATGCGCACGTCCAGCATGCCGCCCTGGGGGGTGAGCGCGCGCACGTTCACGGCGAAGGAATGGTCCTCCTGCCGCTCCTTGAGCCACGCGCCGGTGGCGCCCGTGGTGAGCCGGCCGAGGTAGCGCACCTTGACGAGCTGGGCCGCGCGGTCGGTGAGCGGCGCCACGTAGTCGCCCACGGCGAAGGTCAGCAGCACGAAGAAGCCGCCCAGCGTGAGCAGCGTGCGCAGTGCCCGCCACGGCCCCATGCCGCTGGTGCGCATGATGGTGAACTCCGAGCTTTGCGCCAGCCGCGCCATCACGAAGATGGTGCCGATGAGCACCGTGATGGGCAGTAGCTCGTAGAGGTGGCTGGGAATGCTCAGCACCACGAACAGGAAGGCGTGCGAGAGCTGGTAGCCCTCGGCCCCGGTCTTGCCCACCCAGCGCAGCTCGTCCACCAGGTCGAAGAAGAAGAACAGCGCGAGGAAGCCCGCGGTGACGAAGGCGACGGCGAACAGCGCCTCGCGGTGGATCAGGCGGCGGATGGTCTTCATGCGGCGCTCTCCGTGCCTTGCGCGGCCTTGTCGGGCGGCCTGGGGCGCCATAGCTGGCCCACGCTCCACTGGTTGTGCCGCGCGGCGAGCACCAGCAGCGACGCCAGCAGCATGCCGCCATGCAGCAGCGCCATGAAACTGGCCACGCCCAGCCGCCCCGCGCCGACCCAGCTTTGCCCCAGCGTCATGAGGTTGTAGTACACGATGAACGCGAACAACGCGAACACTAGGCTGGTGCTGCGCGCCGCGCGCGGGTTGACCGTGGCGACGGCCAGGCCCAGCACCACGAAGTTCAGCGCCGCCAGGGCCAAGCCGATGCGCCAGCCCAGCTCGGCCTGGTAGGCGGGCAGGGGCTGCATCAGGAGTTCATGCGTGGCACGGGTCTTGACCGACAGTTCCTCGGCCGAGCCCGGGGACGCCGAGCCGATGCGCGTGCCGTATTCGGAGAATTCGCTGACCTTCACGCCCGGCTTGTCGCGCGAGGTCTCCAGCCGCTGCCCTTCGGACAGCAGGGCCACGCGGTCGCCGCCCTGCATCTCCAGCCGCGCGCTGCGCGCCGAGGTCACGGACTCGCGCGTACCGTCGGTGGCCGCGATGAAGATGTTGTTGCCCACCTGGGTGTCGGGGGTGTCCTTGTCGATGAAGAACACGCGGCTGCCGTTGGACGACTCCTGGAACTCGCCAGGCGCGATGCGGTCGATGTCGCTGCGCTGCTCATAGCGCGTCTTGAGCTCCTGGATCTGCGAATTGGCCCAGGGCCAGACCAGCAGCGACAGCACGGCGATGACCAGCATCACCGGCCACGCAAAGCGCAGCAGGGGCCGCAGCAGGCTCACGAGGCCGCGCCCGCTGGCGAACCAGATCACCATCTCGCTGTCGCGGTACATGCGCGAGAGCGTGCCCACGACGGCGATGAACAGGCTCAGGCTCAGGATGGTGGGCAACTGCCCCAGCACGGTGAAGCCCATGACCAGCATCACGTCCGAGGGGCTGACGCTGCCCTTGGATGCCTGGCCCAGGGTGCGGATGAGCATCATGGTCATGACCACGGTCACCAGCACCACCAGCGTCGCGCCGAAGCTGCGCGCCAGCTCCTTGCGGATGGATGAATCGAATAACATGCTCTGAAAGGAAAACGCCGATTATGAACTTTGATCTCAAGACCCTGGACTTGTCTGCTGCCGCGTCGGAGAAATGCGATCTACTGGTGGTGCTGGTCCCCGAAGGGTTCAAGCCTGGAAAAGATCCCTTGTCCGCTTTGGCAGCGCTGGCACTCAAGAATGGCGACTTGTCCGCGAAGGCTGGCAAGCACCTGCAGCTCTATCAGCCACCCGCTGTCGCTGCCCGCCGTGTGGTGCTGCTGGGCGCGGGCGATGGATCGGCCCGCGCCGTGCGCCAGGCGTTGCTGGCGGTGGGTGGCGCGGTGAAGGCGCCGCAGACGAAGCGCTTGGTGCTCTGCTTTGTGGGCGCGGCGCAGGCCGGCGCCGTCAGCGCGGCCGTGCAGGCGGTGGCTGATGCGAGCTATGTGTACACCACCACCAAGTCCAAGGTGGAGGCGCGCAGCCTGAGCCGCTGCGTGATCGGCGTGCCCGCCGTCGCCGAGGTGCTCGGGGCGTTCGATGCCGGCGTGGCGTTGGTGGCCGGCGTGGAGTTCGCCCGCGAGTGGGGCAACCGCCCCGCCAACCATGCCACGCCCACCCTGGTGGCCGATGCCGCCAAGACCTTGGGCAAGCTGCCCCGCATCCAGTGCAAGGTCCATGGCCCCGCCGAAGTGGCGCGCCTGGGCATGGGCGCGTTCCTGGCCGTGGCCCGCGGGTCCGAAGAGCCGCTGCGCTTCATCGAGCTGCGCTACAACGGCGCGGCCCGCGACCAGGCGCCCGTGGTGCTGGTGGGCAAGGGCATCACCTTCGATACCGGCGGCATCTCCATTAAGCCGGCGGCGGAGATGGACGAGATGAAATTCGATATGTGCGGCGCCGCCAGCGTGCTGGGTACCTTCCGCGCCTTGGGCGAGTTGCAGCCCGCCATCAACGTCGTGGGCCTGATCCCTGCCTGCGAGAACATGCCCGACGGCCGCGCCGTCAAGCCCGGCGACGTGGTCACCAGCATGAGCGGCCAGACCATCGAGATCCTCAATACCGACGCCGAAGGCCGCCTGGTACTGTGCGATGCGCTGACCTATGCCGCCCGCTTCAAGCCCGCCGCCGTGGTGGACATCGCCACCCTCACGGGCGCCTGCGTGATCGCGCTGGGCGGCGTGCGCAGCGGCCTGTTCGCCAACAACGACGCGCTGGCCGCCGCGCTGCAGGAAGCGGGGGAGTCCGCGCAGGACCTGTGCTGGCGCATGCCGCTGGACGACGACTACGCCGACGGCCTCAAGAGCAATTTCGCGGACATGGGCAACGTGGCGGGCCGCGCGGGCGGCTCCATCACGGCCGCCAAGTTCCTGCAGAAGTATGTGGGCGACATGCCCTGGGCGCACCTGGACATCGCCGGCACGGCCTGGAAGGGCGGGGCGGCCAAGGGCTCGACGGGGCGCCCGGTGGGCCTGCTGGTGCAGTACCTGCTGAACCAGGCTGGCAAAGCAAAGCCCGCCAAGGCGCGCACAGCCAAGCCCGCCGCTGCGAAGCGCACCGCCAAAGCCGGCGCCGCGTGACCGTGCCGTGACCGAGGTCGCTTTCCATTTCAACGCGCCGGACAAGCTGGCCTATGCCTGCCGCTTCGCGCGCAAGGTGCAGCGCAGCGGCACCCGGCTGGTGATTGCCGCGCCCGCCGACACGCTGGCGGTGCTGGACCGCATGCTGTGGACGAGCCTGGCGCCGCAGGATTTCGTGGCGCACTGCCAGGACGATGGCGCGAACGGAGACATGGTGCAGGCCTCCCCGGTACTGCTCACGTCCGATGCCCGGTCGGCGCCGCACCACGAGGTGCTGCTGAACCTGCATGCCGATGTGCCGGAAGGCTTTGGGCGCTTCGACCGGCTGGTGGAAGTGGTGAGTGCGCAGGACGAGGCCGACCGCGGCGCGGCGCGCGCCCGCTGGCGCCACTATGCGTCCCGCGGATATGCCATCATCCGCCACGACCTCGTCCTGAAAGCTGGCTGATGGCGCTGCCACCCCGAACACCACCGCGCTTCGTTCCCACCCTCACCGAAGTGGTGCAACTGCCGGACGCAGCGCCCGGGCACGGGGCGCCGGCCGCACCATTGCGCACCACGGCTGCCACGCCGCCAGCGCCGGCCGCGCGACCCGCCGCGGCTACTGCGCCGCCCCTCGCCAGCCGTCCACCTTTGCCCAGCGCGCGGCCCCCTGCGGTGATGACGCCGCGCCCGGCATCGGCTGCGCTGGCGCCGGTTCCGGGCGCTGCGGTCAGAAGCCCTTCCACGGCCTCCGTTGCGACCCCTCCTGTGGTGGCACCCGCGCGGCCTGCGCCGGTTGCTGCGCCCCGGCGTTTGCCTGATGGGATGGAGGAATACATGGTCCACCGCGTCATGCAGCGCGTGGACGTTGTGCTGGATCAACGTTTGCGCGAGGCGATCGCCGTAGTGGTGCAGGAGCAGACAAGATCGGTGCTGCCGCGGCTGCGCGAGGAGATCGAATCGGTGGTCCGCAATGCGGTCTACGAAGCCGTGGCGGACGAGCTGGCCAGCGGGGCTCCGGCGGTGCCAAAGGGATGACAGGGTATTCCCCTGTGGTTTCCCTCGCATTTAATCGTGTTCCCTAATGATCTGGCCCGTAAATTGCGATATGTTCGCCTGCGTTGAGACACAAGAACATTCTCAGCGTTTATCTTTACTGGAGATTGATATGCAATTGAAGTTGAAACTGACCGTGGTTGCTGCTATCGCGGCTGCTGCTGGTATGGCCTCTGCACAAGAGCAGGTGGTCAAGATCGGCCACGTGGCTCCGGTTTCCGGCGCCCAAGCCCACTACGGCAAGGACAACGAAAATGGCGCCCGCATGGCCATTGAAGAGCTGAACACCCAAGGCATCACCATCGGCGGCAAGAAGATCAAGTTCGAACTGCAGGCCGAAGACGATGCTGCCGATCCCAAGCAAGGCACGGCCGCTGCACAGAAGCTGTGCGACTCCAAGGTCGCTGGCGTTGTCGGCCACCTCAACTCCGGTACCACCATCCCCGCATCCAAGGTCTACAACGACTGCGGCATCCCCCACGTGACCGGTGCGGCGACCAACCCCAACCTGACCAAGCCCGGCTACAAGACCACGTTCCGCATCATCGCCAACGACAACGCCCTGGGCGCTGGCCTGGCGTTCTATGCTGCCGACACGCTGAAGCTCAAGACCGTCGCCATCATCGACGACCGTACCGCTTACGGCCAGGGCGTGGCCGACGTGTTCAAGAAGACCGCAGCCGCCAAGGGCATGAAGATCGTGGACGAGCAGTTCACGACCGACAAGGCCACGGACTTCATGGCCATCCTGACCGCCATCAAGGCCAAGAACCCCGACGCCATCTTCTTCGGCGGCATGGACCCCCAAGGCGGCCCCATGCTGCGCCAGATGGAGCAACTGGGCCTGAACAACGTGAAGTACTTCGGCGGCGACGGCATCTGCACGTCTGAAATCGCCAAGCTGGCTGCTGGTGCCAAGACCCTGTCCAACGTGATCTGCGCCGAAGGCGGTTCCTCGCTGGCCAAGATGCCTGGCGGCACGGCCTGGAAGGCCAAGTACGACGCCAAGTACCCCGGCCAATTCCAGGTGTACAGCCCCTACACCTATGACGCTACGTTCCTGCTGGTGGATGCCATGAAGCGCGCGAACTCTGTCGATCCCAAGGTCTACACCCCCGAGCTGCTGAAGTCCAACTTCAAGGGCGTGACCTCCACGATCGCCTTCGAGCCCAACGGCGAAATGAAGAACCCCGCCATCACGCTGTACGTCTACAAGGACGGCAAGAAGACCCCTCTGTAATTCGAGCGGTTCTTTCCATCTGGCAAAAAGGCTTCCCTCGGGAAGCCTTTTTGTTTTCTCGGCCCTTGTTTCGTGGGCCTTGCGGAGAAGGCGTCGATCTAGCGCCGCACCTGCAGCGCTCCGGGGTTCACGATGTTGGTGGGCGTGCCCTTGATGAAGTTGACCACGTTGTCAAAGGCCGCGCCGAAGTACAGCTCATAGCTGTCCTGCTCCACGTAGCCTATGTGGGGTGTGCAGATGCAGTTCTCGAGGCGCAGCAGCGCGTGGCCTTGCAGGATGGGTTCGCTCTCGAAGACGTCCACGGCCGCCATTCCGGGGCGGCCGCGGTTGAGGGCGGCGATCAATGCATCGGGTTCGATGAGTTCCGCCCGCGATGTATTGACCAGCAGCGAAGTGGGTTTCATGCACGAGAGGTCTTCGAGCGAGACGATGCCGCGCGTTTCGTCGGTGAGGCGCAGGTGCAGCGAGATCACGTCGCACTGCGCGAAGAATTCCTCGCGCGTGGTGGCGGCCTGGTAGCCGTCGGTCAGCGCCTGGGCGCGCGAGGCCTCGCGCCCCCAGATGCGCACGTTCATGCCGAAGGCCCGTCCATAGCCGGCCACGAGCTGGCCGATGCGCCCGTACCCCCAGATGCCCAGCGTCTTGCCGCGCAGCACGCTGCCCAGGCCGAAATTGGGCGGCATGGAGGCCGTCTTCAGGCCCGACTGCTGCCAGGCTCCGTGCTTGAGGTTGGAGATGTACTGCGGCAGGCGGCGCATGGCGGCCATGACCAGGGCCCAGGTCAGTTCCGCGGGTGCCACGGGTGAGCCGATGCCTTCCGCCACGGCGATGCCGCGCTCGGTGCAGGCCGTCACGTCGATGTGGTTGCCGACCTTGCCGGTCTGCGCGATGAGCTTGAGCCGGGGCAGCTTCTCTACGAGCTGGCGGGTGATGTGGGTGCGTTCCCGCACCAGGACGATGATGTCGGCATCTCGCAGCCGCACGGACAACTGGCCGAGCCCCTTGACGGTGTTGGTGTAGACCTTGGCGGTGTAGGCGTCGAGCCGTGAGGCGCAATGGAGCTTGCGCACTGCGTCCTGGTAGTCGTCGAGGATCACGATGTTCATCCCGACATTGTGCCTTGGCATGCGCGCCGGGCAGGCGCCGGACGCGGGCCTTTTGGTGACCGGGTGTTGGCGCCCTGCCGCAGGCCGCCGGCAGCTATGCCTGCATGGCCTCGGAGGCTGCCAGGCGGTCCAGTTCCGCGCACACGTCGGCCATGCGGCCCGCGATGACCAGGCGACCAGTCCCCGGCTGGCGCAGCACCTTGGCCGGCTTTGCTGCGGGCCGGGCCTGGGCCGCTGGCGCGGGCGGCCGGACGGTGAAGGGCCAGTTGCCGCGGGGCGGGCGCTGCCGCTCCGGCGCGCCAGGCGGCTGGTGACGGGCGGAGGACTCACCGTGGGGCGGCGCAGGCGGCTGCGGTTGCCGGGGCGATTCCAGCAGCACGAACTGGCGAAGCCAGTGGAGCAGGGCCTGGAAAGGGGCGGAAAGGAGGTGCAAGGCAATTCCCATGTGAAAACTCCGAAAGTCGGGGGTTGAACATAGGCAGGATTGCGAACGGCCAGGCTTGCGCCGCAGGGCTGGTGCACCGGTGACTGCCGGTACGCCAAACGCCCGCCACCTGCGGCGCAGCAAAAAGGGAGGCAGTGCTACATCAGCATGGTGTTGCGGATGAGGCCGACGGCGAGTCCTTCGATTTCAAAGGGCTCGCCGGGCTGCACCACGATCACCGGATAGTCGGGGTTCTCGGGCAGCAGTTCGATGCTGCTGGCGGTGCGGCGCAGGCGCTTGACGGTGACGTCGTCCCCCAGGCGGGCGACGATGATCTGGCCGTTGCGCGCCTCTCGGGTGGACTGCACGGCCAGCAGGTCGCCGTCCATGATGCCCGCGTCGCGCATGGACATGCCGCGCACCTTGAGCAGGTAGTCGGGCTTGTGCTGGAACAGGCTGCCCTCCACCGCGTAGGTCTGGTCCACGTGTTCCTGCGCGAGAATCGGCGAGCCCGCCGCGACGCGGCCCACCAGCGGCAAAACGAGTTGCGACAGGCCGGGGAGGGGCAGGCTGAACTGGCTGCCCAATTGGCTGCTGCGGGCGGCGTTGATGGAGCGCAGGGCATCGCCGCGCAGCCGGATGCCGCGCGAGGTGCCGCTGACCAGCTCGATCACGCCCTTGCGCGCCAGCGCCTGCAAGTGCTCTTCGGCGGCATTGGCCGACTTGAAGCCCAGCTCGGCCGCGATTTCGGCGCGGGTGGGCGGGGCGCCGGTGCGGGCGATGGCGGTCTGGATCAGGTCCAGGATCTGCTGCTGGCGGGCGGTGAGCTTCGGGTTGTCGAGCATGGTGGTTTCCGGTGGTGGCGGCTACGGTGATAGACAACTGTTTTTTAATCCAGTAACTGTATTTTTCATCAGTTTTTCGGAGTGTGCAAGTGAGCGGACAAAAAATTGTGGTTTTGGGTACCGGCGGCACGATCGCGGGCACCGCGGCGCAACCCGGGGACAACATCGGCTACACCGCCGCGCAGGTGGGTGTGGAGCAGCTTCTGGCCGCCGTGCCCGGCCTCGCGGAACGGGCGGGCGGCGCCTTGGTGACGGAGCAGGTGGCCCAGATCGACAGCAAGGACATGGACTGCGAGGTATGGCGCGCCCTGGCCCTGCGCTGCGCGCACCATCTGCAGGACCCCGGCGTGCGCGGGCTGGTCATCACCCACGGCACCGACACGCTGGAGGAGACTGCATGGTTCCTGCACGCGGTGCTGGGCGTGCGCAAACCCGTGGTGCTGACCTGCGCCATGCGCCCCGCCACGGCCTTGGCGCCCGACGGCCCCCAGAACCTGCTCGATGCCGTGGCCACCGTGCAGGCTCCGGGCGCTGCAGGGGTGCTGGCCGTGGCGGCGGGCGAGGTGCATGGCGCGCGGCAGGTGCAGAAGGTGCATCCGTACCGCGTCAATGCCTTCAATTCTGGTGACGCGGGGCCGTTGGGCTGGGTGGAAGAAGGGCAGGTGCGTTGGGCACTAAATCAGCCTTCAGCGCTTGCTGGACAGGCGCTGGATGCTATGGAGAAGATAGCGAATGTGACCGAGTGGCCCGCAGTGGAGATCGTCACCAGCCACGCGGGCGCGTCGGGTCGCGTGGTGGATGCGCTGGTGCGCGACGGAGTGCGCGGGCTGGTGGTGGCCTGCACGGGCAACGGCACCATCCACCGCGCGTTGGAAGCCGCGCTGCTGCGGGCGCAGGATGCGGGCGTGAGGGTTGTCCGATCCACCCGCTGCCCCGAGGGGCAGGTGCTGTCCAAGGCGGGGGATCGCTGGCCTGCGTCTGACCTGTCGCCGGTGAAGGCGCGTGTGGCGCTGATGCTGGAGCTGCTGTAGAAGTTTGGGTCTTTTTGGGCTCTAGCGCTTATGGGACAAGCGCAAGCAGCTACCAATTGAGGAGTTACCCTGTGCTAGATCGGCCAATGCATCGGTCAGGGCAGCAAAGCGGTAGTGGTAGCCGCCCGCCAGCGCCTGGCGTGGCAACACGCGCTGGCCGTCCAGCAGCAGGGTGGACATCTCGCCCGCCAGCAGCCGCAGCGGCCCGCCCGGCATGCGCAGCCAGGCGCGGCGGTGGAACGAGGCGGCCAGTGCGGTGCTGAAGGCGGCCTGATCGCAGATGTCAGGGGCCACGGCGTTGACCGGGCCGCGCAGGGCGGGGTGGTTCAGCGCCCACAGGATCAGGCCCGCCGCGTCGTCCAGGTGAATCCAAGGCACGGGCTGCTGCCCGCTGCCCAGCCGGGCCGCAAAGCCCAGGCGGGCGGCCAGCGCTTGCAGGGGATAGGCCCCGTCGCCGCGCCCCAGTACTACGCCCAGGCGCAGACGCACCACGCGCAGGCTCAGGGCCTCGGCGCGTTGGGCTTCGTGCTCCACGGCGCAGCACAGTTCGGATTGGAACACGCCGGGCATGGCGGGCGCATCCTCGTCGCACGCCACATCGTCGCCCGGCGTGCCGTAGTAGCCGACGGCGGATGCGGCGATGAGCGTGGCGGGTCGCTGCTCCAGCCTGCGCACCAGGTCGAGCAACTGGCGGCTGATGCGGGTGCGGCTCTCCAGC
>Ga0222421_100344_pt1 | contig 16904 bp, 8 predicted proteins | sample 3A1ome_2_FD_182473 | JGI IMG/M metagenome (GOLD analysis project Ga0222421, IMG submission 182473) | Enriched microbial communities from leaf-cutter ant dump, University of Wisconsin, Madison, United States - 3A150A (version 2) | ecosystem: Environmental > Terrestrial > Nest > Insects nest > Nest... | reverse complement strand
GGCGGGCTGCAAGGGCTGGGCCTGCACATTGACGAGCTTGTAATACGGCCACGGCGAGTCGGTGACGCCGTTCGCCGTGTCGTAGGCGGCGATGGCGGCGTGTGCGGCCTGGTTGACCGCAATGATGTCGGGCGGGATGGCTTCGAAGCGCCGGTTGACGGCGATGGGGCCGGTGGGAAGGCTCGGAGGCAGATTGCGGTAGAAGAGTCGCTGGTCCGTCGAGCTGGGCAAATCAGGGAACGGACCGGTCGCCGTGGTCGTGGTCTGGGTGGGCGTATCCGTGTGCGCGATAGCCGGCGTGGTGGGACTGCTGGCGGACGGCGCGGCGACGATGTTGCCGTCGGCGTCCTCGACCGATGTGCCGTTGGCGAGCCGGATGTTGTCGGCCTGCTCGAAGGTTGCGAAGATGAAGGCGGGGGCGGAGGGCGTCTTGACGACGATGTGGAGGGCGATCATCCCCCAGTTCTGTTCCTGGTAGTAGACGATCTGGCCGGAGCTGTTCTTTTCGTAGAACCGGACCGTCGTCGTATGGTAATGCGAAGCCTGATCATTGGGACCGAGCAGCCGCCAGGCGGACTTCACCATGACCGTGCCGACCGGCAGCTGGACGATGGGATTGCCGGCGGCCGGCTGCTGGTTGGTGGCGATCGCGGTCCGGTAGTTGAGGAGATACTGGTTGTAGGAGACGCCGTTGGGGTCGGTGCCGTGGTTGAAGAGGCCGTTGGCGGTGACGTAGTTGAAGTAGGGACGGTTCACTTTGGCCAGGTAACGGATCTGCTGCGGCTGGCTGTTGTGGGTGGGCGACGGGTAGGGCAGCGGCGTGCTGCCGGCGAAGAGCTGGTCGAGCCCGATCTGCGTGGTCTCGTCGAGATTGATCCACGCGGTCGAGGCCGGAGCCGGCGAGACGCCGGAGGAGACGGAGAGCTGATAGGGATACTGCGGCGCGGCATCGAAATCGAACTGCAGGCTCTGCGTCGTGGAGTTGTAGGACGTGCCCGGCGGGTTGTTGGTGAACATCTCGACCTTGGAACGATAGGTGTGCCAGACGAGCGGGCCGGACTGGTCGCCGAAGACGCTCGCGGGGTTCGGGACACCGCGGGTGTTGACCGCGCCGGTCTGGACCACGGCGGGCCAGTTGGCCGCGATGAACTGCTCCCAGGCGAACTCCGCAGCTTGCGTGAGCGTCGCCTGGTCGGCGGGCACGACGGTGTCGGCGGGCGCGTCGGGACTGACCGAGATGGAGATGGCGGGCGGGACGGCCGAACTGGCCGCGTGCAGGATCGACACGTGCACGGGCAGGGGGCCGACGAGGAGGACGAGCGAGGCGGCGGAAAGGCGATTTCCGCGGAAGCGTCGCCGGAAACCGGTGACGGGGGAGGTGGTGTGATTCATGGCGTGGACTGGGAAGGAACTGACGGCAAAGCATCGCAGCCGGGTGAAGCCGGTGTGGGACGGTTCACAGGCCGCGCACGAAGCGAGGCACGCGACACAATGCGCAATCGGTCGCCGGAAGATGTCATCCGGTCGCATTATTCCTGCGATCTCCGCCGGGTTCGGTGGGATCTTTTGCCGCCTGCCGCGGCGGGCGGCGCGAACGCTTCGGTGCCGGAGGAGTTTGCTCGCCGGAGGGCCGAGGACTCGTTCGTCCGGCTGCGCGGGAAGCGGGCGATGCGCCGAGGGCAACGCGCGGAGCACTTCGCGGCAAAAACGGGTCCGCGCGCGGCACAAAAAAACGGCGGGCCGGTGAAGGCCCGCCGTGGAAAGCGGTGGACGCGGCGCGCGAGGTGCGCCGCGTCGGAGCTGAAGCGCGGATCAGGCGCCGAGGGTGACCTCGACCTTCACGGCGGTGCGGCCGTCGGTCGGGAGCGGGAGGACGTTGCCGGCGACCTTCTGGCCATCGACGACGAGCGACTTCACGCCCTTGGACTTACCCTTCGGGTTCTTGACCTCGATCGTGTAGGTGACGCCGCGGAACTTGCGTTGCACGGTGAAGCCCTTCCACGCCTTCGGCACGCAGGGATCGACGCGCAGGCCGTCGAAGTCCGGGCGGATGCCGAGGATGTATTGCGAGGCGACGACGAAGGACCACGCGGCGGTGCCGGTGAGCCAGGAGTTCTTCGCCTCGCCCGGCGTGGGCGAGAACTGCGAGGCCGTCATCTGCGCGTAGACGTAGGGCTCGGAGCGGTAGACGTCGTGATCCGGCTTCGCGGCCGGGCAGATGCTGAGGTAATAGTCGAGCGCGCGCTCGCCGTCGCCGAACATCGTCCACCCGATGTGAATCCAGGTGTTGTTGTGCGAGAAAACGCCGGCGTTTTCCTTGTAGCCCGGAGGATAGCTGGAGACCTCGCCGAGCTCGAGGTGATACGTCGAATACGGCGGATACTGGAGCGCGCAGCCGAGGCCGGGCTTGTAGAGGTATTTCTCGACGGCCTGCAGGGCCTTCTTCGCGCGGCCGTTGGTCTGGCCGGCGCCGCCGAGGACGCACCACGCCTGGCTCTCGATGTAGATCTTGCCCTCTTCGCAGGTCTTGGAGCCGACGGGCTTGCCGTAGCTGTCAAAGGCGCGCGTATACCAGGCGCCGTCCCAAGCCTGGGTCTCGACCGTCTCGAGCATCGCGGCGTAGTGGCCGTCGATGCGCTTGGCGTCGTCCTCCTGCTTCAGGAAGCGATAGAGCGCGGACAGGTCGCGCGTCGCGTAGAGGAAGAGGCCGGCGATCATGACGGACTCGGCGACGTCGCCCTTGCCCTTGTTGGCGGTCGTCTGGAACGACTCGTTGGGCTGGTCGGAGAAACAGTTGAGGTTGAGGCAGTCGTTCCAGTCGGCGCGGCCGATGAGCGGCAGGCCGTGCGGGCCGCGGTGCTTCAGCGTATAGGCGACGGAAAGCTCGAGGTGATCGAGCAGCGTGTCCTTCGAGCCGGGCTTGTCGGCGCAGCCGATCTGCTCGGAGAGGATGGTGGTGTCGCCGGTCTCGCGGATGTAGGCGCAGGTCGAGAGGATGAGCCAGAGCGGGTCATCGTTGAAGCCGCTGCCGGCGTCGGCGTTGCCCTTCTTCGTGAGCGGCTGGTATTGGTGATAGCAGGTGCCGTCGGAGAGCTGCGTCGCCGCGATGTCGAGGATGCGCTGGCGGGCGCGGGCGGGCAGGAGGTGGAGGAAGCCGAGGATGTCCTGGTTGGAATCGCGGTAACCCATGCCGCGGCCGATGCCAGTCTCGTATCCGGAAGTCGAACGCGAGAGGTTGAAGGTCGCCATGACCTGCGCCTGGTTCCAGGTGTTGACCATGCGCTGGAGCGGCAGGTTGGGGACCTTCGGGGCCTGGTAGTTGGAGAGGAGTTCCTCCCAGCGCGCCTTCACGGCGGCGAAGGCGGTGTCGATGCCGGCGAGGTCGGCGAAGCGCGCCATGATCTCGCGGCCCTTCGTCTTGTTCAGGACGAACGGCGCGTCGAATTTCTTCAGGTCGCCCTGGTCGACGTAGGCGAGGACGAAGGCGAACGTCTCCTCGGCGCCGGGCTTGAGCGACAGGTCGACCTGGTGGGCGCCGACGGGATTCCAGCCGTAGGCGCGGCTGTTGGTGCACTTGCCGGCGAGGACGGCCTTCGGGTCGCCGAGGGAGTTGTGCACGCCGACGAAGGCGTCGCGCGAGGTGTCGTAGCCGGCGATCTTCCGCGTGCAGCCGAAGAGCGTGTAGTGGTTCCGGCGCTCGCGGTATTCGGTCTTGTGGTAGATGACGCCGTCCTCGATCTCGACTTCGCCGATCGAATACGTGCGCTGGTAGTTTGTCATGTCGTTCAGCGCCTCGAAGGAGCAGAACTCGACGAAGGAAAACAGCGACAGCTTCTGGGCCTTCTTCGTCTTGTTGCGGACGGTGACCTTCCAGACCTCGAGGTTTTCGCCGGGCGGGACGAACATCAGCTGCTCGACCTCGACGCCGTCCTTTTTGCCTGTGATGCGGGAGTAGCCGAGGCCGTGGCGGCACTCGAAGGCGTCGAGCTTCGCGCGGGTGGGCTTCCAGCCGGGATTCCAGACGGACTTGCCCTGCTTCACGTAGAGGAAGCGGCCGTCGTTATCCATCGGGTTGTTGTTATACCGGTAGCGCGTGAGGCGGCGCAGCTTGGCGTCCTTCCAGAACGAATACCCGCCGGCGGTCTGCGTGACCATGCCGAAATACTCGTCCTGGCCGAGGTAGTTGAGCCAGGGCAGCGGAGTGTCCGGGCGCGTGATAACGAATTCGCGTTGGGCGTCGTCGAAGGAACCGTAGGTAGCCATGATGGAGTGAAAGGTTGGAGAAAACGCAGCAGGGCGGGAGCGGCGTGCTTAGGGACTCGGCGCGACGGCCTCAATATAAATGGAGCTCGCGCAGCGGCCGCGGGCGTCGCCGCGCAGATACGGGGAGAGCTGCTCGAGCTCGGCGAGGTCGTGCTCGGGATCGCCCACCCAGACCTGGCTGAGATAGCCCTGGTCGGCGGAGCCGAGGGCGACGCCTTCATGCGGCCCGGGCTGGACGGACAGTTTCCAGCCGTGCGGGCGGTCGATCGTCAGCGCCTGCGGGGCGAAGCCGATCTTCGCCTTCTTCTTCTGCGACACGAGCATCGCGCGGTCGCCTTCGACCGTGATCGCCGGATGCGGCAGCGCCAGCGGCGGCTCCGCGGCGACCATCCGCGCGGCGACCATGCCGGCGGGAACCTCGTCCCAGGCGGCGAGCCGCGCCGTGATCGCGAAGGGCACGTCGACGGGCACGACATGGAGGCCGAAATACGGACGGCCGTCGTCCTGCCAGCGCGCGGTGCAGCGCAGGCGAGGACCCTCCCAGGCGTAGTCGCGGGTGATCGCGGGATAGGCGGGATTCACGTGCGGCGCGCGCAGCGTGAGCACCGTGCCGTCGGCCGACACCTCCGCGGCGGCCGCGGCGGAGAACTCCCACTCCTGCAGCGGCGGCCAGACCCAGCGATATTGCGGGCCGAGCCAGAAACGGTGGCCGCCCTGGTTGGGCCAGGGATTCTGGGCGGTCGGCAGCGCCTGCGGATACGGGGCGTTGATGAGGTTGAGCGAACCATCGGGCGCACCGAGGTAGATCAGGCGTTCGCGCGCCTCGGTGACCACGGCGCGGACGCCGCCTTGCGTGGACGTCCACGCGGTTTCGCCACGCCACGCGGTCTTTTCCCACGGGGTGGCGGCGGACAGGACGGTCGCAAGCGTCATGGAAAGCGGCAGCAGGGAGGAGAGTTTCAACGGAGGAGGGACCGCGGGGGCCGCGCGGAGCCGGAAAGGGGATGGCCGCAGGACAGGACACATGCGGGCGAAGCGGCTGCAGCAATAGGGACGGAAGAGGGAAAGGACACGGTGGAGAAGACCGAAACAGTAGAGCGGGCGGACGGCGCCGCGGGCCGGAACCCGCGACGCGGAAAAGCGGAACCCTTGGACAAGGCCGGCGGGTGGAGAAGCCTAAATTCGCGGGCGGACCGCCGATGGTCGCAAATGGCCAAAAGATGCACGGTCCGCCGGGGCGCCGGGCGGAGGCGCCGGTCGGCCCGCGTCCGCCGGAGGCGATGACGGCGCGCTGCTTCGCGGGCGCGGTGCGGCGGAAATTGCGGCGCGGGCCGGTCAGCGGTCGAAGGTCGCGGTGGTCTCCTCGCCGGCAGGAAGCGCGAGCTCGCGCGTGCTTTCGCCGAGGCGGAGCGTGAGCGTCTGGGCGATGGCGGAGCGGAGCGTGAGGCGCACGGATTTCGCGTCCCAGGCGAGCTCCTTCACCTCGATCTGGCCGCGGCCGCGGATGCCGGAGATCGTGCCGTGCGGCCACTGGACCGGCAGGGCGGGCAGCAGCGTGATCTCGCCGGGCTCGATGTCGACGAGCATGCGGATGAAGAGCTGCGGGATGCCGCCGGCGATGTCGGTGTTGAAGAGCGACTGCGGGTTGTGCGCGGTCATCATCGATTCGGGAAACCAGAACCAGTTGGCGAGCATCTCGACGTTTTCGTAGGCGAGATCGGCGCGGCGGAGGCTGGCGGCGACGGCGCCCATCTGCGCCTGACCGAAGGCCATCTCGCCGCCGCCGATCGAGCGGCGCCAGTCGGTGCGTTTCTGAAGCGCGACGCCGAAGGCCGTCAGCAGCCGCGGATCGGCCGCAAGGCGCGGCGGCAGGCCGTCGTAGAGTTCGTAGAGATGCGAGATGTGGCGGTGCGCGTAGTTGTCCTCGAGCAGCGGCGTCGTCCATTCGGCGACGGCGCCGTCGGGGTTGATCCGGTAGTCGGGCAGTTTCGAGCGGAGGAAACGCCAGCGGGCGACGCCCTCGGACTCGATGCCCTCGAGCTCGCACGCGGCGATGAGGTTCGTGAGCACCTCGCGGGCGACGGCGACGTCCATGGTGGCGTTGATCGCGGCCTGCGAGCCGGTGTTGGCCGGGTCGTTTTCCGGCGAATACGACGGCGAGAAGACGACGCGGCCGTCGGGCCCCTCCATGCCGGCGAGGAAATCCTCGTAGAAGAGCGCGACCTCGCGCAGGAACGGGATCGCGTGTTCGCGGAGGAAAGCGCGGTCGCCGGTGTAGAGATAGTAGTCGTAGAACGTGTGCGCGGCCCAGCCGGCGCCCGCGGTCCAGAAATTCAGGCACCAGCGCGGGCCGAGGTGGTTGGTCAGGCCGAAGCTGCTGGAGTGGCCGGGGATCACGATGCCGCGGCAGCCGAAGAGCGCGCGGGCGTTTTCCCGGTAGGCGGCGAGATGGGATTCGTGATACGCGAAGAAGCCGCGCAGCGCCTCGGGCATGGCGCCGGGCAGGTCGCCGATGATCGCGACCGGCAGGTTGCCGTCGTGCGTGTAGCCGCTCGACCACGGCGGGCTCCAGGTGCCGCCCCAGATCCCCTGGAGCACGGGCTGGTAGTCGTCGCCGCTCGCGGAGAGAATGAGATAGCGCGAGGCGTAGAACTGCTTCTCGAGGAGCGCCGGCGCGGTGGCGCCGATCTTCGACGTCGCGAACAGCCGCGGGGACGGCAGCCGGTGGTCGGCCTCGCCGCCACCAAGGTCGAACCGCACGCGGTCGTAGATCGCGCCGTGCAGGGCGGTGTGGCGGGCGAGCAGCGCGTCGAAGTCCGGCGCGACGTCCGCGAGCGCGCGGGCAAGCGCGGCCGGATCGCGTTTCCCCTCGTCGGGGACGAGCGCGACGCGTGTGAGGACGAGGATCTGCTTCGCGCCGCGGACGTGGACGGCGCCGCCGTAAGTGTCGGTCTTGCCGCCGACGGCGACGATGCGCGCGGCCGCCTCGCAGCCCTGGATGCTGCCGGGCCAGGCCTGCGCGAACGCCGCGTGGAAGGCGAGGGCGCCGCCCTCGGCGCGGGCGGACACGGCGGAAAACGCCTCGGCGGGCGGCGCCTCGAGCGTGTCGGTCACGCTCGGATCGTGCTGCACGAAGGCGAAGTCCGCGTCGAGCGCCGCCCCGTCGGGCGTATCCAGCGCGAGCACGACAAGGTCGTCGGCGCGCGAGACGAAGACGCGCTGGCGCACGGCGCCGCGGTCGTCGGTCCAGCGCGTGCCGACGACGCCGGTCGGATAATCGGTCGCGCGGAGGTAGTCGCGCGGCGCGGCGCGGCCGGGCAGCTGGACGACGAGCGAGCAGGCGGGCACGAACGGATCGATCCAGTGCGTGCCGTGGTATCCTTCGGCCTGGGACAGCGCATAGACGCGGTCGGCGGCGTCCTGATACCGGCCCTCGGCGAACAGTTTCCGCAGCTCCGGCAGGATGGCGCCCTGGGCGGGCGGCGTCCGCGGCGGGGTGAAGGGCAGGAAGAGTCCCGCGCGGTTGAGGATGATCGTCTCGTGCAGCGGGCGGCCCATGACGATGGCGCCGGTGCGGCCGTTGCCGGAGAGGAAACCGTGCTCCCAGCGGGCGGCGGGCGCGTCGGCGAGCACGGCCCGGCGGATGTCGTGCACGCCGAGCGCGGCGAGGGCGGCGTCGGTCGGCGCGGCGAGCGGCGCCGGGGCGGAAGCGCGGAGCGAAAGGCCGGCGGTGAGGAGCACCGCGAGGAACGGCAGGCGGACGGCGGGGGACATCATGGCGAAAAGGGGCGGGCCGGGGCGGGCGCGTGGTTGACGTGGGCGAAGGAGCGGGACCGGTCAACACCGCGATGCGGGTCCGCCGCGATCGCGATGGGGAGTAATATCGGCGATAAGGTGGAGAATCATGTCGCCGCCGTTGCGCGGTTCGGGCTCAAGCCAATGCAGCTCCGTGACGAATCCGCTTTCAAAGCGAACCCCTTTTCCGGGGAACCGGATGTTTTCCCACCCTCAAGCGACGGCGCGGCAGGTCCGCCATCTGGCCGGCGCGGCCTTGTGCGCGCTGGCGGCGCTCGGCGTCGACGCGCGGGGCGGCGATCGCGTCGCGGCCGGTGCGACGGCGGACGGGGAGGTGCTGACCAGCTTCGAGCAGATCTGGGCCCTGCCGGATGCCGCGCAGCAGGTCCGCCATCGCGTGCGGCTGGATTACGAGGTGTATTACTACGACCCGCAGTGGCGGGCGCTGTGGGGCCGGTCGGGCGACGAGCGCAACTACCTCTCGCTCGGCGCGGACGTGTTTCCGATCAAGGCCGGACAGCGTATCCGGGTGGAGGGCACGCTGGTGCCGGCCCAGGGCATGCGCGTCGATCACGCTCGCGTGAGCGTGATCGAGGAGGCGGTGTCGCGGGACGTCGTGCCGACCGCGGGCGATGTCGGGAACGCGGAGCGTTTCAACAAGCGGCTCGTCACGGTCGAGGGCTGCGTGGACCGGATCGTGCCGCGCGATGCAAACCACGTCGAACTGCGCGTCTCGGCGGAGGGCCGGCCGGTGGTTTTTCAAGTGCTGCTGCCGAACGACGCGCCCATGCCGCAGCTCAAGGACGCGACCGTCCGGGCCACGGGCGTCTATTTTGCGCGCAACGAGCCGGGACAGGCGGAACCGAAGATAGAAATCTGGGTGCAGAGCCCCGACGATCTCGAAGTCGTCAGCCTGCTCGAGCGGGATCCCCGGTTCGAGCTTCCGGCGACGCCGGTGGCGAAGCTCGACGCCGTCGCGGCGGGCGCGCTGGTGCGCGTGGCCGGGAGGATGGAGGCGCAGGAGCCGGGCCGGAGGCTGCGTTTGAACGACGGCACCGGCGCGGTGCAGGTGCAGACCGCGCAGACGCGGGTGCTGCCGGCGGGCGCCGAGGTCGAGGCCATCGGCCGGCCGGTTCGCGAAGGATCGGAGTGGGTGCTGCGGCAGGGATTGTATCGCTCCCCGCAAAGCCTGGTGACCTCCACCGACGAACTGTATCACCTGCCGGCGGCGGAGCGCACGCGATGGCATCGGGTGCGGCTGGAGCAGGTGGTTTATTTCTACGACCCGGTCTGGAAGGTGCTGTGGGGGCGGTGCGGCGACGACGACGATTACCTGTCGATCGAGGCCGGGCCCTTGGCGATCAAGCCCGGGCAGCGGCTGTTGATCGAAGGCTTCGTGCAGCCGATCAACGGCATGATCGTGCGCGATCCGAAGGTCGCGATCCTGGCGGAGGGCGAACCGCTCGAGGTCCTGACGGTTGACGCCGGGATCAACCAGGTGGAGCGCTACAACAAGCGCCTGGTCGTGCTGGAAGGCTATGTGGACCGGCTGCTGGTGTCGGATCCCCGGCACCTGCAGCTGGACCTCGTGGTCGACGGCCGGCCGGTCACGGGCCGGCTGCTGCTGCCCGACGGGACGGCGCCGCCCCAGGTGGAGGGCGCGCTGGTGCGTGCGAAGGGGGTCTACTCCGCGACGAGCGATCCCGCGGCGGATCTTCCTGTCATCGAACTCTGGATGCAAGGCCCGGAGGACCTCGCGGTGACCGGCTGGTTGAAGCAGGACGAGCGCTTCCAGCGGCCCGTCACGCCGGTCGACGAACTCGGCCGGCGCGGCGGCGACCCGCTGGTGAAGGTCGCCGGCATGGTGCGCGCCCAGGAACCCGGACGCTCGCTCACGATCCGCGACGACTCCGGCCAGGTGGTGCTGCACACGGCGCAGGCGCAGACCGTGTCGATCGGCGAGCGGGTCGAGGCGATCGGGCGCCCCGTGCCGCAGGGAGCCGCGTGGGCGCTGCGCGACGGGCTGTTCCGGATGGCTCCTCCGGCGACCGCGGCCGCGCCAAGCCTGACCAAGCTGCGCGTGGCGGAGCAGCTGCGCGAGTTGTCCCCCGAGGAGGCGGCGCGCGGCTACGCGGTGCAGCTGACGGGTGTGGTGACGTGGACGAATCCGGCGGCGGATTTCTTCTTCCTGGCCGACGCGAGCGGCGGGGTGTGCGTTTACCAGCCGCCGGGGCCGGTGGAGCGGACGCTGGTCGGCATGAAGGTCGAGGTGTCCGGCGTGTCGGCGCCGGGACGGTTCATGCCGGTCGTGATGGCCGGGCATGTGCGGCGCTCGGCCCAGGTCGACCTGCCGGCGGCGCGGCCGGTTACGCTGGATCAGGCGCTGACGGGCGTGGAGGAGGCGCAATGGGTGGGCCTGAGCGGCTACGCGCGGGACATCGTGAACGACGGACCGTGGACGCGGATTGCCCTCACGACCGCCGCGGGCGAGTTTGTCGCGCGGCTGCCGGCGGACGCCCAGCTGGCCGAGCTGCGTGGCGCGGTGCTGCGGCTGCGCGGCGTCTGCAGCGCGGTGACGAACGACAACCGCCAGCTCACCGGCATCCAGCTTTGGGTGCCGTCGCCGCATTTCATCGAGGTGGAGGAATCCCTGCCGACGGATCCGTTTACCGTCGCGTTGCGGCCGATCGCGGCATTGCGGCAGTTCAATTCCCTGCAGACGCAGAACCGCCGCGTGCGGGTGAGCGGCGTCGTCGTGCACCGGGCGCCGGGGAGGTCGGTGCACTTGCAGGAGGATGACGAGGCGCTGCTCGTCCTCGGCCGCGATCCGCTTCCGCTGGAGCCGGGCGACCGCATCGAGGCGGTGGGATTTCCGGGCCGGGAAAACGGCCGCGTCGTCCTGCGCGAGGCGGTCTTTCGACGCATCGCTCCCGGCCGCGACCCGGCGGCGCGGCCCGTGGCCGCGGTCACACCCGTCGATGTGGAACTCGACGGCAATCTCGTGCGCACGGCGGGCACGTTGCTCGACATCGGCGCGCAGGAGCGTGGCGTGCGCCTCATCGTGCAGACGGATCGGGCGTTGTTCGAGGCATTGCTCGACGAGCGGCGGGAAACACTGCCCGCGGCCTGTGTGCCCGGCAGCCGGATCGAGCTCACCGGCGTGTATCAGGTCCAGTTCGACGAGGAGAGGCGTCCGCATGCCGTGCAGCTCCTGCTGCGCTCGCCGGCCGACATCCGCATCCTGCAGCGGCCGCCGTGGTGGACGGTCCGGCGCGCGCTCGCCGTCACCGGCATCCTGGCCGTCGTGGCCGGACTGGGCCTGGCCTGGGTCGTGGCGTTGCGGCGGCGCGTGCGCGATCAGATCGGCGTGATCGGGGAACAGCTCGAGAAGGAGAAGGCGGCCCGGCTGGAGGCGGCGCTCGCCCGCGCCTCGAAACTCGAGTCGCTCGGCGTGCTCGCCGGCGGCATCGCCCACGATTTCAACAATCTCCTCACCGTCGTGATGGGCAATCTCTCGCTGGCCCGGCTCGACCGCGGGCTCGACCGCGAGACGCAGCAATGCCTCGCCGAAAGCGAGCGCGCCGCCGTGCGCGCGCGGGACCTCACGCAGCAATTGCTCACCTTCGCCAAGGGCGGCCAGCCTGTCCGTGCCGCGACCTCCCTCGGCGCGCTCGTCTGCGAGTCGGCGCAGTTTGCGCTGCACGGTTCGAAGGTCCGCGCCGAGTTCGACCTCGCCGCCGACCTCTGGCCGGCCGATGTGGACAAGGGCCAGATCGGCCAGGTCGTGCACAACATCGTGATCAACGCCTGCCAGGCGATGCCCGCGGGCGGCGAGATTCGCATCGTCCTGCGCAACGAGGAGGTCGAATCCGCCGGCCGGCCGGGACTCGCGCCGGGGCGCTATGTCAGGATGAGTTTCGCGGATTCCGGCGTCGGCATCGACGCCGAGCATCTGGCGCGGATTTTCGAACCGTATTTCACGACGAAGCAAAAAGGCACCGGCCTCGGGCTCGCGACCGTCCACTCGATCGTCCTGAAGCACCAGGGGCACGTCGATGTGCAATCGCATCCCGGGCAGGGCACGACGTTCCGCGTCTGGCTCCCCGCGGCAGTCGCGGAATCCGCCCCGCTGGCGCGCGCGGACAGCGAGCCCGCCGTTCGCGGCGGGCGGGTCCTGGTCATGGACGACGAAGCGGCGATCCGGCAGTTCGCGTCGATCGCGCTGAAGCGGATGGGGCTGGACGTCACGGCGGTGAGCGATGGCGCCGCGGTCGAGGGCGAGTTCACCGCTGCGCGCGAAGCCGGCCGGCCTTACGATCTCGTCATCCTCGACCTCACGGTGCCGGGCGGCATGGGCGGCGCGGAGGCGATGGAGCGGCTCCGCCGCCTCGATCCCGGTGTCCGCGCCATCGTTTCGAGCGGTTACTCGAGCGATCCGGTGATGGCGCACTACCGCGATCACGGCTTCCGCGGACGCGTGCCCAAGCCGTATCAGATCGAGGATCTGGAAAAGGCGGTCCGCGCGGTGCTGAACGGCGGCACGATCTGACGTGGCTCGCCCGATGCCGGGATCTGGAGTATTCGATCCGAGGCTACGGCCCGGCGGCCGCGATGCTCCACGGGTGGGTGCGGCGGGCGTCGTCGCGGTAAACGAGCGACAGCCGCACCCGCCAGGGACCGCTGTCGTGCGGCGTGAGCGTCAGCGTGAAGGCGACGCTGGCGCCCGGCGCGAGCGTCGCTCCGCGCGGAAAACCGGCGCACGCGACGGCGCAGTTCGCCGCCTTGAGCGTATCGAGCGATTCGAGGACGACGGGCGCGGCACCGGGATTGGCCAGCGTGTAGACGAAGATCCGGGTGCGATCGCCGGTGGCGGGTGAGGGCGGCATCACGTCGTGCCCGCCGGCCGGGATGGTGCGCTTCCCGCGGCGGAGCGCGATCGACGCTACATGCGCCTCGGGCGGGGAAGCCGGGGACGGCGGATCGGATTGCATGTCCGCGTCCGCGGCGGCGGGGCGCAGGCCGAGCGCGGCGCAGGCGCAGACGGCCATCAGGATCGGCCAGCGACGGGCAGCGAGAAAGCGGAACGTCATGCGAACAGAGGACAACGGATTCACTCAAAGGACAGCGTGAAAATGCGCGCGCCACGGCTTCGTCCGCTTCGTTCGCGTCGGCCTCGGGCGCGGCCGGAACCGACGGATCAAGGGGTTGGAAAAATCTCAGTTTAAGGCTAAATCCAGCTTTGCCTTCGTCGGAAAAAGCCGCCTAGCCTGAGTCTTCCCCCATGGCAGAGCCCCGCCCGCCTTGTTTTCCCGTTTCCGTCGCCGTTCCGGCGCGGGCAGCGGGAGGTCGTGCGCCGCGCCGGCTTTGTCGCGCCGGATTGATGGTGCTGGCGGCGATGGCAGCACTGCTCGGCGGCGGCTGTCGCGATCGCGGCGGTCCTTCGCCGGACGGCAAGATCCACGTGATCTATTGGGAGAAGTGGACGGGCCCCGAGGGCCGCTCGGTGCGGGCGGTGGCGGATGCGTTCAACCGTTCCCAGGATCGGATCGTGGTCGATGTCCTCACCGTGTCGCCGATCGACCGCAAGACGCTCGTCTCGACGGCGGGCGGCGATCCGCCGGACATCGCCGGGCTCTGGGCGTATAACCTCGCGTCGTTCGCGGATGCGGGCGCGCTGACGCCGTTCGACGAATTCATGCGCGCGGACGGCACGACGCCCGACGAATGGCAGTCGCGCTACTATCCCGTCTATCAGCGGATCACGCGGCACAACAACACCGTCTACGCCGCCGTCTGCACGCCGGCGATGATCACGCTGCACTGGAACAAGCAGCTCTTCCGCGAGGCCGGGCTCGATCCCGAGCGGCCGCCGCGCACGGTGCAGGAGCTTGACGAGTATGCGCGCAAGCTCACGAAACGCGACCCGCGGACCGGCGAGATCACGCAGATGGGCTTCCTGCCGCAGGAGCCGGGCTGGTGGCCGTGGGTGTTCTGCCGCTGGTTCGGCGGCGAGCTTTTCGACGGGAAGAACATCACGTTCGCGACCGATCCGCGCAACGTCGCCGCGATGCGGTGGGTCGCGAGCTACACGAAGGACTACGGCCTCGACGCCGTGACGAAGTTCGCCTCGGGCTTCGCCGGACAGTTCGCCTCGCCGCAGGCGGGCTTCTTCACCGGCAAGGTCGCGATGGTCTTCCAGGGCGTCTGGTATAACGCCTACATCCGCGAATACAAACCCGGCCTCGACTACGGCGTCGCGCCCGCATGGCCGTCGGCCGTCGACGGCGTCGACGATTTCGCGATGGCGGAGTCCGACGTGCTCGTGATCCCGCGCGGCGCGAAGCATCCGCGCGAGGCGTGGGAGTTCATCAACTACGTGAGCTCCTCGAATCCGCGCGCGCAGACGCGCGAGGAACTGCGCGGTATGGAGGTGCTCTGCTATATCCAGGAAAAGAATTCGCCGCTGCGCGAGTGGAGCCCGTTCTTCGCGGACCACCATCCGCATCCGCAGATCGGCATTTTCCGCCGGCTCTCGGCCAGCCCGCACGCCGTGTTCACGCCCGACATCGGCATCTGGACGGAATACCAACGCGAGGTGCTCGACGCCTTCGCGAAGATCCGCCTGCTGATCGCGACGCCGGAGGAGGCGATGGGCGACGTGCAGCGCCGGCTCGACCAAAGCTGGGCGCGCCACCGCCGCAGCCTCGAATCCCACGGCCAGCTCCCCGCGGCCGCGACGCCCGCCCAACCGTGATGACCCGACGCGAACGCCGCCAGTTTTTCACCGGCCTCGGCTTCACCAGCCCGTGGCTCCTCGGGCTCGCCGTCTTCACCGCGTATCCGGTCCTCGCATCGCTCTTCTACAGCTTCTGCGACTACTCGATCCTCAAGACACCGGTCTGGTGCGGCCTGCAAAACTACCGCGAGCTCGCGGGCGACGGCCTGTTCTGGCTCTCGCTGCGCAACACCCTCGTCTACGCCGGCGTTTCCGTGCCGCTCGGTGCCGTCGTCTCGCTCTCGCTCGCGCTGCTCCTCAACGCCGACGTCCGCGGCAGGCCGTTTTTCCGCGTGATCTTTTATCTGCCGTCGATCGTGCCGGTCGTCGCCGCGTCGATGCTCTGGCTCTGGATCTTCAACGGCCAGGTCGGCCTCCTCAACTGGCTGCTCGCGCCGCTGCTCGCACCCTTCGGCCTGACGCCGCCGGCGTGGCTCGTCGATCCGGCCTGGGCGAAATCCGCGCTCGTCATCATGAGCCTCTGGGGCACGGGCAACGCGATGGTGATCTACCTCGCCGGCCTGCAGAACGTGCCGAAGGAGCTCTACGAGGCCGCGGAGATCGACGGCGCCACGGGCTGGCGCCGCTTCTGGCACGTCACGCTCCCGCAGCTCGCGCCCGTGATCTACTTCAACGTCGTCATGAGCCTGATCGGCGCGCTGCAGATCTTCACCCAGGCGATCGTCATGTCCTCGGCCGCGAGCGGCGGCACCGGCACGGAGACGGACGGCTTCCCGGCGCGCTCGACCCTGTTCTACACCATGCACCTGTTCGCGACGGCCTTCTACGACCTGCGGATGGGCTACGCGAGCGCGATGGCCTACGTGCTCTTCCTCATCATCGCGGGTCTGACGTGGTTCGCGACGCGGCTCTCGCGGGACCGGATGAGTTGAAACGATGAAAACGCGCTCGTTTCTCTCCCGGTCGGTCCTCTACGCGCTGCTCATCGCGGCGGGCGCGGTGTTCGCCGTGCCGTTCCTCTGGCTGGCGGTGTCGTCCTTCAAGCCGCTCGACCAGGCGATGACGATGCCGCCGACGCTCTTCCCGCGCGCCTATCGCGCGCCGATCGACGGCCGGCCGTGCGAGGTCACCCTCGACGGCCCGGTCGCGCAGGCCGGTGTCGTGGCCGACGTGACCGCCGGTCCGGACGCCGGCAGGCGCCTCCTGCTCTCGCCCGCGCAGGCGCTGGCCCGCGCCGGCGAGCTGGGCGGCGCCCACCGCGTCGCCTCCGGCTGGATACGCGTGGTCGAGCGCCCCGGGCCCGGCGCGCCGGCCGCCGCCGCGCCGCGCTGGGATGTCGTCCCTCCCGGGGCCGTCGAGTCGCGGATCGCCTTCCGCTGGCGCAATTATCCCGAGGCGCTCGCCGCGCTCGGCGGCCGGGACGAGGCGGGCGACGCCGGAAGCGGCCGCGTGAGTTTCTGGACGTTCCTCGGCAACACCCTGACGGTTTGCATCCTCGGCGTCATCGGCACCGTGCTCTCGAATGCGGTCGTCGCCTACGGCTTCGCGCGCGTGCGGTGGCGCGGGCGCGACGCGCTCTTCTCGCTCACGCTCGCGACGCTGATGGTGCCGTTCCCCGTGCTGATGGTGCCGCTCTACGGCGTGTTCCGCGAGCTCGGCTGGATCGGCACGCTGCTGCCGCTGTGGGTGCCGGCGTTCTTCGGCAGCGCCTTCAACATCTTCCTCATGCGCCAGTTCTTCGCGGGCATCCCGGAGGAGCTGAGCGAGGCGGCGCGGATCGACGGCAGCAGCGAGTGGGCGATCTTCTGGCGGATCATCCTGCCGCTGAGCAAGCCGGTGCTCGCGGCGTCGGCGCTCTTCCATTTCCTCTACGCGTGGAACGATTTCATGGGCCCGTATCTGTATCTGACGCGCAGGGACACCTTCACGCTCTCGCTCGCGCTCCAGGCCTACCAGTCTCAGAACGGCGGCGTGCAGTGGCACTACCTGATGGCCGCCAGCACCGTGACGATCCTGCCCGTGGTCGTGCTGTTTTTTTTCGCCCAGAAAACCTTCATCCAGGGCATCGCCACCACCGGCTCCAAGAGTTGAACCCCCGCCGCCTCATGCG
>Ga0222421_100342_pt1:12500-17053 | contig 17053 bp, 13 predicted proteins | sample 3A1ome_2_FD_182473 | JGI IMG/M metagenome (GOLD analysis project Ga0222421, IMG submission 182473) | Enriched microbial communities from leaf-cutter ant dump, University of Wisconsin, Madison, United States - 3A150A (version 2) | ecosystem: Environmental > Terrestrial > Nest > Insects... | reverse complement strand
CACGGATCGATCGCCAGGACGGTGGCCGCCGAACCCGGCGTGCGGAACTGCGCGCGAAACGGCGTGCAGGTGCCGTCGGCGTAAAACGTCACCGCCGGCAGCGTCTGCGTCTCGAGCAGGTCGCCGCCGATCAACACCGAGCTGCGGCCGGCCGTCAGCGGCAGGAAACCGACCTCGATGTCGCGCTTCGGCGGCAGCGCGAAATACTGCGTGGCACCGTCCGCGGTGAGCGTGAAGCGCTTCTCCTTCGCATCCACGCTCAGGGTGACGTCGCGGTCGCGCTCGAGCGCCGTCCGCCGCGCCGCGCCCACGGCCTGCCAGAAGATGTCGGTCGGGGCCGCCGACTTTTCGCCGACGAGGCCGACCGCGCCCGAGACGAGCGCGGCCGCGAGCAGGCCGATGAGCGCCACTGCGAGCAGGATCTCCAGCAACGTGAACGCCGCCGGCCGGCGCATGCGGTCGCTCCGGCCGGTCGCCGGTCCGGCGAACCGGGGCCCGCGTTCGCAGGAAGCTGGCCCGAGGCGCCGCGGCATCCGTTTACTTCTCCTCCGACCAGTTGCCGATGTCGTCCTTCGTGCCCTCGGTGCGGTCCGGGCCCTTGGAAAAGATGTCGTATCCGCTCTTGTTCTTCACGCCCGGGTAACGGTAGCCGTAAGGCTCGCCCCACGGATCGACCGGCAGCTTGCCGTCGGCGAGATACGGGCCGCGCCACTGGTCGGCGCGGCTGGCGGGAGCGGTCACGAGCGCCTGCAGACCCTCCGACGTGCTCGGATAATCGCCCATCTGGATGCGATAGCTGGTCAGCGGCAGCTTGATCGACTCGTTCACGAACAGCTTCGCGGTCGAGACCTGCGCGCCGCCGAAGATCGTGTCGAGGTTCGACACCGCCAGGCCCACCAGCAGGCCGAGGATCGCCAGCGCGATCATGATTTCGAGCAGGGTGAACGCCCGGCGCAGCGCACGGGCCGGACGGACGGGGAGGCGACGAATGGGCAACATGATGGCGGGAGAATTGCGGGCTCCGACAGGATTGTCGAGACGCGGACGGCGGGCGAAGGTTGCGTCGAGGTTACGACCCATCGGGTGGGAAACAGTTGCCGAGCCCGGTGCTGCGATCCGGCACGCACACGTCCCGATCCCCGCCCGACGTAGCGTCGATCTTCGGCCCCGGCCACGGAGGCGCGGATGCGCCGGCCGAAAGGGTCGCGGTCCGGGAGCACGGCTTGGGGACTGACTGTCCGACCGAAGGCCGCCAAGCCATGGACTGCCTCGATGACGTGCCGTCCGTAATTCGGAGGGGAAGGAGGGTTTCCACCCGGCCCCGCGACAAGGGCGTGATTCCGGGGCTCGAAGCCGGTCGCGGACACAGCTCCAATCCGACGGACGCACGCTTCCGGCAATTCTCCCGGCAGCCGATCGCGATCAGCGACCGCCCTTGCGCAACTCACGAGCGGATCCGCCGCGCCGCCGTCGGGCTGTATCCGCCCGGCCCGGTCGGCCTGCTCGTCGAGGCCGGATTGGTGCGGACCGCGGACGAGAACCGGCGCAAGCCCCGTCCGATTCCAGACGGCGAGGGCAGAGCGGAGACGCGGTCTCGCTCCCGCCGCGGGCGCACTGAATTCAATGTCTCAATACTCATTTCCCCGGTGATCCGCGGCATGAAAGGCTTTCGCATATCGCTCCTCAAACGACGCACGGCACACGGACGCTTCACGGCCCCGACCCCACGCGGGACTTGACCCGGCCCGGGAGCAGCCGCGATGCTTTTGCCGCCGGCGACGTCATCCGGCCGGCTTGGGTTCCGCGCTCGCGCCTTCGGGCGGAAAAGGGCGGTCAGATTCCGGCCGGTCGTGTCTCCGGCCATCCTCGTGCCCGCCCCCCATTCGTCGCTCCGCCACAACCCGCCGCCAGCTCCCTGGCCGCAGCGGCTGCTCGGCTGGCAGACGGCGCTCCTGCTCGTGGTGTCCTCCTGGGCCGGTGGCGGCCGGTTGTCCTGGACGCCGACGGCGATGCTGGCGCTCGTGCTCGCCGGGATTCCCCTCGCGGTGTGGGCGTTGCGGACGGATGAAGCGAAGCGGCGGCCTTCGCTCCGGGTTTTCGTGCCGTTGAGCCTGTGGCTGCTGCTGCTTGGCTGCGCGTTGCTCAACCCCTCCTACGTGCGCATCGCCACGGGAGCCTGGGCGCCGCGCCCGGAGTGGATTCCCTGGCTGCCCTCGACGGTGGATCGAAGCATCACGCTGCGGGCCGAGCTGCCGTGGCTCGCCGCGCTGACGCAGGCGACGCTGCTCGTGGCCGTCCGGCCGGAACGGCGCGTGGTGCGTTTCATCTGGGGTGCGGCGGCGTTCAACGGATTCGCGCTGGCGGCCGTGGGAGCGGCGCTGCATTTCTCCGGCGCCGACCATGTGCTCGGACTCTGGGAGCCGGGCGAACGGTGGTATTTCTTCGCGAGCTTCTTCTATAAGAATCACTGGGCCGCGTATGGCGCCTTGGGCGCCACGGCCGGAACGGCGCTGGCTCTGCGAGCCTGGCCGCGGGCGCGCAAAGGCGATCCCCAGGCCCGGGGTGAGTTGCTCTTCTTCGGCAGCATGGCGGTGCTCACGGCCATCACCCTGCCCCTGCCGGGATCGCGGGCCGGCGCGCTGCTCGGCGGCTTCGTGATCATGGGCTTCCTCGGACTGATCCTGATCAACCTGTGGCGCGATCGCGTATGGTCGCGACGGGCACGGTTCACGGCGGCGCTGCTGGCGGGGGCGCTGGTGCTGGCCGCGCTCGTCTACGGCGCCGATGCCTACGCCTACCGGGCGCGGGTGGATTGGGAACGGACGCTCCGCCAGCTTTCCAACGTGCGGCACGGGCGCATCGACGAGGTGCGGCTGTTGTTGAGCCGGGACACCTGGCGCATGGCGAAGGCACGGCCGGTCTTCGGCTGGGGGGTGGGATCGTTTGGCCTGATCTTCCATCTTTATCAGGGTAATTACCTGCGGGGGCCGGATGGGCGGCCAAACGCGTGGGTGGAGTTCGCACACGACGACTGGCTGCAGCTGCTGGCGGAAGCAGGTGTGGTCGGTTTCTGCGTTTTGCTGATTCCCGCCGGGCTTTTGGTGCGCCGGGGCTGGAGGGAGGGAGGCGTCGCCGGCCGTTGGGGACTCGCCGGCTGCGGAGCCATCGCGCTCTTCGCTTGGATCGATTTCCCGCTGAACAACCCGGCGGTGCTGATGCTGGGAGTCGTGATGCTGTCTTCCGCGAGCGAGCTGACCGGGAGCGGACACAGAGAACGCTTCCATCCGGAAGCCAACAGATAGTATTCGCAAATACCAAACGGCTGCTGCGACGCAGGAGCTGGCGCCAAGGGACAACGCGAGAAGCCCCCCAGGCTCGATAAGGTTCGGATTACCGTGCAAGACACGCTCAACGCGTTTCTCGACACCGAAGCCGACCGGCTGTGCGGCGTCAGGCACTACGAGCCAGCGCCGAGCGGGTCGACGAACTGGAAGCTCGATGGGACGAGGCTCGGGGCGGAGATCAACGCACCGCGCTGCGCCAGGAGCATTTTGCCTCGCCGCTGCGTCGGTTGCGTTGGTTGGTGACGGCCCTGCAAAAGCGGGTGCTGCCCAAGTCCGGCCTCGGTCAGGCTTGCGCGTATCTGCTCCCCCGCTGGGCCACGCGCACCGCCCACCTGCGTCACAGCCACACCCGGCTCGACACCAACGCCGTCGAGAACGCCATCCGCCCGAGCAAGCTCGGCGCGAAGAGCTGGCTCTTCGTCGGCCATCCTGACGCCGGCGATCGCGCCGCGGTCATCTACTCGCTCGTCGTCTCCTGCCAACGCCGCGGCCACGATCCTCACACCTACCTGCGCGACGTGCTCGGTCGCCTGCCGACCATGACCACCGCTGACGACCTGGCTCCGCTCCTGCCATCACACTGGCAACCGCGCCCGGTCACTGCGTCGTAGCTCTCGTAGCTACGAGAGCAGCTTCACCGGAACTACGCTATCTCCACTCCCGTCAAAAAGTCACTCGGAGCGACGCTTACCAATCAAAAGGTGGCCGGCCTGATCGAACTGGCGTAACGCAACCAATCGATCGAAGGCGAGCATGCCTACGTGTTCATCGACGGGATCCGGTTGAAGCGATCGTGGAGCGGGGAGGTGCGCAACGTCAGCGTGCTCGTCGCCATCGGGGTCAATCAGGACGGTTACCGCGAAGTGCTCGGCGTCGCTGAAGGCACGAAGGAGGATAAATCCTCGTGGCAAAACTTCCTGCGGCACTTGGCCGGCCGCGGCCTCAAGTGCGTGAAGCTGTTCATCGCCGACAAGTGCTTGGGCATGGTCGAGAGCTTGACTGACCTTTATCCGCAGGCGGCGTATCAACGCTGCGCCGTCCACTTCTACCGCAACGTCTGGTCGCTGGTGCCAGCGACGAAGGTGCGGGCCGTCGCCGCGATGCTGAAGGCCATCCAAGCCAGCGAGGACCGCAAAGCGGCGCGAGCGAAGGTCGTGCAGGTCGTGGCCAAGCTCCACAATCTGAAGCTGCCAGCCGCGGCCGCGCTGG
>Ga0222421_100342_pt1:0-10000 | contig 17053 bp, 13 predicted proteins | sample 3A1ome_2_FD_182473 | JGI IMG/M metagenome (GOLD analysis project Ga0222421, IMG submission 182473) | Enriched microbial communities from leaf-cutter ant dump, University of Wisconsin, Madison, United States - 3A150A (version 2) | ecosystem: Environmental > Terrestrial > Nest > Insects... | reverse complement strand
CAACATCCCCATTGTCTATGCAAAATCACATCCTTTTTCACTGAGCCGTATTTTGGGACCTTAACTGATGGTTTGGATTATTCTCCTCTCGACGATGAAGGTTATCCCCCACCGTCTGACTGCCGGGCTTCATTCTGCGGTATTCGGAGTTTAATTAAGTTCAGTACCCCGGTAGGGGCCCTAGCTTATTTAGTGCTCTACCTCCGCAAATCAGCGCCCGACGCTATACCCAAATATATTTCGGAAAGAACCAGCTATCACAGGGTTTGATTAGTCTTTCGCTCCTAACCACAACTCATCTCACAGTTTCTCAAGACTGAAGAGTTCGGACCTTCACTTCGTTTTACCGAAGTTTCATCCTGGTCATGGTTAGATCACCTCCGCTTCGGGTCTATTGCCAGCAACTAAGCGCCCTATTTGGACTTGCTTTCGCTGCGCTTTCGCCGGGAACCGGCTTAAGCTTGCTACGGGCAATAACTCGCAGACTCATTATACAAAAGGCAGGCGGTCACTCCACAAGGGAGCTCCCACTGACTTGTTAGCAATTGATTTCAGTTACTATTTCACTCCCCTAACAGGGGTGCTTTTCACCTTTCCCTCGCGGTACTAGTTCACTGTCGGTCTTCATCGAGTATTTAGCCTTATGCCGTGGTCGGCATGGATTCACACCGGATTTCACGTGTACGGTGCTACTCAGGATACCACTAGAGCTGCTCGAGTTGTTAACTACGGGACTGTCACCCGCTATGGTCACTCTTTCCAGAGTGTTCGTCTAATTTTTGCAGTCTCATATCGTGGTCCTACAACCCCAGAGGAATAAATTCCGCTGGTTTGGGCTGTTCCGCGTTCGCTCGCCACTACTGACGGAATCGATTCTCGTTTTTTTCCTGCGGTTACTGAGATGTTTCACTTCACCGCGTATTGCGCTACTGGTCCTATGAATTCAGACCAATGCGACACCGCATGAACGGTGCCGGGTTCCCCCATTCGGAAATCTTCGGATCAAAGCGTGCGTGCCGCTCCCCGAAGCTTATCGCAGCTTGCTGCGTCCTTCGTCGCCTGATGAAGCCAAGGCATCCATCAATTGCTGTAACTGGTTATGCAAACGCTCAATATTCTAGGCGTTTATCTTACCTACTTACTTTAAATTATCCTAAATTTTCAAAGAACAAAATCAGTTGATTTTGAGTAACATCACATTGCCTGCCACCGGTGCCCAACCTCCCAGCATGCGCGCTTCGCGCGGAATGGTGGGCCCAGATGGACTTGAACCATCGACCCCGCGCTTATCAAGCGCGTGCTCTAACCAACTGAGCTATGAGCCCATGATTGGAAAATGACAGACCCGATCGAGGCAGCCTGGTGGAGCCGGCCGGATTTGAACCGGCGACCCCCTGCTTGCAAAGCAGGTGCTCTGCCAGCTGAGCTACGACCCCGAACAGGCGTAGTGATGATATAAAGAACGTCTCTCAAAATTTACTTTGTACGATCAATTGGAACCCAGAAGTCAGCGGACTTTTGATCCACCGCTTCCTTCGACCATCGGCGCAGAAGCCGTTAGCTTCATTGCCGTCTCCTTAGAAAGGAGGTGATCCAGCCGCAGGTTCCCCTACGGCTACCTTGTTACGACTTCGTCCCAATCACCAGCCTCACCTTAGGGCGCCGCCTCCATTGCTGGTTGGCAAACGCACTTCGGGCGAAACCGGCTTTCATGACGTGACGGGCGGTGTGTACAAGGCCCGGGAACGTATTCACGGCGCCGTAGCTGATGCGCCATTACTAGCGATTCCAACTTCATGTAGTCGAGTTGCAGACTACAATCTGAACTGGGCCCGGTTTTGAGGATTTGCTCAACCTCGCGGTATTGCCTCCCTCTGTGCCGGGCATTGTAGTACGTGTGCAGCCCTGGCCGTAAGGGCCATCCTGACTTGACGTCATCCCCACCTTCCCACCCTCAAAGAGGGTTTGTCTCCCTAGAGTGCCCAACTTAATGATGGCAACTAAGGACAGGGGTTGCGCTCGTTGCGCGACTTAACGCAACATCTCACGACACGAGCTGACGACAGCCATGCAGCACCTGTGCACCAGTCCCGAAGGAAAGGACCCTTTCAGGTCCGGTCTAATGCATGTCAAGGCCAGGTAAGGTTCTTCGCGTTGCATCGAATTGAGCCACATACTCCACCGCTTGTGCGGGCCCCCGTCAATTCCTTTGAGTTTTAGTCTTGCGACCGTAGTCCTCAGGCGGCACACTTAACGCGTTAGCTTGGGCCCTGGTGGGGTCGAATCCGCCAAGACCTAGTGTGCACCGTTTAGGGCGTGGACTACAGGGGTATCTAATCCCTTTTGCTCCCCACGCTTTCGTGCCTGAGCGTCAGCAATTGTCCAGGTAGCCGCCTTCGCCTCTGGTGTTCCTCACGATATCTACGCATTTCACTGCTACACCGTGAATTCCGCTACCCTCTCCAATGCTCTAGCCGTGTAGTTTGAGGAGCAATTCTGGAGTTAAGCTCCAGGCTTTCACACCTCACACACACGGCCGCCTGCGCACCCTTTACGCCCAGTGAATCCGAATAACGCTTGCAGTCTCTGTATTACCGCGGCTGCTGGCACAGAGTTAGCCACTGCTTCCTCTCCGGGTTAAGTCAGGCTTTGAACTATTAACTCAAAGCGTTTCTTCCCCGGTGACAGAGGTTTACAATCCGAAGACCTTCATCCCTCACGCGGCGTCGCACCATCAGGCTTTCGCCCATTGTGAATGATTCGAAACTGCTGCCACCCGTAGGTGTCTGGACCGTGTCTCAGTTCCAGTGTGGCTGATCATCCTCTCAGACCAGCTACCCGTCTTAGCCTTGGTGAGCCGTTACCTCGCCAACTAGCTGATAGGCCGCGAACTCCTCTTATAGCGTCAGGCCTTGCGGTCCCTGACTTTAGTTTGGGACTCAGGAGAGTCCCGACCACATGCGGTATTAATTCGGCTTTCGCCGAGCTATTCCCCACTTTAAGGTAGATTGTTCACGTGTTACGCACCCGTTCGCCACTGCTTTTTCGATGTATTGCTACACCAGAAAAGCCGTTCGACTTGCATGTCTTAACCACGCCGCCAGCGTTCATTCTGAGCCAGGATCAAACTCTCCGAAAAGAGAGTTCAGAACCTAGTGATTCATGAACTACCAACATGACACCAACCGAGGTTGGTGTCGTTTTAAGAATTTTGATTGGGGGTCCCAATCAATCGTACAAAGTAAATTTCAAAGAGCTTCCCGTTTAGGGGAAAGGTTTTTCATCAAGAACTTCTGATTAACTTCCGTCAATCTTTTTTCTGAAGAATCTTTCGATTATTTTCAGAAGAACGTTCCGGATTTTTGAAAGAACCCCCTTCGTTTTGAGTCACTCGCGCCTCGCTTGAGGCGGTGGTGAACTGAAGGGAGGGCGGAACATGCGCCCAGGATTTTTTCCTTCAAGACCTTTTTTATCCCTGTTTTTAACAGGCATGTTACTTATTTATAATAAATGAATTAAATCTATTTTTCTTTGATTACTTGCATGGATCTCCGCCAAAACGACGACAAGCAATCACGATCGGCAGGCATGTAACTTAATCTCGGATACGAGACAGCCGAGAGGCGACGCTCTGGAAGCGGCGATTTCGTGAGCCGGCCGCCTCACCCTGGCCGACCACCTAACTGTGAGTCGTCAGGACATCATCCTCCAGATGGAGTCAGGCAGGGTGTTGAGAAAGCGCAGTGAGCGCTCCACGCGGATCGCGATGAAGCGCCGGTCCGGCATGCGCGGCGAGAAGCAATCCCAGGTGAGTGCGGCGTGTCTGATCAACGTGGAGACGATGATTCCCGGAGATCACCCGATCCGCACGATCAAGCGACTGTTGAACGAGGTGCTCGTGAAGATGGACGCGCACTTTGACGAGATCTACGCAGCGAACGGCCGGCCGTCGATTCCGCCGGAGCGGGTGCTGATGGCGAAGGTGCTGAGGCGCTCCACACGATCCGCTCGGAGCGGCAGTTTTGCGAGCGGCTCGCAATACGATCTGCTCTTCCGCTGGGTCTAGACCTGAACCCCGACGAGACGACGTTCGATCACTCCACGTTCTCGCAGAATCAGGGGCGGCTGCTGAAGCACAAGGTGGCAGACCTGTTCTTCGCCGAGGTCGTGTGGCTGGCGAAGAATCGCGGCTGGCTGTCGGACCGGCATTTTTCGGTGGACGCGACGTTCATTGAAGCATGGACCTCGCTGAAGAGCTTCAAGCCCGGACACGACCGCCGCGACGGCCCTGGCGATGGCAACGGCTGGGCCAACTTCAAGGGCCAGAAGCGCCGCAACGACACGCAGAGCCGACGACCAATCCCGCAGCGAAGCTCGTGCGCGAAGGCGACGGGCGCGAGGCCAAGCTCGCGTTCGCCGGTCACGCCACGATGGAGAACCGCCACGGCCTGTGCGTGCTGTTCGAGGTGAAGCCGGCCGCCGGCTCCGACGCGGCCGTGGCCGTGCAGCCAATCGCCGAGTTGCAGCAGCGCGGGATCACGCCGCGCACGGTGGGCGCGGACCGCGGCTACTACTCGCGCAACTTCATCGAGGGGCTCCGCAGCCACGGGGTCGTGCCGCATCCTGCGCCACTGACGGACCGTCGGCTGCTCGAGGTGCACGTGCGTTCCAGGGCGCACCAACTCAGCCCCAAAATGCCGCCGTAAGATCGACGAGATCTTCGGCAGGGCGAAGACGACCGGCTGCCTGCGCAAGAGCCGCTACCGCGGAGTGGAGTGCACGCACGCCGCCGCGCAGTATGTGGTCGCCGCCTGTAACCTCGTGGGGATGGCGCGTCTGTCGCTCGGCCCGCCAAAGTTGGCGCGGGCGTAACGCCCGCCGGGGCCGTGGTGTCGGCGGACACCGCGAAAACCCCGCAAAGCGCTCCGCCAGCGCCCGCGCAGGCGCACCCTTCACCCCATAAACTGCGGGAAATCCCCATCCACTGCTCGGTTTGATCCAACGAACGGCGCCGAAGTCGAAAACCACCGGGTTCTTCAACGGCACAAAGCCAGGAGTTGCGGACGTCAAGACACCCGGATGAAGAAAATTAGCGAGCATGAGGCAGACGAAGGCGACCCGGTGGAGGCAGCGAGAGAGGAGACGAGGCGTTCGTAGTCGCGAGCGAGACGACGAAAGCGAGCCGCCCAACCGCAGGAACGTTCAACAACCCCGCGACGGGGCAGAAGGACAAAGCCACGTTTGGATTGGTCTAGAGCATTTCAAATAAAACTATAGCCGGTAGACAGCGGGCGTGGTAGAATTTGGGGATGAGGCAAACTCTGTCGTTGGACCTGCGGGAACGAATCGTGGCCGCCTATGACGCGGAGGAAGGGACGAGGGAAGAAGTGGCGCGGCGGTTCAAAGTTTCGGAGGGGATGGTCAAGAAGATGTTGGCGCAGCGGACGAAGACCGGAGATCTGCGGCCGCGGCACCGGTTTTCCGGGCGCAAGGCCCGGCTGCTGCCCGCACAGGGTGAGCGGCTGAAGATGCTAATCGCCCGGCAACCCGATCTGACCTTGGCGGAGCTGAAGACGCGGCTGGCCTTGGACTGCACGGTGGCGGCGGTGCATTGGGCGGTCACCAAGCTGGGGCTGACATATAAAAAAAGACGCTCCATGCGGCGGAGCAAAACCGGCCCGACATCGCGCGGGCCCGGCGGCAATGGCGGCGAGCGCAAGGCGGACCCGACCCGGCCCGGTTGGTCTTCCTCGACGAGTCGGCCGCCAAGACGAACCTGACGCGACTGCGCGGCCGCGCGCCCAAAGGCCAGCGCCTGGTCTGTCACGCCCCGCACGGGCACTGGCGCACCACCACGATGATCAGCTCCGTGCGGCTGGATGGCACCACGGCGTACATGCCGATCGAAGGCGCCACCGACACGGCGGTCTTCCACGCGTATGTGCGGGAGATCCTCGTGCCCAGCCTGCGCCCCGGCGACATCGTGGTGATGGACAACCTCGCCCCGCACAAGCACGACCAGACCCTGGGCCTGATCACCGCCGCCGGCGCTACCGTGCGTTTCCTGCCGGCCTACTCGCCCGATCTCAATCCCATCGAAATGATGTGGAGCAAGGTGAAGGCGTGGCTTCGCCGCGCCGCGGCCCGCTCCCACGCCGATTTGCTTGCCGCCATCGCCGCCGCCCTGCGCGCCATCCCTCCCGAGAACGCGCAGGGTTGCTTTGCCGCTTGTGGCTATAGTTTTATTTGAAATGCTCTAGTTAGCGCATAGTATTCTTCCACGAGGCATCACACGCAGGATACGGCAACAGGCGAAAGTCGCGGGCGTGGAATACAGGAGTTCGCATCGCCTACAGCCCCATACATGAGCAAGCACTCAACCGCAGGACGCTTCCCTGATGCAAATCGCTTCAGTCTCCCGGTAAAGTGTCGGCGCTCTTTCCAGACCTATCAGAATTCCGACGTCCCGACATCACACGCGCCTGAACGCATCTCTTGATTCTTGGGAGTATCCCAAGAAGGAGGCCGAAAGGGCTCGGCCATAATCAATCGGGTGATCCAAAATCCCGCTCATCTCTCTCGTTCGACCGGGCAATCCACCCTCCACCCACGACTGCGCAAGCAAGGCGCTGCAAGTCACGCCGTTTCGCTCTCCACTTCAAGGCCCCTATCGCCGGCACGTTCCCGCCCACACCTGACCACCCACCGCCCGCCGCGGCGATTCCTCCCACACCACTGAGGGACGTCGACCAGCATCACGATGCACTTGCATCACACTCTCGGGGCGGGCCAAGGCATAATACCGGCAGCAGCCCCAGTTGCTCCGCCGCACGCTTCTTTCCGACCGACCAGTCACCAACAACCAGACCAATCCAGTCCCCATGGACGCTCAGCCTCTCAGTCGAATCCGCCCAAGATTTGATGCGTCCGAATTGCACCACCGACCTCAAGATCGCCGCCCTTTCGGATGCTTGCAGTTAACCCCAATCGTGACGAAGACCGCCCACAGCCAACGCGGTCAAAACACTCCACCCTCGGCTCAGGCTTATGCAACCAAGCTCTGCCGCCAGCCCTCGATCCGTGGGCCAAAATCCAGACCCATCAGCGGAAGGCCACCCAGTTCCTTCCGACATTATCGCGATACTGCGGTTTCAACCAATAATACCCATAAAACGGCCAGAAAACGCCTGTTTTCGCTGAAACTGGCCCTGAAAACAGGCATTTCACCATCAGTCGTTGCATCGCTTCTCAGCCATGATCAGCCACGACCAGCGATCGGAAAAGCGGCCCAAATCCTGCCCGGTCACGCTTGGCTCGACTTCTCGGATCAGGGCCAAAAGGCCAATGCCGGAAACCGATTTTCGCCGTTATTCTGGCCAAAAGCCTGCCCGAACAGGCTATTTTTCTCAAAATCCACGTCGCACGAGCCCATCCGCCTATTGCCTCGGCATGGCGGAAGCCCGGTTCCAATCAACTATTGCCTTATGGCTCCCTTTTCTTTTGAACGACAATCCACAAAAACCAACTAACACGACCAACAGCTAATTCAACCAAGGCTTACTTTGGAACTTAAGCAGATTAAGCAAATCATCGACCTCATGAAGCGCTCCGAACTGACGGAGTTCGCGATCGAAGAAGAGGGTTTCAAGCTGAAGATCCGGCGCGGCACCAACGGCCTCCCGCTCGTTTCCATGGGCCATTCCTCGAATCCCCCCTTCGGGTCGGGCGCCGAATCTGCTGCCGCCCCGGTTCCCGCTCAGGCCGCCGGCGTTCCCCCGGTCGCCGCCGGCGCTCCGGCCGAGGAAGCCGGTGTCAGCTACATCAAGTCGCCGATGGTCGGCACGTTCTATCGCGCGGCTTCACCGGAGAGCAAAGCCTTCGCCGATGTCGGCACCAAGGTGGTCGAAAACTCTCCGGTCTGCATCATCGAAGCGATGAAGATCATGAACGAGATCCAGGCCGAGACCAAGGGCACGATCCTCGAAATCCTGGTCGATAACGGCCAGCCGGTGGAATACGGGCAGCGTCTCTTCAAGATCAAGCAAGGGTAACCTCCATGCCACCGATCCGGCGCCATCGGACTGACGCAAGTCGTCAGTTCCGGCCGGGTTGGTGGTTTTATCGTCTTATCACATGATCCAGAAAATCCTCATCGCGAACCGCGGTGAAATCGCCCTTCGCATCGTCCGCGCCTGTCGCGAGCTGGGGATCAAGACCCTCGCCGTCTATTCCGAGGCCGATGTCCAGTCGCTTCACGTGCAGCTCGCCGACGAGGCCATCTGCATCGGCGGTCCGAAAAGCTCCGACAGCTACCTGCGCGCGGATCGGATCATCAGCGCGGCCGAGATCGCCGATGTCGACGCGATCCATCCCGGCTACGGCTTCCTCTCGGAAAACGCCAAATTCGCCGAGCAATGCGAGTCGTGTAACATCAAGTTCATCGGCCCCCGCTCCAAATCCATCCAGATGATGGGCGACAAATCGGTCGCGAAGGACACGGTCAAGAAGGCCGGCGTCCCGATCGTGCCCGGTTCCGACGGCCCGGTGGCCTCCGAAGCGGAGGCGGTCAAGATCGCCCGCAAGATCGGCTATCCCGTCATCATCAAGGCCGTGGCCGGCGGCGGCGGCCGCGGCATGCGCATCGCGCACAACGACGTTTCCTTCGCCAAGGAATACCATGTGGCCCGCAACGAAGCCGAAAAGGCCTTCGGCAACGGCTCCGTCTACATCGAGAAATACATCGAGAAGCCGCGCCACATCGAGTTCCAGATCCTCGCCGACAGCCATGGCAAGGTCCTGCATCTCGGCGAACGCGACTGCTCCGTGCAGCGCCGGCACCAGAAACTCATCGAGGAATCCCCCTCGCCCTTCCTGACTGCCGACCTGCGAAAGAAGATGGGCAAGGCCGCCATCCGCGCCGCCGAGGCCGCCGCCTACGAAAACGCCGGCACGATCGAGTTCCTCGTCGATGCCAAGGGCAATTACTACTTCATCGAGATGAACACCCGCGTGCAGGTTGAACACCCTGTCACCGAGGAGGTTACCGGTATCGATATCATCAAGCAGCAGATCCGCATCGCGAACGGCGAGAAGCTCGATTTCGACCAGGGCGACATCAAGTTCGACCGCCACGCGATCGAGTGCCGCATCAATGCCGAGGATCCCGCCCGCAACTTCGTGCCTTCGCCCGGCACCATCGGCCTTTACTACGCTCCGGGCGGCCACGGTGTCCGCGTCGACTCCCACGTCTACAGCGGCTACACGATTCCGCCGTATTACGATTCGATGATCGGTAAGCTCATCGGCTTCGGCTCGACGCGCAAGATCGCCTTGGAACGCACCTATCGCGCTCTCAGCGAATATCTTATTCGCGGCATCAAGACCACGATCCCGCTCCACAAGGCGATTCTGGCCGACCCGATCTTCATCGAGGGCAAGGCGACGACCGCCTACATGGAAGACTTCATGGCCCGCACTCCGCCGGATCTGTTTTCCTGAGCCGCACAAAGGTCTCGGCCGACGCTCTTCCCCTTGTCTCGAATCCCGCACGGTTCCCGTGCGGGATTTTTCATGTCCGGACGAAGGGAAAACACGATCGGTGAGACGCCGCCCCGCCGTAGTGCCGACGAAACCCTCGCCCGCGGGTTCACCGTTTCCCGCTGCTCTCTTTACTTCTGCATCGCGACTCGCGGCGCGCGGCGCACAGCTCACAGAAAAGCCCGCCCCGGAAAGAGGGGCGGGCTGGGATGATCCAAAGGACCGGCTGCGTCGCGGACTTGGGATTCGTTGCTTAGAGTGTTTCAAATAAAACTATAGCCACTGAAGGGTATCCGTGGTAGAGTTCGGGGCATGAAGAAGACGCTATCCGTGGATCTGAGGGAGAGGATCGTGGCGGCCTACGACGCGAAGGAAGGGACGAGAGAAGAGGTGGCGAAGCGCTTCAAGGTATCGCTGGGCATGGTGAAGAAGCTGCTGGGACAAAGAGCGAGAACCGGAGACC